>Ga0080013_1000100_pt1 | contig 119025 bp, 128 predicted proteins | sample ETNvirenome_6_85_FD_69236 | JGI IMG/M metagenome (GOLD analysis project Ga0080013, IMG submission 69236) | Marine viral communities from the Pacific Ocean - ETNP_6_85 (SPADES assembly) (version 2) | ecosystem: Environmental > Aquatic > Marine > Oceanic | place: Pacific Ocean | collected...
GAATCAGGCCGATATCGTCGTCGGCAGCGCCGGCTGCACCTTTATCTTTAATAAACCTTAGACGAGCACCGTTAGCGTCATTCGTAGTATTTTTGATAATGACTAGAGGATCTTTTGAATTTGCGGATCCGAATGTCGCAGTGTCGGTGTCAATAGTTACTTCGGTTGAAGCGTTAATATCAATCGTTGGCGCTGTCATGTCAAGTGTAGTGCCGGCATTGACCTCTAAGTGGCCATCTGCGGAAGCAACAATGTTTTCTCCGCCGGCCGCATCATGAAAAGAAAGCTTGGACGACGATGCGAGAATTAGTTCGTCTCCGGACATGTCCCATTGTACATATTTCCCCGATGTTTCTCCAAAAAACTTGAAATCTACACCATGGTCGTCGGCGCCACCAATTAAAGTTCCTTCAGTGTTCCCGTCAGCATCCCACTGGATGCCAACATGCGCGGCTGTGCCAGCTGTATATAGAAAGGCATCGACGCCAGAGCCCGCTGCGGAGCCGGCGAGGATTGGCCACGAAAACACAGCTTGACTGTTTCCGCCATCTAACAAAATGACATTAGTGCTGCCAACTCTAAGGTTTAAATCTGCTGACGCCGCTTCTTGTCTAATAAAGAGATTTTCTGCCGAATTTAAATAAATAGCAGCCTTATCTGTCCCAGCATTTTCAAAAACAATCTCTCTGGCGTCTCCGTCCGCCTTGTTGATTCTCAGCGCTTCGCCAGAAGAGCCGGTTATATGTAGAACGCCTGGTATGGTAACAATAGATGCGGCGCCTGCGCCGATAGTTACATCAATCTCGCCGTCCGCATCGCCGTCTTGTAACAAGAGACCGGTGGTGACAGTGCCGTCATGCTCTGCCACTTGAAGGCTTAATTTACCACCTTCTGCACCCGAGGATGCATCTGAAATTTCTGCGAGAATTCCTGCATATTGTTGCACAGACGGAGTTCCGTCATCGTTACCCCAGAAAGTAATCGAACCCAAGTCATCTCCATCAGCGCCGTCGTTGCCGGCCTCTGTATTGTTAAACTTGAGTATACCTGCAGTTCCACCGTTGTTTGTATTTTTGATTTCAAACACTGGAGTGCTGGCGGCCGAAGATTCAAGAGTTAATCCGGTATCGGCCACATGGGTTAAGACAATATCTTTATCAGCGCCGAAATTAATAATGGCTCCGTCGGATAAGAGATCTAAATCATCACCAATAACGGCGCTCTTGGCAACACTTAGGCCACCGTCGGTCTGCAAAGAGCCGTCAGTAGTAGAAGTGGCCTCGGTTGCATCGTCAGTTGTAATGCGGCCGGCGGCTTGAACTGCACCTGCTGCGCTAACAGTTACTCCTGAAGATCCTACTCCGCCGGCGATGTCGAAAGCGCCATTATCTTCGACACGAAAAACTTCTGTGCCGTCATACTGCTGAAATACAAAATCATCACTGTCGACCATAATCTTCATGATTACTTCGCCGGCGGTGCCGTCTAAGTCAAATTGAATCTGATCGACGCCCCCGTCTTGAAGCCTAATGTCGCCTAGGGTCGCGCTAAGATGTAGTTGACCAGTGGAATCGATCGATATCGGATTTGCCGCAATTGTTAGTCCGGTTGTACCATCGTGAGTAAAAGTAGCATCGCTTCCTGCGCCGAGGGCGAGAACCGCACTATCTGAAAGTAATTTCACATCATTGCCGGCTATGACATCTTTGGCAACGGATAAGCCGCCATCTGTCTGCAAGGAGCCGTCTGTTGTAGAAGTTGCGTCAGTCGTGTCGTCCGTCTTTAATATACCAGAAAAAGTACCAGTAGTGGCTGTAAGGGCAGCCGACTGGAATGCGGCGGCCGAGAAGGACATGTTTCCGGTCGATGTTCCCGTCGCAGTTGTGGTTCCAACTGCAAATCCATCCTCAGACTCATCCCAGATTAGACAGGCGTTATTGCCAGTCGAGCCTCGTTCAAAAACAAAGCCTAAATCATTGGAGTTTGAGCTTGCACCAGTGTTAAGCTCCATTAAAGGATCGGCGATGGTTGTCACTGTGGAGCTAATTGTCGTTGTTGTTCCGCTGACCGTAAGATCTCCAGAAACGGTGACATTGTCATCTAATGTTATATCTCCGCCAGAAGCATTAATAGTGAGATCTCCGCCATCAGCTACGGCAAAAGTCGCACTGTCGGAAGCATCATAAGAAAGCTTAAGTTGTGTACCGGCTTTAAACACTTCAAGTTGAGTATCCGGATCTGTGACGCCGATACCAACAAGGCCGGTGCTGCTGATTCGCATTCTCTCGGCCGGGGTTGTGTCATCAACCGCAGTGTGAAAGACCATAGCTGCAGCCGAATCGGCATCGCTGGCGATTTCTCTAACGACCGCCACTGTGCCGCCATGATCATTACCGCTGGTTTCGCCAACATAGAAAAAGATACCGGGGCCGTGCCCAATATCCATATCGACGCCGGCGTCTGTTTGTGTTAATCTTAAAAATTCTTGTGGAAGGCCAGAAGCGCCGATTGCGTTTTGAGCTATTTCAACTGCGGCGCCCGGGGTACCCGTTCCGATGCCGACTCGGTTGTTCGCGGCGTCGACAAAAAACATATTTGCATTGTCGCGAGATTCAATACGATAATCGTGATCGCTGCCGTCTTCGTTAAATACCGAGGGGCCATAAACTGTAAAAGTGCTGGATCCTGAAACGGTCATAGAACCCGTAATCTGAGCGCCTGCAGAAGACGATAGATGTGATGTATAAACTCCCATTAATCCTTAACCTCCTCTAATACGAATTTGTATTTCTTTCCGGTTTTATTGTTGACTATGGATAAGTAGTCCTCTTCCTCGATAATGGTCCAGTCTCCGCGTTCGTTTTTAAGGTGGAGGTCGCCTGTATATAAGTTGTGCATATATATATTCGCCCAACGCTTCTCATCAGAGCCTAAATCAGTAAGATTATCAACTGCCGGAAGCATGGCTGAATGTCGTATGATGTGAATAGCCATTAGTCCTCAATCTCCTCCATCATAATTTTATATTTTTTACCATTAGAATTGTTCACTAAGGTTAAATAATCCGCCTCCTCAACCATTGTCCAGTCACCGCGTTCGTTTTTAAGGTGGAGGTCGCCTGTATATATATGGGCCCAGCGCTTAGAGGCCGATCCAAGATTTCGTCCATCGTCGATGTTCGGAATAAGGTTGCCTTGTATAATTACCTCGCCGCCAGAGGGCACTATTTTTAAATCGCCACCGTTATCAACAGTAAATGCCGTGGCCTGAGAGCCATCATAAGAAAGTTTAAGCTGGGATGAGGTGTTTAATATCTCTAGCGCGGTATCAGGATCAGTAACACCGATGCCAATATTTCCCGTATCTCTCTTGATGGTTATCCTGGCGTTGACGGTGCCTTCGTTTCCAGACTTAACTTGCAGAGCCTCTACTCCGGAGCCTCCGTCATAAACAATTCTAAAGCCATAAGCGTCAGAGGCGCCAAAAGCCGCTATGGAAGATCCGCCCTGTTCTGTTAAGTCTATATAAGCGTCATCATCCCCGTCGGCCGCGATGTGGATTCCAGCATCGGTTCCACTAGACAAATCGGCGGCAACGGTTAGCAAATCAGTAGGAGAAGTGGTCCCAATGCCAACTTTTCCGACGCTAGTAATTCGCATTTTTTCACGATCATTACCTCGTCCCTGATCATCCGTTGTTGTATGGAAGACCATAGCAGCATCAGAGTCGACATCACTAGCCTCTTCTCTGATAACTCCTATCAGGCCGCCGAAATTCTGGCCAGAGGTCTCCCCAACATAAAAATCAATCGATGGGCCGCCTCCGCCAGCATTCATATCAACGCCTTCGTCGGTAATTTGCAGCCTCAGCACTTCATGCGGAGTTGTAGCTGTAGTTGCCGCGGCGTACAAATGAAGCGGAACTTCGGGGGTTGCAAGTCCGATGCCAATCTTTTCGCTAACTGAAACACTACCAGTAAATGAGTGATAGTCACCGGAACTATCCCCAAACTTTGTAGATCCAGTAAAGTCCATGAAGGACACATTTTGTATGTAATAGTTTTTCGCGTAAATAGAGCCCGTAACATTCATGTCGCCGCGGACTTCTAAAGCTGCATTAGGATGATATAATGGAAGGGCCGTGCTGCCCCTCTGGATGTCAAATCCTGATTGGGTTAAGTCTTCACGAATGCCGACTCGATTTGATGAGGTCGCAAAAACAAAATTAGTGCTCCCACTCAAAGAGTTACAGTCGGTCCTAAACTGAACCGAGCCTGTCATTCCGCCAAGTTCGTTAAAATAACCTAAATCGGTGTATGCCCAGCCACTTCTTCCCATATGGTAATTCTCCTTTTGCTAATAAATAGTGCTAACATAATTAAGTAGCATCAAGAAGTATTAGAAGCTGGCTCCATAAAGTTTAATAATGAATTTTCCCGCCGTATAGGTGCCTCCAGAATTAGAACCGGATCCGTTTGCAAGGTATAGATAATCATCTACACAATTAGAAAAATCGGTACCGGCGGCACTAAATCTAACCATTCCTGCTGTATAGGCACCGCCGGCAGCGATCAGCGCTACGGCCGTTCCAGAACCGTCATATTCCGCGTCTTCTGCTAATGAAGCTGAATTTGAAACCAAATCAATATCTGCGGTCGTATTGGACCCGGCTGGGACCTCAATACAGGCCATCTCTGCTTTATATATTATTCCATTTACCGCTGTGGTGATCTGTGTGAGATAGGCGGCCGCTACGCCGTCCTCGCCAATAATATCTTTTACAGTTCCAGAAACAAGTAAATCTTGAATATCAACCAAAATTGTAGTTAAGATTTCTCCATTGATTTTACTAACATATACAGTAACGCCGGCGGCGCCGTCGAAGCCGCCACCTGTAGAATTTGCATCTTTATACGAAACCGTCTGTTCGCCTGATACTGCTGATCTAGATGCTTTAAATTCGCCCATTATAAATCTCCACCATTAAAGCTTCCCATCTAAAGCGACCTCTTATGCATCGCGTGTGTCTTCGTTGATACCTGAGCCACTTAGTTTAAACATTCGTTCACGAGGAATATTTGTTAATTCGGCAAAAAGCGTATATTTTCCCGTTCCAGTGCCGGCATTAGAAACATATATATCACTACACTTAACATTTAAAGTTACAGAATCTTTATTATGCGGCAAAGCCACATAGTGAAATTGAGTCCATGTTGCCGTTTCTGTTGTAGCGTCTGCAAAATGTAATCTTAACTCACTGGTGCCCGTATTAATCAAGGTAACTGACTTCGTGACTGTCGGAAACTCAATCTTGTCCTGCATGCCAGCGCTTCCTGACGCTGCCATATCTGCGGACCCAGTAACATATGGAATACCGGAAGACTGGTATGAGCCTACATTATGTAATCCGACTCCGTGTGTTTGCCAATTAGCCATTTATTTAAACTCCTTAAATTTATTTTCTGCGTTTATAATTAGTCGCTTTTCTTGCTTTTGCTTTTTGTTTTGCTCTTTCAACTGCTCTTTTTTGAGCAATCTTTTCCCTTCGCTTACGATCAGATGGCTTTTCGTATCTTCTTCTTCTTTTAATTTCTTCAATAAGTCCAAGTTTTTTAACCTTTTTAGTGAATCTTCTGATCATTTTTTCTTGCGAGTCATTCCTTCTGAATGGCTTTATTGTTACATTTGCTCCTCTAGACATTATTTACTCCAATTTGCCCCTGCATTAAAAAACGCAGATATATCAACGCCAGAGTCGCTAGGGTCTACGCCAGCCAGGGCGCCCGGGGCTGTTGCCGCGGGAGAAGTAGTTCCACCTTTAGCCAAAGGCTCCGTGCCCTCAAAGAGGTTGACTCCGTTGTAAGACTTTTTACTTTTATTTACTGCCTGAGACATTTGATGCTTTGTTTCTACAATTTTCCTTCGGCGCTCACGATCGGCTATTTCTGCGTGGCGCAACCTCTCTTGTTCTCTTTGCGCTTGTGACTCGCGTGATGGAGTCGGCGACGAGACTGTGACCTCTGTCAGTGGCGTGGTGCCGGAATTATGAACCCCGACAAGTACTTCGGACACGATTCCGGACAAAAGTCCTTCTTCAAATATGACCTCTTTTATACATTCTTTTATAAGAGGTCTTAGCATTTGTTTTAAATTATTTTTGTTCATTATTCTTCTCTTAAGATGTCATTTAAGGCACGATTGATCCGATCTGCTTTTGTAAAGATGTTTGATTCGTGACTTTTTGCTTCTTTTATCATAAAGGCCTCGTTCGTCGATGGCTCTGACACCATATCAAAGCAAATAAGCTGGAAGTCATCCTCTACTATAGTGTTCCCCTTTTCTTCCTTAACGGAGCCCAGGCCTCTAGAGGAAATTCCCAATTTTATACCCTCTTTTACTAACTCCTGCAGGATTCTTCCGGAAGGCGTGTTCAGGACTTTAATTTTTCCATGCACTTCTGGACCTTTCCACCATATTTCCGTTACACAGTGAGATGCATTTTTTAGGTTTATTACGGAATCTTCAGGATGGTCGAGTTCTCCTAGGGCGCGTCTTTCATCTATCAACTTTTGATAGTTTTTCATTTCCCTCTCTAATATATGCTTGGGATATTTTCTGCCATTACCGTTTTTTGCGTCAGCTTCCTGTAATTTTCCAGATAATATAACCCCTCCGCCGGAGACAAACTTCTTTTCCGACTCAGTTAAAACATCAGGACAAGAGCCGCCGTCACATAATTCATAATACTCTCTTAATAGTTTTTTACCCATATTTTTCCTTGGTGCGGGCGCGACCCGCACGATTTAAGATCCCTTACAGCAGTGTCTAACGGGCTGCAGCATCCATTTTGTCGTCCAAATGTTAGTGCTCATCGTTTTTACTCCTAGTGTGTTCGATTTTGAAGCCACAGTCACCCATAATCATATTAAGAATATATGAAGTGCCAGATGAAAGCCACCCCAATATGAATAAATTGGCAATTGTATATTCAAATGTAAATAGTTCTGTGTATTCGTTTATTCCAAACAAAAATGCGCCTACCCAAAACCCCATACACATGGGGCATCGAAATAGTTCTCCAAGCTTTCCTTTAGATGGCCTTATTGAATTAAAAATAGTGCCATATACCAAGATTTGAGTTAATCCATAGGCCGCGAGTACAAACCATAATAAATCTATCAACTTTACACCCGATACATATCATAAATACCATATGGGCCGCGGATCCAACCTGGGCGGAGAGAACCTTTAGTTTCTTCGTGTGGGACCTCTCCAAGCTCAGTAGAGTCTTCTTCTCCGGGGTCAAGAAGCTTTTTTTCCTCTCTATCGAAGTAGGCCTTCTCGGATTCGAAATACGGACGCTCATCCTCGATCCACTTTCCGATCTGGAATATCGCCAATTGTATCGGATGGGCGCCTTCAAATGCAGATTTCTGTATCAAACCCTCTAAAGAGCCGTGTACATTGCCGCCCTTTATGCTGTCAAATTCAATAATTCCTTTTTTTGACAAATGTTTGAATAAATGATTTTGACTGTCGTAAACTTCATCTGTTTGAGTTTGCTTTGGCAACACTACAATCTTTGTTTGTTCCGGCAAAATTACAATATCAATATCATCATGATCAAAAATCATAATACTGCCGTCGACGCCCTTGCGCATATCGAGCTTCATCTTTGTTTGTGTTTCGCCGGCGCCGACTCGCTTCTGATCGTCGTCTGTTTGTGGGTCTGTTATGGTTACTTCAATTGTCATTAGCTTTTAATCTCATTAACTAAATTCTGTATTTTAAGAACCTTTTTAATCATAGGTTCATCAATTGGGCGCGCCTTAAATTCCCGTATTACTTGTACCACTTTTTGTGTAGAATCCAGCATATTTTTATCGGCCTTCATATCTGCTAATGCCATGGACTCGTTTAATGTTGTTTCTAATCTATGCAGTTCGTCGCCCATAAATATTTTAAGCGAAACCCCGTTGTCAGCAAAAGACATAACATACCTATTTAACAGATCTTTCTGCTCTGATAACAAAGTATTTTCATATTTATCATTAAATTTCTTGGTAAATGTTCTATAGGTTAAATTATCTATTTGTACAACCTCTTTTTTCTTTGAAGCCTCCTCCATCTCGGATATTAGCCTTTGCATTAATTCTTTTTCCAAAAGTACTCTCTGTTTTGTAGAAATCTCGCTATTAAATATTTGCGCAATTGTTGCTAAATTTTTATACCCAGGAACAAAATTAGAAAATACATTTCGAGATAGGCGCCGATTCATCAAGCTGATTAATGCAGTCTGTTCGTTAAAAAGTTCTCTTTTGTTTGTTCTGGATTTTCGATCGTGTTTAACCTCAAATATTAATTTTTCTGCTGTGTAATTATCTAAGCCAGTCGTCTCATTAAGTGCTTTATAAAAATTTAAATCTTGCTTAAGGCTCGTCTCATCACCAAAATATTGTTTTACAATTTCAAGAATCACTTGTTTGCTATCGTGATTTTCCGATAATACAGCTTTTGTAAGCTCAACCATTAAAGTTTCATATAAAAAGCCAGTATTTCTTTTTTTATTATGTTTTCTTCTGGGCATGCCGTTTCTCCAAATCCTCAATAAGCTTTTTCATTTCTTGATTAACTTGAAAAAGTTTCTTTTCCTCTTCTTTATAAATAGTCTGCTTTTCTTCATAAATCCCATGAGCAGCAGTCATTAGGCTATCCATTGCAAGCGGATCGTCCAGACCGATGCCGGTGCGCCCTCCGCCGGCCTGGGCCAGCTGGTGTCTATGGAAGGCTCCGGAAGAACGATTGTCGACTATTGTTGGATAGTATACTTTACCTTTTGAGGCTGGCGTTGTGGTACCTTCGTCACGATGACCAGGGGCCCGCTCTGTCCATTTTTGTATACGCTTTCGCCTCATCGTTGGGTTCCCATCGATATCCCGCTTGCCGGGCTCAGCCAAAAGCATGTCTTCTTCTCCGGCCTCCTCCATTGGCACTTCGGCGCCCTCCTCTGGTAGAGCCTCACCGCCTTCTTCTGGGGGAGCTTCGTCCATTAAACCCTCTTCTTCGGCGATTTCCATCGCATCCGCCTCGGCCTCAACAGAGCCGGCTTGGACAATTGCCTCTGCCTCGACTTCAAGACTTGCTTCAAATTTCTTATCATAATACATCTCTCGCTGATTCCTGACAAATTCTTCCTCGTCCATACTGAAGAGATTTTGAGATATCCATCTGCGGCTGAAGAAACCTTCGGTCGCGGAGGCGGCTACATCAAATTTCTGCTTCCAGTGTTCAAGTTCTTGAAGTTCAGCAATTTTTGAGGGATTATTAAGTCGTAATTTAAAACTTAATAAATCATCGCCGCGGAAGCCTAAAGTATACAAATGTATGATCCCGACTTTTTCTAGTTCAGAAATCAGGACACGCTGAAGGCGCTGGACTGTTCTGGCAAATCTTATATCTTTTTGTGCTAATGTGGTCTTATCTTCGCCGCCCTCATCGGTTGAAGACAAATAGGACGGAGGAATTTTTAAAGCAGAAAAAAGCTTATCTCTCAAATACTTGATATCGTCGATGTCTCCCGTATATGTTCCTCCGGGAAGGTTTTCAACTTTAGAAGAAGATCCTCCCCGCACAGGAATAAAATAGTCTTCTTCTACACTCATTGGATTGTAGCGCAGATCTACACGGCCATTGTCTGGATCTATCACTTGATTGCGCTTCATTTGTGTCATCACTTTTTGCATATATTGTTCTACATCTTCTGGCGGGATCGCACCAACATCAATATAAAATACGCGGCGCTCTGGAGAGCGGACAATGCGATACGCCATCACTGCGTCTTCCAACATTGTTAATTGGCGCCAGATCCGGCGTGAGGGCTCTAAAATTGAAGTACCATATGGCGCATACTTATCATTTCCTAATATACGAAAATGAGCAATTTGCCAATTTTCAAAGGTTAGGCCGCCTGAATTCCACTGAAATTGTACATAATTAGGATTTGAGTCGTCTTCTCCCTCAAGCCGCTCGACCTCATTAGGAGGAAGGCCGATCGCTGCTTTCACTCCCATGTCTTCGTCGAGATCCAGGTATAAGAAAAAATCTCCATATTTACACATTGTTCTACACCAACCAAACAAGTTGTGCTCGACATTAAGGATATTGATAAAAAGATTATACAATATCACCTTTATCTCTTCATTCGGGCACACAACATTCAACATTGCCTTTAAGTCACTAGAAGTGGTCATCTCGTCGGCATATATATCCATAGCCGAGGCAATTTCTGGAGTATACTCCATTTGATCAAAGTCTGAATATCGATGTTGGCGGTTTTGATTCGCCATCAAATCTGCTTCTAAAGCAGCAAAAGGGTTATTATCAGTTTTTTTAAATGTTTTTCCGCTAGCAGACTTAAATTTAAATTTGTCTAAGTGACGCCGGCGGTAGCGGCGGATATTCTGCGTCCTGTAATTAATAATAGGCCCAGAGAAGAGCCTTGTCAGTCTCCTAAAGAGTTCTGACTCTTGGTTCCTGGGATTATTGTTTCTGCGATTTTTTATTGATGGTCTTCTTGCCATTTATTAACCCTTATAAAGCCATTTATATTGTTCATGTTCTTTTTTTGCTTTGTCAAATCGATCTAAATCTTCTTCTCTCTTATAGCCTTGCATACCTTTTACCGTCGTATTTATTGTGGTGTTCGAAACTATCATAGAATTTAATAAAGCCTTTTTGTATTCTAACTCTCTTTTGTTAACTTGTAAAGCGGTATCTCTAACCCAACAGCCGATCGACAAAGCCATGATTAGGTCATCGTTATACCCGCGCATAGCTTGTGGCTTGCCGTTATACCAAATAAAAGTTGTTATTTCCTTAAAAGTTCTTTGTGAATATATAGTAATTAGTTTATTTCTTATGAATTCTTCAAGTTTAGCAACTATAATTGGTCTTGTTTTTGTTGAAGTGGTAAATCCCGGTACCGAATTCGTTATTGCCTCTGCCTGATATTGCTCGACAAATTCGTGTGAACTCTTTATAGAGAAGTATAAATTAGAATATTCTAAATCTATTAGCTTCTCAAGCACTGAAATGCCGACGCCAACATTCTCGACAACCAGCAGACAATTACCAAATTCGGATCCAGCCTGAAATAAAATGTTTGCATACTGATCTAGGCTCGGCTTTCCTTGATACTCTGCGATCAACTCCATTGTTTCTAATTTAAATATATGAAATGTTGAATTGTCCAGGCCATCGCCGCGGGCAACATCGGCGACGAGCAAGTAAGTGTTGGCCGGATCGTATTTTTCCCAAATCCAAAAATTTCGATCAAAACCGGTTCTATATTCGGGATTTTTTGTAGTAGTTCCGATCCAAGCTATGTCATCTGGGTGAATTACTGTTTCACCAGAAGTATTGAAATTGCATTCAAGCTCTTGGGCAATTTCTCTGCGAGACATATTCTTTGTTTCGCGGGTGAACCATGTCTGATCGCGATCTGGATGTACATCCCATCGCAAGTTAACCGGGTGGAACTCGTTTTCCTCTAATTCTGCTTCTGTGTATATTTTATGGAACCAGTTTCCAACACCATTTGGTGTGGATAAAGCAATGCATCGACCACCAGTAGAAAGAGTAGGATATAGGCCGGCCCACAGCTCTTCTAAGCCCTCGACATGAGCTGCCTCGTCAATGACCAATAAGGAAAGAGCCTCTGATCGGCCGGCATCGCCGGAGGTGGAAGAGGCTTTAATCTGTGAACCGTTAGAAAGCTCAAAGGAAGTTCTATTGTCAATTGATATATCAGAAATTTGTAACCAACGCGGAATTCTTTTTAAGATTGCTTTAACTTTTTTTACTAAGTTAGACGCCGTGCCAAACTTTGTAGCTACAACCAAGATATTTTTGTCACGATGAAACATCATAAGCCAAGCAACATATCCTGCTGTAATCGTAGATATGCCAAGCTGGCGCGCCTTTAATATGACCGTAAACCGATGGTCATTATAGTTCTTTAAGAGGTCCGTCTGGAAATCGTATGTTCTAAACGGTATTAGGCCTTTTTGGGGGTGTGAGATCCTGGCATAGTTGTTTAAGAAATAGCTGGAGTTTTTTCCGCATTTTACAATTTCTTTCAAAACCTCTTCTTTTGAAAGTTGATATGTCATTTTGACTCTTAATGGCTAGCCTTTTCTTTCGTGAAGCTCCACCATGACCTCTGCTCTTAACTCTTTAAGTTCTTTAATTGCTAACATAGCAGACTTCCTGACCCGACGGCCGGCGGAGGCATTTCCGCTATCAAACTTCTCAGCGTCTCTGACGGCTAAAGAAAGCTCGCTGAGGATTTCTTGTAGTTTTTCCAGTACCATTTTATTCTCCCTTTCTTGTAACATTTTTGGGTTTTTTGGCACCAGGATAGGTGTCTTTTCCAATAGCCAAAAACTTCTTGATCGAAGCGTCTAATCTATCTTCAGAAGAAGAACCCTCATCGTAAGCAGGATCTCGTTCTACATCAGATAGTCCGCCAATCTTGTAATAGCGAAAAGCCTGTACCCAGGCTCTAACTCTAGAAGTGCTCTGCACATCTACTTGAACCTCATCTTCTGCGGTTAGTGTTAGGCTTTTGCTGGTTACCTTTTTGTATTCCTTCTTGAGAAACTTTGCAATGTCGTTGATCATGCTTTCAATGTCAGATTCAAATTTGCTATCGTGAACATCTTTAATCTTAATTTCCCCATGATAGTGTATACAGAGCAGCGGGCCCTGAAACTTAATCCGAAACCCATCTACTATTCTAGAATCTATGATCGGATCGCCTTCTTCTCTTTTAAGGCCTACCTTGCGCTCTTCTCCGTCGAAAGAGTATTTCTCGTCGTGGGCGCCGTCGTAGGAGTTGGCAGCAGCTTGTGCGATACCTCTAATAATGTCTATTGTGTTTGATTCAGCCATTTGTTTGTTATCCTTGTTTATAATTAGTCATTTGATCTGTTCTTCGACCAATTCTTTTGCGATCTTTATGGAAACATCGCCTTTACATATTGAAATACTTCCATCTTTGCTCGCTCAAATTCTTCCGGGTCTTCGCCAAAGTGCCCCTCAGCAAACCACTCATCGACCTCGTCGACCAAAATTCTATCATATTCCCACATCTTGCCCAAGCCGCCAATTCCGGAAGCCTCAACTGATTGTTCTATCATTTCGTACAAAGGCTCCGAGAGCGGGCTTTTCCATCTGGCTCTAACTCTGTTTGAGCGGCCTTCATGAAGCATAGTATCACCGTGATGAGCAATTTCCATAATTGCATCAACAAAATCTGGTAAATCGTCATCAACAACTCCAGCATTCATAGCTGCCCGGGCGGCTGTCTCGTCTGTAATTTCAATTCCGGCCTCCTGCATTTCCTGCACTATATCTTCCGGGGTATCTCCTGTTAGCGAAACTAAATTTGGTATAGAGTATTTCTCATAAGGATTGCTGGGTCCGCCCAAGGCATGTTTTTGCTGTTCGTATAGGTTCTTTTCAAGCTCTTCTGCGACGATCTGCTTAAGTTCGGAACCTTTAATTTGGGTCGATTCGGCGAAGCCATGGCCGGACAGGTCTGTCATGGCGGTGGTCCACTCGTCACCAGAAACATCTTGCATCCCGGGGCGACGGACAGCATCAAGTTCCCCTCCTTGCCACAATTCTGCACTTGTCCTTGGGGTCGTTCCAGTTCCTTGAGTCGTTCTTTCGCTGGTCCCTATATCTCCTTGTTCCACATCAGCGCGGTATTCGGATCGCCCTAACAGATCGCGGTTGGATCCTTGCGACATTACATCCGTAACACTACTCCGTACATTAGCCGGTTGGCGCTTGGTGGCGCGTTGGTCTTGGCGGAGTCCGTACCTCTCTTCTACCCTCTGCTTAGGATCGGAACCTTTAATTTGATTCTCAGATAATCCGCTACCAAGCTGAGTTAGCGACGAACCGATTGATTTTTCAAGGCCGGCTGTGGCAGGACTACGACTAGGTGTTGCATAATAAACCAAGGCATCGAGCGCGTTAGACATGCTCTTAAGTAAATCTATCGCTTCTGCTACTCTGGCCTCCATACTCTCTTGTGGCGACTTTGGCATACGGGACTGCTCGTTTTCTTCGCTATATTCATTTATTTTTTTACTCATATATTTTCTCCTGGGCGCCAGCCAGATAGCCATCTTTCTTCTCGATCTTCAACATGTTGTATATAACATTTAAAGCAGCAATTAAACTTGTTCATATAAACATCGTCTTTGCTGTCAAACGAATATGTATTACAAGTTGTACAAGTACGATTACCGCCCTTATTAAGTAGCTTTTTAGATATTAAAAAACCATTAAATTCAATCTTTTCAACTTTTTCCTGAAGTAAATCAGACTTTTTTTGTAGTTCCCTTAATTGTTCTATATATTGTTCTTCTTTTTCCTTGGTCCACAAGCTTTTGGGATTTTGTATTGTTTCTGGTCCATACTTTTCTGCTATCGCCTTTTCAACTTTTGCAATATAATTTAAATCTTTCTTGCTCATTATTGTTGTATCTCTTGTGTCGCAAATAAAACTCCCAAAGTTAACGAAACTCCGGCGACTATGCCGCCGGCGAGCCACCAGTGGTTATTCTTGTTCGGCCGATCAAGCGATAGCGTGCGATATGTGTCTATTTCTTCATCTTTTATATCCATCAGAAGATTGTGGCGCTCATCTAACGAATCATAACTAGCTTGTAATAAGTCCAGCTGTAATTGATAGCGCGCTGATGTTCTTTCCACTTCATATTCCACCCTCAAATCACAATCGGACATATTAAACTGACTTTCTGCTATTAAGGTGGCGGTGGCCGACGGATTAAATAGAGTGCCAGCAAACGGCGCTTCGTCACCTATTTCTAGATGTGTATATTGTGGCGTGTCATCAGCGTACGCTGATGTGCATAAAATCAAAGCTATACTAATAATTTTATTCAACATGTTCAAAACCAAACTCTTCCTGTAAAGCTCGATCGAGAGATTCTTGGTCGCCGGCGTGTGAGTCTACAAGTTCTTTAATACGGGCTCTTTTTTCAAAAGTAAGCTCGTCTCTTTTCTCCCTATATCGCTCTTCTATTGAATCAACTACTTTGTGGTATTCGTCAATTGCTTCTGCTTTTTTTGCCTGCTCTTCAGCGTGTGTCTTACTTAGGGCGTCGATTTCGGCTTCGTAACTTTTCCTGGCTGTATCCAACACCTTCATCATGGTTTTCGATCGCTTTCTAGATATAGTCCAAACAGCGATGGTCCATATAACAAGAGCTATAATCTTCCAATGATGCTTAGACCATACCCACGCCTTTTTCACAAAAAGCTTAATAGCGTCCCAGGTTAACCAACTCACTACGCTCCCCCGGAATCGCCAAAACGATAAGCTTTCATAACATCAACGACACTTTGGCCAGCAATGTATACGACCGCGATCATGCCCCAAGTCTCAGAATCCAGACTGGACCACATCATCAGGCCGGTTGCGGTCAAAAATGTAAACAGCTTTCGAGAGACTGCTTTTTCTAAAATTCGATCAAGAGTACCTTTTCTCATAGTATCTTCCTCCTGACCTTAATTAGTTTATTTTTCCATTTGGCGGCCAGAATTTAAGAATTTTTGCAGATTTGTAGTAAAAAACTTTTGAAATCTTTTATTACTCCAGCGTTTTAACCCTTCTCGGTCTTTAAACCAGTTCATAAACTCATCATTCATTTCAACATTGATTGTCGCCGATCCATTTTCATTTTCATTAACTTTGTGAATGTTAAGTTTAAAGTTTCCTGAATCAATATGTTGTTTAATCTCTAGCATCTCTCTTAAATTGATATTTTTAATATCTGACATGTGCATATCCCTCCTTTTTATCAATATCGATGATTATGTCTGCATTATCCTTGAGCGTATCCATGTGTGATATCAATAATACGGTCTTATAATAACTTTTAATCATATCTAAAATTCTAATGAACCCTTCCAAATTTTCAGCGTCAAGTGCGGTACCGGGCTCGTCCAAAACAAACAGATCTCCCTTTGGCAAATTCGAAACAGACAATAGAGCTATGCGAATTGCCATAGAGGCGATAGTTTTTTCTGCTCCGGAGCCCATTTCAATTGGTCGAGGGTCGTGTCTTGGGTGTTTGATGAAGATGTTTAGTTTTTTTCCATCGTCTTCAAAATATATATCAAAATTAACGATGTTTGCTAGTGTTTTAGCTACCTCTTCGTTGATAATTGGCAATTTTCGCTTAATAATGTCGTATGCAATACCGTTCGAGTGCATACAGCGCATATAAAGATCAAAAGCCGAGTATTCATCGTGCAAGTTATGATATTCCTGTTTTTGCTCTTCTAAATTTCTCAATTTTTGTTCCAAGGAGCCGTGTTCGACATACAGGCTGGTGAGATTTTCCTCGCATGCGTTCTTCTCCGCGGCTAATTTTGCTGTTTTGCCCTTCATCTTAGTAGATTTAGCAATCAACGATTCAAGATTATCAATAACTTTCTTATTTTTATCGTATTCTGTTACTTTTTCGTTTAAATCAATTAAATTATTTGATATCTTTTCCAACAAATTCGTATTTCTTTCGATAGAGAGGTTCAATTCGGCTATCTTGGTTGAAACCTCTGTCTTTTTCTTTAAAATGTTATTATATTTATCAATATGCCTTAATACCGTATCCGGATCTATACTTTTTAAGCTACTTGTTGCTGTGTCGAGTTCGCTCTTTGCGTGCTCTATGGATGCAACAGCAATATTTGCATCTCTAATGAATTTACACTTTGGAAAAGAATCGCCACAAGGAATTCCTTCAAGTAATTTCGCCTTTTTATTGGCGCTATCTATCTCTTTTTGCATATTTTCGATGTTATTGTTGAGCGATACGATCTCATTCTTTTGCGTTTCCAACTCTTCGATATCTATATTGTCTATAAAGTTAACAATTTTCTCAAAAAGCTCAGTTCTTATCTTTAAATCTTGTCGATCTTCAACAATTTTTGATTGTAGTGACATTTGTTGATTTTTTAATTTCTTTATTTCACTTTTTGTTTTTACAATATCAATAATTTCAACCGGAATTGAACCAATTTCAAGCTCAATCTTTGCTAATTTCTCGGCTATCTTGTCGATCGAAAACTGATATGTCTCGCACTTGCTTTTGTGTTCTGATATGTTGTCTTCGCTTTCGCATAGCTCAATCGTTGCCGCGGCTATGTCTTCATCAAACTCTCTATTCTGCAATCTCCTTAGTGCACCACGCAAATCACTAGCGTCTTCTTTGGCTAGTTTGTACTTCTTTTCGAATATCTCTAAATCTAAGAATTTGGCTAAAATTTCTTTACGCCTAGTGGAACCTTCATTGATAAATGTTAGCGATTCTAATTGACTGGCCATAGAGGACAACAAAAAATCATCTAGAGTTCCAAACTTTTTACGAATATTCTTATCTGTCTCTATTCTGCTCAAACCGTTAAGACTTTGAGTAATATTGGTTGCTTCATCCGTATACTCAAAATTTACATCTGTTTTTGCCTCTAGTGTTTCTTCGCCTTTTAGTCTTTTAATATACTTTTCAGAATTTCTACTAATCTTATAAGTCTTGTCGCCGATGGAAATATCAATTTCTCCCAAACAAGATTGCTTGTTTTGATTGATAACATTTAAATTTTTACGCTCATTTTTAGAAGTTGAATTGAACATCGTATATAAGATAGAATCAATGATGCTGCTTTTTCCACTGTAATTCTTTCCGAAGATTCCAACAACGCCATTAAGCTTAGAAAAGTCAATTACATTATTTTTCCCATAATTAAACAAATTGTCCCATCTTACAGACTTAAGTCTCCAATTAACATTTCTACTAACCTCCTCTTCTTCTTCCGCCATTTGATTATATTTGCTGTTAAGAGATAGGACGCGCTCCAAAAGAGCTTCGTCGGCCTCATAACCTTTCAAGTACTCGCGCATCAGCTTTTCTTGCACAGCAGTATCGCGTAGATTTTCCTTTACAATGGTGTTTGTTAGCGAGTCGACGCTTCCTCTTTGTCCAGACGCCCTGTTCAGAAATGTAATAGCCTCGGGACGAAAGCGGTGTTTTGCAATGTCAACAGCTCGCCTCATGCGAGCTAGAGGAAGGTTATTGTTTGAAACAAGTCGTAATCGGGCGCCTTTAGGAATTTTGGTACCCTTGGGAATTCTGCCCTTTGGAGTTAACTCAATTGTAATAAAAGGTTTTGGATTTTTAAAAGCAACATGCTTTACATCCCAATCCCAGCGATCACGAATATCCCAAATAAGAATTCCCTTATCATTTGTCTCGCCATGATTCTGTTGAATCGTACTGCCCGGATATCTGATCCTTCCCTTGAGATCTAAGGTTTGATTAGTTTTGTGAATATCTCCCAAAAATGCAAAATCAAAATCATTAAAGATTTTGACATCATGTTCGCCGTGCTCCATAACCCAGCCAATATCAGTTTTTACACCAGATATTGAACCATGATAAAGGGCAATATTAATTTTATCTGTATCTGTTGACTTACTCCAGTTATCTTCATCAAATACTGACAATACATTTAAACAAAATTGATCGTTAATGTGCGTTTCCCCCGAATTCTTCAACAAGTGTAAATTGGATAGATTTAGTGCTTCAACAATTGGCGTCAGTGCATCTTGTCGACTACTGTTCTTTAAATTCCCATCATGATTGCCCAATATAATATAGGTTGGCGCTATGGATTCTAGGTTACGAAAAAAGTCCGAACACATTTCAACAAATTCTGGTGAAATTTGTGTTTTTGTGTGGGCAATATCGCCACAATGGATTATACAATCCACTTTTTCTTCTCTTAGCTGTTCATATAATTGTTCGAAAATAATTCGATATTCATAATGATATTTTAAATTTTTAATATGCGTGTCCGCAATATGAGCAAACTTCACGCGCTCTCCTTATCTTTGGATATTAGGCCACAGAAGAGCCCAAATAAAAATAGGGCCAAGCCGGCGCAAATAAACGCGAACAATAAGCTTGGAGGCACGGTTTCAAAAGTATGCACATTTCACCCATACTAAATGTAACACACCTAGCTACACATGTCAAGACTTTATTTCATCAAAAAGTCTAACGATTGTTCAACCATGGACATTATTTGTTCCTTGTTCATTCCGGAAGAAGACATGTCATACACCAGCTGCTCAACCTCTCTTTCATAATTGGGAGTCATACTGGCTTCTGTATTATCTGTTGGCATTAAGGAAGCTACATCTCTTGCGCGCGGTGGAGGTCGCTCACCTTTGAGAATATCATACATTTGTTCATCTGGCTCACCTCTTCCGGGGCCTGGGCCGTGATAGTGGCCCATCTTGCCGCCTTCGGAAACAACGGAAAGCTCTTCCATGATAATCTGTTTAATACTGGCCAGACTTGTTCGAACTTCCTGTAATGTTGGCTCGTCACCCAATCCTGGTGTAGCTGATCCGCGGTCTTGTTGCAGCGCTGTAAGTTCAGATTTAGCTAATGACAGGGTCTGTGGATCTATTCCAAGCTGATCTAGAAGCGTTACAAGGAATTCTCTCTTTTTTCTTTCATTGGCCTTGGAAAGTACATCCGTCACCATATCCATTGCTCTCTGGAGTGGCTTTTCTTGGAATTTTGAGGCTGCTGTAGTAGAGCCGGAAGTACCTAGCTTCTTCATCATAGAGGATACACTCGATCCAAGCGTTGGTCCGCCGGCCGGGCGAGAGTCTGCCGGTATGGCTCTAGATGCATCCATTCTAGGAGGATCTGAAATTGGAGGGCTTGCTGCAATTTCTTCTAGCTTTGAGTCTCTTGCCATCTCTTCTTTAATAATCCGCTTAAGCTGTTCTTTTGTTATGTTCATTTTTTTGTTCCTTGTTAACTTGTCCTCGTTCACTGTAGTTCGTGGCGTAGTCTCGATATATTCGCCCGATTCTGGATCGTAGGCGTAGGTTCGCTCTGATGGTGCGTTCTCGGGGATCTCTCCTCTGTTTTGTGCGGCCATGGCTCGGCGCTCTTTGAGAAATTCGCTCCAAGAAATGCCAGTCGGGCGGCCTTTAATGGCATAGTCTCCTGTGCCGGCAGTAGATCCGGTGTAGAGTTTTCTATTGCCCTCTTCGTCTGTTTCGGGCTCCCACATTTCATAATGTAAGTGCGGAGCATATCCGCCGGTACCGCCCATCCGGCCAACAACTTGGCCGGACTCGATTATGTCGCCAGCCTTGAGATCCGGGATTGAGTCCATCTCCATATGGCTAAAACTAGCGTGGTACCACTTTCCCGCTGCATTGTCATAAAATTCTCCAACAACCCTACATCCCCAGCTGCTGTCACAGTCGGTGTCCACATCCACTATTCTCATTTTTGCTGGTGCTCGGATCTCGCCCATTGCTTCTGACATGGCTGCGCGGAGCGTCTCTTCATCCTCGATGCCGGCGAAGCGCTGGCCCAAATGGTCCCAAGCTCCGATCAGATCGTCGTCCTCAAGATAGTCGGGATGGGCGCCGACATCGGACTCAGTAGGATATTCGCCCGTATTTGGATCTACTGCGCCTAGGCTGGGCCCATGGGCGCCTATTTCGATGTCTTCTGGGTCGCTATAATCGTGTGCATAGTCCTCGGCGGCGTGAAGGTGCCGGTACTTGCTCCCTTCTTCAAAGCCCTTATATTCTTTTCGACGCATAAGATCGCTTGTCTGTTTTGAGGGGTCATGCATAACATGAACATAATCTTCTGGATCATTTCCGAGTTGAAATTCGTCAGATGTGGCTGTTTCGGCAGCATCCTCTATAGTGTCTCCGATATCGGAGAGGCCTGGTGCTGTCCACTCAGCCAGCAACCTTGATAGCTCTTCGCCTACAACTTGTATGAGATCAGAACCTTTAATATCCACATTTAATCCCTCGTTTGCATTTGCATGAAGAGCGGCGAGATAATCTTTGACAGAACCATCTGTGCAGCCAACTTTCTCGCCTGTATCCTTTTTATATACGCATTTACCCTTCGTCTTGTACGGCACTGTCAAGCTCTCCGGAGCCCGTATAGGCGTCTAGAGTCGCCTCCAGCGTTCCTATGGCATCTTCTGTGTTTCCGGCCTTCAAAAGGTCTATAGCGTCCATTATGGACGATCTAAGCACATCTTGAGGAGATGGTTGACCTTCGTCTCCCAAAGAAGCTCCGGGCGCTAGGCCATATTCAAACAATTGTTGTTCAGAGATGGGCTCTACGGGCGGGCCATCGGGTATCGCTTTCACCCAATCGGGCATGGTGTCCCAACGATACTGATCATCCTCCGCTTCCGTCGTCTGGCCGCGGCCTTGATTTGGCATGTTTTGTACCCAATGCGGGGAGGCTTCGAAGCGCGCATCATCGTCTGACTCCCATTCTGAGCCAAATGACGGCTCCCAAGAGGATGATTGGCCTGTACGACCGAGTCTTGCTTGTTGCTGCAGGCCTGTTAGTCCCGTTCCGCCTCGAATATCGTCGCGTACTTGTCGGCCTTGGGCCAAGGCCTGCCTCAGCCCTCCTGGGGCTCGCTGACCTCGAATATCGTCGCGTACTTGTCGGCCTTGACTCAGGGCCTGGCTTAGTCCTCCTGGTTCACGAGGAGTCGTTCTTCTAAGTTCTCGGCGATCGGCTCTGCGAGCTTGGCGGGCTCCTCGGCGAGTGGACACATCGGGCCCGAAATCGTACATCTGCCCGCCCTCGTCGAAGTAATCTTCGTACGGGTCCGCGTTGCGGTACGCGAGGTAGTCGGAATCAACACCGCTGTCAGTCGCAGAGGATCGGGCGCCCGATTGTTCCGAAAGAGTGGCCAGCTCTTCTGCGACGATCTGCTTAAGCTGGTTCTTTGAAAAGCTTAAATTTCCTTCTTGTAAAGCAATTGCTTGGGCCTTATTGGGCATCATTTCATATTCAAGGAAGCCTCTTACTGAATCTAAATAGTCTGAAGCTTTTGTTAATTTGGACTGAACCCACGATTGTAGTTCGTCGTCCTCGCTGACAATTCCTTTAAGCATATCTGCATTTTTCATAATTTGCTGTAATTGAGAAAGGGCCATTTGGCCCTCCTGATCGCTATGGTCGTCCGCCATTGACATATCGCCACTGCCGGCATAGGAGGGATGCTGCACGGCTGGGCCCTGTTCCATTTCGTGACCAACCATAAGACCTTGCGATGGCATAACGCCACACTGCTCATTTAATTTGGCTTTTTCTTCTGCAATTAACTGCTTAAGCAATTGTCTAGACAATTTCATGTTTAATCCTCAAATTTTGTGCTACCATAAGACCCAAGCGCAAGCTGTTTCATTCTCCTAAAGGGGTCTTTCGATTCCTGAAGTTTGCCTGGGTTTCCGCGAGAGCCGGGGCGCTGTCTTTGGTTGCCATGGCCCTGTTCGCGATCTGGATCATTACGATCTCCGGAACCTTCTTCAAGCTCTTCTTCATCGGACGGGCAAGGTGATTCGTCCATATCATCTCCCATGTCATCTCCGGTGGCGACGGATGTGGACAGTTCTGCTCCTGCTGCTGCAGCTAATTGATGAACTGCGGCCATGGCTGCGGATGCTAATCCTTCTAAATCGCTTTCCTGATGGTCACCATGCGTCTCTTCTCCTCCGCCTCCCATAACAAACTCCATATCATCCATTTCCATTTCGTCCTCGTCAGACTCCATATCGTGATCGTGACCCATCATCTCCATTTCGTATAGAGACCTTCTTCTACCTGGAGGCAGTCCTGGGGGGCCGGGCATCGGGGCGGGAAAGTTGGGGTCCGAAAGCCGGCGGCCATCGCCGGGAGGGCGAGGGGGTGGGCCGACTGGGCCACCTACGGCACCCTTAAGTGCTGCGAGCGCTCCTGCTGAATCTCCCGATTCCAGAGCCTGTATTGCGTCCATAACGGCGCCTTCAAGTCCGGTGCCGGGAGGGCCGGGGGGCGCGCCGCCTAAACCTCCGCCGATATGCCCGCGGTCTTGAGGACCAACGGAGCCTGCGCCCATGGGCGGCATTGGCGGCACTTGCTCATTTAATGCTTTTGAAAGCTCTTCGGCGATCATATGGTTTAATTTTTTGTTTTTCATTATTTGGTTTCCTTTAATGTGTCGCCGCTCTTCCATGTGGTCCGGATGCGACATCGGACCGTGTGGTGCTCCTCCCAAGGTGGTTGTTGGGTGAGGGTTCATATAACTTGAACTTCCTTCTCTTGCTCTTTTAGAGGCACCTTCGGCGGCCTGACTAAGGACGCTGAGAATACCTTGTTTGACCGATGGGCCATACTTTTCCACTGCTTTGGTGATGAGATCCATGAGATCTATTCCCTCTTCAGGTACCGGATCAACAAGAGGCGCCGAGTCCACCATCGGCGGGGCGCCGGTGTCTCCGGTATCGCCGTGGTCTGGCGGTACCGGCTTCTGCGATTCCATCCCAGGCTGGTTATGATCAACGACTCCGTATCTAGCATCGCGCTCTCGCTTCGCGTCCATTGCTGGCCCTTCGCGTAATGCCTTTCCAAGTTCTTCTTTGATCATTTGGTTTAGTTTTCTATTTTTCATAGCATTCCCTCGCCGGTGCTCAGGACGCCCTCTGGCTCTCCAGCTAAATCTAATGCTGCATCTCTCATCCTCATGGCAATGTTTAAAATATCTTCATCAAGATCGGCCAGATGTCTATCGAATATTTCCATGCCTCTTTCGTCACCAAATTCTGACTGCAAGACATCCCGGATTCCGCCTTCCATTGCTGCTGCGAGCATATCGCCAAGCCTTTCTGGCTCTGTCACGGGCTTATCGAAGGCGGCGCCGCTGCGGATATCTTCATCAGAGAGGCCGGTTCGGAATGGCTGGTCGATTTGTTCCTTTACAAGCTCTTCTTTTATAAGCTCTCTTAACCTTCTAGTTGTAATATTCAAAATTTTTCTCCAAGGTGCTTAGATGTGCATCAAAGCTTTCCTCAATAAATAGTCACCATGGGCGATAAAAGTTGCTTTTTCTTTTCTCTGCTTAAACTTCTCTTTTGTCATAGCTCCGACATCATCATATCCGGTAGTATCGACTTTATAGAGTTCAATTCCATATTTCAACAAAAGGTTAATAATTTTTATCTCTTTTTTGTTTGCGTCTGCATCCAAAGCCAAATAAATTGGAGTATCGTGTTTTACAATTTTTTGAAATAAACGCGAGTTTTCTCGCAAAGTAGAGCCAAGCAATGGCACAGAGTTGGGGCCGGCCTTAATTGCATCAATGGCGCCTTCAGTAATCACCAAATCTGCATCCCAATCAATATATAATTCATTGAAGCAGATATCTCTCGACGCGGGAGGATTCTTATATCGCCAGCTAGCGTTATCATAATAAGAGCGGGCAATAAAATAATTTACATACCCCTCTCTGTTAAAACTTGGAATTATAATTCTATTTGCATATTTTCCAGAATCACAATATCCTATTTTCCAATGAAGGATGTCTTCTTTGGATATATCTCGTTTTGTAAGATATTTTAAAGCGAACAATGCAGTAAAAGGGGTAGAGCCGTTTGCAAGTGACTTAAATTCTTCTGGGAGCTTTATAATTTGCTCTTCTACTACGGCCGGACTCTTTTCATAAAAGAGGTTTTCAAATTGGCCTATATCGACCCTGTTTGTTAACTCATCCCAGTGTTGCAGCTGTTTAAAGGTCCCAAAGCGACGGACGATCCTACGCAAATCTCTTCCTGTAGTATCACAAACCCAGCACTTAAATACATTTTTTGCTATATTTATAGACAGTTTTCGCTTTTCGTGGCGGCAATAGGGACAATAAAAAAGTAGCTCATCATTTGAGCTATGGCAAGAGCCAAGGATACTTTTGATAATTTTCAATTTTTTCTGCATGACATTATTATAATGTCTTTAGGACATGTTGTCAAGCCTTGTTCCGCCCAAAGCGACAATTATTGCATCCGCGCGGTCGTCTGTGCCGGGCTGTGGGTTTCCATGGCGAGTCATATTATACTTAAATTGCTCTTTATACCTATTTTCGACCCATTCTATAATTATTTTTTTAGGCTTTTGTCCTCTAGGTATTTTAATGTTTAATTTAGATCTTGCACTTCGTGGATTGACCAGTGTTGGTGTTATGTCGAACACTTTATAGACAATGTAAGAACACATACCGTTGAATCTCTGCAACTTGGCCATTGTTTGCGCCGTAGTCTTGCCGCCCTTAAACATCATTGCCGGCTGCTCTATAAAAATATCAAGAGGTACATACGCTTTTTCAATTTCGTGCATGCGTCTTTCAAATTTATATGCACGGTCTTCTAAAGTGGTGTTAGTTTTGAATTTAATAACTTCACTCAGTACTATATTTTCATCTTTGTTTAGTACTGCGATTCCAATTTTAGAAGAACTTATATCAAGTCCTATAGTTACCATTATATGTCTAGTTTTAGTTTAAAAGTATATTCTTGATTTTCTTTTTTCTTAACGGGGGTTGCAAGATTCGCAATTCCAATTAAGTTTCTATCCTCATCATATATACCAATTTTTGTAATAAAAGTTTGTCTTTGAAAATTAGGTTCAGAATATTTAGAATATGATGAAGAAATAGTGTTTTTGATGAGCAGATCAGAGGCCTCACGAAATAATACAGAACTGGTTGTGGGGCTCAAAGATCCTGTTTGGCCATATTCTAAAAAAGTGGGATTGTTCGAATAGTTTAATTCCCCGACCTTTGCATGAGCCAACATTGTGACAACGGGGGTGTACATCGTTCCACTGAAGGCTAAATCATAACTTGCGCTGACGGCTGGTGTTCCGGATCCGGCGCCGGAAATTCCGTCGTTTCCGCCGGCTCCCCAAAAAAGCCAAGAAGATTTTTTCAAATTAGTCGGATCATCAATATAATCTCTTTCGACTGTAGCGTCATTTTCGACTGCCCAGGATCCGGTTAATATTATGAAGCCCTCTGTGTATAATACTACACCAGCAACAGAACCAGAGCCATTCGAATCTACGGGAGACACCTGTATAAGTTCTCCGTTTTTATTTTTATCTTGCAACTTTGCTATTAAAGAGCCGGTTATATAATAGTTTAAAGTAACCGTGCCTTTTTGTATAGAGGAACCATAAAAAATAGACGGAATACTTATAAGCGACAAGTCTTGTGTCTCTTTATCTCCCAAACTAGATGAATATTCGTAATGCTTGCTTAGGGGGATATAATGATTAAGAGTGTTTTTTAATGCTTTAATATTTGACTTTGAACCCACGCTGGCCAAATAGTCTCTTCTTATGCTTGCCGTCAGAGGATAGCTGCCAGTTATCGTATCGCCATATCCAAAATCTGAATTGAAGGAAGTTAAAGATATTGTCTTGAATGGAGTTAAAGTTCCGTCTTTTGTCATAAACGGGTAAATAATTCCCGTGTCATCAGCGGTTCTATCAACATTTAATTCATATAAACTAACTCCGCCGGCGGCGCCAAGGGGAGTAAAATCAATAAATTCGCCGGCAACTGGTATTTCTTTATTATGATATACACTTCCATTATAGATAAAAAATTCTGCTGATGGATGCGATTTTATGACATTTCTAAGAATATCGTTTTGTTTAAATTTATATATCGGCATCTCATTTTAATTAGTCTATGTTTAAAGATCCGATTAATAATCTAATCTAACGCGCAAAGTAAGCTCTGTTGTCGGATCTTTCTTAAGAGGCTCTGATAGTTTTGCTACAGCCAGCAATTCATTGTCTGCAGAATAAAGGCCTACAGTTGTTATATATGATACGGGCGCGTCAGATCTAGTATTTTTTACCCTAATTTGGCTACCATCTAAATAAGTCGGATTAGCACTATAGTTAAAGTCGTTATGGTTAACTCGACAAAAATAAATTGTTGAATTAAGTTCTGTTGTATTATTAAACTGTAAATTATAAATTCTTCTTCTGAAGCTGTCTGCGGCTCCAGAAACCTGCGATGCAGTCATCTCTTGTGTGGAGAACATGAGGCCATGGCCACCTTCTCCAGTTGTGGACATTATAACAGTCTTGGAAAAATCAAAGCCCTTGGCAGCAACATAGGTTCCTCCATCCAATATGCCTCCGTCGACATCGGAATTAAAAACAGAGGCAGAAACAACAGCTATGCCAGCTTGATAAAAGATTAGGCCACATGCAACATTTTGAGATGCAACGGCGATTGGGGTACCTTGTGAATTAACAGCCTGGAGAACTCCGTATTCTCCTGCGGGAGAATTAACTCTGAAGTCACTCGATGCCGATGCATCATGGATTTTAATTCTACTTGTAGTAAACGGATCTGTGTGGCCGGCTGTACCCGGAGTCACTCCAAGCTCTAATTCGAATGAGCCTTTCTTGATCTCATCCTTTGTAAGCAATCTTGAGAAATTTAAGAAATAACATGTATCGACCTTAGTTCCGCCGGCGAGGATGTTTCCATCTTCGTCAAATCTCTGAATAGAGCCGGTGTGATCATACCCCATAAGCACTTGTGCCATTTGGTTATATATGTTTACTTTTTTAGAATTTTGTGTATTTGTCGATGACGACAAAGTGGATGCGGCTGCGGGGCCGGGAGCTTTGGTGGAATATCCGCAAGTAATATCAAAAATATGATTTGCCGAAGAGCTTAAATACGGATAGTCGTATGTACTTTGAAACATACCGTGTGCATAGTTTTTGATGTTATTTTCACTATATGAGCCAGAAACTATAGAACCAGTAATTGGTATTGCTTCGTGGAGCAATGTTCTTGTGGACACTACATCGCTATTTGTTAATGTTTTATATGTTGTAGCCATTTATTATTTCCTGTTAATCTACTATTTTATTGTAATTTGACAAACCGTACCGGGATGTCCATAGAATATCCCGTCGTTGCACCCTGGACTCTGATGGTAGAGTCAATAAAGTATATGTCTTGAGAAACGCCGGCTGTATCTGTCATGGTCGTGGTGCTACCAAGTCTTGAAAATAAATAGTTACTTGTATTTAATTCGAGGGAAGATTGTAGTCGGAACTCTAGTATTGTACCTCTTGGTCCTCTAATGGCCTGTGTATTGGTCTCTGTAGTTCTTACAGTGTTTTCCTTTACATATTCCAAGTCCGTGCCCAAGTTTAGATAATATGACGCAATGTTATCATCATCTACAAAAGAAACCGTTGCTATATTATCATTAATTGATCTAATGCTTGCAAACCTGTTATCCAGCTGTACCATATATTGTGTCTCAACCAAATCTGCATCGAGCGCTTGGCCGGGAGAAATAATGGGTCTGTTGCCAGAGTCTACGGCATCAATACCTTGATCGACGCGGACATGAAACGGACTCTCAGAAGAGACACCATACACCAAGCCGTGAACCGGATTGTCTCCGTCTCCGCCAGTAAATTTCTGTTCAGTAGCCGTATTTACAGCAACCATATATGTTTGCAGTGTATGCTTCTTTGTGCTGGGGTTTAAATCATTGAGTTTTAAAATTGGCATATATAGTAAATCATTTCTGGTTATTGAGATCAGGTGTGTCTTCATTGAAGAAGCGTTATTTGTGAACGCTTCAAGTACTGGAGTTTGTAAAACTTCCAGATCATAATATGCCGAGCCGCTAGCGTGTGTTTTATTATACACTGAATAATTTATTTCATCATCGCCAAGCGCAAATTTTGTAATTTTAAAGGAGCCATCTCCTCTTGCCAGCCTCATTCGGCCAGTATCTGTCAATACTGCGTCTAACACAATATCCCCAGAGTTATCTAAAAATGCCATTTTGTATTGTCTCCTGTTAAATAATTAGTATTTTACTTTATAAATGTCTATTTTTTTTATTGAATGACTGATCACTCTAAGAGTTCCATTAATTCATCTTGTTCTTCTTTGACATCGCCGGTAGAACTGTAGTAAGCTTTCCCGCGAGTCGTACTTGCTTTTGATTCAGCTTCTCTAAATATTTCTTCGTTTTTGTAGTCTTCTTCTGTAATAATATGTTCGTGCTCAAATCTTAAATTCAAATCAAGCTTTCTTCCCGTTTGTTTAGAGGTCAGACGAATCTTAAATCTCTTTCCCCATATCGGACTTTCTTGGAATCCTAGCTGGATATCTCCGCTCGAATCTAGCGCGGAATCGATAGGTTCACCATACTCGTTCATAAGGCCGGATTTCTCTGGGTTGACCAACACCTGTTCTATTGCGGGCACTATATGCATATATTTTTTTATTGGTTTTGATGACATTGTTCGAATTTCTGGCTCAAAATCTACAACACTAATTCTTGGATATACGGCTCCGGCGTCATCGACAAGCTGTACCTCATATACGGCGGATGGATAGGAAATATGGCCATGTATGTCTATAGATCTAAAAATATAATAATACTTCATATTTGGCGCTAATCGCTCAACATATGAAGCGGTGGAAGCCTTTTGTATGGTTTCTAGTGATATGTCTGTCTGTACACTAACTCTCTTAGAACCTTTAAAGTCCATGTATGACTTTGGTCTTTTCGTAATCCTAAATACTTCGAAGACGGCCGGGGGGTCATCGCTACTAAATCTAAGCGGCTCTTCGGGCATACGCTTTTGCGCCTTTCGTATTTTTTCATAGTTTAGTCGTTCTTCTTCATTAAAGAATATTGGCTGCAAATCATATTCGCCCACATTGCCCATAAAATTAAATAAAAGCCTATTGTTTACTGCTCTATATGGTATGATATTAATATCTGGCGAGACCGGAGGATCATCAATAATTCTTTCTTTTTCTGCAAAGATTGGAACCTCTATAATTTTAAGAGACGGCCGCGATACAACCGTCATTTTTGCATAATAATCCGTGGTAGTGCCCGTTTCAGCCGAAGTTGAAGCCCTAGAACCAACAACGACATCTTTATACTGATACTCGGTTCCCAGTACTAACTGATGTGCTGTTATAGTATATGTGTATTCAGTGTTATATTTTACTTGTGTGTCTAAAATGTTTAGAATATCAACTTCGTTTGAATTGCATGCATAAAAAGTTTGTATTGGGGTACCCACTGGATTTCCTAAGAATTTCTGTATTTTGTATACTATTGTTTCTGAATAGCTTAGATCTCCATTCAATATAGAACCATAGGATCTAATATAGTTTTTGATAAATTTTCTAAATTTACTCTCGAATACGGTTTCTAGAATATGTTGAATATATGCATTCCTCAATCTACCATATTGATCTGACGCTGCCTGCTCTTGCCCTATCATTATGGCCTTGGTAGCAGAGGTGGAGTCCATGGCGCCCTTGCTGCTAGAATAACTATCCCACCACTTTAGTAAATCAAGTGTGGCCACGCTCTTGCGTCGGAACACAGTTTTCATTTTAGCCGTTTTTTCGAGCTTCTTGTTTTTTTGAGTAGATATTTTTTTTCTAGCTTCAACAAACCTGCGGCGAGGAACACGGGGATCGTCAGACATGGTTATAAGATAATTCATGAGGGGTGTACTGAGGCCAGCATCTTTTAATATTTGCGCGACATAAGTGGAACTATCTGTAGTGAATTGTATATCAGAGAACATTGGAAATATATATTTTTTTTCATTATATTCTGCTATGTTTTCTACCAAATCGTTTGTGAGTGAAATGTTTGAATATCGACTCTTCATGCGACTTAAGGTTGTTTTGCTGCTTTTGGCAAAATTTCTATAGTGTTTGCCATAATTCTTAAAATATTTTTCATTATTATCTTGAGTCGAGGTGGGTTCGTTCAAAGAGTTTTTTCGCTTTTTCATAATATTTTGAGAAGTCTTTGGAATTTGGCCACCTAAACTCATGAGGCCATCAAGATCTTCATCTTGGACATCGTATGCAGTATTTCCATTAATTTCTGATTGCGTGAACACATACAAATTTGGCAATATTTGTTCTGGTATTTTTTGCTTTACAGTTTTTTCCTCATACCCTTCAATATAAAAGTTATATGTCGGCTTTATGTCGGCAGTATTTACTTTTTGATTTATATTTAATATTTTTAATTCCTTTTCAGAATATGGAAGGTCTATTGCAAAGGCGTGATCAGAGTAGATCGCCCCTTCATCTGTAATGGATTCTATTAACTCACCCCATGCACTTTCAGGATCTGCTTCTTGAGCAATTCTATATGAGTTTGCCTTAAGAACTATCTTCTGTTCAAACTCATAAAATTGCTCTTCCTCTATTCTATTTGGAACATCTTTGAAAATTATCTTAAACGGGGCGCCGGGAGAGTCCAAAGAATCTCCAATTTCCGAGTCAAACCCTTGCTTAAATATCGAAAGTTCTGTTCCCAATTTCTGTGACCAGTATTTGCCCGCAACAGTTCGCAAAGGATCTTCCGAACTTTTATAGTGAACAAGGTCGATAATTGTTTTTGTTTTTCCTGCAGACATTTTAATAGTTCCCTGTCCTTCCGGTTCTGCGGCGGCTCCGGCCTTGACTATTGTCAGAGTCTTTAGATTTTGTTTGCCGTTCAGGTATGGCCATACCGACCAACATGTTAGAGTTGATCATGCTGGCCGAGAAGGACTGCTTCTTTACAGTTTGTTGAACGGCATTCTGTAGGGAAAACTTCTGCTTTTCTATATCTCTTCTATACTGTGAAAATGTCATTTGCGATTTTTTAGTTAATTTAACTTCTTGTGTGACGGAAGGATTTAAAAGAAAATATTCATTATATGTTGGCAGCTGCATAAGTTCTCCTTGAGTGGCGCCCAATTGGCCATTGTCGTAATCTTTAAGACGACACAGCAATACTTTTTCAGTCGATTCATTATACATATCATATGTCAAGCTTGTCCAGCGAGGATATTTTATTAATTTTGTACCATCGGTCTTAACAACATATCCAGCAAAAACTTCTACAGATTTTAATAATTGTAAATTTATACGCAATACGCTTTCCAGCGCTGCTTTGCTGGTAGAACTCGATTCTTCGTCGACGGCATCGAGTTTCTGAATCCAGCTGCTCATAAGAGTGCTCTCTTGTACAAACAGGGATTTAAATTGATTTGGCAATCCTAAAAATTCTGTTTCTTGCATAGAGTCCAATAAGCTATCTTCCGATTCAGGATCAAACACGGCCATGTCGATTCCTGTAGTAAGCGGGCTTGCTGAGGGGGCTCCCGATAGAACCGCCGTAGCAGAACCCTCTGCGGTGGTTGAGACTGCTCTGAACGGAGCAGAAGCTGTACTGGCTTTAAGCGAGGTAGCCAACAAGCCAAGCGTGCTGTTGGTGTTTGTTGCTAGTTCAACTTGTGCAGACGAGGGCAGTGATCCGACATCTCCGCCAGTCAAATTTTCAACATTCATTGATCCGCGGATCATTACAGATTCTTTTCCAAGATATGTCTTGACCTCTTCAAGCCCCCTTTCTGTTGAAAGAAGGAGCGCTATTGAGTTTCCGAGAGCGTCTTTTTCGGTGATATCTCCGACGATTGCGTTTTGAGCGTTAAAGATCCTCTCCATACTGCTTTTTGTATTTAAAATCGCGGAATCGCTAGAATCACCCAGGCCTCCGATGGTCGAAGATGCTTCCGGACTTAAATTTAAATCCATTATCTTTGTTTCTAACTCTGCGGCATAGTTTGGCTGATCAAACATGTCGCTTGCTGACAACAGATCAGCTGATCCGATGGCGCCCAATTCAATTGTACCTGGGCTTAAAAAACTCAACTCATTGTTCGCTACCAGATCGTTCGTTATCTTTCCCGGATTTATCTCTGTTACTAGGCTTGCAGAGGTGCCATAAAATTTAGTAGTTTCTTTTTTGGCTCTTGTAATATATGTGGTGCCAGAAACCATGTATAGGCCGGAGTCAACAAGTTCTGAATCTGATGATAAATAATCAATTCCGACATTTTTTGTTATATTAGAGTCAAATATTTCATCAAACATCTTTTCAAATTTAATAAGCCTTTTACTTGCGCCTTTGCTACTCGGAGATGCTCTACCAGATAGAGAAACCGGGTTTCCAGTTACACTATCAATTTTAGTATATAAGTTATCTATTAGTTTAATAAACCTTAGAATGCTGTCCGGGTTTCCGGATTCTGGTGCCAACATTCTATATAACATTAGAGATAGCTTCTCGACATCTATATCATGATTTCCTGCTGAAAATATATCTAATATTTCCAAATATTCCGCTATTGACTCAACCCATGGAGCAGCCGATTGCGGGCCCATTATTAAAGATGCATGTGTGTGGGAACCTGGAATCTCTTTTCCATTTTCAGTAATCGCTTGACCAAACTTAAATCCCGCAACTGCATGATAGTGATCATTTTCTACACTTGTGTTACCGTTTCCGTTGACACCTATAACAAAGCTGTGACTATGCGAACTAATGCTGTTTGGATCTTTCTGCATTGAGGCGCCCAGATACATCGCCTTTGTCTCTCCCGCTATTCTGCCTCTTTCTAAAGCGGGATATTGTGAATTTTGTAAATTTATAAACGATTGGCTGTATTTTTTATTAGTAATGTTATAATTCTTTTTTCCATTTATTCTGCCAGAAGCAATATTATAATATGTTAATAATTTCTTCTTTGCTAATAAAAGCCTCTTGGATAGTGAGACAAGATAATCTTTTGTACCATCTTCTATAGTTACCTCAACTCCATATCGATAAAGCCCGTCAGTGGCTAATGATATTTCATGATCAGAAAAGGCAAAATGTCTTATATCCTTTTCGGTTGTTGGATAAACATCTATTTCTTTTATAGTCGCTTCTGTGGTTAAATCCGCTTGTATACTCTTGTCTTTATTGATTGTTTCGACAGCTTGGCCAGTGGAGGTGACCTTTCTATTATATGTTTTGATTTTTTGGCCAGCGGTGGCGGATGAATAAACAACAGTTTTTTTAGGCACGGAATTTACAACCGTACCCTCTAACTGATTTGAACCAAATAAGACCCTCCCTCTAACAATCGAGCCCACCCTATTAAGAGTATCTAAGTCTTCAACTCTCTCGCGAACTATTTTTATATAAGAAAGTCTACATGAGTTTATCAGCCCCTCGACAACAGACAAATTCTTATTCATAAACATCTTTCCAAATTCAGTTTTATCTCTCAGGATTTTTTGATAGTTTAATGCGAAGAGGCCGCGGCAGCGGCCGGATCTATCTCTTGTGTTGTGAAACTCTGAAAAATATTCTGACATTCTCTGTACATCTGCTGTAGATCTTTCTAATGAAGATAGTTTTAGGTCTAACAATTCATTTTCTATAATAGAAAATTCTATTTCGGCTCTTTCCAAACTTAATTCATCTCTAAGGTCTTCTATTTTGCTATTACTCACAACCACCCTTCTTAAAGGTCCGCTGCGCGGGCTGGACGCGTCAATGCCAGAATAAAAGCCTCCGGGATCACGGCGATGTACGGGACCTATCCATATTTTATTATCTGAAGTATAAAAAATAAAACTATTTCTTGAAACTTTTTTCTTATTTATCACTTGTTCTGCTGCAATTGTTCCCGACTTCTCTTCTAGGCCCATTGCTTGTATATTTCCAGAGCCACATCCATAATCTGCCGAAATTTGTTCTACATCGAGAAAAGTTTGTATAAAATAGCTAAGATGAGCCGGATCCGTCTTATTATGATAAAAAGATGTTTCGAGCGTTATATCATATATTTTATTGCCATCGGCATTGTAAAAAAATTCATATTTGTTAATATCTTTATTAATCTCGTTTTCAATTGAAATTATATTTTCTGTTGCATATTTTCTAAATCCAGTATCCGAGTAATCTTTAGGGTTCAATCCATAGCGGCCGGTTCGGATCTCTTCTGTCAACTTGGGGTGCCTGCTTTCTAGTATGCGAATGTTCAAATATTTTAAAAATTCAGGATTATCATACCATGTGCCGGTTCCCGGGGCTGAGGTAACCGTTAAAACGCTACCGTCCGCTCTCGTATATGTTGCGTCATTTGGCTTAATTATTTCTTTCATAGAAAGTTGCAAGTTAACCAGCAGACCCGAAGAAGATACCGTTTTTGTCAAATAATCAATTCCCTTGGATACAAATTCTACATTGCCATATTCGTCGACTGTTATATTAGCGCCGTCGACATCATCAATATGAGGATTGTTTTCTGGCATTATATCTCCGCCCGTCGGTTCTAAAGCAATTTTTGTAATCGACACATAAGGTAGGCTGTCAAGATCATATACATCGTATGCGGCAGAGACGGCGCCGCTTTCTGTATTGTCTTGTTCTTCAAATTCGTAATTTTCTATAAACTCATCGGACGCAGCAGATTCTGTTTCTTGATATGAGGCGTTTCGCCTTTTTACTGTTTCTGTTACAACATTTTTTCTTATGGCCATGGTTAATCACACGCCTCTTGATCGTTATCATTAAAAACATTCGAATCCTCATTCGTGGTGCCAGTTCCGGTGTCTTCAGGGCACTCAAATCCAAATTCATCATACATTTCTTCAACCTTTTCACCGGTGGATGCACTGCACATTAATGCAGAATCGATTCCGCCATCTGCATATATGTCAAAATAATGTCGTATGTAAGTAGAATCTAAATTTAAATCCAAATCGTTTTCTTCTTCTATCGGGTCTAATAAGATATTATTAATAATATTTTCGCGAGGCCGGATGAATGACAGTGGCAACAAATTAAATTTTTTCCGCGGACTATCGATTCCGGGTGTTTTATAATTGTTAACTTCCTCTTCCTCTATTTCATATACTTCAATATCAAAGTTTTTATTAGAAAATTCAGTATTATTTTCAACTATTTCCAACAATAGGTGCTTTTCAGTAACATTAATTTTGCTTCCGTCCGGAAAAGTTCCGCCCAATTCGATACCGGCTGGTCCGCGTAACAGAATATTTGATAACTGCGGGGCGTCTTCTTCGAAAGAAAAAGAAGTTTCATATGTTAAATCAATATCTAACTGAGGTATTTTTAGTGTTTGGTGGGAACCGGTCAGATAATACGACGAACCTGTCATTTCTCCAATTAAAAAATTGACGGTAAACGATGGTGCCTCTTGTATGCCATAACTAGATCTTCCCAAAGGAGTAGCTACAATCGAATAGTGTTTATCTTCTGTGTGCTGAGAATATGGCAAATCCTTTTCCCAATACTGCAGGGCTGTCGCTGGATTTTTTGTTAGCTTTTTGATGTTAGTTTCCGCGCCGGCGAAGATGTGCTGTACTTTTAGAGATGGAGTGTTGTCTTGAATTCTCTCTTCTGCTTCGTTTTGATGCTCTTCGTAAAATGCCCACTCTGTATCATATAAAACAGAATCATCAAAAAAAGCATAATATGTCGGATTAAATTTTCCTTTTGACAATAAGTGTTTGCCATATTGAGTTAATTTAATTTGTAAAACTTCTTCTTTTTTATTAAAAAATGACATATCTTATTCTTCTTCCGTAATTGTCGGTCGCGCGGTATTGCCTGCGGTTGCTTGCAATTGCTCTAAAATTTTAAGGGGATGTTCTCCATATTCAACGGTGCTATCGATCTTAGCCAATTCAATTAATGAAAAATAATCGTAAGGCCAGTTATAACTATAATCTAGCGGAACTAATTTTGATTGCGTTGCACTGCGGACAACAACAAAATTACTCATTTGTGTATCTATGTGTCCAGACTGGCCATGACTTTCGCCAAGAACTTTGTCAAAATAATTTTTCTGAGCTTTTTGCTTCACCTTAAAGACCATCCATTGTAATTTGTCTTGCATCTTTTTACCAGTAAAGGAAGAATCATATCCCATCAACTCGTTTACTGCCAGTTCATGTGAAACTGTCTTTGTTTGTGTTTGATAACTTCTTCCAATTTCTGGTAACACATTTTGCCAAATATCAGTTAAATCTTGCTGCTCCAGATCTACAGAGAATTCAAATACATACATGGCGAAAGGTTGAACATCACTGTTTGTTATAAAATCCATTTTTGGGGGAAATACATATTTCTGCATTTTTTCAACCATGTCTGTTATTGAGTCTCCCGGAGGTAACGATTCGGAGATGTCCGACATCGGCTCTATGCTCAAGATTCCCGCAGCTTCGTCAACCATTCTTCTTGGTATTTCAAAGAAGTGTCTTTCACCATCTTTTTCAATAAATGGGACGGCGACGAGAGCTTCGGAAATAGTTTTCTTCGAAGCAGGCTTCCCTAGCTTAACAGGAGTCGTATCAAATCCCACTAAATCAGTCAATGATCCAACTAAAGAGGCGTCATTTGGAGTTTTACCCAGACCCCTTATTAAAAAGCTGCTTGGAACATCTTCAATTTGCATAAATATTCCGACACTGGCGGATGCGGGGTATGTTCCATACTGGTGCCACATACCATATGCAGAAGATTCTTTTGCATATGCTCTGCCGACGCTAGAAGATTTTTGAAAATTTAATATTGGTGTTTCAAATTTAGTTTGTATCACCCAGGCGCTTTTTTGATTTATAGATGTAGTAGCGCTATATGGCATTCCGGTAGCCGGATCGTATTCAATCGCGCTAACTTCCGCTTTTTGCATTATGTTAAGGGATGCCGATATTTGCATCGCATTGTCGTCAGCCAAATCTCTACCCTGCGGGAACGGATCATAACCTTCATTAACTTTATCTATTATATTTCCTTCGCCGTCTGTTAATGATTTGTCATTAGCACTTAAAGCCGTAGAACCATCATAGGTAACAGGCCTTGACCATGGCCAATTGGGAACATGTTTGGCGTCAGTTTCGCCGGCTGCTGCGGCACGATTGTCTCCCCAATTTCGCGTGACCGCTTGTTTGCCAGTTCTTGTATATGTAACTTTTGTATTTTCCAATATCTCATCTAAAGTATATTGTTTTGCTCCCATTTTAGGCTCAAACTCTAAGTATGCCCAGGCGCCGCCGTCATAATATGGGGGCGTATATGGGAGATTGAATCCCGCATTAGAGCCCCACAAACCAATTGATGGGGGCCCAAACGCCGAGGGTCTACTATACATATTAATTGTCGGCTCGCCAAGAGACCAGGGGTGAGGCACCGGCTCGTCCGTACCTAGCCTCTCCACATTCATCTGGCCGGCGCGATTAGCATATTCGCTTGTGTCGTAACTTGCACTTAAGGGATTATAATTTTCGTGTCCTTTAACGCTCTTTGTTAATTTTATGAGCGCAGCAAATTTCTTACCCGTACTAATATCCATCTCTGTGACCTGGCCAAACTGTTGGTGCCCTTCTGGAAGTGAAGAAATAGAACTAAAGTTTCCTTCTTGTAAGAAAAATTCAGGCACTTCTGCAAAAAAGTTGTTTGCTGCCATTTTGTAGAGATCGTTATGCGTCGAGCTAACGGCCCCAGTAATTGGCAGTTCCAGTGAGCCTGAAGGATGTGGCTCCATATTAGTAATTGGTAAATCAACAATATATTGCTGCGGCTCTACAATAGCCTCAAATGGTATCCTGTGATGGAATCTAGGTTCTGCTATGTAAAATCCACTAGCAGTAAGATTAACTGCTGCTGAGGTATTGTTTGGTGCCGCAGTTGCAATTAAACTAGTGCCGGGTCTAGCCATTCTAGGATTTTTGTGTACCTTAAACGAACCTGTCATAACGGGATAGTCGACAGCGATTCCAGATTTAATGCTGTTGAACATTATTCCAGGAGCAAAAAATGGACGCATATATACAGACCAATATGCTCCGCGATCGCGGAGCGGATCTGTATCAAGAGGGGTAAAGGCTCTACTGCGACCTGTATTAAGTTGGCCCGTTAATGTGCCTGCCGCGGATGTTGCAAGTTTATTTTTAATCTCATATAAGCTTGGACCATAAGATTGTGAAAATATAGAAGCCAGCTGGACGGTTCTCTGGGCCGGGTAAAACCCGTCGTACGGCAAAAGCTTAAGATGTGCCGTACATCTAAGTTCAATCTTAGATGGCCCGCCAGTGGAGGGTTCATGATCCTTGTCGATAATATCAAACTTTTTCATGAAATCTGAGTGACTATAAATTTTATAAAAATCTTCTGTAGACGAGTCTGCTTGAGAGGAGCCCGTTAAGGAAAGGGAGCCCGTGTTTTCGGCTAGCCAATCTCCGCCTTTTTCTAACATATAATATGGAATATATTCGCTAATCCTGAATTCTGGTACAATGCTACAGTCTTTAGCTCTAAGTCTCAAATCCCCTGCTGCATACTCCTTATAAGAATCATAAAATGGGTATTTGCCCGATTGGTGTGGAACTTCCCAATCTGTTTCTCCTCCAAAAACCTGCCAACCATCGTGAGTGCCATCATTTGTATGGCAAAACCAGTCCAAGGAAGAACCACTCATCGTAAATTTACGCGGTGAAGTTCCAGTTGCGCCGGCGGAAGATAGAGACTCGGCAGTCATGCCTCTAACTCCATATCGCCACTGATCCGCAGATCCTGTTGTTGCGATTGTATGGCGCCTGTGATATTGTGCGGCAGGGGTTAGGGAGTCTTTATAGCAGGAGGCTTGCTGTAGATCCTGTAGGTTGTTGCCGGATCCGCTATACATCGTGCCTCTAAGCTGTACATAATAATTCTGAAGCTCTCCGGATCCGCTGGAGTATGTTCCGCGGGAAAAGTGAACCTCGGCGCGCTTCGCATTTGTGCACCAGTCCTCAATTGGCCAACCTTTGTCCGGACCTGTCTTAGATGGGCCGCGGCGAGGGCCGGGGCCATCGGAGGTTGCATCTAATGGCCAAATACTGTGGGCATATTTCTCGCCCTCGTTCTGATAGAAAAATCCTCCAAGCTTGTCGGATGATGGATTTGGATATCCTTGAGAATTTCTAAATGCTGTAAAAGATTGCGGATGTACAATATACTGAAGACGCGCATAGGGAGCATCGCCGGATTCTCCGCCGGGGGCCCAGTCGGGAGGGTTAACTGTTGTTCCTCGCAATTCTCTTCTGCTGTGCCAGTTGAACATGAAATTTTCGCGAATCCGGACAGAATTATCATACCTGTTTGTTTCTTTTGGGTATACTCCTTCGGAATATGCTAAATAATTAAAAGTTATCTCCGGAGTGGCGGCAGTATACTGTTCGACAAGCGAATCATACATTGTACTTGCGTTTTCGGATAAGCCCAATCGATTGTTGATTTCTTGATTAGAATACATACAAATGTTGTTTCTATATGTATGTGTTATAACGGTTCGGTTATCAACAACATGCGTCATTGGACGATTATAAACAATCGGCCGTTCAGTGTATCTGGTTATTCCGGCGCCGTGTGACAACCCTACAATCGTCTCTTCCACTACAATATCCGGAAGCTGCAGATCTGCCGCAGAGATTGCAAATTCATCAGGATCCGATGAGCCGACCGGATTTTGAGGTATCGTTGTTTGAATTGTGATGTGCGGCGGGTCATCGACAATAGCTATGATGTTGTTCTTTCGTTGATCTCTGGTTATCCTATGTTCGGCGCCGCGGACTTGTTTCCATGAAGGCCACCCATAAGGCCCTTGCCGGCTCAACAAGATGGCGTTTAATATCCCCGCCTCTCCTGTTGGCTTGTTGTTCCCTTCTTCGTCGGTATCCATCGCGAGGCCATCGCTGACTATATTACTATTAATATATTCAGCAGAGTTTGTAAATCCGGCGGCGCCGATGGCGCTTGTTGTTCCGTCGTTTAGAGGATATCCCAGATAATTACCAGAGCCAGTCATAGGCTCGTATGTGTTAATGTTTAAGTTAAATGGTGTAAATATTAGACTTCCGGAAGTGGTTCCATTGAGATTCAAGCCAAACTTCCTACTTGGACTGGTGCCGGAGGCCCCCCAGACGCCATAGGCGGAACCAAAATTACTTCCGGTTATAAACTCTATTGCCGGCACATATGCAGAACCTGTACGACTACTAAAGGGTCTGGCCGGGATCAGCCCTGATGTGTGGAGGTGTCCGAAAACGCCGTGGCCATTTCCATCCAGTGAGGTTCCGTTGCTGTCTTTCAAACTAGAGCCGGAAATCCATAGATATTGAGGTTCGCTGCGAGGTATCTCATGAGTGATATACCAGTTATCGTGCATCGAACCTGTATTAAAATCGCATCTCTCCTCATGCACTGTTTTGCCAGGGAGGCGCAAGGAAACGGTGCTTTGATCCGAAGAAGTGTCTGTAAGCGTAGTTGATAGATGGCTAGACGGAGTTCCGTTGAAGGCTCTCACATTTGTGCACATGTCCCATATTCTGTTTGCTGGATCTTTTGCGCCGGTGCCAGAAATCGCATCTGAATTTGTCCCCGACTCGCCATCGCCCATGCGGAACCACATGGCGCAAGCTGAAAAATTGGGGTGATCCTCTATAACAAACGGCGCTGGGGCGTGCGCCAAATATGACGCGTCGGCAGAATCTAGCTGTTTTGGCCACAGCACTACTTCGTCCATGCGGCCGTTCCAGTTATATGTGGTGGTGCCTCCACCAACTTGTGTTGCTTGGCCTATAAGAATGGCTCCATTTGGAGGGACAGCAACAGAATCAACCGGGGGCACGGAGACTTCCGTTAAGGTCTGTATAGTACCATCAATATAAATTTCCGGACCTTGCGGCTGGCCCGAGGTGTTAATCGCCAGTGTGTTATGCGCGACCACGATATTGCTCCACGCAGTTAAGCTAACTGCATTGTTTGTGCGCCATTTTCCATAGTATGTTGTCCAATAAGAAGTTCCCGATGCTGGGGTGGTTTCGCGAATATATGATACTTCAACAACAACCTTATTGCTGTTGTCTAAATAAACCACCCTTCGAGCAGCAGGATTTGTAGTTGGAGTACCAGCTTCTGTAGTTGGTAGGTTTACAGTAGTTCCGTTCAAATCTCTTATTCCGAGATGTCCTAACGATAGAATTCCCCGATGATAGCTGCCGGCGCTTGGATAGATCCAGGCCGAGAGAGACCACTCTTTAGCAAAAGCATTAAGAGACATTGGCGTATCTTTTACTTTTATATTATTATCGTAAGTTAGGCCCTCAATATAGTCCGTGCCGGTTTCAACTTTTGTCACTTCGCCAGAGGCAGGATTTAAATAAGACTGCGGCCGTTCTGTGCCGGCAGTGATTTTGGTTGCAGACTCGGGAACGACTCCAATTGCCGTTCCTGAGCTGACCGAACCAAAAGACAAGCCTGCTGTAAGGTAATAGCCATCCGATTTTTCTACGACAGCATTTGCATAAAACATATGGGCGGCCTGATATCGCTTGCCCGAACTAGGATAGTCTGGTATTTGCACCAAGATAAATCCTTCAAATTGGCCCGAAGACGCAGTGGCATTTGAGTCCCATTGAACTGCTTTTGTATTATATTCATAGGTGGTCGCTGCACAAGTCGGATCTTTAAAATCTATTCTTTTGATAGAGTTTCTATTCGTTTTATGGAAATTCGCGCGACCTTTATAATCTAGAGAGTTTGCTGAAGATGACAATATGGTATCACCCGGATCTACCGAGGCGCCATTAGATATATTCATCTGATCGCTTAAGTGGCCAAATTGTCTTGTGTGGTTGCTTAAAAGTTCTCTAACTCCGTTTGGCCAGCGGCCTAGGCCCCTTATCAACGAATTGCGATAATTCATCGTATCATAAATAGAAAATTGACCAGATTCCAAATCTAGACCGAAACCTCCGTTTGGCCCGCCAGATTGTTCATGAGAGCCTGGGGCACTAAACCGAGAAACAACGACATGAGCCCTTCGGGTTCTCGATGGGTTATGATATCCGTAAACATCTGTGAGGTACTCGTCTGCGGCATAATCAATTGTCCCGCTACCAGTTACATTAAACCCTTCGGCAGCGATGAGTGCTGTATTATTTAGATGCCGGCCAGGGACTTGTACAATTTCGTATTCTTTTTGATAATTTCCTATAGAAACAGAGCCTGTGCCAAATTTAATATTTCTAATATTCACTGGGCGCTTAGCGCCAGCATTTCTTAACAATGTCGCCCTAGGGCGATCTACAGGACGAATACTTCCAGCACCACAAGTGGTGGATCCGGAGTCATAACTTTGTAGGGGCCATGGATAATCCGGGCCGACCAATCCAAGCATATATGGATCTGGCGAGAAGCTAGGAGTTTCATCACAAGTTTTATCGGTTTCAAACGCAGCATCTTCTGCTGCAGCTTTTGTAGGGCCAATCAAAATTTTCCAAGCTTCTGCTCGGTTATCATAATTGTCTTCTCCAGTGTTTAACGCAACATGTCTATTTTGCCGGCCACCTACATGAGTATAGGTAAATGGTCCCTGCATTGGCTCCTCATTGTTGCTTCCATATGTATCTGCATGTAAGTTCGTTATGGTCAAATTAGATTTAAAGCGCTCTTGTATATAAGAATGAAAAGTATTAGTTAGTGTTGTATAATATAGGTTGAATGGTGCGACATATTCGCCCTTCATGGTCGTAAAATATTCTGGCGGGTGTGAGCCGGAGTGTATTTCTCCTTCTCCAAAATCTCTCAACAATCTTGCTTTATAATCATATCTATATTTATTATGTGGCCACACAGACTCAGTGCCATCAGTGCAAGTTGGCTCTCGGCGGCCAGAGACCCTTCTTGACGGATCAGAATCGAGTACATGTTTTGCAGACTTATTAACATGTATATCATCGAATAAGACTACATTGACTGGGAATCCTGCGTCGTTGTCAAATCCTAGAGGCAGCGTAGCTGTTCTGGCAATATCTATATTTTTACTATGTACATAATTTGTTCCGCCATGAATCATCTTTGTCTTTTCTATATTCATTCTATATGGCTTTGTAAATCTGCTAGTCGCGAATACAGAGCCGCTGTATACAGTGTTATCTATAGTAGAAACCTTTCTATACTCGTCACGATGTAGGCCTGTGATCTTTCTTATTGTTTCCCTTGCACTATCAATGGTGGAGTCTCCAGAAGCAGCTGGTCCGTCGCGTTCGGCGCGCTCGTACCACCATGGACAATTTGCAAGTTGATTGCTTGTGTCAGAGACGGGAGCGTGAGAAAATCTCCAATTATATAACTGTTCATTGATCCCGCGGAGGCCAGCAGTAGGAGGGTCTGACTTCATCTCTATGGTCGGGTATTTATTCCAGTATTTGTTCCTTTCTAATATGTGGCTCTCTATTATTGTTTGCAGGCCATCAGATGTGTTTGCGGAGGCCGGAACTAGAGCAGATATCATTTCACTAAGGTTGTGATCAATCCATTTATAAAACTCTACATATTTATCTAAATCCGGAGTATTAGAAACCCTTTCAAAGAATAGCTGCCTCAACTTCTCCATGGCTTTATATTCTTGTCGGTATCTATTAACTGGTTGTCCGACAAGATTATTAAAATCTATAATTGTAGCAAACATGTTCAGCATCTCTTCTGATATTGTCTGGTACATGCTTTTTTCTATTGCGTAATAAAACCTTATCGGACGATGCTCTCTTGTAAATTGATTATCATCTTCTCTTCTAATGCTCACCATGTCGGAGCTATTTATTACTTCTGGTAGCTGCTGTTTGGCTGAATTAATATAGCGTTCCATTATTGCTTTTTCGGAGCTTGTGGGGAACCCATAGCCGCGGCCGGTATGTTGGTATTTAGTAATATTGCCTACCCACCCATATTCTTCTGAGCTTGCCGAACCAGAGGAAGCATCCGGTACTGTGAATTGTCCACTAGAGTCCGCTTCTTGGAGTGTATCGAAATCCCAATTTAAAGCCAAAGTTTTAATCTCTGGGATGCGGATATTTTCTGTTTCTGAATGTAATAGGGTCGTATTTCTGTATGGATTCTTAGTTCCATAAGAATCTAAATCTTTCACATGAGACAGAAAAGTGTAGTCGTCTATGTAATTTGTCCAATATCTAACTGCTCCGGCTTCGATATCAGAATAAGTTATTACATCCCCCGTAAAGTCGGTTCGGTGGGCCCCTATGAAAACACGCTTTGAAGAAGATAAAAAGTTTCTTGCCGCTGTCTCCGAAAGAGAAGATGTAAGGTAAAATTCTTTTTGTGTAATATCTAGCGTATTGTTTACTCCTCTAAACTCTATGGTATAACCTTCAGACACCTCGGTCTTCATGCCATCGGTTCTCGGATGGTTATCCGGTTTAATTCTTACTGCAAAATTCCACTTCTCGTTATTATAAACATCAATAAAAGTGCTGCTTGTCAGCAATGGTATTCCAGAGGTAGTCGAAGAGGTTAGCATAAAATATGCGTCTGTCGACATAGCTTCGGGCTTGACTGCCATTACATAAAAACTAGCCGGATCCGGATCTGGAATACTGTAACTGCTTGCATCTGATCCTACTGTATGCATACCGAACAGGGAAACATCCGTAAAGGTGGTTTCAAAATATCCAGGATCTTGTGGTTTAGCTTGGAGTGGAAAAAAGGTTTCTACTTCTAATGTAGAGCCAAAATGCGCCTCTTTGTCATTAGAATCAGAGCCCGATATATACCCAAGAGCATTAGTGTTGCCTGACTCCGGGTATTGATATACAGTTCCTTGGGTTAGGCCCAATCCATTAAAATTGGCATATCTTCTTATTTTTGCTGTTGTTTTGTAGTTATCTTCGAACTTGTAAGTAACGCTGTCGCCGTATAAGTTTAATTTAATTAACTCATCATCTACACCAAAACAACGAATTAAATTTCGAAATGCCTTTTCTGTTCCTTTTGCTTTATAGATCCCAACAAGGTTATTGTATATGTTATGATATATAAGATTTTTTATATCGTATAGTTCAAGCTCAAAGTTCTGTGTTTCACTTTTAGATAATATTTTCTCTATTATTTCCGCATTTGCAAAAATTTCTGCCGTCGGCATTCCATAGTTTTCTAACAAGCGATCTGCAAAGGAAAGCGGCTTTAAACTAGCAGATAGATAATTAGTATCTTTGAGTCGATTAATGTTCGCAATCTGTAAGTGTAGTTTGTCAAAATAAGAAGCTACAACTTGTACGACATTCTCTAAATCTTCATGCTGACTATTTTCTTGATACTCTGTGATCCAGGCGGGCAATGAGTTATACAATATCGTGCTATTGCTTTGATCCCAGAACGAGCCGCTTTCTTCAAGATTATATTTCAAATCAGCTACATCTTGATGTTCCGTATATATAATTGGGTCTAAAAATTCTTTTAATGTTGCAGAGGCCTCGATCATCGCTGAGCCTGTAGCTCGGGCTGTAGAGCCCGGGTAGCCTACCCACTGGCCATTTGTTAGTCTTCCGGAATAATCTAATACGACTTGATCTATTTTTTTATTTCCGGTGATTCCTTCATTAAATTTATAATAAACGCCAAGTTTTATATTTGCAGTATCAGTATTGGTGCCGCCATTTGCTTGTCTCCAGTAGTTTTGACCAATTCTTTTGTGATCTCTTTCTGTTTTCCAAAACCTAAACTCATCTATCGAGCCCGATAGTTTTCCGGCGCCTTCTGTTAAACTCACACCAGAAACCGGGCTTGCTCTCAGGGCTCCGATATTTGCAATTAGAGAACCTGTTATTTCGGATATATTAGAACCTAATTCTGTTTCATGATTTAAAACTCCGTCAACATACAAACGACTTCTTATTTTTGAATCTTTATTTTTAAATGTAAATGCATAATGTGCCCAATCTTCAACCGAGGAAGTCGTTAAGCTGGTGCCGATTGATTGCCTTGTAAAGCCCGAAGAGCCAGAGGCGCAAGTAATTACAAAAGGAGAGGCCGAGGCGTCTCCCTTCATTTCAATCAGCAGCCGTCCATAATCGCCGGTGCCGACAGTATTGCCGTTCCATAAATCAAAAATAACTTCCTTTACAGTCTTTGAAGTAGTAAATGTTGGTTTTTTGAGCCAAAATTCGACAGTGACGCCGTCATCTAAGTTAGTTTTTAAATTAGACTCTCTTGAACCAACTTCTGTATTACCAATAGACGCTGTTAATTCACTATAAGTTTGATAAATATTAGAGCCAACACCCGGCTTGTGTGTATAAAACTGTTCAACAAGCGAGTCGCCGGATCCGGTATGGGGTCCGCCGAATAACTGTATATATTCAATCGTTTCCGGCAATCCGTAATCAGATGTTATGGAGCCATTTAGTGTGCCCCACCCAGAAGTTGTAGAACATATTTTAGCATATCCGTTTGTTCGTGGATATAGATTTTCAAATATATATAAATCTAGTTGGGAAGAAGAAAGCTCCCACTGTGTTTTCTCTGCCAGTGTCCCGTCGTACGGATATTGCTCATAAATTCTGTACAGAGCATCGTTATAATATTTTTTAGCAGAGCCATATATTGCAAAATTGGAGGCTGAAGCGGGATGATACCTAACATGCGTTAAGAACCTTTTGCTGTTATCGTCTTTTGCTATAACCAGCCTTTCTGACTCTACATCTTCAGTATGAGTCTTATCTGTCTTTGAGGCTACAACCTGATTTGTTTTTTCTTTTGAAAATAGTTTTTTAATACTCATAATAAATTACTGTTCTATGGCTCTTCTACTCTGAATTTAAACTCATAGGGCATTTCGACCCAGCCCCCTAAAGATCCATTATAATATGCCAATTGTACGCCATAAGAATATCCCGGCTCAAGCATAGATAAATCAATATCAAAAAAGCTACCAGATGAATCATATGACATTCGTGTATGCGCGGTGGAGCCCGTTCCATATGGAATGGCGTCGAATCCATCTGCTACTCTGAATATCCTATAGGAGCCGCTTTCAATTATTTCACTATCCAAGGTCGCTATAGCCTTGCTATAAATGGTGGGATTCCAATTTCTTTTTCTAGCAAAAAATCTAAACCTTGCTTTTTCGTTTATAGAGTATGTCGACCTCATGTTCACCGGGGACATTATATATTGCGGGGTGGGGTCCGCGGTCCAAGCATGGCCATCATCAAATCTCTTAGGATCGATAGCAGAGCCAGTGTGTATTTGTTCCCTTCTATCTGAGGAGCTAGCTCCGCCTGGATCGGATCCGAGTAACCAAACATCGTATAGCGATTCAGTAGTCTTAACGGATCCGGTATACATTATTTGAGCTTTATAAATCCCTGTCGAGCCCTCGGAGGCAGTGACAACATATACAGAAGTATCGCTTGAATTTTTAATCTGTAATGGAGTTGCATCAGGGCCTGCGGAGCCAGAATATAAGGCGACAGTAACAAGTTCTGCCGACGGGATTGTTTTCAGCTGACCTCTTACATAATTATAAAGATACAAATTATTAATATTTTCAGAGCTAGCTAACGAACTACTTATATAAAAGTTACTACGATCGTCTTTTACAGTAGAATTCCATCGAGCTTCTATAACCGGGCGTCTGTAAAAAAATTGAGATTCTCGGGAAAAAAACCTTTTCGTATATGAAGAAGAAATCGCTGTTTCGCCGTGTTCTGGGAACTTAATCATTAAGCCATAATTTGTTATTCCTCCACTGGATTTGAGCCAACCGTCTTCAACTATAGAACTAATATCTATTTCAATGTCCTCTGTGCCTGTGCCAAAAGAGGCAGTTATTTGTCCATATTTACCGACCTCTGTCCAATCGCCCCCGTTGTTAGTCCAAGTAGTTACGCCGGAGGCGGATGAGCTTTTTGCAGCAAGCCAGTTGGCAGATCCGCTATAAGAATATGTTTCCATATCCAGGCCGCGGCCTTCTTTCCAGTCAGTCGTAACTGGATTTATGGACAAATACATATTGTCTGGCACATTTTGCGAATGTGGTGCATTATAAATCTTCAAATACCAACTCACACTTCCGCTAGCGGCCACTGTCCCTGCGGTTCGGTCTGATGACATGTCGGCGGTAGGAAATTTAATTAATATTCTAGATTTCTCTGCTGACAGGCCGGAAGATGACGAAGCTTGTCCATACAGCACGAAAGCTTCAAGAATATCTGAGGCTCCCATATTAGAGCCAGTGCCCCTAGTACTAAGATCCGTTTTATAGGCATTGGTGATTGTTGTATCTGCTGTAGCATAATATCTTTTAATTGCCATTATTTAACAGTTCCTTCAATATCTAAGTTTGGATATTTTAATTCCAATATTACATTTTCCGGTACCGATATATGAGTGCCGTCCGCGGCTTTACGATCTGTAAAGTCGAATGCAACACTAGAATATAAGGTACCCTCTTTTGGTATTATTTTAACACTCTTAACATCTAAGACGCCCGTAAGCCGATTTAAAATAGTATAAATTTTTGAAATATATAATGGTTCGGATATGTCTAAAACATTCCATCTTCCGGCGAAAGTAGAACCAAGTAGGCGATTGCATCTGGATAGAATAGCATTTTTATCGGCGCCGGGGATCGCCTTTACAGTATATTGTATTCCATAATTGACTACTTTAGCATCAAAAATATCAATTGTATCGTTTACCATTCTATTTTGATTTAGCCAAATTTTTAAATTTGTTTTAGCCGTGGCCGTCAAAGGTGATAAATGTGTATTTATGTTTTCTCCGATCACATATAAGTTGAGGTTTCTTTTAAAAGAATCTGCATCTTGAACTATGTTTGCTCTTTTGATCGAACCAAACCTTCCAGGCATGGTGTAACACAAAGACAAATAATCCTGCTTTGTGACTGCCCTGTTCTGTGTGGCGAAGTGTCCTAAAATTCTTCTTTTCATATCTGACGAGGAAGTTTCTGGTGCGGCGCTAGAAATTGCCATCTCGTTAGAGGCGTCTATAGAATTTCTTACTTCTGACATTTTCGAAGCACTTAGTGTGTGTGCCTTTCGAAACCTAAAGGTCATTGCTTTTGAAGCTCGAATAGTATTTGCTGCAGTGGCCGTTTTTGATGGACTGTTAATTCTATATGTTATTGATAGCGCTGTGTTCGATGGACATATTCCAAATTTATCCGTTTTCACCAGTTTAGAGGGGTCAAACTCTTTATCTGTAATATATTCGCGAGCGTGCATGTTCATCACAACATTGCGAGGATCCTTTACACTCCTTGATGTGAGTTCAGATTCAGAGCCATATCCAAACTGTAAAAATAAAGAATTTCCAGTTCTTTTTACGGTATATCGACGAGGTACTAAAATAGGCTTTAATATACTGGTAACTTCTCTTTTATCCGCATTGTTGTTCACTATAGGTACATATATGGTATTTTGCGATAGATGTTCTACTTCAAAATATGAATTGCCTTCCGAATCTTTTACAGAAACAATTTCTGTTATACTCTTATTTCCCACCCTTACTCTCTTAAACTTTTCGTGAGCGCCTATTGTTTTTTTTACTTTTCTAAATGCGCCGGAAGCAATCTTGGCAGTAGTTTTTATAGCATAATGTGTTGGAATTCCAGTCTGTTTATTTACCTTACCCACTACCACTTCGACGCTTGAATTTGAAAAATCTATATCTTCAGTCAAAACAAACTTTCCTCCAGATGTAGAGGTCATGGGACTTCCTGCTTTTACTATTGGCAAGTAATCAACATCGGGCCCGAGGCCGGTTGCGTTTGCAGGCACCAATAGATAAAGCGATGTTTCGCCAAAACTACTTGGATTTCCTTGACGCTTATAGCCAAGCTGATGGCCTATGCGCATAACATTATTGAACTCTACAGCCGTATCTAAAAAAGACTCGTTTACTTGATAGTCTATATAAAATGATAACACATCGCCAATATATGCTACGGTATCTACCATTAAAGCGCCGAAGGAGGCCTCATTAAAGTCTTGAAATGTGTCGGGATAATATCTTCTTGCATATTCCATTAAATCTGCTTTAATAGAATTAAATTCTCGACTTGTATAGTTTATTGGTACTATTTTTGTTGACATATGTTGGTTTCCTAGTGGAGTTGATATCTATCAGTAAGTTGGTGTGCCCAAAGGTGGTGGAGGAGTCGGTCTCGACTTCCTGCTGGTGTCTCGGCGGCGATTATATTCTTCGGCATCATCCAAACCAGAGGGAAAGTCGTTATCGTCAAATTGCTCTTCTTCTTTCGAATAATTTTCAGGATCATAATGCTCTAAATTCGGCCAATGATCGCCGGCATGCTCGCGCCCATACTCTATAATCTTATAGGTCCCTTTCCCAGTATCTAGAGCAAAAGACATACCAGTCACCTGTTCAGTAGAAACTATAAAGAAAATTATATTAATTTTTAATAGATTTCTGTCCTCGTTACTTCCTTGAAAACTAATTTCTTTTATCTTAATATATGGCATATATGTGCCAGCTTGACTTATTATTGAAGACTTAATTTTCCGCCTTGTAGATGCAATATTCATTTCAAATAAATAGTTTCTCAGGCCCACGCCGAAAGTAGGATACATAATTCTTTCTCCAGGTGCGCACAGAACAAGATTAATAAAATTCTGTATTGCCACCTGTTCAAGTGTCAAGTTTTGACTAAACCCTGTTCGAGAATCCCTTTTAAATGGCAAAATTCTCGGTGAATATCCATAAAGTTGTGACATATTAGTTTACCTTTAAATAAATAGGAGCTTTTTAATATTTAACCTCGGTTATATGCAGCGAGTAAGGCAAATCGGCCTGGTTCATCATCACAGTCAGGTCCAGGGTACCTCCTATTTGCAAACCAGCCGCGGCCGAAATTGATACCAAATGGTGGAAAATTAAAGTTAATACTAAATGTTGGCATTTTCCACCTTCTAAAAAGTTTTGATCTAAAATCATATTCCGACATAAAAAGATCGCTTAAAGACTCTTTTGTCTTGGGAAAGGCTCTCTTGTCCCAGTTTCTAAAGCTTGTAAGTTTTTTCAAGCCCGGGGTGAACTTCCACCAGTCTCCGGACTTTAGGCCCGGGCCGCCTTCTCTATGTTGTCGTTGACGCATCCAACTCATGATAGCTCCTCCTTCCCATGGGTCCAAATCTTCATCGGTAGCTTCACCATCTTGATACCAGTCATCATCCAGGCCAATTGAGTGTAAGAATGTATGCATCATATATATTGTTGGAAGAGACAAAAATCTATCAAGAGGAAATACATATTCGAATAAGGTTCTAAATTCCACTTCCTCTAAAAGTTGTGACATTAAACATTCTATATCATAATTTTCAACAACATCAAAGTCGCCCAAGAAAAGATCGGTTGGGATTTCAATTTCCGTAGATGTTATAGGTATTAAATTTACCGGTTGGCTCGCCGGGGTGGTAATATCATCCCCTTTCTCCCGCGGTATTTGTTCAAGATTAAAGGCCTTGTGTTTCAATGATACTTCGTCTGAAATTTCAGCGCATACGGATTCAAGCGCGGAGTCGCCATGGAAGCTTGGTATATATGACAATCTCAAACCATAGGACCAGCCGGCGAAATGGTCAGATATCTTGTTATCTTCATAAGATTGGTCCGATAACCAAGAATTCCACTCATCTAAATTGACAATTCCGTATAAATGATCCTCTCGCGAGATTGCAGTGAGTAAAAAGGTGTCCACATCGTCAGTGTCGTGGATCCTTATATATTTTTCAAGAACAAATCCTCCGTTTTCTAAATATGCATATTCGCCAGAATAACTACCTTCGAGGCCGAAGCGATTTTCCTGCAAGTCAACAGCAACATCCGTCAATGTACAAGAAGTTGGAGCATTATTTATGTTCATACTGCCCGAGATGAAGTGTAATTGTAAATTATCTACTTCTGCGCAGGACCACTTAGAGAATTTTTCTGTCGCATGTTGAAACTCATTTTGAAAAAGTTCTTGTGCCACCACTTTTGTATAGGGTTCACAATATTCCCACACTTTTCTTCTGGCTGCTTTTCTTTTCGCCTTAAACCAGTCTCCGTGTGGTTGGTAATATATTTTTTCATTTATAGAGTCTATTTTTTCAATAGCATCCAGCGTCTCTGTTGTGGCCTCTATTTCACCTCGGGCTACGGCGCGGACATACATGTTACAACATTGTTCTAAAAATTTATAATCATATCGCCGATGGCCCCACTGAACTCTGCCGCGGGATCCAAATACCCGCCTTCTTCTAGAGTGTTGGAATATATCCTCTCTCATATTAGTATATAAATATGCCGTCAGCAGATCTCCGTAACACCCTGCTGCTGCATTGAATTTTTTGAAAGCCGGTAGAGCTTTAATTAGATTTTCATGCACCGTTATTCTCATAACAGCCTTTATATAACTCTCCAGGCCAGCCTTCGCATCGCGCGTGTTAACTCTGTCGAACGGAGGATCCCAGACACAGGAAGGATCCGAAGATATCCTAGGGTCATCTTCCATCTGGCGGCGGGACTCTGTCCTATAATCTGATATGTCGGCCCAGTCAAAAATATCTTTTGACATTTGTTCTTCGCAAGGATTGCCCGGGCCGGGAAGGTATTCATCTGCAACTCTTGCCCACCCTCTTTGATATTGTTGATGAATATAATACGCCGCCAAACCATATTCATCTTGTGGAAGATCAACATTTTCTGCCAGACCTTCATATCCAGGGGCCGGCTGAGGTCTATACCAGCCCGTGTCGGCAGCATTGGTCTCGCGATATGGATATTCAGCTCGATTTTTCATTTTCCGGCGCCGAGGGAGGGAGATTTCTTTTTTATCCGAATCATCTCCTTTATATTTAGAGATTCCTAATTCTATACACTCTTGCTCTGTTAATTCGATCATTTCAAAATTAAGCAGGCCGCTTTCCCACGCATCGTCATCGTCCGTAATCTGTGCCGAATATTGTTGGACAAAGCTGTTACATAAAGCTGTGTAATCCTCTTCGTACAACTTATCATACAATGAGGTTGTGTCTACTGTTCCGGTGTCGGTGTCGCCAGATTCTCCAATAGCTTCTACTAATCGATCTATTATGCTTGTTGCCCATATGGTGGGTTTTTGTTTTTTACCGCTTATCATCTCAAGCTCCATCGATGAGATATATTCTATTATCTCATCGTCAAGGCTTCGTACAACCCGAATGAACGGATCAAGCGCAGTTTTAGAACGACTCTTGCCTGGGCCGTCTTGCTGGGGTCCAAACCCGTTGAATTCGGTTTCTATATTGCCATAAGCACGATCTTCCATGAATGAAAAGCCGCGGGCCTTGCGATATCTGTGGGTGTACTCTCCTACTTCATAGGCGGCAAAGTCATCATGTGAATCTGGAAATCCGGCTTCATTTGGAACTAGTTTAAAAATATGCAAGGTAGCGATATCTTTCATCAACTCTTCATCAGATAGATAATATGGAGATAGCGGTGTGCCTGAAGCGGATTCTGGAGGGGCTTCCTCTTGTTCGTGGCGCTCTTCATGCCAGTAATGGAAGTGGAACGCCGGCTGGCCGGCATCTCTGGAAGAGTACTTCCCCTTCGAAGGGTCTGTTCCCAAAAATTCCATTCTAGCATCGGGAGCGGGATAAAAATACCACTTATCAGGCTTTTCTGTTATATATTTGCGATATAAAACCGCATCGGGATCGGCTAACCTCGGAGGCTCTCCCGTGCCCGTATCGGGCTCATACGCCTTGGAAGCATCCCATTCCCTATAAATTGCACTGTTGCCGTCGTCGTCGGTGAAGCCATCTAACTCACTTTTAGAAAGTTCAGAGCGATACTCATAGGTATCCGTTGCAACATCTCCATATGACCATGCATATACCTTTTCTCCGTTATATGTTTCTAAAGAATTTCCCCAACTATAGCTCCAGCCGCCGTCGAGGGCGCCATGACCGACGCCGTTAATAGGATCGAATTCTATATATTTAAAAGTACCACCATAATCAATTACTGTGCTGTCGGCCGCGATGGAGCCGGCCGTTATGTCCTCTCGCTCTCCCTTCATAATATCACGAAGATATGTTGCAATGCCAGTGGGATTACCGGCAATATGCTTTCTCAATAGCCTTTCTAATCGTCTATCGTGTGAACTCTTGCCGCTACCATCCTTATCAGATAAAATTCTATCAAATAGGCCACCGTCTGAATTAAGCTCTGCCTCATATTGAGTTCTCAAGATCGCCGTGTCCATTAAAATATGCTGTGCTGCTGCTGCCAGGGTGGCTTCATCGTCACGCGGAATAATGCTTCCCGGATCTGCTGGATTACAGGAATCCATAGAGCCTGTCGGAAAGCCGGGCATTTGACTTATGTCTCCGTTAGATACGGCCACTTGGATTGCCGAAGCTATTGCATCGTCTAAATCCGAGACCGCTTCGTCTGCCATAGAAGAGGTGGCCGTATCTGGTAACCCAAGTTCGCCGAAGGCATCTTTAATTGCGTCTCGGCCGGCAGAAAGAGAACAAAATGGCACTATTTCTTGGCCGGCATCATTAACACATTTTAGTTGTTCTAAATAAGCTTCTTTTAATTTGTCGATGGCACCGGCGCCAATAAATGTTTGCCCCAAAGTTCCAAAAGTTGTACGAACCGCCTGGACGCTGCCTAAACTTTGTGCAAATCTTGTTCCGGAAGTTTCATAAAAGTCTGCAGCGGCGCGGAGGGCGGCATATGAACCTTCACCGCTGAGAATTTCTAGAACATAAATACTGGGCATTCGTTCGACCATATCGCCAGTAGCAGAGATGAACTCTCTACCCAGATCTGTTAATTCTTCTTCGGTTGTTGCGCTGGCTGCTCCGAGCGCACTTACAATTGTCCCTAGCGCCTGCTGGATCTCTTCGTCAGACGCGTTCGAACCGCACAAAGCATCCTTAATGAACGAATTAAACTCACCAGCATCCATGACTCCGACTGCGGTCAGAGCAGCGGCGCCCATTGTTCCCATCATAGAACATAGTAAGTCCATAATCCAGTCAATAATCATTTTTATTATCACTTTCATAGCTTCTATTATCGCTGCCTCAATCGCAGCCAATAGAAGCTTAGCAATTGCTTTAAGCCTGTCCCATAGCAAAAACGGCCTATTCAGAGCTAATTCTGGTATATAGAGTGGTTTCGTACACCAAAAGACCAGTCCCATGTCCCACTCGTCCAAGGCCTTCGAAAGATCATTAAACCACCCCTTTAGTGGCGGATGAAACAGTGACACGCCAGGACAATTAGTTAAATCTAATAATTCAGTCAGAAAAGTGAAGCCAGGAATGTTTTCTAACATTTCCAGCAGTTCTTCTGGTGCCATAAAATTCATGAGTTCTGTTATATACGCGTCCTTGACCTCATCTAACGCTCCGGAGTCTACAAGGACGGATCCTAAAGTTTTTGTATGCTTTGTTTCGTCATATCCCTGATAATCATAGTCTAACAGCGCACTGGCGGAGGCTAGCTGTTGTTCTGCGGCTTCTTCAATCTGTTGTGTGAATGCGGTTCGAATATCTACTGATTGTGCGCTGTAGGCCTCGGCGGCGGCGATGTCCTCCGGAGTCTCTGATACCCCGTCGCCGTCAAGATCTCCGGATTCGATCTGTTCTTCAAGGCGTGCATTGTGATAATCTAATGCCGCTTGCTTTAAATTTTCAGCATTGCGCATTTGTGTTTCTTCTGACGGTTCTTTATCCCATGGGCGCCAGTCTTTTAGATTATCTGATAACCCAGCAGTTGCTGCTTCTCCTATTTGATTTTGCACATGTGGCGGGAGGCCAACCAGCAATCTTTTAAAAAGATTCATATCCATTTTTTGTAGTGCGCTGATAAGGGCCTGCTCCATGATCTCATCAAACTCAACTCCTTGAAAAAGACATGCAAAAAGAGTTTCTAAAAAGCCCAGTAATCCGCACCAGTTTAGCTGGCCGAGAATAGTGCTCCAGAGCCCATCGATCGATCTAACCGAATCGATGTTGTCTATTATATTTTTAAGCATCGGATCGTCGGCCAGAGATTCTCTAATTGCTGCCTGGGTTGCTAGCTGTACATCTCGTACAAATTGGCCGCCGTTTGACGGTTCTTCTTCAGTCTCGGGCGTGCCGGGCTCGCCGCCCGCGGCAGCGGCGAGTGCTTCAGCGGCTCGATCTGCCTTTGCGTCAATTCGGCGCCAGTATAAGGTTTTAGCATCTGCTCCAGCTTCAATAGATTTACACAGTTGTTGATCGAATTTTTTAGTTAGCGTATTTATGAACACATCTACGCCAGTTTTTAATATTCCCTCGGCGGCTGACGAAACAGAAACGCAGGGCATGCCATTATCACGAAGATCATTGAAGTTGGCAACTTCAACTCTAGGATAAGTCCATAGCGTCATAAAGTCTTGCCACTCCATCGGCGTCGTGGCCACGGCCACATCGTTCATGTAAGGCAATGAAGCTATATATGCCATAGTCCTAGGATCTGTTTGTGGATATTTGTATGCAAATTCTGACCAACCTTTAGCTATTTTGAACTCTGGATTTCTAAAGGGATTCCATATATAGTCGCCGGCTTCAATAGCATCATTTCTTTCGTCTAAAAGCTGTTTGTAACGCTCCTTATTCGTTAAGGTTACAGGCGGGCAGCTCCTAAGATTATATGTAACTTCTTCAATTTGAAATGTCGAAGTAAACTTAATTTTAATATTCTCAATTCCAGATCGTTTATTGTGTTCTGCTAAATATGAAAATCCATGATAACCGTCAATATTTTCATTTAGAAAATCAAGCAATGCATTTTTAAAAGCTTTTAAATTCTCTTGTTGAATCATAATAGCTTCTGAAGAGTAAACTCTAGGATAGGGACTGGGCTGCTCGCCTCTTAGATTCGCTATCCAAGAATTCCACGCATCCATCTTGTTCCCGGGAGTAAGACTATTAGAGTCGTCTTCCGTAGATAAATCATCGACGGACGCTACGCCGGTGTCTTTAAAAGTTTCGATTAAACATGTGCCGTCTTCTTCGTAGGCCATAGCAAGTTTTTTGTTTCCAAAATGCCTAAGTAGCCACCTAACCCTGGTAATCATACCATCAGCGATTTCCTCAGTGGTAAATTCTACTTCATATGGTAATTTTATACTCTCGCCGGAAGTCTCTAATTCTTCTATTATAGAATATGGCTGATCCTCTCCTGGAGGTATTTCTGGTACTTGTTCAAATATCTCAGAGTCAATAGCAATAACAACTTTAATGCGGCCGTCGATGCCGGTTTGATGCCATGGCTTCAGAACAGATACATGATCGTTGTTTAACAAATATTGTCCCGTTTCGCTTGCCTCTACATCCGTTTTCCACGCCTGCCAACCCGAGTCCACATTAGCATCCAACCACTGTTCAAGAGAGGATGGGCCAGTTTTAGATTCTGGTACTTCTTCTTGGTCGATATATTCCCACTCAGTTTCTATATCTAGCCCCTCTTCTTCCTCTTCTGTAGCAACTTCGGTCTCTTCTTGAGATTCTTCAATAAGCTCTAATGTAAAAGTATACCAATCATCCCAGTAGTCATATCCGGCAGTATCTGTTAATCCAAGTTCCCGATCTCCCATCCATGTAATAAACTTTATCCATTTGCTGCTACTAATTGGGGTATATTGTATAGCGTTGCTTTCAGGATAATGTTGTATATACAAGTTTCCTTGTGGATCAATTCTTAGCGGATTTGCAGAAACCAGTGCAAGTAAAAAGCCGCTTGTATACCAGTCTTGGTAATCTCCGTCGCCATAGCCGTCACCATTTGTATCGGCGCGCCTATAATCGTGATATTGCCCAACAACAGTTGAAGTGTCATACATGTCTCTAAAGGGGGCGCCATCTATGCCATTATTTATAACATCTGTTAGTTGCCTAACCGTCCAGCTAGATGCTATATCAGGATCGACACTTGGTTCTTCTACTGACCAGAATTCATCTTCTGTGTACCAGCCGTGAGGATGCGAGGAGTCAAAATCTCCTTCGGAGGCATCTTCGAGAAGGTGCTCAGTTTCGTACATATCTTCGCTGAATTTTATGCTGTCCCAGTAATACTTGATGCCGGCCCAACTTACAGACTCTTGAGCTTGAGATGGCGGCTCTGTCAGAACTTCTCCGTTAATGTCGCGATAAATTTGTCCAACTTCGGTTTCTAGCGCTTCGCCTGCTTTGAAAATCGTTCCTCCGCCTAGGCGATTACAGCCATATTCATCAACGGCTATACCGCCTTCTTGCGGAACTGTGCCTTCTGGGTAACACAACGGCGGTGGCCCGGGCCATTCTAGAGATTTACCGTAATATTCAATTAACTTGGCAAGTCCATCGTTCTTCGCACTCTCTCTAACGGCGTCGAGCCACTCTTCGAACATTTCGTCTTCTGTCTTGGTCCAAGACTGTGCAGTTTCACTCTCAGATATTTCAAGCCAATCACTAAGTTTATAATCCGTCCACCAAGTAACTTGATAGTTACAGGTCCTTTTGTTTAAAAAAGGACTAATTTTACTCTTCCAATTTGGTACGGGTTGATTTTCGTCTGGAATGCATGTAGGGCACGGGGGCTCCTCACAGATCTCCTCCTCCTCGTCATCGGCCGGACAAGCTTCAGAATAAATCTCCTCGCTGGTCAGCACCGATAAATCTCTTGCTTCGACGGCGGCGGCAACGGCGGCTGCTTTTGTTCCCGGACCTTCTGGGCTTGCTGCTAAAGGCAGGTTGTCGGCATTTGATTCTGTTTCGTCTGTTGCCATGTTAATTTACCTTGTTGTAATAGCTGTTAATATAATATTGGCCACCAGCTTGAGCATATGTTCCCTTCCAGCCAACGCCGATGCGCTTTCCGGTTGCCATCGTGTCCATTCTCACAGACGCGAGCCTACCAACAGACATTTGTAATGCTGAGGCGACATCGATGGGATCCCCGACCACAGGAGCAATGATGGATAGTGCGGTGCTTGGTGGGCCAGGAGCGGCAGTTGGGTGCATATGCATGGACAAGTCGACGCCCATTTGCATAGTTTCCTCTGCTAATTTATCAATATTTCTAACAAGCTGCTGGACTAATTCGGCTAGCTTCTGTAGGGCCCGTGCCAAGTTACCGCCCTTTACTATTGGTTGCAAATTTGTCGGATCGCCACCAGCCATGAGTTCAATTCCGGAGGTTTTTCTGAGCTTTCCATCTTGAGAATTTTTACTTTCTGTTCTGGTGACTAGTCTAATTCCCTCTCTTCCTATGATTCGTATGGCATCTGCTTTAATTCCAACTGCGGATCGATCAACAGAGTTATCTATGCCAGAATATCCTTTTCCCGGATCGATGTCGAAATATCTATCGATATCTGCTTTTTGACTTATGTATACCCGAGCGGCATCCGTTTTAAAATTCTTATCCCACAAAGTTCCTATAATTGGTATTCCCGGGGCTATAGTGCCCGGAGTGGTGATAAAATTGCTAATAAAGGAATCCGGAAGATCGCCAGCTTCCACATTTCCCATGCCGACAACGAGATCAATACTGGCGGCGCCGTGATCGCCCATTCCCCCTTTTCCGGTATATGGTGATGCGAACCGGTCTCTTCCAAGAAGAATCCATGAATTCTCGGTCTTTTTTATGCTGCCTCGGCCGGCCATTGAGAGATCAATTTCGTTTTCTGCGCGGTTGTACGCGGGGATCCATTCAGAGTCCCCTGTTGAGTTACCTAGGCCGGCATCATCGGCAATTTTTATACCAGCTTGTGCCTCTTTTGCTTCAGTTATATGTTTATGGCGGCCGAAGCGGCGCCTTTTTCGGCGTTTAGCCATTGAATTCTCCTTTAACCATTCAATATATTATCCTCGTTACTCATTAATATCTATGGTTGCTTGGCGAGCCAGGCGCGATTCATTGGTAGCTTCTTCGTTGGCACCCGGGGTGGCTGTCCAAAAGTTAGCAACAAATTCTACTACTCCGCCGCGGCCGACGGCGTTTCTTTGACCGGCGAGCAGGCCACCGGCGCCTTCACCATAAAGCCAGCCGCCTTCGCACCTCATCTGAGCTATCGAATTGCCTCGGTCTGCTCGTTCTTCAACCGTGCCCATAAGGCTTTCTGTCCAATCCCACCGGGCCTCGGCAGAACAAGCCTCGTCGGCTTGTTGGCTAGTATTCTCGTCCAATGTCTGGGGTACCTCGCCAGAGTCTTCAAACGCAGAGGAGGCGCCGGTGGGACATTCGGTTAAATAATTATCCGGATCTGTGCCGGGATCCGCTGTGCGATCTGTACTATTTGTCGTGCGCCACTCATCAATTCGAGTAAAATAGCCTACGCCGGATAGGCCGGAGCTGAGGGTTCCGGCATCGAATTCAACAGTAATGTGAGAGCCGGGGGGCGGCATCGGGAGCGATTGCCCGGGCACCAATCCCAAAAAGGCTCTTTGCTCTAAAACTGCCGGGTCTTCTGCGGGGTTCAGAAAGACGCTGTCGCAGGAGCGACGGCGCGGGGGAGGCTCCATATTTAACATTGGCACCCATGCGTATACAACCGGTATTTGAAGCTGAGCCAGTTCTGGAATTCCTTCGCCCGGGGCGTGAAGTGGGCGTCGTAATCTATCCGGAATGTCCCAACCATTATCAATGCAGCGTTGTACTATTTCGGCGCCATTCATAATGCGGACCGGCGTTGTGACTATGGCGTGAAACTGGTCGGCTGTGAGCGGGGCCCATCGTGTGGAGCCCGTTGCTTGCCTTGTAGCTTCATCTAGATAAAAGCGGCGGGCTAGCGATGGAAGAGTTAACCGGGGGCCGGTTGGGCCGCGGCGGCCTACTATACCGACGCCGATGCCGGCGTTAAAGTTGGGGAATCCGGTGGTCTCCGGTGGCCCGAGTTCTGTTGGGCCGAGGCCAGCTGGCTGCATTGTGTCGGGATCCGACATTATTCATCCTCCTTGATCAAATCAAATATGCGCTCTTTATCAATGGAAAAATCTTGTGATTGATGCTCTTTTTTCTGTATCAGTGCAGAGACTTTTACCAATTGCTCGTTAGATCTCTGTAAAGTTTCAACATATTTGGCCGCAATTGCTCCGACTTCGCGGTGGTGAGCCTCGTTTTTACTTAGATATTTAAACACATCCTCCAGAAGCTCTTTTGTAACTTCTCGATCTTGTCGTATATTTGTAATCGCTTCTTTCAAATATGTATTTAAATCTTTCATATCTCGCCCTTGTTCCACTTTTCCTTAAAATTTCGATATTTGTTTCTAAGTTTATTGAGATTATTGACGACCTGCTTGGTATTTAGACCAGTAATTTCTCTCAAGTATAGGTAAATAGCTTTCTTGTTAAAAATCTCAATATCTTCGGTATTTGAAAATAAAATTTTTACCGCTTCTAAGACCTTTTTTTCATTTTCTTTTAAGTTTATTGTATCCCAAGAATCAATCTCTTGCCACAAGCTCCTCCAAAATTCTTCTTCTTTTCTTTTTCTATAATATCCATGATCGGTAATTAGCGTACTGTGCTGTTCTATACGAACGATGGACTCTAAGTGTATTTCTTTCTTCAATTTAGCTGAATTTTTTTTAACTTTGTGTATAAACCAGTTTTTTGTAATTACACTGAAATAAGAAAAGGCTTTGGAGCCTTTATTGGGATCGTATTTATCAAGAATCATTGTTAACCATATTTTACACTCGTCTCTCAATTCATCTATATTGGGAAGAGTTGTAAACTTATATGTATACACTATTTTGTCAACCATTTCATCAAAAGCAGGCTGGATATAGTTTATATATAGCTCAGTTCTTACTTTTATATCTTCTGTATTGGCGTACTCTACTATTGCCTTCTCGTGTACTTCGGTAAAATAATGCCTTCCTTTTTTTGAACGGCGCCGGCGGCGTTTTGGCTTAGGCGCTGTTTGTGATGAGTTCTTCTTCGTCATCTATTTCTTCCCCTACTTCATCTTCATATTCTGTGTCTTCCTCTAGATCGGTAGTTAAGGAATAAATCGATTCGAATTGCGAAATTTCTTCCACTACTGCCTTTGTATGCTCGATCATGCCTTGAATAGTTTCGTCTCCATAATATGTTTCCATATTATAAACCGTTTCTAGGTGTTCTGCATAGTTATCAATTACTACTAAAAAATCTCCGATATTCTCAGAAATATATAATAATTCATTTAATATTTTACGAATATACCAAATTAAAAACACCATAGCGGCTGCAAAAGCAACACAAAACACACTTAGCACTACAATAGTTTTCATCCTTTATATTCCTCTTTCTTATACTGTTCCTTTTCTACTTTTATTTCTTCGCGGGCTTCGTTGATAAACCTATTAACTAATTCGCCCGGCTTTTGTTTGTCCGATGACGAAGATTGTGCTTTTCTAATTACAAACGGAATCCTATTCAAAGAGCCGCTAGTTTCACAGTCTGTACAGTCATATAATTTTTCTTTAATATGATGTACGGCCTCAAAAGTAATATCGCACTCTTTGCATCTATAGCAATATTTTGGCATTTTCAAGTTCCAGTAGTGTCGGGCGCGCCAACCCTAACAGTTGGGGGATTCGTAACTAAAAGCTCCTCTTCTTTCCCATCGGTAGGTGTTAGTTCAAAGGACTTAAGAACCGGCGTTATGTCCGATTGCTCCATCAAAGATTTTTGTAGCGCCATCATAATGGCACCCAGTGCTTGGTCGCTAAGTTTAAAAGTTGTCATAATATTCTCCTTTTTTTGTTAATTGGGCTATCTGCCCTTTTGAAATAGTTCTTTTAAATCTGCCTCATACATCATAACAGCCAATTCTTCAAAATTAACTTTTGGCTGCCAATTTAGTTTTTCTTTTGCTTTAGACGCATCTCCCAATAAAAGAGGCACTTCATGGGGCCTAAACAACCGTTCATCAATTTTAACATGCCTTTCTATGCTTAATCCGGCATGTTCAAAAACGGTTTCTAAAAATTCTCTAACTGTGTGTGTTTGCCCTGTAGCTACAACAAAATCATCTGGCTCTTCATGTTGCAACATTAGCCACATAGCTTCTACATAGTCTCCAGCAAAGCCCCAATCTCTTTTTGCGTCCAGGTTTCCTAAAAATAAGCTGTCTTCTAAACCCAACTTGATTCTGGCGGCTGCTCTCGTAATCTTGCGGGTTACAAAGGTTTCTCCTCGGCGAGGCGACTCGTGGTTGAATAGTATTCCATTAGATCCAAAAATATTATAACTTTTACGATAATTCCTCACAATATTGTAAGCAAATACTTTAGCACAAGCGTATGGAGAGGCGGGCATAAGTCGCGTCATTTCATCTTGTGGGTTTTCTGGGTTGTCTCCGTACATTTCAGACGAGGAGGCTTGATAAAATTTAGATTCCGGACACATATTTCTAGTAGCCTCTAATAATCTTAGTGTGCCTAGGCCGACATATTCAGCTGTCTCTTCTGGAGTATCAAAGGATACACGAACATGGGATTGAGCTGCTAAATTATATATTTCATCTGGCTGGTATCTGGCCAGTATACGATGCAGACAGCCAGAATCGTTTACATTACCATAAATTAGTTCAAAATTTTGTATCTTATCGTGATCTATAAATATATGGTCAATTCTGTCTGTTGAAATTAAGGAAGTTCTTCTTTTCATACCAATAACTCTATAGCCTTTTTCTAAAAGAAAATCTGCTAAATATGAGCCATCTTGGCCAGTGACGCCTGTGATTAAAGCTGTTTTTTGTGTCATTTTACTCCTCTGACATTTGGATATTTTTTAAGAAACCAGTCGCATGCATGCCTAAGTCCTTCTTCTAGCTCAGTGTACATATTCGCTCTCCAGCCAAGTTCTAATAATTTTTGATTGCTCGACGGCTTTCTATGTTGGCCAGAAGGCTTTTTGGTATCCCAAATTATCGAATTGTTATAACTTATATTGCCTGCTATTAGCTGCGCTATTCTGCTAATTGAGTGCTCTCCAATATTACCAACATTTATCGGCTCTCTACCATCATAATGTTCAAGCAAAAATAACAATATATTTGCTAAATCTTTTGAATAGGTGAATTCTCTAAGCGGCAGGCCATCACCCCATAATACAACATTTTCATCTTTTTGTTTAGCTTTATACATCTTATGAATCAATGCCGGTATAACATGGGAATTGTTTAAGTCATAATTATCATTTTCTCCATATAAATTATTTGGCACTGCTGTAATGAAATTACAACCATATTGATCGCGATAGGCCTTAGATTGTATGTCCAACATACGCTTTGCATAGGCATATGCATAATTCGATTCGTGTGGCTGACCAGTATGGATTTGCTCTTCTGTCATGGGATACTCAACCTTATTTGGGTATATACAAGTGCTCAATACGGAGACAAGCTTTTCAACTTTATATTTTTTAGCACACCCTAAAACATTTGTGTTTATTAATATATTGTCAGTATAAAAGTCTCCTAAATTTTCCATATTAGCCTTGATCCCGCCGACTTTTGCAGCCAAGTGTATGACCTGTTCTGGCTCATACATAGCAAACATAGTCTCTGCTTGCTCTACAGACCTGAGATCAAAATCTCTCGATGAAACAAAAGATGCGTCTGGTTTGATTATTTTAAGGGCGTGTCCGATCATCCCAGAGCCGCCCGTGATAAGAATTTTTTTCATTATTTATTCTCCTTATTTGTTGCCCAAATTATTTTTTCCCAATCCTTTTCTTCTCTAACTTCTATATTTTTATCCCATGCAGCCTTCATAATCATAGGTTCAATTCCGACTTCTTCAAATTTGTTTATGAAAGCATTAATATCTTTTGGAAAACACTTGCCTCCGAATCCGCGCAAGCCATCGTGACCAGGAACATCTAGGTGTGAATTTCCTACTCTACCATCTAAAGTAAAGCCTTTCATTGCGGTGGCCCACTCAATATTCATGGCGTCGGCCCCCTGCTTCATTTCGTTCATAAAGGCAATCTTTACAGCAAAAAAACAATTTGCCATATATTTGATGAATTGTGCTGTCGAAATATCAGTTTCAACAATCGTCTTGTAGGGAAACCTCAATCTGTATAGACTTTTTACTTTTTGTATGTTTCTCGGGGTACCACCCAGGACTATACGAGAAGAGTTTATAAAATCTAATCGAGCGGCCCGTTCAGTTAAAAATTCAGGGTTATATACAATATTTAAATTTGGATAAGTTTCAACATATTTTTCCACAGTGCCAGGAACTACTGTTGATTTTATTATTACAATATTATCTCGCCTATTGTTATTTTCGTTAATTTCTGATATAACTCTGTCCATAATTGACAAATCAATTACTCCGTCGTCTGAGTTCATAGGAGTAGGTACTCCAACAAATATAAAATCCGCGTTTATGGTATCTTGAAAACTGTGTGTTGCTCTGTCGATATCTGTATCATATATTCTGACTTCTTCAACCGACAGTAAAAAGCCCGCTACGACGGCTGATCCTACAAAACCATTTCCTATAATTCCGATTTTATAATTCATTTTCTTCTCGCGTGGCCAGTATAATATCTTTTTTTGAAGGAATTATGTACATATGTGCGCTGCAGCTGAAAATGTATTCTACTATTGGAAATATTTCTTCATAATGTTCATCAAATGGCCTTAGAAAATTACAAGTAACATACTCGCCTTCTTTTAACCTTTGTTTGTCAATTTTCCACCATGATCGATCGATCCAGTGTTCTTTTATATTAACAGAGCGAGACACATTACAAACAGCCCTGCTGTGGTCCGCCTCCATCCACCGATCCCTCAAAACTCTCAGCAAAGATTCGTCAGAGAAGTTGTGGCTCGGATTATCAATTGATTCATTATTATGATATACCTCTATATTCCGCCAGCTATTAATTAAATCTTGATAATCTAGCGCTTGGGGGTTTATAATTTGTTGAAAAACTGAACCTTCGGTTGTTATGGTGCTCATCGGAGCTTTGCCTTCTAAGGATGTGCCAATAAATATTTCTGCACCTACTTGCAATAGTTGGCCGGGCCTTCGGTGAGAAGTTCGGTTTTCAAAATACTCTCTCTGAAGGGGGATAGTGTCCATATCTTCAATCATACACACTTGGTCTGCAAATTTACACGCAGTCAGATGCCTACTCATTTTAGCCAAGTTTGCTGTTGGCACTCCAGGCACGGTAGGATATAAATGTATATCCCCGTATTTTTGTATATTTTGTATAAGAGGATCATCTAAGTTTCGATCCGTAACAAAAGCAATCGATAGAGCTACTTCTGGAAAAAACCTTTTCCAAGCAGCGGAGACCAGGGGCACAAACTGTACAAATCTTTTATCTTCATCCGTGCTTACGATAACTCTATCAAACATTTATTTTCTCCGACAATATTTTGATAATGGGAACCTTTTTCATGTTCTCTTCTTCTTGAAATATGACATTTATATTTTCATTTTTGAACTTTTCTAATTCTAAATAACTTTTGCCACTTAATCCCGAAATGTATGTCTCTGCGTTGTAAAAGTCGCACAACTCAACCAGTCTGTCGGTAGCCTTTAATTCCGTTTGGAAATCGAACACTATCTTGGTATCTATATTCAGTAAATCTTTTATTTTTTGTATAATTGCAATATTTGTCACAGGCAAATTTTCCGAGATACAATCATCAAAAAGTTCTAAAATGTGACTATATTGTGGCAAGTTAGTTTTGATCTTGTGCCAATCTTTTGCCGGCTCGGTATAGACCTTATCTATAATTGGCTGTTTCCCTTTTCTTGCACTCATCGTACACCATTTGTTATTTACATTAAATCTGTTTTGAAAACCATTTTTTTCATATTGGCAATTTTGTAGCACCACAAAGGTGTCAGCTTGTTCCATTTTTTGAAAAAATGGGTACCATGGCATAAAATTTGGTTGATGAATAGTAAGTATCATTGTATCTCATTGAAAGTGAACAAATAATCTTGTTCGCCGTGGTCTGAACCAGTGTTCTCGATAATTTCTTCCAAGCTATCTTTTACATTATTAAAGTTTTTATCATACACATAATTAAAACATTTTGTCGACTCAGCGACAGTTTTTGCGGTAGCTCCTAGGTGTTTGTGTACAGAGAGATATAGTATAGGCTTATGAGTTCCAAAAAAGTTTTGCATGGCTGGGAGACAAGTTTCTTCTCCTCCTTCAATATCCATTTTAACAAAATCACAAGTTTTAACTCCCCACTCATTCATTAAAGATTCTATGGTCATAGACCTCACCCCTATAGTGGAGAGGGAGCGCTCAATCATATAACATCCACTAGAGCCTATTCTTCCTGTATGAATTCCTACTTCACCATCCTTATCGGAAATTGCTGCGTAAGAAAGTTGAACATTGGAGTAACCGTTTGTTATAACATTTTGTTTACATGCTTCAAAAGCGTGGGGGTCCAATTCTACTCCATAAACACTCTTAACCTTTTGAGCTGCGTAAAGAAGAGTATGTCCAGTAAAAGTGCCTACATCGAAGTATATCATATCTTCTTTAAGCAGTTTATCAAAAACTTTAAAGGTATGAGGTTCCCAACCAAGATAATTATTTCTCCACCAATCTAAACCTTCGTTACAAGTATGTGACACCTTGAACTTTATATCATTACGATTTATGTCTACAGCCATTTTTTAAACTCCTTTAAAGTAAACTCTCGGCTATGAATATACCACAGGTCGTGGTCAGGGTCAAAGTCGTTGTACTCCATACACAACCACCCATCCTCGAACTTAACCAAAGTGATACCATGCTCTTCACAAATAGCCTCTGTATCGCTGTTCCACTTGTTGAATGGAGGTACAAATATTTTTGATTTTGACAAACTGCAACTTATCAGAATACTCATTTCTTGCGCTGCGTATGGTAACAAACGGTGGTCCACATGCACTAACGCGTGACTAGCGCGCTCGGCCGGAGGGACTATCTCCGGGAGGCCGCACATATCAACAGTATAAAATTTACGATAATCGCTATATGCGTTAAATATTTTTGGGTAAATTCTTTCTGACTTGTTCCCTTCTTGCTCCGACATATCATGAACAAGCGGAGATATACAAAACAATACACGGCAATCCCTGAACCGTTCTTTAAGAAGGGCGGCCATCTTGTTTGCCTCTTTCATATTTGTGTTAATACAGATGTCATCAAATCTAAATATTTTCATTTTTAATCCACTCTCTCAAGCAAACTTTTGGATTCCATTTCAATAAACTTTTTGCTTTCATGTTGTTTGCTAGCGACACTGCCGCTTCTGCTGGCCGAGGAGGAAGAGATATTTTTTCTCCCCCTATCATGCTGGCTAAATCTAATATGCTATAATTAACACCAGTACCTATATTAAGAAGTTGCCCCACAATTCTCTTATTTTCTACATCGGATGCTAATATATTTGCAGCCACTACATCACTGACATGCGTGAAATCCCTTCTCTGTTGCCCTGTGCCTATGACAGTCATTGGCCGGCCTTCTGACTTTTGGCGCATAAAGAGGCCAACCACGGGGGCGTACTGGCCTCTTAACGGCTGTCTGTTTCCGTAAACATTAAAATACCGAAATATTACAGTCTCTGTGCCGTATAGATCCGTATACATTTTACAGAGGTCTTCGCCGGCGCACTTAGAAATCGAATATGGGTTTAAGCAGTCGCGAGGCATATCTTCTCGCAAAGGCGGTGTGTTAGATAACCCATAAGCCGCAGAGGTAGAAGAATATATTACACGCTTGACGCCGGCGGATCTGGAAGCTTGCAGCACATTACATGTGCCCACAACATTAACCATCGTTGTAGAGATTGGATTATGGATCGCCGGCTGGATTCTTGACTCCGCAGCTAGATGAAACACAATACCAACATCTGTGAATATATGTCGGATTGCATCGTAATCACAGATATCGTATTTATAATTTTTTGCATTTTTGTTCCAATAAAAGTTTTCATGTGCATCGGAGGATTCATTATCAATAACTATTACTTCATGGTTTAATTTCAACAATTCATCTACTAAGTTACTCCCAATAAATCCTGCGCCGCCTGTTACTAAACATCTCATTTCTGAGTTCCTTCAATGAAAACTTGATTAAATTTTTTCATAACATTTTCTGGAGTGTAGTTTTCGACTAATTCGCGATACTTGCCCTTGTGATCTTGTTGTGTGATGTTAATAATTTGTTCATATAGTTCTGGCGAGTTGTGGTACCACAGTCCCCTTTTGTCGAGCATTTTTACATGATTCTGATCGTTTCCATGGGGATATGCGATGACAGGCTTGTCGTGATATAAAAATTCTGCTATGGCTAGGCCAAAACTTTCTCCCATAGCTCGGGAATGAATCATCGCATCGCACATATTAATAAAATTTGACTTCTCCTGCAGATCATATATCGGATCTAGGTGTATTATGTTTGGTAGCGGCATGCAAAACCGATTAGTATTTAGGAAAACAAAATATATATGCCTGTTGTTCAGCGCTGCGCGCTCTATCACATCATAAACAGAATTGCCTGGAATGCCCAAACTATCAAATTGGTCTTTTGCACCATGGCGACCAATAACAATAGCATGCTCTGGTATGCCTAGAGCGGATCTCATATCGCGATTTGCAGATGGCATATTTAACATATAGGGAACATGTGGAGCTTTTCCGCTTGTCATAACCTCAGAGAGCCATTCGGAAATATATGCATATACATCTCCATGAGGCTCATGATCTTGAAAAACTGCATGTATTCCAGTTCTACAATAGTCTGTTATTTTACCATCATTGAGGCCACCCTTTTGCATGTACAATAAATCAACGCCCTCTCTTTTTAAAATATCAGGTACTTCGTCCCATTCATCGTATGAAAATACTTCAAAATGTTCTTTATATTTTTTAATCCCAAGAGGATGATTTGCGCTCGATCCTTTCCAGTGTAACGCTATTGATTCATTTTCTAATATTTTTCTATTATAATATGCATAATCAAATGTCGCGACAGATACACCTCTTAAGCAAATTTCATTTGTATGGAATGCAATCTTCATTTCATTATCTCACTTTTGTATAATCCGCACTGGGAGCCTTGAGTTATGACCGGAGGCTCCCACCAGTACACGGTCATATCGTGTGCCCGCATGTGATGATTGATTTCAAAATCAATTGGTAGCGTAAATGGTATAATCGTATTATAAATTTTATCAGATGCGGAATAATTTATTAAATAAGAATCCACACATTTACTCGCTGGGTGTTTTTTTATATAAGCCACCTTTCCTGAAATTCTCTTATTCTCTGGGATTCTTAGATCGCACCCCGAACCTATGAATATCAAATCCCAATCGTTTGGAGTGTTCATAAGATTAAAATTAAAATTATTAACAAAATCATCTTTAAAAACAACATCATCTTCTAGTATTAGGGCTGTTTCAACTTTGTTGAGAATTATATCTTCATAAATTTTGAGATGTTTGAAAGCTATTGAGATTTCTGATTTGGTTAACTTCTTATGTGGAATCGGGCCCCCATAGTCTAAATTTTTTATCTTTTGGCGCCAAAGCAAGTCGGTATTGGCGTGCAAAGCCTCTATATCCACTTCGGTAGGTTCGTTTTCAATCCACTGAGCTTGGACGCCATAATTATTAAGCTTTTTGAGTAATATTTCCTTTCTTTCTTTCAGCGGAGAGTAGTGGGCTATATATATTTTATTTACCATCAACATAGAATCTTCTCTTCAAAGAATATAAGCACCGATTCAGGTTTAATCAAGTCTGGAATTTGGCCAGATGGGAAGACCGGAGAAGTAATATACTTTTCATACAAGGACGGATCATGTTCTATTTCTTCGATCAAATCAACTACATCGATCAAATCATCGTATTCATGTACATTGATGAAGGCCTCTTGATTAAAATCTTCGTTTGCTCTTTCCGAGCCCCAATAAATCGGAATACTGCCCACCGATAGTGGGTGTAATAATTTTTCAGTAGTGTATCCCGGGGAAGATGAATTTTCTGCTGCGATCGTGAATCTGTAGTCTGATATAAATTCAACCTTGTATCGCTGATCGCCGCGGCCCTGGATCCTGTGTCCCATATTGTTCAAAAGCGAGCCCGCGGAATCAACTCGCTCATACATTGAAATCTCATTAAACAAAGGTATTCGAATGCCTGTGTGGTTTGAGAATATAAAATTACAAAACTTCTGCTTTCTACTTGCTTTTCGAGGACCGGTTAAGTTATTTAAAGGGATTAAATAAGAGACATCTCTTTTTTCACAATGAGGAACATTGAACCAATTAATCCACAGCACCCACAATGGCAAGCGATAGTTTTTTGGATTATCCGAATAATCAAACGAAAATGCAAAGTCACACTCATCAAAGTTGGGTCTTTTATTTTCGCCAGTATAATAAACCTTTTGCGTCGTGCTATACTCTTTGTGTGAAGTTCCGAAATCTGCATAAAAAAGAATGTCTGGCTTTTCGCTTATCTGTACCTCATACTTTGTTGAAAGAAGATGATAAAAATAATTGTCTGTCGGGACAAAATTTGGCCAAAAATCAGCAAAGTTAATTTTTAATTTCATTTGTCCCATACTCTGCTATCAACATCGTTCTCATTGAAAACCTGCCCAACAAAATTCATTGGGTTGCCATCTTTGTCGTTGCCGCCTTCTCTTGCTATTGGAAACGGTCTCCTTTCAAAATATTCGTCATGCACGCAAGCTTGCTCTCGAATTAAAGGATATACCATTGATCGTAAAAAGTTTTGATCAACTTGCCAGAAATCTCCTTTTGGAAATTGCGATATCAAATCAGCCATATTAAACAGGAGCCTGTTGCGCACTCCCCACATTCCTCCCATAATCGGAGCATCGTGAGCAGGGTGATCCCTCATAATATGAAAATCTTTTTCTCCGGTTAGCCACTCATCGACTGCTGCTTTTTCTCTATAATTTAAGCGACTATCTGTATCGCGTGATATCATTATATCTACATGAGGATCCGATGCCGCATAGAATCGCCAGAACATCCCATTCCAGTCCCCCGGCTCATTCATAATAACTAATTCAGTATTGTTCATCATAAACAGGTTATTGATAATACCGGCTGGCACACTTTTGGCTATATAATAACGACATATCCAGCCTGGATATATATCTCTTGCTAATTGTGCGTTTCTTAGGGCACCAACAGTATACCTGGGGTTTGCACCCCATAGACAAAAGCTAATAATTTTTTTCATTCTAAACTCTCTACAATTCTTTTTGTTGTTTCAAAGGATCCTAAACGAGAACAATTTCGCTCATACCACTCTCGGCCATGATAAGATATGTATTGCCATTGGCTCTTGCTACAGTCTCTAATGGCCTGCTGGACGGCTTCTGGTGTGCTAGCGCGCAGATAGTGCATTCCCTCAATCAAAGGGTCGTGATAAGTCGTACAGACGCCTTCTGTGACAATTGGTACCACGCCCAGGCCAAGATATTCAATTTCGCGGTTACATTTTGGCCCATAGCCCGGCAAACAAAGGCCAAATTTTGAACTGGCTACTTTTTCTAAGTATTGTTCTTGTGTATATGGCCAACGGAAACTATCGCCCATTGCGATGGGCATATTAAACAGTTCTACGGCAGCTGGCCAGTCATGTGCGGTTCTATTCGCTAATTGGATTCTATTTTCTACTTTTCCGAGAAACAAGGATTCGATATCTCTTTCATCATATGCCTTAATACCCTCGGATATTTTAGATTCTAGTTTTCGAGGGTGCCTTCCCCAATAAATCCATGGGCGAGCATTTGGCCAGCGGTGTTGCATTCCTCCAAATAAGCCATGGCGCCAGTGGCCAGGAAGGCTCGGATAAACATCATATCGATCGTATTCATAAAGCAGAATATCGCCGGGCTTGTTGGCCCATAGAAATACATCGTCAGAGCCGCCATCAACTATCTCACAGTAGCCAGATTCTCGCCACATATCAAGCAGCTCTCTTGATGTGTCGCCTTTGTGCTCAGGAGTTTGCCTTCCTATATAAATCTTCATTGTGCCTCATACATGATATCATGATTATTAAAATTAGCAACTTCCTTATATTTGCTGTTACGCATAAAAGACTCAATTCTGCTCTTTTTATCATCTTCATACACCTCGACAAGTATATATTTTGGACGATAATATTGCAAATTTAACCCTTCTAATACATCGAGTTCCATGCCCTCCACATCTAAGCTAAAAAAATCAATTCCCCATGGCTTTTTTCCATATGTTTGTAGTACAGAGAAAAGGGTTTCCGCTGGTACCTCTAATTTTATGAAATCTTCTGTTTCTGACATATCTTCAGACGAAGCTATCTTTCCAGTTAAGCAAGCTTGATATATGGAGCCAAAAAAGGCTTTCCTGTTTTCAGCGCCCATATTCTTTGTCTTTTCTTGTAATTCTGCCGCAGTATATCCATAATATTTGGCGAACATGCCTTCAATAGTTTTTTCAGTATACGAGGAATCGACCAGGGCTGCATTATATATAATATTATCAGGTCTGTATTTTTTGCTCTTTTCCGACAAGCGCGGGTCTGCCTCTATTAAAATTCCTGTCCATCCTAATTGCTCTAACAATAAGGTGTTGCTTTGAGAAAATCCATTGTTGGCGCCGCACTCAATATAATATCCACATTTCATATCTTTTTGTTTAAAAAATTCAAACACTTTTAAATCTAGGTCGTTAGGAGAGTCGCCTCTTCTTATATAATTTTCTTCTGTTGTTTCTGTGCATATATCTAAAAGCTCTTTAGTAATTCGCATCTAGTTTACTCCGTAGAAGCTTTTAAGCTGATCGTTCTTGACTATCCTGTTTCTCACCTCTGGAAACCGATTCAGCAAGTGCTTTGTGTATTTTCCGCGCGCGTCGACCGGCTCTCCAGCCCAGTTATCCAATTTGCACTCTCTTTGTAGCAAAAATACCATTTTTTGCTCATTATTGAGCTTTATTTGCGATAATTGCTTTTCTGAGGCCTCAATGCACGGAAAATCTTGAGAATTCGTCTGATTATACGCTTTATGGTCAAAAAAGTGATTTTTTGTGAATTTTGGGTCATTTGTGAACCTTTCTATCATCAAATCCTGATCTGAGCCGTAATTTCCGTGCTTCATCGCATAATAAGTGTAAAAACTATCGAATTTCATCGAAAATGGCACTTTTTCGGGCTTAAAGCTCGATAATCCCGCTAACATTCGACATTTTATACCATAATGGTTCTGATGGGTTCTCAAAGTGCCGAGCGCGCAAGGAGAACGGTCAAAAGCCCTTGTATAGCGATATTCTATCTCTGTAGGAACAGAATCTATATCTCTTGTATGAAATACTTCCACATCACGGCGCCAGAGCGGCATCATTCGCCAGATTGCAGGCTCTGTTCCGTTATATTCCATCTCAACAGTTTGAAATGAAAAATTTCGAAGCTCATTTAGAGCATATATTGCGTCTACAAGCCTATGTTCAGTAATATTTGGACTTATATACAAAAGCATATCATATTTTGGATATAATATGCTATTTGTCAAGGTTGTCGCTATTAAATTATACCAATATCTATCTTTTTCACTTTTGTGTTTGTCGTGAAGTCTGTGCTGTGGCATTGTTTTCGGACTGAACAGGCTGTATGAAAGTATCTTCTTGTTCATTATCTTTTTCCAACATATTTTTATATTTTGTATATATCTTCTTCTCTTCTTCTTGTTTCCAAGCGAAATTTTCGAAATTTGTCGATATTCCCTTTGGATTAAAGTAATACAAACCCAAAACATCGTTGATTTTCTTAAATTGGGCGCCAGCAGTGGAACATCGAAGGAAAAATTCCCAATCTCCTGCGGATTTATACCCATCATCAAATAATCCATGATGATCATGAAGGCTTTTTCGCCACATTGGGTTATTGTGCGGCTGGTTGCCTCTTAACATAGCCTCTTTGGAGAACTGTTCAAAATTATATTTACGATTTTGCGATGAGTTTTTCTCATATGTTTCATTAGGGCTATTAGTAATATATGAATCTGCATATACTAAACCAATTTCCGGATTTGTATACAATTCTTTTGCGTGGACTTCTATAGAGTTGGTAGCCTTTCGATCATCCAGGTTCGCATTTGTGATGTACTCTCCCGTAGATAGGCTTAAGGCCTCGTTCCAAGTTCCGTATATACCAGGATCCTCGTCTAGTTTTTTATAAATTATATTTTCATATTTTTCCATGTATTCTTGGATAATCTCTTCTTCATTCCCGGGAGAATTCGCATTAACCAAAATCAATTCACACTTATCAAAAATAGTTTGATTAGTTATGTCTTCTAAAAATGGTCGTATAAATTCATCACCGTCATAAACAGAAGTGAGAATTGAAATTTTGGGAATATCTTCGTTATTAACTTTGATGATTTTTTCACCAAGCACGGACTCTGCAAAATGTTTAAATTTTTGTTCTTCTGTAAAGGTGGTGGTGATATGCTTATGTAGCTTTTTCGCAAATCCAACATATTTGCTATAATTTTTATATACATCTCTAAGATTTCGACGATAACTCTTTTCTGTAGGATAGCACCACATAGAATCACTCTCGATAACTGAAGGCCACACGGCTTCCGGTTGGACTGGTGCCATGCTGTATTCTACTTTAGCAAAAAGTGGACGATTTCTTGTCTTTTTGGTCTTTCTATTTGTTACGGGAGCATATAGAAAATCACATTGACCGCTCCAAGCAGGGGCAATTACGGGCAATTTGTGCGTTGCCGCTTCAAACATCGGCAAGCCATATCCTTCTCCGTGTGATAAATTAACAAAAGCTTTTATATCTTTATTTGCATATAGACCTGCGAGTTGCTCGTTGGACATAGAACCATGAAGAAAGTATATTTTACATTTCCTATCAGGAAACTCAGATAGCAAGCCCTTTAATCTCTGTTCTGTATATATCTTGTCTATATGACTATTGGTTTTTTGGAAGGTTTTTACTACTAGACCGACCTCTTCGTTTTGGAATTCCTGAATGAACCATCTAATTGTATTATCTAGATTCTTGCGAGTACTCCACTGAGCCATAGTTAAGAAATTAAAATCATAATCTAGCTGCAAATCAAGTTGTTCCGGGGTGAAGTCTCTAATAGCGTACCCAACCACTTCCACCGGCACTTGACAGGATACATCCATCTTTTGACCAGTAGTTTGATTCATAAACGGATAGGTGGTGTTGTCAAAGCCATGTTTGGCGTGTTCCGAAACTACAATGATTCTATCCATTAAAAAACACTTTTGAACCCATTCTTGCGATATTTTTGTTGTTTCAATACCGGCGGTGTAGCCTATATTTATTGGTGCTATTTTTTCCCACTCATTTGGTATTGTGACCTGTAGTGACATATCAAATTGTCCGCCAGCTGACGCATGTTCTATAGTCTTTTTAAGAACAGCGTCAATCCACCTTCTTTCCTCAGTATTTTCTATTATAAATCCGGTTTGACCCCAAGGAATATTGATTAAGTATATATCATAAATGTCCTCATATGCGCGGAGAGATCTAAGCGCAAACCTGCACTGTTCGCCATAACCCGAAAGGGACATCGCGGGGCCCTTGACTAAAATCTTTTTCTTATTCATAATTCTTTAATGCTCCATGATTTGTATTTTTTTCTTGTATCCCAGGAACCATAAGACTGGTGTATGTGTTTCATAGTATCATCCCATTGTTGCATATATCCTTCAAAACTATAGTTCTCAAGAACATATTCTCTTCCTTTAAGTCCTAGTTCTTTTCTTTCTGCTTCGCTCATATTATATATCTTTTTCAATGCAGCTAAAAAATCTTCTTTTGAAATTCGATCTTCATAAATATACGGAACATCTTGCGAACCAATAATTGCCTTTGAGGATGGCTCGATTCCGACGCCAAACCAATTTTTTCCATCCGTGACCTGCTCTTGTAAGCCTCCTGTCAAAGTTGTAATAATGGGCGTGCCACAACTTAATGATTCCAAAGTTGACAGCCCAAATCCCTCAGCGTCTGAGATATTTATCGTACAATCGACTATATTATAAATCATTGCCAACTCATTTGGTTCTACTTTAAGAGTGGATAATAATACTTGTCCGGACATCAATTCTAGATTTTGCATTATGGCTTCCAAGTCTTGACCATGGGGGTCTTTCGGATCTGTATGCATAATTAAAGCGGCATTATCGTGCCCCACTTCATCCAAGAACTCCTTAAACCAATATAACAAAGTTCCACTTTGTTTTCTTCTTGCATTCCTATTGTTCCAAAAGAACAATATTTTATCAGTTTGTATTTTGTCGTGAACTTTTTTATACTGTTGTACAGAATTTTCTGGTAATGGACAAAATGTTTCATTTGGCACCGCATGTGGAATACGAATACATTCTACTTCTGGTGAGATTGTGCGTACTATATCGTCCGTTACTTTAGAAATTGTGCAGATAACATCGTTTGAATCATAAAATTTCTTATTAAAATTTGGATATGGATAATTGTCCCATACATGGTAGTATACCATTGGAGCGTGTGGGCGGACTTCATTTTCTATCATCCATAGCCACGGCCAGAATCTGGGGTCAGTCATAAACCATACTATATCCGGTTGCTCATTCGCCATTATAGATCTAACATGGTCGGGAGTACCATAGCCGTCGACAGGGAATATTTTCCAACTTTCATCGTATTTTTCTGTTAACATCGGACTATAGTCGTTATGCTTTATGGCGCCACCTAAAGAAATAACTTCATAATTTCCCGTATTTAGCAGACCCTCAATCATATAGCGAGTTTGTGTCCCTACACCCGAAGGTGACAAGGGGTGATCTGACAAAGTCAGAACTTTAATTTTCTTATTCAATCATTTCTCCTTAGTTGTTATGGACAATGTTCTGTTTTATAGAAATCACAACCGAATCCAGCGGTGCATGATAATCTATTTTTTATACATGATCCCTTTTTTATATTATGCAATGCTTTATACAATAAGTTAAGCGCGTTCTCAGTTTTTCTATCGCCGCTAGTAACTCTAAAGAATTCTACCCTTTCCTTTTTGGCAGTTCTTTTCAGTAAGGCAAAGTGTGTTTCTATCAGTTCTTTATCTATATTATGTTTTTGTGACCAATAATATTTATACAAAGTAAGCTGATATGTTGTCATTGGTTCAGAACGCCGGTGGCGATTCCATCCCCATGAACATGTTTTCCAATCAATAATGTGGTATTTACCATCTTTAGTTTTGATCACCGCATCAATATAACCCTTAAAAATATAATCTTCTGCATTTTCGATCGGCTCATAAAGGCGCTCTTCCGTAGATACAACTTCAAATTCCTCAAAATACTCTTCTAAGGCTTCTTCGATTTCCGGAAGTATAGCCAAGCCTTGTCCCACCATTTGATCAACAAGTCCGCTGTCCACAGGCACGCTGTCTCCGAGGTTAGTAATACAATCAGAAAAGCTATCAGTAAAAACTCTTGCATCATCAATATCTTCTTTTAGTAATTTTTTTTCACAAACATTATGAATCGCGGTTCCAAAAGCAGTATATTCATTGCCTTTAAAACCGTCTATCTTATCAATGTGGACTAGCTTATGGTAAAACGGACACATGTTCCAGTTCTTAAGTTCGGAATAAGATATATGAGGCATATTACTCTCGCTTTGTTCTATTTGTTTTGGTTCTTTTAGTGCGTCGACGCGTGGGCGGATCTTTTAGTGTGCTCGGAGCTTCACTATCGTGTGTAAAGATCCAGGTACCAGTGACATCTCCAGAGTGATTGACAAGCATCGATGATTCTTGTATGCAAGTGCCAAGATCGTATCCTTGGTCGACCAGTAGTGCGCGGGCATTAGAAGTTTTAAACTTTTGCCACGAAACAATAGCATTATCGTCTTGCGACGAAGCTTGTCCGCGAAGCACTACATTAATTTCTATCGTTCCTAGTTTCTTGTTTTGTTTTATATCGTACGATATAAATGATTTTTTATTCATTTTTTTACTCCATTAATAATTCAATTTTCTGATATACAGATGGACTCATCACGCTTAAATTAGCCCGATCTCCAGTAGGTAAAAAATATTCTTCGAATCCGCTAGCAAAGTACTCCCTAACAGAAGTGGCAGCATAGGGAGAACTAAAGAGGCCCATTGTTAAAAAAGATAATTTTTCGTAGCCTATTTCTTTGTAAAGAAAATTATCAAACTCTATATCATAACCTGTTTTAAGAAAAGCTTGTAAACCCACTTCATATCCGTGGGCTTTCAATATATCGTATAAATGTCGTCTTTTTTGTAGAAATTCTTGTTCTATATGATCGTCGGAATATATTTCAAACCCATATCGGTCTTCGACCGCGTGTGCAAATTCATGCACAAGATCATCAATCATGTCCTCGTTCGAACTCTGTTCGTTCGTCACATATATCGCGCCGTCCTCTTTCTTCCAAAGAGACTGAATTTGCCGTTGTGTTAATTCTTCAAACTGTCCTATCAAGATCATTTCTACGCCGGCGTCATCTATAAAACTTTGTGGTAAGGCCTGTTCAACAGTTTGTAATACAGCATTTAAATCAATAGTTGACGGTAGCGGCTCATGAACATATATCGACATATTAGCAAGGATGAAGTAGTCCTTATGAGGATATATTCCATCAGGCTTAGACCAAGAATCATTTTTATTTCTAATATAGTCAGTTAAGTTATTCCGACTTTGATTCGCTGGTTGCGTCTGTTCCTGTATTGTTGGTTTGTTGTGATCTCCCACGATTGTGCACAGCCTCCCTAATTGCCTTAGTACCCTCTTCGACATCAATCATTGCTTGATAATATCCTCTTACCCAGTTTTCTTCAGCGACGGCAAGTAAAAATTCTGGGAACTCCTTTGAGACCGTTTCGACGATCATCTCAACGGTAACTTCTCCGTTTTCATTGTTTGGATCAAGATTTTGACCCACATAGTTAACCAACCATTCTTTAAGTTCTGTATCTGTATCAACTGCTTCTTTAAGTGTTGGATTTTCGATTGTTTGATTCATTTTTTCTCCTTATATAAAGTATAATCAAGTTTTAATGCTTTGTCAAGCTTGTTTTATAATATTTTTGCTGCTAGGGTCGCGACACTAGATCTCTCCCCGCGTTTAAGGGTTATATGGCCGGTTAAGTCATATTTTTTGAGCATCTCTACTGCGTATGTTAAACCATTGGTAGTGGCGTCGACATACACATTATCTATTTGCTCAATATCCCCTGTAAACACTATTTTTGTCCCCTCACCTACTCGGGTCAAGATAGTCTTTATTTCGTGAGCAGTCAAATTTTGGGCTTCATCGATGATTATGAAAGCATTAGATATAGAGCGACCTCTTATATAGGTAAGTGCCTCCATCTCTATAAATCCTTTATCCATATACATCTCTAGTGTTGCTTTATTATCACCCATTAAATATTGTAGGTTGTCTTGTATTGGCATCAACCATGGCGCCATCTTTTCTTGCATGGTGCCAGGAAGAAATCCAATATCCTTACCTAAAGGCTGGACCGGTCTAGAGACAATTAACCTTTTGTATATATTTTCCTCTTTGGCGCCCTTTGAGTTTTGGATTGGGGTGCTTAAGATTTGCTCTAAGCCAGCAGCAATTGCACAGAGAGTCTTTCCAGAGCCGGCCTTTCCAATTAATGATATTATTGGGATTTCGGGGTCCATCAATAAATCTAGTGCGTAAACCTGCTCCTTGTTCCGCGGTTTAATGCCCCAAACTCCTGCCCTGTTGTGTTCTATGGTTCGTAAGGGCTGATGTAGTGAATCAAACCGGGCGAGGGCTGTTTTCTTATCGTTTGCGCTAGATATCATCATAATCATTTGATTTGCAAACAAACCCTTTCCTATGTCCTCTTCTAGAACAATTTTCTCTCCTTCATAAAATCTATCAACAATTTGTTCATCTACCAAGATCTCAGTAAATCCACTATATATACTTTCTCCAGACTTTACAAATTGTTGGGGAGTATAATCTTCACAACTTAAGCCCAAAGAGTCACATATGACTCGCATATTAATATCGCGAGTGACAACTATCACCTTTTTGCCAGGGACTGCAGCCTGCTCTGTTAATGCTGTAGCTATTATAATGTGGTCGGCGTGACTTGTTTCTAAGTCGCATGGAATCAGTGCCTTGTCACACCCCTTAACGCTTACTATGCCTTTTCCTTTTTGTAGTCTGACGCCTTTATTGAGATTTCCTTTTTCTCTTAGAGCATCGAAAATACGAATAATGTGTCGAGCATTAACGCCGACACTATCTTGTCTTTTTTTATGATTATCTATTTCCTCTAAAACTTTTAGAGGAACAACAATATCGTTATTGTTATAACTGTAAATAGCATTTGCATCAGTTAGATAAACACTAGTATCTATGACATATGTTTTTTTGGCCATATTGTGCTATAAGTAAATTATATTATAAATAGTGAAGTATTAAATATTAACTTCTTGTATAAATTTTTTTTGTGCCCAAACGATGGAATTTTGCCCATTTACCTTATAGGCTGTGAGATTACCACCTCCGGCATATGCCAGCTGCTGCACTTCTATATCATCGGTTAAAATCGTACATTTGTTAAGTTTTGGATAATAAAAATTATTGTGTCCCAATTCTGATGGACATACACTTGTTCCTTTTGGTATAATAGTTTTGCTTTTCATGTTTTTTCCGTTGTATGTATTGTTTTATTATATGGAGCCGCCGATAGGATTCGAACCTACGGCCGGCTGATTACAAATCAGCTGCTCTACCAGCTGAGCTACGGCGGCGAATATCATGTATGCGCATGAATAATTTCCACCAAGATTCCGAAGAAGACCCATAGTGGAAAATGAGCAAAGCTGATAATTCTATTCCAGTGCCATTTCTCCGGTAGGTAGCCATAGTCCCATATACGCATCCCCATCTTGACAGTCGGATATCCTATTGCTATTTCTACAGCCCATATCCACAGAGGATAGGTTAAATATCTTATCATCTCATTGGGTACTATAAATTTAACGAAATCAAATCCGTATGTTAAGCCAAAAGCATATACCGGATACATCCATAAAGATGTGTGACCCATTAAATTAATTTTCTTCTCAACAATTGCATCTCTTGCAGCCGTAAAGAATACTTCGGTTAAAAGTCCGAAACTTCCCCAAAATATTAGCTCATGCACTTAAAAACTCCACTTCATAGTTGTGTTGATCGATTACGCAGCGCAGGCCGGCGCACCATACAATCCACAATAGGTGGTTTGACTCTGGGTATCGCCCAATGACAAGTGCTGGCCCAGACCAGAAGTAGACGGTATCATCAAGATTTGTTGCATATCGCAATCTAAATTTAACAAGATCGCCGATCTTCATCTATGCTACGCTGGTCGCATATTGGCGCGGACATGCTGTGAAACCTGTTGCATATCTGATGCAACTTTAGTTTTGAAACTATCCAATTCTCTTCTTGTAGTATGCAGCTCGTCTACAAGAGAACTTACACGGGTTCGAAGCTGTGTAAGTTCATCCTGTTGTCGGTCTAAATGAGCTGTAAGTTCTTTGATTGTTGTAGCCATTGTTTTCTCCTTTTTTTTATTATTTGTTTGATTAGACTCTGATAGTCTATTTCTCATGAAATCGCCATAATGATGTGCCAACTCTTATTTCTCCTTTGTTTATATTATCTCATCAATTAAGCCATATTTTAAGCATGTTTCTGTATCGAACCATAAATCTTTCTTAAGAATTTGATTCAATGTCTTTTTTGGAATTTTAGTATGCTCAGCATAAATATTACGAATTGTTTCCATTAACAAATCACAATTTTCCATCTCATCTTTAAGTGATTCATAGTTTCCCCACATTCCGGAAGATAATTGGTGAATTAACATAAAGGAATGCTTATTCATGTATCGCTTTTCGGCGACTACGCTGAACAGTGTGGCTGCGGAAGCAGCGCATCCGTCAATAATTGAGTGCACAGGCACTGCACAGTTCAGCACATAGTCTACTGATGAGAACCCGGCAAAGAGACTTCCGCCATAGCTATTAATGTGAAGCTTAATTGGAGCATGTTGCGCCATTCCCAGTGAATTGCTGCGGTTTACTAGTTGGGTACCTAAGCTAACCAATTTCTTATTAAGTTCTAAATTTTTTGCCCTGCTAACTTCCGAATAAAAATATATATTATTATTTACACTTGAGACAACATTATTGTCATCATTACATGAATTTTCCACATCTGTTTCTTTCGCACTCGATTTTAGCCATTGTATGTCTTTAATCAAACTCATATACTCCTTCATCCTCGGTTTCATCAGAATCTACTATAATTCCGCCTTCTTTTAAGGCGACTAACAAAGTCACAACAACGCCTTCAAGGTAGTGCATTCTACCTTCTAAAGAATCAACCTTTTGAGTTAATTTTTGAGTATGTGCTGTTAGTTTTTCGACATGTTCTTGCCAGAAATCTCTTGTATCCATTTTGTCCCTATTTACAATTGGGTAGTCGTATAAAAAGTATTACTTCTTTTCGAGGCTTCCAATTGTTTTGTTTGGTGAAAATTTCTCTAGCCTCTTCTCGCGATTCGGCAGTAATCGGGGTTAACTCTAAATATTTTTTAGTTTTCTTGTTATATTCGCTAACCATATATATATACTTCACTCGTTTTCCTGTTTGAAGGTGGTACTCCGAGCAGGGTTCGAACCTGCGACCCTCGGCTTAGAAGGCCGATGCTCTATCCAGCTGAGCTATCGGAGCTTATCGGACCACTATTACTAATATAACAACACTTGACCTTTTTGTCAAGCGGAAGTTTCAATATTTTCTTCTTTTTCTTCAATTACTAAGTTATAAAGCGTTCCTGGCGATAAATCACATCGATCATATATTTTTATTGACCTCCAGTTTATAATGCCGGCAATCCTCAAGGCATATGCAATCCACTCGCTACAATACCACTTGTTTTTTCTTTTTATATGAAATGGCAAGAGTTGCGACATTATCATACCAATCCAATCGTATTTACACCCTTTCGTTTCATCATAAAAGTCTAATAATACATTATGCTGTTCTTGCGTTATTTCAAATTCTACAAAATCCCATTTTTGCAAATCAAAGTCTGTTTTAATTCTAGAAGATACTGTTGATTTCAATAAAGGACTAATACTGATCCATGTGTAGTTATCTGGCATTATTAATTCGGCGTGGCTGTATGGACTTTTTGTCCACCAACGAATAATTTTCTCCTTCCATTTGCCTTTGCCCTTATAAAAAGCAATCCGAATTTTCATATAGCCAATCCTCAACTTCTATTAATAATTATATCATTTTTAATAAGCAGAACACAAATATTTAAATAATCTGTATATTTATTTATGAAATGGCAAAAACATTTACAAATATCGCATCTAATTTTTCTGGTACACACGAAGATTTAATGGAGTTAATGTCAAAAGCTAGAACGCAAAAATCTCTCAACAGCTTAGATAAACTTACAGTTAAAGAGTTGAGAGAATTGGCTAAAAATAGCGGGCTTAAGGGTTATTCGACATTAAATAAGGCGGATCTTATCGCACTAATTATCGAAGAGTCCGGACAATAATACCTCTAGAGGCAGCCTTAGCTCTAATTATAGCTTCTTCGCGATCTGTTAAAGGCACATTTGAATCAAAATCTGATACAATCAATAGAGTTTCGCCCTCGGACATGTGATCCAACACTTTCCAATAGGAATACCAAATCTCTGTGCCTCCTTGAGGCCTGATTCTATCCAGATTTTGACCGTCTCTACATCCCGTCATCATAGACATATAAATTCTACTTCCCGGAACATATGAGGCATTGACTACATCCGTGAATTCTCTCCAATTTTCCCACATCGAGCCCGAGCCATCAATAAGATATACATCTGCTGGGGTGATATCGATTCTGGTTTGTAAGTTGTTGCCGTTATGTATAACAATATCCACGCGGCGTGCTGATGGCGAATGTGTTGCTGTTTGTTCTCCGTGAACTATCGTACGAACATAGCGGCGCCGGTGGGTATGCTCTCGAATTTCCGTGGCCACACTACTAATTCGCTGAGTGGCTAAATCTATATTATGTTCTGTACTGCCACAGCCGTCAGTATATCCTATAATCGTAAAGTTTAAAGCTGGCCCAACATCTTCCGTACGAGTAAAGTACTGAGATAATTCCTCAATTGTAGCTCTCTGTGATTCTGAAAGTGAAGAGCTATTTTCTGTAAAATATATTGATACTCTTCTTGGGCCCGTGGCAGGATCTCCCAACTCTATATTTGGTGGTGCTCCCTGCTCGACTTCGCATAAACAGTGAGTAACCTCACATCTGTCAAATCCAGAATCGGCAATTGCAAGACTTGTGCTTAACAATAAAGAGAGAAGTATGTTCATTTTAATATCCGTGTCAAACAAAGGGGGCCGAAGCCCCCCTCTTGAGTTCTGCGATTTAAGTGACTGGGCTTAGTCTTCAGCGTTCAGATCAAAATCATAAATAAGATACTGAACTTGCGGATTTCCAGAGGTAGGATCGACTTCAATAAGCAGATCTACTGGAAGTGACGCGGTGTGTGGAGGCTCTTCCGAAGTTTCAGAATCATCTCCGCCGACAATGACATCATATACGGTATCGTCAGACTTGGCTAACTCAGACCGTTCCAAAACCGGATCAGTCTGAGTGTTCATGGCAGACTGAAGCATCGGATATTGAAGCTGTTGGCCAATTCGAAGGCGCTCCAGATCGACCTCGGGGTTATAGTGTGCCAAAACCCAGAGTGGAACTCCAAATTCGGCGGTTGCCAAAGTCCAGGCATTCTCGCCTGTCGCGACTCGGTGAGTGCGCACTTCAGCGAGACCTCCTTCACGGGTTTGGAAGCGGTCGACTCGTTCTGCAAGAGCTTCCTCGCGAGCTTCGTCGAAGCTAACGACAAAGGCATCAGAGTTTACGCCGCCCTCATCCTCGGGAATAGGAATATAAATTTCCTGGCCAACGAAAAGGCTATCGAAGTCATCAAGCTGATTAAGATCTGCAATCTCGTCAACAGAGGTGCCAGCCAAGTCGGCGATCGCAACAAGATTTTCGCCATGACGAATCTGGACAGTAAAGTAGTCTCCGTCGGGACGAGGCACTACATCTACAGGACTTGGCGTATCCGCGCCCTCGATATCGTGAATTTCGGTACCTCCGCCGTTCCATTCGGTCTGAACTGAGGCTACGGGAGCTTCAAGTTCAGCAGGAGTTGCGGGTTCAGCAGTCTGCCGATAATCACGGGTTGGCTCTAGTTTGGCCTGTTCCTCACCGCTTGAGCACGCCACCAAGGCGGAAAGGGTGAGTGCGGTGACTAGAGTGGGTGTTTTTACAGTAAACATGTTGTTCTCCTTTTGTTTCTGTATTATTATAGTACTATATCGTAGTACATAAGTCAACTGTTTTTTTAAAAAACTTCATCGCTGACAATTGTGTTTAAAAGACTCAATGATAATATTATTTCATTAGTATTCTTATCATAATACATCATAACCATGTCCTTCGTTGTAACCGAGTCCATCTCATTTTCGGTTATGCGGATCTCTCCTCCGCTACTCTTCACTAATGCCGTGAGCATTGTAAAAAGCATTTGCTCACTGTTGAGTGCTGTTCTTTCTTTTTCGTTCATATATATAATATAACCGCTATTAGACTATTCGTCAAGATCTTTTTTTTTCTTTTTTCTTTTTTCACAATAAGCATCAACCGTATCAATAATTCCCAAAATTATTGATACGGTAACCAGCCCGGTTAACCAATAAGCCAACTCGGTCATTTTATGCTACTAAATAGTTTCTTGTGCATAATACACAGAAACCAGCAGAAACTAGTGCAAGGAGCCCGTTTCCGCCAATAAAAAAGCAGAGTGCTATTACTCCATTTATAACAGCGCAGGCGCCGCTGGTGTTTTTTGATGTTAAAAAATTTCTCATTCTTTTCTCCTTTTGGAGCGGATGATGGGACTTGAACCCATGACAATCTGATTGGCAACCAGATACTCTACCAACTGAGTTACATCCGCATTGATTTGGTGGAGACGGCGGGAGTCGAACCCGCGTCCACAATAAGTCCAATTATAGTCATTCACAAGTTTGTTCAGTTTTGTCGCAAACTGAAAAAGCTATACGGTTATAATCCAACGCTTACCGTCCTGTTGCATTAGATGGTTTTGATTTTTACAACTTATCTGTTGTTTTGCTCAAATTGGATAGAAGGCTTTGAGCGGCCTCCTGATTATGCCGCTAGGCGGACAGAATCAAAGTGATTGTTGTTATTTGCAACTATTGTTTTTGAACTGTTAAGGTCGTGTCTAACCTACTTGCACTACTTTTCTTTCTTACTCTGTCGAATCCTTTTCGTCCCCTTAGTTTTTTTCTTTGTTATAATGCCAATTGGAATTTTGTCCTCGTCTTCGAGCCAAATAACAATTTCATCTTTATCTTCTTCTTTTGCTTTATGTTTAAAATCTAATAACGATGCTGCTTTTTTCAGCGCAGCTGCTTCTGAGGTATGCTTACTAACTAGTTTACCTTGAATATAGTTATTGTGTTCTTTCCATAATTTCCACATCTTTCTCTCTCATTAATTGGACCCATGAAGGGTGCATTTCTCGCTCCAGCACCATACTATCCTCTCTTCTCTTCACCTTTTATCGGTTTCACCCCCTTTAAGGCCGGGTTCGGTAGAGGCATAGAACCCATGTTTTTACCATTTATCTTCATGGGTTTTTTAGTTTAAAATCAATAAAATATTCTTCAGTTTCAAATTTTCTCTGTAATTTGTGAAAAGTTTGCATGTCTATCCCTAAAAATGCTGCGGCTTCTTTCTTAGTTCGGCATGCCGATAAAGCATATTTAAATACTGCATCTTTTGCTATATCCGACATTGATTGCCATAAAGGAATTCCATACAATTTACCCCCAGCTGCTTTGGCTGCTAATTCTAATTTGAGGCCTATAACTTCTTCTAAACTTAAGCTATTTAACATTATCTCAAACTCTGAAGTTATTTTAAACTGTTTTCTTAATTTATTTGATATGCTGTAATAAGCATTAGCACCATATCTTTTCTTTTTTCGTTTCCAGCCCATAATACCACCTACCCACCCAGGTTAGCATACTTTTTTTTCAGTTTTAAATATATTTTATATTACATCAAGGGTGCTGGCGGAGCAGGGGGCGGAAGCTCTTCTTCCGGGGGAGGCTCCGGTGCACCTTCAGGCGGTAACCCCCCTTCAGTCCCGGGCTCAACATTTGCCGCGGCCTCTTCATACGACGGTGTCGTAGGTTCTTCTGGCATGGAGATTTCTTCTTCCATTGCATCGAAGTGTAGCTTGAGATTTGTAATTAGATATTCTCTAAACAGTGTTGCGTCCTCTCCACGCATTGTTTTATATGCCTTTTCAATAGTAGTGTCCGGACCATTAAAGGCGATCTGTGCACGCAGGGCTCCAACTTCTTGATCCGGCGTTAACTCTCCATCTATCCCGGATCTGAACTCTGATTGTGCGGACATGTCAGGATCCTCTTCGGTCTCATCCCCCACCGGAATGTACATAGGATCATCTTTAGGAGATACAGACAACGAGACATCTTGTTCTGCTAAAGGCTCTGGCGGTGCACTATCAGCTGCTGTTCCGGCAGTCTGGCCAGATTCAATTCTGTTTAATAGGTTCTCGACAGCGTTAATAACATGAGAACGAAAAGATTCTCTTTTCTCGATGTTATCCAGTTGTCCGTAATACTTCTTAAATATTGGTACAACATTCTGCAGTACCTCCTCATCTAATACTCTAATCCCAGTAGCTCTGCCGGATTCTCCTGCAGGCTCTTCTGGAGAAGCTTGCTCTCTTATTAGCTGACGAATATGCATGCGCAGCTGTTCTTCCTCTTTCTGTTCGGATAGTTGTCTTTTTTTCTTGACAAGCTTTATAATTTTTCGAATGTTCTCTCTCAACTGAAGTTCTGCAAGAAATTCTTCTCTTTTGATTATCATAATAGTGCCTCGTTTAATAAATAGTTATTTTGCATATGTTTGTAAAAAATAATTTAATATTTCTTCAATCGCCTCATCGCCCTCTTCTTCGCGGAAGATTGTAGGCTTATCATCTTCATCTTTGTGAGCAACGCCCTGTACTGCTCCTGCGCCGGCTGCAGATACCTCTGCCAATGCCTGTGCTTGCCCGGCCTCGAATTCTTGATTCTTTTTATCTCTTTGTTGCTGTTTATACCACTTTTCAAGGCTGTCTCCCCATCCCATAAGTGGCTCCATAATTCCGGCCGGATTTGTAATGGCAGAAACCGCCTCTCCTGTTTGATTTACCGTTTCTTCGGCGCCGCCCATGACTATTTGTTCTATGGCGTCCTCAAGTTGTGGAGACATTCCACCCAGCCTCTGGCCAATCATATCTGCAAGTTCAGGGAATTCTTCTGGGGGAGCTTTACCTCCAGATTTGCGAGGATCTCCGCCGCCCATTTGCTCTTCTATTAAATCAAATAACGCCTCAGTGCCGCCAACCTCATCACGATGCCCGGGCGGCTCTTCTTCCTGTTTTCTGCCGCCGTATAATACATCACTAATCTTTTCAGCGCTTTTTCTGCTAGTTTTCGGAATAAATTTGGTAATATCTTTGCCCTGTTCAACGGCTTCTCTAAAATCAGTTGCTTTCATGGCCTTTTGAGTATCAGGATCGATCAAATTCGGCATTGGCTCGACATCCAATATCACTCCGGACGGCTTATATTGTTCGGCCTGTCCTCTATATCTGCCGGCATCCTTTGCTCCAGCCACCATATGTATTTTTTGTCCTGGCCTAGCATTTTGCAGAATATCATATGCGATATGCATTGGGTTGCCCCCCCGGGGAGTCTCAAGAATATAAAGGTTCACCCCAGCATCATTTGCGTATATCTCCCAAATTTTAGCAGCTGTGTCAAATCCTACAGGCTCTCCGTGTATTGTTCTAGGATTTGATTTTCCACCATGACCCATGATAACAATGGGCATATCAGTAGATTTCGCCATGATTCTGGCGGCTTCAAAATGGCCGGCGTGTGGAGGCTTAAATCCGCCGGCAAATACGCCAATAGAATCATATGAAGAAAGTAATTCATATAAATCCGCCGGCGATGCTGCGTCTACTGGCTGAATGCCCTCAGAAAGCTGCTGGTTGCCTTTAGACATGATTGCGGGGGCTGACCCCCGGCCATACTTGAAAAGGCCTAGAAGCTGGTTTATGGGCGCAAAATTGCCTGTAAACTTATACATTTGGTCGCCGATTTGAAACACAAACCCCTCAACCGTTGTATTGATATTATCGTGGGATTTTAATTTCATAAGCTGTTTTTTTAAAATCTCATGTGCTTCTTCGGATCCCGGTCCGGAATAGTCTGATATCTGGTCAATTGCATTACGAACTTCTCTTCGAAGTCTCTGTAACTCTGCCGCATTATCCAAAATGTATGCGCTCTGCAATCCTTTTAATATTTCAACAGAAAAATCATGTATTGCATCTTCGATCGGAAAGATTATTTTATTTAATAATTTTGGGCCGCTTTTAACAATGTCTCTAACAGCTGTTTTCTCTTCGTTCTCCATTCCTTGATATATTAATCGTAAGTTTTTAGCCCCTTGCTTGCCGAGTATTTTATCTACAACATCATCTCTTACGCCGGGCTGAAAATATGAAAGTTCTGTTCTCATCATTTCTTGAAGCCCTTGTTCGAGAAAATCGCCGACCGTCATATTACCAGAAAAGCCAACATCTTTGATTCTTTCAATTGTATCATTAAAAATATCATCATTGCTCAGTTTATTAAGTTGCATAGCTGCAGTTCTGCGTACTGAAAAGTCTTGGCCGCTTCCTTGTTGTTCATACTTATTGATCATAGAATTTAAAATTCTAGAACCTTGTTCTACATCAACTACTTCTACTTTATTAGTTTCTCGATCATATCTTTTATGGCCACCATGATGTATAGACAGGACATTCGCATCATAATTAACAACATTTGATGCCCCGGGGCCTTGAATCTCTGTGTTGTAGAATATTTCCCCATTTTGACCGAATATTGTGGCTTGGTGTTCTGGGTGTATACTGTCTATAAGGCGCTGGTATGCTTGGAATGACTTTAAATAAACATCTTTAACCTTTTCGCCGCCGGCAAAATCTCGCATCTTGAGATCTCTAATGTTTCTTCCGCCGGCAACCATATCTCCTTTATTCCTTGCGTATAAGGCAAGACCGCCTCGGGATCCCAAATAAATATTATAACCGTCAGTTTTCTCGGTACCGACCAGTTTTCCTGCAGCTGCCTTTCTTAATATTGACTGCATCTCATTAAAAGACAAATCTCTATTATCATACAAATGAGATAAATGGCCGGCAACGCCGCCCTCTAATAATAAGAAAACTTTTTTCATTTTGTCTTAGATTCCTCTAAAACCCTTAATTGTTCTTCAAGCAAAGCTACAGATTCCTCTAGCTTGCGAGTATGTCTCTTTATTTCTTTTAGTTGACTTTTCGCAATTTCCACTCTTCTATGATCTGATTTTGTTCTTGGCGATAGCTTAGATAGTGTTTCGCTAAGGGCTTGAAGATAACTTTGTAAACTAGGCGCTTTGCTTTCGCCTAATAAAAATCTTCGTGTTATCGAGTTGAGTTTATTGTATTCCATGTTTTAACCTAAGTTTGTTTTGTATCCGTCGGGATTTCTTCTTATTCTAACTCCCTTTGTAGCATAACTAAATGGTACGAAGCGCTTATCACCACCAGAAAATGCGGTATCAGCGATGCCACCTTGCATTGTTGCATAGCTTGAGTTCCAAGCGGTGCCTGCAGGAGCGAGATCAATCGTTGTATTACCTGTATATCCCTCGGTCACTTGGGAAATCGTTATAACTCCGCTAGCGACAGAGGCTGTAAGTTTTCCAGAATGACCGTTAGCGTGCTCAATAGCTGTTTTAACCTCTGTGGCGATGGTCGCCACAGAAGACAAGCCCTTGATGTCGATCAGAATTTTGCCGCTACAGGATGAGCAGCCCGAACCATCAAAATCGTTAGCGCCAGTGGCGTAAGAGTCATGAAGATTATCATGAAAATAATATGTTCGCGAAGTTTCATCGGCGGATTGTAAAGTAAACTGCATATCCCTCAATTGCGCCGGTGTGGCTGTTACAATTGTCAGAGTTGTCGTCGCTGCAGTAAGAACACCGGATCTGAAAGTGAAATCTTCAGATATTCTATTATAATGATTCATAACAAAATTATCCTCATAATAATTTTTCTTCGTATATGCCATTTTTTAACTCCTTTTTGTTAAACCAGATTTATTTTGTGATATACAAGCCCAAATGCCAGAAGAGAGCTTTTCTAGCATAAAATTATAAGCTAGCTCTTTTGTGTTGAATGCTTTCTGGATAAACGCATTTTCTGGACTTTTCCAGATAACATATATTTTTTTCATGTTTCATATTATCCTCTATTTGGACCATTTGCGTGATAGTCTTTCGAAAAGCTGTCCCTCATACCATTCTTTATCTGTTTTGGTTTCTGCCAATTCCTCCGGACTGTTCTCTTCGTCAGTGTCGGCCCTATATCCAAGCGCTGTATCTTCGGCCTCGTCTTCCTCAAGAAATTGACCTTTGCGGCCGTCGGATCCGGGGCCCTGTTTTTGATTACCCTGAGCATTTCGTGGATCATTACGATCGCCAGATCCTTCCCGTACACTATAAACTTCAGTTCCGTCTGCATCATCTGGAGACATAGAGTCCCGTTTTGCAGGACGAGGAATTCGAGCAGAAAGTTCGGCTCCCTTCTTTGCAATCATGGCTGCTCGATCTTGTCGAGGACTCCGTCTTCTTCCAGGATCGTCGATGTCTACGCCGGCGGCGCCGAGGTGGTGGGCGATGCGATCATGGCCCTCTTCGATGGCGGCCCTCCGGGCCAAGGGCCCAACTCTCTCTTTTAATTTTTTTCTTACAACTTCTTCAATCTGTTTTCTTGTTAATTTCTTTTGCATTATTCTTCAACTCCTTGTTTTAAATTAGACATTATTTGCTTTCGAATTACTTCTTCTAGCTTCTTCCGGGGTAATTTAATGTTTTTGCTGGAGAAAGCTTTAGAGATCTGCTCTATAATTAGTTTATTCTTTAAAAGAAAGCCCGTGGTGTCATTATTTTCTTTGTATTCTCTGAACACATCTCGTCCACCACTGAGGCCAATTCGAAGCCCGGGGTGCAAGTCGTCGTATGACCTTGCACGGTCGACTCCTGGCGGGCGTGTCCCAGATGGTACGCCGACCCTTTCTCTAAATTCCGACTCAGACTCGTCCGATTGTTTAGTCCACCAGGAAGTTGGCCGAATTCTACGCCGGGCCCTTTCGGCAGCATTTTGCACGCGTGGCGCGAGGTCGCGGATGGTCGGCGAGACATTTAAAGGAATAGGTTCACTACACATTTTTCTATCTGGATCCCAGACAAAAGGAGGAGGACATTCGATGCATCGCCCGGTCTCATTTTTATAACTGTACCCGCCACCACACTCATCGTCTCCTTCTGGAGGCTCTCCACCGCGTCCCAAATATTTCTCGGCGCCTACTTCCAAGCCGTGCATGGAATTGGCCGGATCCGATAATGATCTTCTCGGGTGTGGTCGCGCGTCATCAAGGGATATCGAACCTCCGCTGCCAACCCAATCTTGGTGCTCGTCGCGATCGAAATGATCTCCCGCAGCGCGGCCGTCTGGGCGGTATGGTGTAATAGCTATAAATTGCTCCATTTGTGATGTGTCGACATATTGGCCCTGGTATATAATCGCCGGCGGAGTTGCATCTTCACCACCTAGGTTTAATAGTCCTACTAATTGCACATAACTCTGCCAAAATGCTGGTGTCGCGACGAAGCTAGCCGGGTCTCCAATTATCATGTCATTATCTAACAATCTAGAATCTGTAATAATGATCGTATTAGTCGAGGGAGAATATTGTCCCGCTCTTAATAAAGGTGCTGTACCGTTCGGTCCGTTAATCGGATCCGGATGAATATAAAAACTAAAATCGTTGACTGTTCTGCGATTATTGGTCCCGGTGTCGATTTCCATTTGTTGTTGTGCGAGATCTGGCAAATACGAGTGGTGCCTAGCTGTAACTGCGCCACCGGTGATGTCTCCGCCTAATTGGTTTGCGTGGCTGGGGACTATTTCGGGTCCTGCGCGGCCGATGTATGGGACTACAACTGTGCGACCTCCTCCTCTTTTGTTGTATAGAAGCGTCCTTCGAGCCCTTACCAGTCGTTCCGCGGCGTTATCTGCAATTATATTCCCATCCGCAGATCTCTCCAACCGAGTGAACATGGGTATGCCTTGAGGATCGAGTTGCATTACTGATCCTGCGCCATACATTAGACTTTCATCTTCTTCGGTGCCTGGATCATCAGCGCCCATGATGGGTTCTTGGTAGCCTATCTTGCCACCGCGGTGGTGGTGTCGAACCATCTCCTTTGCTTCTTCATATGCATAAACTAGATCTGGTACATTCTCTAGAGCCCAAGCCCGGGTAGCATCCGTGGCATTTCCGGACCCCCGGTCCCACAAGTGGTGGATTATTGAAGCGACTCTCTGAGCCTTCGGCGTCGTCCCGGTACCCGGTTTGTGGCGATATCCATAATCAACCTCGCCGCGGTCTGGTCGTTCCCCAGGCAAATTACCAACCCATTGGATATCCGACAGGCCCTCATCGCCGGTCGCGTCATACCTCAATCGGGGGTCTTGTATCGTTGATCCCAAGAAGTTCTCCCAGGCCGAGACATCGGTCAGGCCCGTATTACCTCGGACCCATGCAGTCATAGATGCATCCAGAGTAATTTGTTCTACCTGATATAATCCTCTAGTATATGATTGTACAATAAAAGTGGATTTCTCCCCACCCGCATTGAGCCAATCTGAATCATTGAACCATTCAACAAACGCTACTGTTTGATCCCTGACGCGCTGAGCCCCCTCTCCGGCTTCGCGCGATCTACGGATTGCTTCCTGCGTCTGTGAATTCTCAGGGTGCTGCCATTCCCGCGGTGCGTCCGCTGCATCGGACGACATAATACCTCCGGCCCGCAGAACACGCAAGAGATCTCGACGAATCGAGCCTTGTCTTCTCATATATTCATATTCAACATCATGTGGAAGCTCTGCCGCTCGATGATCGCCAATGATATTACCGTATAGGGGTTGTCCTCTGCCTCCTCCGCCTTCTGGCAGGCGGATGTTGATTTGCCCATCGCTATATTGCTGATCTATGTGCCACACGCCTCCTTCGATTACATCAGGATTGCCACCATCGCCGGTATGATGTTGATCTCCGCGCGTAAAAGTGACCGCCGGATTGTCAAGGTACTGAACTAGTTCAAATACACTAGGAACAACATCAAGAACTCCATCACCATCTGTATCCCAATGTCGCATAGCGGCGAGAAACGAGGTCTTAGTGGCCTCATCTCCATGTTCCATGATGGCTCCGACTATCCTAAGAGCTTCCTGTTCTTCTGCCGGCATCATTTTAGCTTGTGTGATCCTATAAGCGGCGATTTGGGCGCCACGATATTCTTCTCCCGTAAGCTTCTCACGATAACCAAGAATGTTACCTTCAGAATCAAACACTGGAGTATAGTCTGACGGCCGTCCAGGCTCGCCAGCTGCCGCGGGTTCAGGAACATTCTCAGCATGAGGCATCGATCCCCGGGCGGATGGGCGCCTTTCAGCGGCTTGTTCGGGCCCTCCATGACGCAAATATGTGCCGGCTTGTGTGCCATCATTGCCCCAGTTAACAGTCATAATTTCTGTCGGCCGGCCGCTTAACACTCCGGTTAAAGCCTGAGCGCTGTAATTCTGTACCGCTAGCTTTTCAAGGGCGTGTTCTGCTCCATAATTAGTTTCCTTTAACCACTGATAATAAACGAATTCGAAAGAACCTTCCGGATATGGTATAAGACTCTCACCTTGGCCAGAGAGAAACTCATCCTCAGCGTACGGAACATAAACATATTTCCGGCCCGCATCGTCTATGGGCAGTACTGCCATGTCTGGATCTTGTAGCTGTGCTTGCCCAGAAGTAGTCAATCTTATTTGGCAGCCGGCCGCGCTCATCGCGCTAGCGTCTGGGTCTCCTTCGGCCAATGGGCTAGTATAAACGCTAGCGGCCTCGACACACGCAGCATGGCCGGCGTCTATTTCGCTCATCTCGTTGCTTAATTCCATTGCTCGGTCCCGGGCATGCTCACTCTGCATGTTCATCATGATGTTTGTCATGACAGCCATCTCGACTTCTTCCATAACGGCGCGCTTCTCATGAAGAAGTAGCTCCGCATCTGTCGTCTCGCTAATTACGCGCGAGTTTAATATAGCCTCGACCTCGGATGCAATAATCGAATCATAGGTCTCAGCGCCGGGATTCAAAAGTCCGTATAGAAGATCCTCGTTCTGCAATATTTGCAAATCTGTCATTTGATAGAGTTCATCTCTAGAAAGAATATTTTGGGTCCTGGCGTGATGTCTTAACATTCCAACTAATCGATCATCGCGTTCTGTGCGTGTGGCAAAAGGTACAGTTACCTTTGACCACAAGGCTACGCGCGCCTCGTATTGCCAATTACCGCCGCCCTGCATGCGCGTTGTTAACAAATCTTCGCTCCAGCCAGTTAATGCTTGTATCTCTCTACACATCTCGACCTCGCCGCCTGTGCACTTTTCAATATAGCCATCTAATATACCGGCCATGGCCTCACGAATTGCTGTCATCTCCGCGGCTGGTATATCGGCCACATCGGCAGAACCATGACGAAGGTCTTCTATCGTTTCAGCAATAGTTTTACTTTGATCACTCAGAGGCATATCTTCGTGAGTGATGTAAGTTCCATCCTCGGTGGGCTCATTCAATCCTTCGACTTCTAACACGCTATCAAACATGCGGTGGAGAGCCTCGTCGGAACCATAATTATCAATACCAAATTGCAATTCAAGCTCTGCTACAGTAGCATATTTTTCATCAAGGCCAGCTAATTCTTCTCTTAGGCGTCTCTGCGTTAAACCCTCTCTCACAAATCTGTCTCGGGAGTGATGGTCTCTCATATTTCCGTCCAGGGTTTGTCCGGACTCTAAAAAATGTACATCAGCATTTTGTTCCACACGGTGATCTAATCTTTCAGAGATTCCACAAATCTTTCTATTGCCGACGGTTCCAACCATAATATTCCCATATCTATCTATACTGGCTCTAACGCCTTGGATACCAACCTGCTGGCAAAATCCGCTTGTATATAATTCTTGATCTTGTAATGGGAGTTTATCAAGAGGAATAAAATCGCCACGGATAAGCTCTTGAGTTAATTCGGGAAAGTCCGATGTGTCTAACGGTTCAAAATTACGCAGCTGGGTATTGAAATCAACTAACTCTGCATCGACCAATTGCTGTACAGCGCGCCAAGCTGCGACTCGCGTGCTCTCGGAAGCCTCACTATTGGGATCTAACATTGAGTCTAAAGTTTCGATATCACCCATCGATAGATTTTCCCATGTCCCCGTAGAAGTTCCACCATAACCATATTGGCTTTCATGCCATGGCAGCATGCGAGAATACATGTCATCCGGATCGGCATCTCCAAAATATCTATTGCCGCGCCGAACGGAATAATCTCCAAATTCGCCCGGGCTGATCATCGCGCCGAATCCTTGAGAGCCGGCCGCCGTACCCAAAGGAAGAGCACCTATAGCCAGATCGGCGCCAATTGTACCACCGTAGAGGAAGGACAAGGAACCTTGGCTGCCCGCGGCCGCTGGTAATGCAGCTACTCCGCCGATGACTAAAGGAGCGAATCTCTCCATAACCCAGTCGCTCCAAGCCACTTGTTCGTTAAGTAGTTCATAGGCCAGCATGTCTTCCTCTTCGTCGGTATTAAACGGCTTACGGGCCATGAAATTTAATACTGTCACCGGTACTTGAGAAGTATCCAATGTCCACTCTATTGCGGCCTGAGCCATGGCTAATGGAGGTGCCCAGTGTGACCACATTTGCCAATGGGCTTCGCCGGCGGTACCCATGCCTAGTTCTTCGTAGCGCCGGATATCATCAGCGAAAAATCGACCATGCGGATACGGATCGCTTGGATCCCAATATGCGTCGGGGTTAGGATCTTTCAACTGGCCCTGTTTGTTATAATATTGTCTTCCTGAGACTCTAGCTTCTTCCCGGTAACCTGTCTGTCGCATTCGCTCTGACCCTGCATAAAGCTCATAAGGGCGAATTATGTATCCCTGACTTTTTGAACAGTTAGGCTCGTCCGGCGGACAAGGTTCATTCGAAGTCATATGTCTTAAGGCCATTTCTTCCGTGTATTCTGCAGTTCCCGGCGTCAAAAACCGCCCGACTGGCATACCTTGATCATTATAAACTATTACCCCAGCCTCGTCACGATCTGGCGTGAACAAGCGGATATTATAATGCCGCATTTGTCCCGCTGTAAACAATGACGGGGCAAAGGTATCGACTTGCCCGGTACCATCAGTATCAACATAGGTGCCCAAGAACTCTTGGTCTCGATCCATGGCGCCCAGAGCCGCCTCGACGGTGGACTGATGTCCAGCCTGGGCATTTATTTGTCGCTTGCGCTCTTTGACTCTAAGTTCCTGTTCTTTGTCGATTGTTGCCATATGTTCGCCCATAGTATAATCATTACTATACCAGTAAGAATCCCACCAGCCCATATCCTCCGGAGGCTCGTCTGGCCCCATCCGCATTCCCTGGACTGATACAAGCGATCGCTTCCCAGTATTTGGATCTGGATCGCTCCACTGAGCTTCTCCGGACGCCGGAAAGTGGACTTCACGCGTGGTGCCATCTGACTGTTGCATCGTAATCGTACTACTGGCCAGATTGTCGACTTCGTCGTCGAGATCCATGATGGCGGCCGCAGTGCCGGCACTGGCGATGATGTCCGTGGCGTCATCGAGCCAGTCTGGTGTCCATTCCGGAGGCGCGTCATAAACACCTTGGCCGGTCAGTTGGGCCATTCGGCTCTGGTGGGCCCGTCGGAAGGGGGAATGGGTGAGATCAATTCCCTCGTCCCATGCTGCACCCAAGGTAGTCATAACCTCTCGATCTCCGGTTACAGCCTCCCAAGCTTCATTATCTAACGACGATACATCGCCCCAAAATTCACCCCATGAGTATTCCATTATTAGTTTATTGCCTCTGTCCAATAAGCGCCTAGGCGCCTTAAGGCCGGCCAGTCTAGTAAGCTTCTCTACCTCTTCGGGTAATATATTTTTACTTTTATATTCATTTATTCTTTTTGCCTGCTTAGACTCCATCAGTTTAATTGCAGACTGTACAGAGGCACGAATTTCTAACTCTTCAGAAAATGACAGGGACTCTTGAAGGGCGGGCACCGACTCTATTGGTGCGCCGACGGGAAGATTGGTCGGGCGCTGGATGACCTCGTCGTCAATCGCTTGATTAAGCTCTCTCATAGCTATATTCCAGTGCATTGGATTATAGCCTTTAGTGCCTTCGGGCGTAAATTCGCGGTTTAGGTAATCTTCTCGTCCTTCAGGAACTCCAACAACTTTAAATCCAGTTTTTGTAACTTCGATATCATATGGATCAATCCCAAGAGCAGCATTTTCTAAGAAATTATCGGCCGTTGCTTGAAATCTACTACCTACATGATCTTGATAGTTTAACTGTTCTTGCTCAATGAGTCTTGTGAATTTTTGAATAGCCTCACTAAGTGTCATACTTTTTCCTTCGCGGGGATTAACCCTCCGGGGCGGGGCACCAGCTGGCCGGCCCAGCGGAGTTGTCTCCCCCGGGGATGGCGAAGGTGGTGTTATGGGAGAAGCTGTAGGTCGCCGCCTAGGCGGAGGTTCCGAGGAGATCGGCGGATCTTCAGAGTCAGCAGGAGCATCTTCTGTTGGAGGCGCGCCAGAGTCTTCTTCGGGGGCGGAGGGCTTGTCATAGCCTCTCATATTGACTATTTTAGAATATTTTTTATACACTGACATCTTCGTAGTCGACTCTATCTCTTCATCATAAATGACAGAATAAAAGGCTTTTTTGACTTCCTCTTCGCCTTCATGCATAAATATCCAATCAACCCAATCCATTACAGTCTGGCCTCGCGATTGGCGTGATGCATGGCTTTCGCCCTCTGCTTCGTGGTCGAGCGGGCTTGCATATCGCGATATATCTGGGTCTATAGTTTCCGGCCGATGATCCCAATGCGGGCCCTTCCCAGATCGGTTGCCGGGTTCTTCACTAAAGTATGGCTTTGTCTTTTCCATCCCCGAAAAGGTAGGCAGGCTCCCAATCGGATCTGCTGCTTGCGTAAAACCCTTAAGGCCTCTAGTAAAAAATCCTGGTTTGTCACCGCCGATGCCGGCAACTCCTCGACCGAGGTATCCCTTCAGACCGCGGTTTGGATCTGTTATAAAGCTGGCGGCGCTCTTCGCCATATCTTTGAGCCCTTCATTGAGTTCCCAATTTTGCTTTTTTTTATACTCATCTTCCCAATCGCGAAAGAACATATTGCCCATCTCATAAGCTTCTCGCTCCATTTCTCGCAAATGTTTATTTTCCTGTGCGTATCCTGGGCCCATTTCGCCAATTTCATCAAACATTCCGTTACAATTTTGTGTATGGTGCACCAATTCGTGCGATAAAGAACGCAAAATATCTTTTGGATGTCGTCCATCGACAAACAAACTAATCGCCATCTCGCCGGGATCATAATAGGCAGTTTTGCCAAGCGGATTAATGGAGTTTTCCTGATCTGAAACCAGTGATACTGTTACGGGCTCTCCAAAGCCCATAACAGATTGAGCATGCGGCAATAACTGGTTTGCTATGTCGATTAATTCTGATAAATCAATATCAGTTTCATTTAAAATTTTACAATTGTGAGGCATGATACAGTAATTAGTTAACTTTATCGCGTTTGGAAAGTAATTTTAACCTAATAATAAGTACTTCCTGTTCTGTAAAACTATCTTTTTTAAGCAAAAAAACCCTGGCATATGCCACGGGCCTGGATCCTTTAATCTTTACATACATCTCTTTGATGACCCCATAATTTTTTGAAGACTCTGGGTTTAAGTCTTTCCATGTGACCAAATCGCCTATATCTAGGTCGTCAGCAAAACGAATCCCTAGTGCGTTGATTTTTTCTTCTGTGTCTTTCATAATATATAGCATTAAAATATACACCGATCGAAATAGCAGCGACGGCACCTATAAATAGGCCTCGCTTAATAGTCTTGTTCATATTTTGTCTTATTTCCATGATTTTTTCTCCGCCTTTGATAAAATTTTAAAATGTTTCAAATCATACCATTCTTGTCTGTCTAAATAATGATACCCTGCGATCTTTAGTTCATTTTCTAAATCCATCATTTTAGCAAAGTGGTTTAACGGCTTAGGTTTAAGTCCATTTTCTTTAAGCCAGATTACTTTTATAGCATTTTTTACCTTTGTTCCCCCCGGGATCCAGACAGAAAAGCCGTATGTTATATTTTCACAATGGCCAACGATGAGTCCTATAGTTTTATAATGATGGTCATCGCCGACATTATACCAAATAATTGATCCAATCACACTTACAACTTTTCTTTTAATATGCGTGTAATTTCTTCTCGTATACGAAGACTAATTGCGGCACTGTCATCGTCTCTGTGAGGTACTCCTCCGCCGGTCTTAAAGAATGATCCTTCTGCGTCCTCGTTGTGCCACACCTCCGGCGGTGGTTCCGCCGCGTCCAGTGGAGCCAATTCCGGTGGTTCTCCCATGTCTCCAGGAAATTCATCCATCTCTGGTTCTGGCGGTTCTGGTAGTGGTGCTTCCATCTCATCGGGTGCCGCGGGAGCCGGCAGGGGCTCATCGGCGACATCGATGTTAGCGAGAGGGTCTTCCGTAACTTCGGCCGCTTCAAGATCTCCAAGATCTTCTGCAGCTGCGTCTGCTTGATCCTGAAGTCCGTCCACATCGCCGGCCTCTGGTACTTCTTCTAAATCCAATGGCGGCAGTTCTTGCTCGTTGATCCGCGCCAATTTTTTCCATCTACGAATTTGCGCTTCGCTTAACAGACCTTCTTTGAGTGATGGTTCGTGATCGTCTTGCCTAGGATGCCCAGGAACGGCGGGAACATCATCGATATCGTCGATGTTCTCAATGTCGACCACTTCTTCGTCTAGCATCGCGACAACTTCTTCCGGCCGTCTGACTGGCCGGCCGTGGTTTTGAAGAGGTTCACCGAATTCGTCGGTACCCTCTTCTTCACGAGGATCCACTGCTTCAACAAAATATGGCTTAGAATCGGGCTCGTCGACAATAGAGGTGTATTCGGAACGCTTCTTGTTTGCCGGAATCGCTCGATTGTGCGGAGGCTCAGGTCTTGTAGGCTCCGGCGTACGCAAACCTTCGCTCAAAATTTTTCTTTGCTTTCCCCGCTGTTTAGCAGCGGCCGCGAGTTCTTCGCGGATAATTTTTTTTATCAAATGCCTACGCATGCTCATTTAACAATCCTCCAATAGCATTAAATAGTATTTAAATCATTGTTTTAGCGATCAAAGCCAATAAAATAATTGCAACAAACTCAAAACCAAATGCCCACCATGCAAAAAGTATAGCACCGTACCATATGGCACTCCTTGTTATAGGGCCAACAATTCGATCCAACGGATCCATAAGAACTCCTTTTAATTAAAGCCTACATTAAGAATTTCATCTTCGGGTACCATAAAATACCGACCACGCAAATCAATAACATGATATCGACCTCTTCGGTCCGGATCTAATGGTAGCACTTGTATTTCGGCTCCTCGGTCAATTTTAATCATACGCTTTTGTTGGGGCGCCAAATAATATACTTCACCAGAACCGCTTATAATCTGATATGGTGTGACTTCCTTTACTTTCTTCTTAGTTGGAAGTGCGGATATCATAGCCTCAATATAAGACTGGATATCTATAGAGCCGGTTAGCGCTGTCGACAAACTATATCCCCCAGTGTTAGAAGACCTGCTGCAAGTAACTAGCCCGCAATGCGGGAAACAACTTATCTGCACTTCTTTTTGTTAACACCTTTGGCTATTAAAGCTAGCGATTTAACGGAATACCACTCTAGGCCTGGAGGATTAGTCCTGTGGATTAAGTACATGTGATGTCCATATGGAGGATGTGAGCTTATCCGGCGATCGACAACCACTCCGACGCCTCCATCCGCTATAATCTCCGTAACATCATAATACTCAAGCCACCTCACCAAATCTCCTACCTCGTATTCTCCTCTATTATTCATTATAACATGCTTATCTACTTCTGGCCACATTTTTTAAAACTTTTTTCTGGGTTTTTTTTCCATACGCTTAGCTCTGGATAATAATTTAAGCTCTTTCCGAAAGTACATTCCTACTTCGGCGCCATTATCTAGCCACTTTACTTTAAGATAATTTGGACTATCGGCCTGGATGACAATCCCCGGGGCATCTTGTATTCTCATATCCTCTGGGATAGGATCAATGTACTGTACTAGATCTCCCACTCTGATCAACTCATGCTGTACTATTAGGCCCATGCAATAATTAGCTAGCTTTACTCGATAATCAAAAAATCTAGAAAAATGGCTTAGGGATCGTGAATGTAGCTGCTCGCTGCTTCTGATAGCCCAATGATTCTAGGGACTTAGATTCCGGAGGGGGAGGGGGGGTACCTATTAGTATATGTCTTATATTGTTTTTTATTTTATTACCCTCGGCCTTTGTCTTGTCTCCTTGGTAACGCAGGTTACACCTGGCTTATGACTGAGTGGTATACTTATTCTTTCTGTTACCCTCGGCCGTATACCTTTTGATACGGCGTACGCCCCGCTGTCGCATATGTATACATCGCGTGTGACAGGCGCATCGTGTCACACGACTGTTACATGCACCGTGCTACAAATGTTACACCTACGGCGTGGTTGATAGTGCAGGTGTAACCTATGTTATCGTAATACATGTAACATGCTACAGTGCTACAATGTTACATCACCGTGGACAATATATGTCCTTGACATTGAAACGCTCATGTACTTGATCCCCTTACCTCCTATTACCCTTTTAATGAAATGTTAATGTACGGCTGTTGTATACAAACTATTATACTAACAAACTGTACTACCCCTGGTGAACTATGTCTCTTGTAGGATGTTACTGAGAGATTCAATCATATTCACATAGACAGCATCCGTGATAGCAGGCGTTACACCATTATTTTCATTAGCCTCGCTTGCTTCCTCTGCTTGCAACAATGAAGCCGTCATCGTAATCATTGAAGCAGACAAAGCGAGGTTATCACCGAACGCCATGGCTCTGCCCATCTGACGCTCAAACGGTGTTACCTCGGATGCAATCTGCTGTAACATGTCTTGTTCTGTATAATACATTATCGAATATTCTCCTTTATACCCTCGATATGCTTGCATTTGCGTCGGAAACCATACCCAACACAAGTGCAACTGAAAAAAATCTGGCGCGAATCGGCTCCATGTGCCGTCACGATATATTCACTCCCCTTCGACCCGCGCACCTTCCACTCTCGGGCCTCCGTGCGTGGGGCTAGCTGGCTCCTGGCTGGCTTCACTACCATGTACCGGGGCAAGTCCTCGCGTGTCGTGTCGGGCGGCACCAGCAGCCATTTGGAGCCGCTGATCGCATACCGGCCCGATGGGAAATCCGAAAGGACCGGAGGCCAGTCAACCTCGATCGGGCTGGCTGGCTCTTGGACGACTAAAGGTTTATTTTGATTAACAGTCAATCGCGATGATCCTCTCGTTCGTCTGGAAGTATGGGCGCTCGGCGTAACGCTTCGTAGTCATCCACATGCGCTGACACTTCGACGGCACAGGCTTGGGAGCCATGAGGTCCGTCAAGACGATGTGACCGTCAAAACCTTTCTCATTGACATACTTGGTCGGCGGGTTGAAATCAGTGCCACCATAGCGCACACGCTCCCATTTGCGGGTCTGTCCACGCTTCCAAGTATAAATATGGTCCTCTGCGACATCGGTGTCAAAGGGAATCACGGTGAACTCGGCTAGCTCGGCTAGCTTGTTCAACTCGGAAAAGAAAGCTGCGAGCATGGCATCATCGACGGATCCGCTCTGATCGATGCTGATCGCGATTCGGGCCTGACGGCGCACCTTGGATCCTGCGTGGATGTAGGGGTAACGCTTGTTCAGACGCTTGACCGTGCGGGTCTTGTTCGACCGCTGTGAGGTCTTGATGAAGTAGCGCAGTACCTTGCGCCAGTCAACTTTCGCTGCGATGCGATCAAGAATATCTTTACGACAACTGGCAGACACCGTGCCCCAGCTATTCGCCTTCTGAGCCTCTTCCGCAGCCTTCTTAACTGAATCCTTTAGGCGCTCCTTCGCGATGTCCTGAGCGGCTCCCTGGCCCTCTCCCCACCCGCTGTGATCGTCAAAGCTATCGCTGTCACCGGGCTGGCCTTCGCCGTCGCCACCCTGACCGTCGCCATCCTGCTCGCCCTGCTCCTCTGCCTTCTTCTTGAGCGCGGAGAAATAGTGCTCCGCGCTCTTACCCTTCACCATATCCGCGAACGGACCTTCACCGGGCATGCAGCACATATCGGGCAACTCTCCGACAAGGTGGGAGTTAATGGCGAGATCAGTGGCGATGTTCCACATTTTCGACATGCCGGCATCAGGCAGGCGTCCGGTCACATGCTCGAAAACAAGGTGGTAGAACTCATGCTTTAGGACGCCTGCACGCTGATTATCCGGCAGCTTCGCGAAGAAGGCCGGATTGTAAAGCATTTCAAAATGTCCATCGTCGGTGACGCGGACGCCAGCGGTCGGGATTGCTCCCGATGCCTTCTTATTGATACGCCGTGAGAGAGCCGCGAAGAAGGGCTCATCGACAAGAAGGCGAGCGGTGTGCCGGTTCAAGTCGAACTCGGCTATAGCCGCTGCTAGCTCCTCGGGAGTCATTTCGGGCGCGGTGGTGGAACTGGCGGGACTAGTCATAGAAATCTCCTTGCTATACTGTAAATATAGCACCCTGAAGCCAAAAGGTCAAGGTTTATTATGTCACGATATGTCAAAGGCCCTCGGCCTTGTTCGATTCGGCTTCAAGCTCTGCTAGATCCTCCGCGACATCGGCAAGGGTCAGGGGGCGCGACTTTCGATGTGCGTTCGCCTCCCGATCGAGTCGGCCCCATCGTCGCGAGTTCTTAGGATGCTTGCAGATATGGATCCTGTCGATTCCTAGGGCTGTGTAGCGCCTGTGAGCCTCTTGAGCCGCCGCAAGGGTGCTAGGCTTAGTCAGCACGACCTCACGCGCTGAGAGGCGTCCTTCAGCGTCTAGACTGACCTGAGTTTTGCTGATATAATATTGCATCAACGACCCTGGCAGAACGGGATGACCGAGACACATGCGAGGGCGGCTAGCCACAGCGCGGATCCGGCGATAAGTGCGATGATTGACATGATATTGCTCCTTGAGCGTTAGGGGGAAGGTTAAAAATGGTGGGCTCTCTGAGACTTGAACTCAGGACCATCCGGTTATGAGCCGGGTGCTCTGACCAACTGAGCTAAGAGCCCGAAAATGGTGGGTCCACTGGGACTTGAACCCAGAACCTACGGGTTAAAAGCCCGGTGCTCTACCATTGAGCTATGGACCCGATGGTAGCTGCGGGGGGAGTCGAACCCCCACGCCCGTGTGGGCAGAAGATTTTAAGTCTCCTGTGTCTACCATTCCACCACGCAGCCATTCGGAAAGGTTTATTTTACTCCTGGGCCTCCCCGGTCAGGAGTTCGACAAGGTAACCGCTGACGCTGGTTCCGCTGGTAGAAGTGGACTGGTGAAGCTCCACGGTGTTTTCGATCTCGCCATTACCAAGGACGATCCACAGCTTCATGGCGACCTCGGAGGGCAGCGTGACGAAGTAGTTGGCAAGGTTCTGCACCTGCTCTTTGGGCAGGGCTTCCGCGAAAGCACTGGTGGCCTCCATCTTTTCGACAAGCGCACTGTGATCGTTGATCGTGAAGTCGCTGGTACGGTCGATCTCGCCCTTGACCAGAATATCCTCGACAGTGACCTGACGGGAATAGTTGGTGAAGAAGTCCTGCAGAGAGACTGCAGCCTCAAAGCCGACGAAAGCGGCTGCAAGGTTAAAGATCACGCCCGCATCGGAGTCCTCGGCAAGTAGCTCCGCACCGGTCGCAGCGCGGTTGAAGCGATCCCAAGAGCGGCGAGAAGGATAGACCTTGTTAGGCTCAAAGTCGCCAGTGTGCTCAAGGTGGTTCCGGTTCTGATTGATGAAGTCCCAAATCAGACCATCAACCTCGGTCTTCGCCCAATCGAGCCAGTCTTCGCAGGAGGGTTCCACATCGAAGACCGTGTAGCGGTCAAGCTCTGCGGGATCCATTTCGCCCACCTGATACTGAGCGCCGTGCTCGCCACCGTTGACGGCAGCGACAATGATCGTGCCCTCGTGGAGCGAGAACCCTGCCAGCTTGCGGCTGTCGGTCAACTCAAAGATCCCCTGACGGACCTCGGGCGTGGCCCGGTCCACCTCATCGAGAAAGAGCACCACGGGCTCGTCACATGCAGTCTTGAACCACTCGGGCGGGTTCCAAGTAGTGACGGCACCATCGGTGCTCGGAAGACCCAGAAGGTCGCCCTCGGTCATTTGAGAGGCTCGACGCTCTACCACGGGAAGCGCGATGTCGCGGGCGATCTGATAGACCACCTCGGATTTGCCGACTCCGTGGCGGCCACGAAGAAGCACGGGATACCGTGCTGCGATGACATGAGGGACGATAGCGCGAAAGGTCTTGAAATCAACTGCCATGATAGGACTCCTTAGTCAGAGGCGAGGATGTATCCCTCGCTCACATAATAAATATAGCACCGAAACGGGAAAAGGTCAAGAGAAATGTTGTAATCAAATGTCACGACAGGTCTAGCTCACCAGCGTGAAGGCATCGCCACGGTCGCTGATCTCGGAAATCGAGGTTGTAGCGCCAGTTTGCGAGGGCTTGAGAAGTTTAATCCTGAAGCCGCCCCAGTCGCCATCCCACATGAAGTGATCGATCACCAGACCTTCGCCATGGTGCTTGTGGCGCACAAGGGAGCCCACGCTGATGCGCTTAGGACTCGCCAGAGCTTCAGCCACGGCATCGCAACGCTTGATGGGCTCACCACTCAGCAAGACCGTATCGGAGGCCGCAGAGGGGCTCTCGGAGGGCTTAAACACGAAGCTATCCCAGTCGAAGACGAGATCAATCGCGTTGCAGGCTGCATGACCGGCATCGGTCAGATCCCACTCAGGCGGGTGGATGCTGGTTCGCTCGGCAAGTCCAGCCAGCACAAGCATGTCCATATGAGCGCGATTAGGCTCAAGCTCGCCCATATGCCTGAGTGCGTGCCACTCGTCCTCGGTCAGCTTGAGTTCAGAAAGAAGTTCGGTATTGATGTTCATGTGTGAAACCTCCAAAGGTTTATTATTGATCAACCGCAACAGCGCGGGTGAGTCCAGTTCTCGTATTGCCAATCAGAAATCTGACCGTCCTTGCAGAGTGAATCGGTCCAGTTGTTCCAAGTCTCGGAACGCGCAGGCCAATCGGGTTGACCGTCCTGCTCATAAGTCTCCTTGACCATAGGCAGGATCTCAAACTCAAACATGTTACACGCATCGGCGTGAAGGATCGGGTTAGAAATGTCTCTCATAGTTTAGCCCTCCTGGGCAATCAGGATCTCATTCAGAGGAAGCCATCCAAACCATTCGGAGGTATCGCTGTGAACGAGGATAGCCGGGGAATCGCCCAGCACGCGCAAGGATTGAACTCGCTTTGTTTCGGTGAAGCGCGGCCCGTGCTCACGCAGACGGTTCTTCGTGCGGGCAGACGCGGAATGTGAAGCGGTCAAAATCATTAAATCCCCTACGCGCCGAAACCGGCAACCTCGGCGCGAGCTTCCCAGACTTCCCAGGGCTCAAGTTTAACGGAGTCATCGGGAGCGACAACGCCCAGCGCAACATCGTCGCGCCACATGCGATCAAGCTCGATCGCCTCCAGGCGATCGGCTTCATAGGCGGCCTGCGCCTCCTGGCTCAAGCTCTCAACGAGAGCATCGAGATCCGCGAGGCTCATCGCGTCATAGTTGTACATCCCATGCGGGCGAAATCCGCGCGCGTCCTTGTGGACATCGGAAATCAGGTCAATCAGGTCAGCGCGAGGGTCAAGCATATATCTCTCCTTGATACCCACCCATTATACAACAGGTGGGCGACGATTGCAAGCGAAATGTTGTCACGATTTGTCACGACTATTCCTCGCCGTGCTCCTGCCAGAACCAGTAGTCACGCTTGCCACCCTTTGCAAAAATGTCAACGGCGGCAAAGTCGAGGTTAGAAGCCTCGGACCAGCCCTCGGGAGGCTGCACGGCGGGTGCGGGAGACAGGATAGTCACCGTGTTCCACCGGCTAGCAGATCCCGTGACCTCTTTCGGGAACGAAAGCACACAAGTTTTATTATCGGTCACACGGCGAGCGGTAAAAGCAGCGGGGTACTTCTCCTTTCGGTTAATCGCGTCCCATCTGACGCCCGTTACCAGACACGGCGTTATATTGCCGTACTCGTCATGCGACATGAGTGCGCCGGGACCGGCGCCGTGTTCGCGCATGGCTGCGAGGATGCTGGCGCGAGTCTCAACCGTCAATGCGGCGAAACGAGCCTTGTCCTTCTTCTGCTGTGGGCATGTGCGCCGGTTGTGGCCTCGATCGTCACAGTAGCCGCACACGCGGCCTCCATAGGTCTTTCGACGGCGCCGTTTCTTCTCGCCCGTAAGCGGGTCAGACCCCTGACGCTTGGCAAGCTGCTCGCGCACACGATCATGGGTATAGTTACCCTCCTCATACCCGGCGGCCTCGATGCGACTCCAACGCTCTTGAAGCTGATCGGTCAGCTTCGTGCAGCCTGCGCGGTTGTGGCCTTGCCCGTAGCAGTGGCCGCATCGAATCGTTCCAGAATAGTTGCCCATGTAAAATCTCCAAGTTCAGAGGGTGGTTTCGTCCTTACCCCATAAATATAGCACCGATCGGGACGAAAGTCAATAGCAAAGATGTAATGAAATGTAACAGAGGTGGTCCTCACCACGCGATCGCTGTCCTTGCCGCGTCTTCCTCGCCAGTCTTGTTTCAACTCCCTCACGGGTTCGGGCTTGCCCCTCGCTAGTGGGCGGCGAAGCACAGTGGGTTCATTCAAGACCTTGAACCCCGGTCTTACATTATAGTGGTGAGGACCACCTCTAAAGGTTTATTTTAGCTTACGAGCCGCCTTGATGTGGCGCTCCTCGATGAGAATCGGTTTTGCCCCGGCGATAGGAAGCAGCTTGTACTTCTTGGTTCCACGGGCTGCACTAGTGACTGGGGCAGCGTCGGTCTGGATGACCACGCAGGGCTTGTTTCCTGCGCCCTGACGGGCGGCCCATGGCGCGGAGGCGCGGAGAGCGACGAATGACCCCACCGTGTATTTTGGGACGCTCAGGGAGGCTGTGATGACCTTCTGTGCGAACTTGTTTTCGACCATTTTCCGGTACTGCTTCATAGACGGAGTGTAGCCCGTGACCGAGGAGGACAGCACGCGACCGACCAGATCGGCAAAATAGCCAGCCGTCTGGTAGTACAGTGCGGCGATCGTCATGATCTCGCAGGGCGCGTGATCGGGATAGTTCTCATCTGCGCCGACTATGCGATAATCCTGATCCCAGCTTGCGCGGGCGGCCATGGCATCGTCATTGTTCTCGCGCTCGATCTTCTCAAGCGTGGCGATCTGCTTGTCGCTGAGATCGCGGCCTCCCTGTACCTGCAGGCTCAGGCTCATTATGAACCCGCTAGCCCATTGGTTGCTCTCTACGCGGGCTGCGATGGCTCTGAGCCGCTTGAGCATGGGTCCGCTGCGCTCTGCAGCCTCGGCTAGCTTCTCGGCGCTGTAACGCTCCTCAAGCTCTCTGACACAACGGGCTCGGCCAGCGGTCAGGCGACCCTTTCGCAGATAGAAGCTCTGCAGACTTTCACAGAATCTCCGGTCACGGCTGGACAGGGGGCGGGCGAGAAGGGAAACGAATCGGTCGGCGTAGGTCACGCGGGGCATGGAAATCTCCTTGGTTACGCAGTAAATATATCACCCGCGAAGGGTGAAGTCAAGTCTCTAAATGTCACAGAAAATATCAGACCGTGAAATCAATGATTGCAACGCCTCTTTGCGGCTGTTCGTCTTTCTGCTCTTGAACTGGTTCGGGCGCTCTCGGAGGCTCGGGCTGTGGCGCATAAATGCGGAGGCCTGATCGCTCGGGGCGTTGCTCCTCGCGCAGACGCTCAAGGATAATGTCAAGAGGGATGATCGGTCGCATGTGGTTCACTCCTTGCTACCCCTATAATATATAGTCTTCCGAGCCTAAAGTCAACGATTTTCTTGTAATCAAATGTCACGACGCGCTGAGTATCAAAGGTCTAATGAGCCCAGCCGTCACCCATCGGCGTTGGCCCGTTGTGGCTATGTGGACTAAGTATGACCGCTCCTCGCCCCATCCGTATGAATCCGACACCTTTATTATGATCACGGGATCGTTGCATCGGTAACCGGAGGCACAGAACCGTACGAGATCGCCAACCTCAAACTTCATGCCGCAACCTTTGTTTTCATTATCTCACATTGGTACATAAAATCATCCCAGGTCTTTTCACACCACTCACCAAAGACGCCATATAGGTCGTTGATCGGCATCTTCCGCAGCTTTTCAAGATCCCATTCGGGAGGCTCTACCCCCCCTTCGGCGATACCTGAAGAAGTGTTATAAACTCTCGATGCGTCCTCCGCATCCTCGACGCCCAGATATTGCAACACATCCTCCATAGCGGCGAGCATCGCGCCCTTCTCGGTGAAGTGCGTGCTGCAGGACATTTCTCCATCATATTGTACCATGAAAACCCAAATCGGCATCACTCACCTCTCTTCTTCTTACTTTCAAGCAGCATTTTCTCCACCCACACACCATCGAACTCGGCAGCGTATTGGTTGCGAAGGACAAGCAGCTTTTCGCCGTTCTTTGTCTCAAACTGCAGCTTGTAACCGGGAATCAGGAACTCGGTGCCTGCCGGTGCGCCAAGAAAGACCTCGCAGATCGCGTATGGTACTGACTTCCATCGAGTTTTCTTCTCGCCTGTCTTCTTATCCTTCCACGAACTGCGGAAGCGTCGAAACTGCATATCAACGACTCGGGCCTGGATGGTCGAGTCCGTGTTACGGATGATTACAATATCATTCTTTGTGAGGTATGCCATGTGTATGCTCCTTGCTGTTTACCTATATTTTACCAAATCGCCGACTTTCATGCTGCGCTCACTACTTCGTAGTTGAGCCTGCCGTGTGTAAGGTTCCATGTCGCCCATATCCGATAGCCCGTCTTTAGATTTTGTAGCAGCGCATTGTCACCAACGACACAGGTAACAAGCCACATCGTTTCGTTACGCATACGCACCAGATCACCGACTTTCATTAATCACCTCCAACTTGTCCCATTTGAAAGATTCGCCGGTGTGGAGATAAATCCACGGACGAGCGCCATCCTCAATCCGCACGATAAGCCCCAAGGTGCCATCATAAACAACTCTTACCAAATCACCGACTTTCACTGATCACCTCCAGCCAGCCCATCGGCTCCCAATCCACGCCATCGCCGTCCATCCAGTAGATGCCGGCGCGCGGGGTTTGCTGTTTTTCTCCATCGGGGCCGACATAGGGCATCTTTACCACAAGGCCCAGTGCCGCGTGTCCGTCTTTGATGCGGTCGCGGTACGCCGATCCCGGCATGATTACCAAGTCACCGACTTTCATTGAAAACCTCGCATTGAAAAGCACACCAGAGTGTTTCCCTTCCATTGTGAAACACAACAATATCCCTAAAGTCTGTGGGATCTTCAATCCACCGCAGAAAGATACCCGCGTTAACGACAAAACCATTCTTATGAGCGTAGTCTACCCACTTCACCAAATCACCGACTTTCAAATCACCGACTTTCATTGATTACCTCCAAGTTCTCCATATTCATTGTCGCGATAAGCTCGCCGGAAGTGAGCAGGATAGCCCACACGCCGCGCTCGGTCCTCGGAACCTTTGTGATGATCCCCATTTGACCCTCATAGGTCAAGAAGGGCAGTGCTATCCTTACCAAATCGCCAACCTTGATCATATCTCTCCCTGATTACCCCTATAATATAGCACGGGAGAGCGTGGAAGTCAATGCTGAAGTTGTCAAGAAGATGTCAAAGGTTTAAGATAGCACACATGCTCAACCGTGACTCTCTGATCGGCCCACATTATGCGATACCTTTCTGCTGAGACACCGGAAACGTCTTCTATAATCACACCGGGGTTGCAATATCTTGCTTCAGCCCTTTCAAATAACCAGCCCGAAGTCTTAAACTTTACTAAATCGCCTATCTTCAGCACAAATCACCTCTAGTCGTTGTTCCGAGGCCCACTGTCGGCCAAGCCGAGTCACGACTTCCCAGAACCTTTCTTCTTCTGGCGAACCTTTCAGTTGACATTCTCTGCTAACGAGGATCCCGGCTTCCCACGAATCTCGCGACAACTCGTAACTGAATACTTTAACTAAATCGCCAACCCGTAAGTTTAATGTTCTATCGCTCATCTTCTACCTCTTGTAAAATAACGCCACCTAAGAACCCGCCGCGCTCCTCTTGTTTGTTTTCTGCGACACCGATTACACTGTCAAACTCCAAGTCGTTTAGAAAACAGAAGGCTTTAAGAACCTCTAATATATCTGCCGCTTCTTCGTAAGATGGATTCTCGATAAACTCTTCTACTTCTTCCTGCATTTTTGCGACAAGCAAAACGTGATGTTCAGCTTCCCCGTATGCCTTTCGCCACTTGCACTTTCGGCCACTGTCCTCAATAAGCTGCGGGATGCAGTCTCTAACTAGTTTTGGTCGCATTTATAACCTCCAGCCATTCTATTGGCTCATAATCTACACGGTCGCCATCTTGCCAGAAGACACCGATCCTTCGCAGCCGACGATCCCCATAGAGATTGGCATCGACCACGATGCCGATAACCGGCTGGCGACCCTCCACATTACGCCAGTCGCTTGGCATGTACACCAGATCACCGACTTGCATTTATAACCTCCAGCATACGGATCATTGTTGGGCTAGTTCTCCCATCCTGCCAGCAAACGACCGGAAATCTGCCGGTTCCATCGCTTGTGGGCGCAACCCTCCATCCAACGATGCATCCAAGCAGGCCACCTTCAGACATCCGATGCCTTACCAAGTCACCGACTTTCATTTATAACCTCCAAGTTTAGGCGATGGGTCCACGATTTATAGCCATTGGTATCGATCCACCAGACTGTGTTACCATCCACTGATGTAACAAGGCCAGTCTGCTCGTTCGTTCCAGTTCCATCATTATACTTATACTTTACCAAGTCACCGACTTTCATTATTATCTTCCTCAATCAGAGAGTTCCAATGATCCCACGGGAACACCACAACAGCAAGAACAAACAAGCTCGGTAGAATCCACAAGCCATTGTCCAACAACATGATCTGCCAGTCGCTCAACATTATACCTACCAGTCAATCGGATCGTTTGCAAGGGTGCCGGTCGTACCCTCCATAAGTCGCTCGCTCAATGCCTTTTCCCGGCGCTGTGCGGCCATTGAAGTAGCCTTGACCTGCTCACGGGCATCAATGCCTGCCTGCATCATGTCAAGGGCAGCAGAGGGCACTGCATCGTTGTCCCAGTCATCATCCCAACGATGCAGATGTTCGTGCAAATCCGCGCTAAGGTCGGTAAGTTCATGGATCAGATCCTCAATCTCTGCATGAGCGCCGGTATGAACCATTGTATCATGCAAGTCTGCTACACGCTCATCGAGCGAATCAAGGATGTGGGTAATCTCAGTTTCGGTTAGAGTGATGGGCTTCAAGTTGTACCTCCTTCGTACATCTATAATATATCGCATGCGAGAGCTAAAGTCAAGCAGAGAAATGTCAAGAAAATGTCAAGACCTTTGTTCTTCGATGTGCCTGCACTTGCGCCGGTACATGAAACCTGCACAAGTGCAAGACCACTGCCCTTGAGATTCGCGCACAGTATAAACCTTGCCCTTTGATCCTTCGACTTCCCAAGAGCGGGCGTCGGAGCGTTCGAGCGAAAGGTTAATGTTTGAAGATTCCCATAGCATGTACTTGGGCAAATCTTCTCTAGTCGTATTATCTGGAACTTCGATCCAAACATCGCCACTAACAGCGTAACGCTTGCCAGTGCGAGTGCTGGTGAACAATGCCGGGTTCCACTTCACAGGTACAGGATTCATCCAACCACCGCCGTCTTGACGATCTCACACTCGTAGATGTGGTGATCCCATGTCTTCTCGCTCCACTCACCAAAAGTGCCATAGAGTTGATCACGATTCATCTTTCGGATCTTTTCATAGTCCCACTCAGGAGGTTCGTCACAGCCGAAGAGGTTTTTTGCGCCCTCTAAGGATTCCACGCCAAGATATTCTAGTACATCCGAAATGGCGGCGATGATAGCACCCTTCTCTGTCAAATGTGTACTACAAGCCATTTCGCCATCGTAGCGAACCATAAAAACCCAAATAGGCATCAGTGCCCCCTTGATAATACTGTGAAGTTCGTGAGCTTTCGCCAAGCATCAGGTTTATCTTTAATGAATCGGATCCATTCACCTGTAGAGTCTGCCATGTAAGCCACAACGATTTGAGGATGTGTGGCACCATTGGCCTGATCTGTTGTTCTAACGAGTGCGCCGACCATGGTGGCGGCTTCCTTTACATAAAACGAGTTCATTTACGTTTCTCCTTGCTCTCGGCCAACATCTTCTGCACCCAGCCGCCATCAAACTCGGCAGCATACTTGTCGCGAAGGACAAGCAACTTCTCTCCGTCCTTTACAAGATTCCGCAACTTGTAGCCGGGAATAAGAAACTCGGTGCCAGCGGGTGCGCCAATGAAACATTCGCAAACAGCGTAAGGTACTGACTTCCATCGAGTTTTAGTTTCGCCAGTCTTCTTGTCCTTCCAGCTTTTGCGGAAGCGCCTAAACTGCATGTCCACTACGCGGGCCTGCAAGTTAGTATCTCCACTCCGAATGATTACAAGGTCGTTCTTCGTCAAGTATGCCATGTGGTTCTCTCCTTGATTACCCTTATAATATAGCACGAATCAACAGCGAGGTCAAGGTTTATAATGTCAAGAAGATGTCAAGACTTGCAAGCTGGCCGGGGAACACCATTCTTTTGTACCGGGGCCGAACAGAGATTCGCCCTGTGTTGTCCATATCACTTGGACGCCGGAATGTACCGGCGAATACATAAGGATGATGCCGATCTGATCTGTGAGAAAATGTTTAACCAAGTCACCGACTTTCATTTATAACCTCACAGCGACCGAGATTAAACATGGTTCGTTCGCCACGAAACAGAATCTCTATATCGCCACAGGGATACACTCGTTCTTGATGACTTAGACGCTGTGGGTTTGAATCAGCCCACCATACGATTTCACCCGTAACGATACCGGGAGCATAGCCCCACTCAACGCCTTCTTCACCAGACCAGTCGGAGTTTCCCCAATGGACATTTACCAGATCACCGATTCTCATAATATTCCCTTGTCATCCAGAAGCATACCCACAAAAACATTATAGTTATTGCTTCGCACACTGTTGCGCCCTCTGGATAATCCTTGTATAACACGCTTTTCGTTTGCCGGGTTCGCCTTCAAGGTAAAGAAACTTTTCTCTTGTTCCACCATAATCTAGACGACATCGCTCTTGCACTCCTAGTACAAGTTTAATGATTCCGGTCCCATTACAAAATGAATCGATAACTTCTACCAGATCGCCAACTTGTGCATGATCGCCGTGATTATTCATAGCGTACCTTTCCCCGGCATGCGGTCTTGTTCGCGGCCTTCTTGCGATCAGGGTGCTTACCTGCGCCGCGACGACCAGTCAAGCCCTTCGCGTGAAGGGCAATCCAGTTACGTCCGGTAACTGGCCTAGGCTTGTTCTTGTTCTTTCTCTTTGCCATAAGTCTTCTCCAACTCCTCCATCGCTGGCGCAAGGTCAGCAACGGTCAGCTTTCGGGTCTTGTGTCTTTTGTTTTGTTCTCTGTGGAGTTTACCCCACCTACGATCATTTGTCTTGTGCATGCAAACATGCAAGTTTTCGATGCCAATCGCGGTCATCTTTCTAAACATATTGTTTGTTGCCTTGTGTGTGTCAGGCTTAGTTAACACGACTTCGTGACCGTCGATTTTACCCTGTTCATTGATGAACACGCGGGTTTGACTGATATAGTATTTCAATGCATTGTCTCCTTAAAACTCGATGCTGCGATTCACATAAATATCTGAGTAGCCCCAGCCACGAGACTCATTATCATCCATATCCTCGCCAGTGCGAACAAACTTAAACTCGTCTTCGTGTTCTTCGCTTTCAGCCCAGTCCATGAAATCAGACACAGCCCGGATGCCCTCATAGCTATCATACCACTTGATGTGATCCCAGTAGAACAGCATGCTGCCCTTCTCACCATAATCCTTCTCCAGCCTATCAGCATGCGCGAAGCACATCTCTCTAGCCTCTGGCGACTTTGCCATGGTTGACATAAACTGGGGCATGACTTCTTTGCTGACAGCCAGAACAACTTGCGAACGATAGCCCATAGATTTCTCCTTACTACATATATAATGTAACGTGTCTTGACGCTGCGGTCAAGGTTAATAATGTCAAGAAAATGTCAACCGTTGCAGGGTGGGTGTGACCAGTTGGCATATTGCCATTCGCTGATCTCACCGTCTTTGCACAGGCCATCGGTCCAGTTGCACCATGCCTCGCCTCGGGCGGGCCAATCGGGTACACCGTCTTTCTCGTAATGCTCTTGAACCAGGGGCAGAATCTCGGTTGTGAAGTATTCGCACGCTTGTGCGAAGGTCATTACATAGGGAAGGTTAGTAGCCATTGATATATCTCCTTAGTTGATATGCAAGCATTATACC
>Ga0080013_1000101_pt1 | contig 118386 bp, 132 predicted proteins | sample ETNvirenome_6_85_FD_69236 | JGI IMG/M metagenome (GOLD analysis project Ga0080013, IMG submission 69236) | Marine viral communities from the Pacific Ocean - ETNP_6_85 (SPADES assembly) (version 2) | ecosystem: Environmental > Aquatic > Marine > Oceanic | place: Pacific Ocean | collected...
TCATGGACAGTATCTGGGTACAATGAAATAACACTTAATGCTGCCGCATTAGCAGACATGGCGGCATTGGATGAGTTTAAGTTTGCATTAATCAGCTATACGTATGATTTTCTTGATGTATCGCCTGGGGCCTGGACAAAAGTTAAACAAGGTATGTATTATTCGAATAATTCGGGTGCCAAAGATCCTTACATTTCATATGTTGAGGGTGTTATGGGTTATAGTTCAAGCAATATTTGTGGCATATCATCAAATGAAGTGCCCAGCATAAATGGTGTCTTAATTGCAAATATTTCAAAAGTTAATAACATTTAAAAGACAACTTACAACTAAGCGCTTAATATTAAGGATATTTAATAGATATGGCAGGAATATTAGATCAAAAAACAAGAACACTTGATTTTGTTATAACGGCAGAAGGCAAGCGAGAATTGGCAAAATCTGGTCAGTTTGTTCCGGAATATATTTCATTTGGTGATGATGCTGTATATTATGAAAAACTCTCAACAACCGGTAGTATCGCAAATGATGCTAGCACCAAATTGTCCTTTGAGGCCCACTCGTTTGAACGCGATGCAATATTCCAGTTATCGGGAAGTGTTCCGGAAATAACTAAATTAACATTTAACGCAAAATATCGTTCTGAACAGCTACTTTTAAACTTACAAAAACTACGAATAATCCAAAGTATTCCATCATATCTTATTGATGAAACAGAGTTTAAAACATCAAAAAATAGTATAACATTTACACCTGAAGAGAAAGATATTGATGTATCAATAACATCAGATATATCAAATCTTAGTGCAATTTTTCAGGATAAGCATTTTCAGCATATTAAAAACTACAAATATCTTCCCCCAATTAATTCAATAACAAAAACGCCTATAGGCGATTATCCCAAGTTTAATACAGATGAAATTCTTACCGATGCGCAACTTCAAAAGGATTTACAGTTTAAAAAATTCGAAACACTCGAAATTAAAGGTGGTATTCAACCGCTAAATATAATGTTTCGAATTCTTGAAGAAAATGAACCCACAAAAAACACGAATCTATTGGAATTAATTGATTATGGAAAATATGTAACTAGTGATAATGATCAAAAACATGTATTATTTGCAGGTAAGATATTTGAAGATCAGGATGACATACCTGTTTTCGTTAATATATTTACATTGGTATTTTCATAATGTTTAAAGTAAAAGCACTAAATATTGATAATATTGTTAAATTTGATAATAAACAATCACCAATATATATATCACGTATTGACGATTCATTTTATATTAACCTTGGTTTACGTATCGATCCACTGGCTTCGTTACAAATGGATGTAAATACCCTTAAGGTTCAGATATCAACATTAGAATATCAAGGGCCACCCATATTTGATAACGTTGTTAATAATAAAGATATTAAGGGCAATATTTTAAACATAGGATTTGAGTCGACAAAAAGTTACAATAATTTTCTAGAAAATCATGTACTATACCAAAATGAATTTGCATTTGCACCAATATTACAAATAATAGCCCCAAATATCGCATATGCATATGGTGAAGGTTCAAGTCTGGCTGATTTAAATGCAATGCGTCAAGATATTAATGTTGCGTTAACTAACAGAAATAATAAAAAGGAATTACGTGATACAACACCCCTTCAGCCAAATGTAATCTATACAATACCAGAACTTACTACGTTAATTGACGACCCCTCAATAAGGGATACACTGAATATTAATTCAACATATATTAAAGATTATACACAAATTGCACCAAAAACAGGTAAAGTAACTAGTAATATAATACATTACCCTTATCCGGTGAGTGAAAACTTAGAGCAATATAGGGATATTCATAGCTCAAAAATGGCAAATTATACCCAACTAAGTAATCGTTCACTTTTAGCATCTGAAGATTTTGAATATGATGATAAGTCATTCAAAACGTTAGCCAGCGCTTATCAAGAGTTTACAGCATATAATGAGTCATCGATTAATGAAATATATATAAAATCAAAAAAAATGAAATGGGTACCTTACGCGTTATCAATACCATACGATGGAATAAATCAAGAAAATATTATAATAAGTCTTTTTATAAAAAACTCAAATGGTGTGTTACTAGCAACGTTAATTCGGGATTTAAACTTACAAACCCACTTTGATGATATGTCTAAGCCAATTGATGCGCCTTTAATATCGGCAACAAAAAATATCGAAGAAAACGTTATGAATATTGAGGTTACGCAACGTGATGTTAACTCAACCAGTATAACGTTAATGATTAAAGAAACACCAATATCACGATTTGTTGTAATAGGTACCCCAAATATTTCATATAATGAAACTTATGAGACACCATATAACCTAACGGCTACACAAGGTACAGCTATTATCCGCGCAATTGCAAAAAATAAAACAAACTCTTCAAGTGCGTTTTTAGATCTACCGATACAGTTAGGGGTTGAAGATAATGCCACACAAAATTCAACTGGTGAAAATCACGACAATCCTAATGTTTCGACAAAATTAAACTTACATACAATAATTAAAAAACGGGCCGAGGGTGAGGGGTTCGATATAACAATTGAAACGTCAACAGATAATGATGGCACCAATACATTGCCAACCGCACGATCCATATATGACGAATTGTTAATACGGCGTCTAAAACCCAAGAGTGGGGACGTTCCCCACGGTATTCCAGGTGAGGATGGTGGCGAGTTTGTTAAGAATGAAGATGGTACTTCTTCTTCTATAACACCCAATGATAAATGGGTTGATAAAGGTGTAACAGAAGGTATGTATACATATGTGGTTGATGGGTATATTAATGGCGAAGAGATAATCGATATTGTACATACCACCTTTCCTGTTGGCTCTTCTAGGAACTTAGATCAAAATGAGGCTGATGAAGATTTGGAACATTATATTTTATATGATGTTATTAATTTTAAAATTACACCGAGATCGGCCGTTTTTGTCATACAATATAATGAACTAGACTGGGAATATCAATTTGAGCTAACGTTTAAAGCGTCTACTTCAACCAAAGATATTAATATTCCCGATCACATATCTAATGCAACAATTGATATATTAACATCGAATCTTGAAACATATTCGATTAATGTCGGTGATTATTTATATTTGTTAAAAAAACCCAAGATAGATGCCCCTACTGAATACAAACTAACATTATTTATTCCAAAAAGCGATGGAATAATTAAGGATATATCAACTGGAGACGCAAACGAAGGTATCAGTATTGGGGGCATAAAAAGCATGATTCTCAAGGATCAATTTGTCTCTACGACGGAATAACAAAATAATTTGTATCAACAAACACGCATAATATCATAATATAAGTCTGGATAAAATAATGTCATTATTAAATAATTTTGTTGCAACAAAAAATACACTTGGTGAAGTAGTGCTTAAATGGTCAATGATCAATTCACAAGATATTGAGACGTATATTGTTATTGCGACATTTAATGGTGTAACATCGGTTCTTGGGGGTGTATCTTTTGAACCATTACGAACAAACTATGAGTTTGTTGATCGGATTTTAAATGCGTATGTTGGCGAAAAGGTATATACATTGGCATTTATTAATTATGATGGAACAACTTCATTGAGCGATATAATGATTACTTATAACAAAGACACAAATATACCTTTGGATTATTTAATATGAGCATATCATCAACAAGCCTCAGCCCTACTGGCGCATCACCGCGTCGTCGACCACCTGGTTTACAGGCAAAGCCCAATTCTTTTCAAGGATCAAACCCACCGATACAAAAAAAGAAAGTAATAGCATCTAAAAAAGCAAAACGAAATGTGGCACGAAGAAAAAAATCAGAACCAAAAAAAATAAATGTAGCAAAAATATCACCCCGTCAAATGACGTCGTCAATACCTTCCCGTCAACAAATGGCAAAAACTTTACGTAATAAAAATGTAATAAACTCAAGTGATAAACAAAAACAATTATCATTTGGGGGTGGTTCAGCCCACATATTTAAGGAAAATACAAAAGTTATAACTTTAACACGTAATAGTTTACGCCGTAATGTAGTGACACCGACACCAAAAAATTTAGCATATAAAAAAATAGTGATTGGATGACAATAAGAAGATACAATAAATCTCAAGCGCAAATTATTGCATTATGCGATTTCCACCCATTAACAGCAGGTGAAGGTGAAGGAGGTATTGCCTCCACATCCAATGGTGTATTGCTCGAACTTCGTAAAACATTATTAGCCATGGCACAAGAGTCAATTGCTGTTGGTATAAAAAGTTATGAGGAACACAGAGGAGAAACAGGATCTATTGCAGGGCTTTTAAATACCAATGTATATGCGCAACAACTAGCGGAACTTAAATATTTTTTTGGCGATAATCTCGATGGTTTGTCTCTATTCCAAGGAGACGATTCACTTCTTAAACAAGATATTGATGGCTTAAATTTAATTTTATCAACAATGGAAAATGCAGCAGATTTAATGAATTTTGCACATGCCACAAGTAGTATGGCGTCAAAACTTGAAGGATTTTATAGTGACGAAAATGACATAATCTTACCTACAGAACCAAATTTAGATTATTTTACATCATTAAAAAGTAATTGTTACTATCCTAACGCATGGCAAAATTTTTGTGATACCAGGCTGGCATTTATTAATGATGTATCAATAAATTTTTCATCAACAAAAATGTTTATACAAATTTTGTTTGATATTGGTTTTGCGGCATCAAGATTTTTTCCATCAATGGCAACAGACGCGGAAAACCAAATCCGTCTTGGCGATGGCGGTGCCCCATATACAATATACCCAAAACCAAGCTTAGGTACAACTATAGATTTTGACCTTTTATCAAAGCTTTCGTGTATACGAGCTGGCGTAACGCCAATACCTGGTCTATTTCACACAACTGAGACAAGCAGTTCAGGATGGCTAAATAAGGCGAGGTCTTTAATGATCAACCCCGATAATCAAGATTTGCTAGCTACATTACCTTTTTTGGAGGAAGAAACAAACCTAGATCGACTTATTATGTTGCTTTCGCGAGAGTTGTCAAACTCTGCCGCAATACCTAAATATAAAACCTCTTCCAATAAGAAGGCGCGCTTACAAACTAGTGCAATTGATATTGATGATAACGACGATACACCAACTTACGCCAAAAATGTAACAAACCTTTATAATGGCTCTTCAACAAAAAACAACCCATTTAGTGATAGTGATTGGGTTAGAGTGGATATATCATCATCTGGTGCAGAGTTATCTGGGGACTCAGATCCAAATTCACATAATTTCTCTACATTGCAATTAGATCAAGCCGGTTTCCCTGGAAATAGCCAGGATACAGTATTGTGTTCATTATTTGAACCAAATACGTTACAAATAGATACAGACACTATTTTAGGTACTAGAGATTGTTTAATCGGTTCACTTTTTGATGAAGACGAAGTGTCTACAATTAGGGAGGAAAGCACAACATTCACCGGTAATCCATCATTAAGCCGAATTACAACAACACAATTAGCATTCGTAGATGCAATGATTGTATATCGCGATTATATTATCGATATGACTGCGCTTCAAGATGTTAATATTAATAATACCACAACACCTCGAGCAATTATACGAAAGCTATTTCATGATGGTAGATTCAATTCAATGATGGATGAAGCAACCCAGCACACCTTCAACACAGCGCCGGAGAACACTTATTCTAATGATAATTTTAAAGCCAACATTAGGTTACAAAAGCAAGCTCATATATGTTTGTTTGCACAACCAAACCCAAAGTTTCAGATTGCATTAGCAAATTACTGTTATCATTTTTTTGTGCATGATGAATTAATGCACCGCGGTGCTGGCGATGCGTCGTGGTATGATTTTTTTGTGTATAATGGATCGAGTGTATCTGCAGATCCTAACATAAGTAGAGATCTATTAATCGGCCTGGATGGTACGGGCCTAGACCTCCAAGGCCTCGGTGGATGGACGCCCACCTTCTTCTCCGTGGTCGACGACGCCGAGGAAGACGCGCCTATGGATAGTATTGCACAGTATCTAGTATATAACAACAGGGATAATTATACCACCCACGCTCGGCCGAGTAACCACCAAGAGCTTGATGGAATAGCAATAGAAGAGGTCTCGGCCGAGGCGTTAAGAAATAGTCTAATATACGGTAATAATGATGCATTGCAAGGCAATAGTATATTTAAAGTTTTTAATAAATTTGTCACTTTAATATTGGATGCAGCAATGGGCCGGACAGCCCGCGTTAGCGGCGAGGGCACCAAGTTTTATTATTTCCCTGATGACTCTCCGGTTCCTGTTACTCAGGCTGGTGGTTTGGACGCGAGATCATTTTTCTTATTATGCTTTAAAGTTTTTATAACTGTATTTGCGAAACGTAGTGATTCAGATAAAACATATCCTCGAATCTATAATGTAAACACCTTGGCGTTCCAGTCCGCAGACGCCGACTACTGGGGCCAAGGCCCGGGAGACGAAGAAGTTTTAGGCTCTATTTCATTCTATATGCCTGAAGGGTTTGCAGATAGAGCAACTAATGCGATGGAGGCAAGAAACGCGGTGGAGGCAACTACCTCATATAAGACATTTACAGATGCAAGAAAAAAGGTTGATCAACAAACAAGGGGCCTAATAACCGGTTTAAGTCATCTTGGCGCAATTAGACGTGGTATAAAAGAGGCACGTAATATGTTGGGTAATGTCACAGCAGCCACCGGCGCGCCCCCAATTGTAAATGAATTTTCACCAAAAGGCACTACTTCGATATTGTTTTCACGTTTTGGACCAGGTCATATGACAAACATATATAAAAGCATTGCCAGACAATTGCCTCATATTGACCATAATCCCACCACCGCCACAACAAAAGCATTATTACCATATTATAAAAATGTAGGCTCATTATCAACAAACTTGGGTGGCGGTAGGATTAACGCATTAAAAAATCTTCTCATTAATATAGAGGGATATACAATAAAAGAAGATAATATATTTGATCCTACATATGCAAAAATTATGTGTGTAGGTATACCCTCCGGCGGTGCCAAGATATTACACAACCAACCAACAAATATAATAACAAATCAGTCAATTCAAGATGGTGATTTAGGCGAGCATCCATTAAACAATGAAGATCCTTTGGGTATAGACACAATATTAAAAGTTTCTATTACAAAACTTGATACACTTTTACCAACAATCAAATATAAGGATAAAACCTATTATTATGATCCACAATTATTTATTGCACCAAATGGGTTTGATAATATAATATATGATACACCACTATCAGATCAATTAGACAAAATAGTATTTAATAAAGTTATGAAAACAAATACTGGTGACATGGTGGTAGAGAAAATTGAATGGGATGATAATATAGGATTTCCATCTGGTGTTGGATTAGACGTCGATCCTGCAATTGCAAAAGATATTGCAATGAGTGCTATCATTAATGATTTATTATGCTTTTATTTATCATTAATAACAGGATTAGAATTAGGCGAAGAAAACTTTCAAATTGATGAAAATCTTTTAGATCAAAGAATTGATGCGACGATGCTTCAATCCAGTCATCAAACAAAAGATATTGTTGTTAACATTCCAGAATTATGGAATTTTTCAACGCCAATGACAACAGACATTCTAGAAAAAATAGTTAATTGGAATGCCATTAAATCATTTGGGGATTATGATACGTTTAAAGTCAAATTATTATCAAAATTGAATGATTCCTCCGATGGTGCATTAATCTACTCACAACAATTTTTAAACTCTTTATTATTTAAACCATATGCAACAAGGGCAGAAATAATATATCCAAAACGTTTTGATGGTATGTTCTTTCGTCTAATTAACACAGACGAGTTTATTGTTGATACATTTGATTTCGAAAATGGTAATGGTTCATCATTGAAAACCTTATTATTGAATGCAAATCTTGCATTTGAACAACCTCCTGACAGTGATAATTTTTATGTTATTAAAAATGGGAACACCGAGGATGCGACGGAAATTTTAGAACTAACGGCAAATATTGAATCATTTAAACCCGACGAGGTGACTGATGGGTGAAAGTATTGCATCAAAAATATTACCCATAATAAACGCCCCAGAATCTACGGGCTTTAAAACAACGTTTGTTTATTTTGGTTACAATATCGATAGTCAATTAGCTGGACGTGCGGATACGACACAAATAACCGTGTCTTGGACGGGTGCAGCAAATACAACGGAGTTTGGGAATATTGATGGGGGCCATGTTCCGGTATTAAGCGCCGAAGCACTTGACCCAGATTGGAAAAACTTAGTCATCAGTAATCTGAACGCCGGTAATGTTTTAGATGAATCAATAATGGATCATAATTTTTCAAATATAATCTTACAAGATTATTATGCCGAAATTAGATCTGTAGAGCTTTTAGATGCAGCGTTAGCAGGAATTAATGTTAATATTGAAAACCTAAATGCAACCGATGGAACAGGAGCAATTATAACAGCATTAGACGTTGACGTAGACCCGTCGCCAACAACAGCAAATTATATTGTGGGTGAAAGCGTGTCGGATGAAATATTAACGGCAATATTAAATCAAAAAATAATAAATAATGCCTTAGAACCAACAGGTGTTTCTCCTGGCAATACATTATTGGGTATGATATCAGGGATACAACATATCAACACAATTGATACAAAGGTTGCTCATGATGTAGCACGTTTGGCATCAAAAAATCCATATGGAACATTTTCCGGAAATATATCATATGTTATTGGTGATTTAGCAGACAAACAGGTGATTGCAATTAATTACTTTGGTCCAAATACGGTATCGAGCGATTCTTTTGAATATGGTATTGCGCCAATTGGTATGAAAAACGCAAATGTTAATAAATATGGGGAAGCAATTGTTGTTGGTTATTTGTTAGAAAAATCAGAACTAACGTTAACCGGTGATATTAAGGACACAATATTTAAGTTTGTGTCACAAGATCCAAATGAGAATATATTTTCGAGGTTAACATTTAATTGGATTGATGAAGATATTGATATATCAACAACATACACATATACAATATCAACTATTGCCGTCGCAAGGATCCCTTCTTTACAAACCGACACCGACGGCATAAAAGATATTGATGTATTGGTTAGATCACGCCCACAAACATCGATTATAACAACAGGAACAGGGTACCCACCACCCCCAAGTGGTATTGAATTTATATATGACAACTTTAATAAACGGCTTCATATTGGGTGGGATTTTGGTACTGATGACATTAATGCCACAAAGTTTCAGGTTTTTCGAAGAAAAACTATTGATGAACCATTTTCATTAATTAGGCAATATGACTTTGGGATTAGTATTAACCCGTACGTAACCGAAAATATTGATTATGGGCTAAACGTAAAACTTGATCAGGCATTATTCTATTATATTGATGAGGATTTTGTTGAAGGAAAAGAATACATATACGCTTTATGTTCAATTAATGAAAATGGTGCAAGTTCATCATTTTCGGATCAATATACTGTCAATTATAATATCATAACAGGTGAACTTGAAATTAGATTACTTTCAGTTTCAGGTGCCCCAAAACCATATCCTAATTTTTATCTAGATCAAGAGTTAACACAAAACGTAGGTAAGATAAGTGATGTATCTAAACTTAAACTTTATTTCACCCCAGAGGTTTACAACGTAACAAAAAATAGTTTTGATCTAGTAACCGGCGATATTAGTGACACGGTATTATTAGATTTTCTTAAGGAATCCGGATCATTGACTAAAACAGGAAAATATTCACTTGAAATGACTGAGCTGGGAACTTTTCAACAAACAACAACAGATGTGATTTTATCTTCTGATGATATATTAATACAAGGCTCAGGACGTGATCAAGGTTTAATATTAGATCCTACTTCTGTTTAAACTATAACGCGAACTATATATTTATGAATTGAGGACAATATGGGAATTTTAGACAACGCTACAAATAATATTATCATTGACGCTGTATTAACGGACTTAGGAAGAATTGCATTGGCAAGAAACGATGGGTCTTTTTCAATATCACGATATTCTTTCGGTGATGATGAAGTTGATTATGGGCTTATAACGCGCTTTGGTAGGACAGTCGGTAAGGAAAAAATCATAAAAAATACCCCCGTGTTTGAGGCTATAACAGATTCGAGTCTGGCGCTTAAACATCAATTGGTCACATTACGTATACCAAACTTGGATCGTGTGCCGATTATAACACTTGAAGGTAGTGCTGTCACAGCCGCGACTACATCCTCACCGGTGACTGTGTTAACGGTTACGAAAAATAAAACTGAACGCTTAACACTATCGCAAACAATAATAAATGAGAATACTGTACCCCAACAACTTGTTGATGGGAATATCAAAGTCCAAGCTGATAATCGGTTTTTGGTTATTAATAATAGTCGACCAGCCTTTATTGACACAAATAATGTTGCAACATACAATATTGTTCGAGGGAAAGCGACAAGGGCCTCGTCAAAAGGTGGCGCGGTATATGACCTTAACATACGTGCAAAATCAATTGCAGATTCAATGTTTACAACATTTGGTGATGTTTCGGATAAAACAAAAATAACAACATTTATTAAGATTACAGGCACCGCAAGTGGTGCATTAACATATATCGAAGTTGTAATTTCACAGACATAAAATTTAATAGGATAAAGAATGCCCACTAAGAAAACGCTATCACCTGCGGACATAACCAGCAAACAATCGTTCTTAAATCAGCTTGTTGATATTATTCAAGAAGATGTGTCTGGATCTGCAACTAGAAAAACATATTCAAATTTTATAACAGGGACACTTGTTGGTCCAGGTGTGACATCATCATTATTTCAGTCTGTGTATGATCAAGGTTATTCATTACAAACTGCAAATGCTATTTTTGATATGACGTTTGGACTACGTTCAGGTTCTAATTTAGTTGCCTCTGCATCAACCGGTGAAGATTCAGCAGGAAAACTTCTATTTTCATCACAAAGTTTAATGATGCGTGAAAAGGTTGCAAACTATTCGCAGTATGCCCAATTGTTGTTAGGCGATGCGACTAATACGTTTTATGCCCCATTTGCTAGCACAACGGCAACTGAGAAAATTGATGAAGCATTATTTATAAACTTTAGAAGATTATTTTCTCGTGACCAAATAAGACGTGAAACATTTGCGTTACGTTTTTATCAAACTGGTGTTTTGGATGGTTCTGCAAATGACTCTGCAGTGAATATTGCAATTGCAAATGGTTTAACCGGTACAAATATTAATAGAACTACAACGAGTGGTTCGACGATATTTACGGACGTGGGTTCGGCTGCAAACCAACTTCATAGCTTTGGCGGTACCGTTGGCAACATAGTAGATTCTAGTGATACAACAAGAAAAGTTGGTCTTATGTTTTACGATATGGGCATTGGCGTCTTCGATTTATCCCGTATATGTATGACAGATCAGCATATATCGGGTGTTATTGATGCCGTTGGTAATGCTAATGATGCCGGCGCAGGTGCAGGTAAGATGATTCTTGGAAGTGCAACTGGTAACCCATCCGCAACGTTTAAACCTGATCTTCTTGTCTCGGCTTCAATTGACGGTGTCCTTAATCACATTGCATCAACAAGGTTTTCCAGTGGTTCTATCACAGCGGCAACTTTTCAAAATCAAACAGAAATTAATTCAACACTAATATTTTGTCGTACCGGTGTGAATGATTTTAACTATTCATCAAACCCAACATTCACCGACGCAAATGGTCAAATTGTTGTATTAACACCAAATACAACTGAAAAAACATTTTCATTCATTACAACAATTGGTTTGTACGACGCAAGTGATCGACTTCTGGCTGTCGCAAAACTTTCAAGACCAGTTGAGAAAAATGATACTCGGGATCTTACATTTAGGGTTCGTTTAGATTTCTAATAGGATAACGTGTGGCGATTTTAAAATTTGATAAAAGCCTGGATTTCGTAAATCGCTTTACATTACATCCTAGTAGGTCGTATACAAGTTCAAGCAGTGGCATTATGGGCACGATTAAGTTAACATCGGTTAAAGAGGGCCGACGTTTATCTTTGCGTGCAGATTCAATTGTAGATTATAGTGGATACTTATATACTGCCCAATGGAAATTATCTTCATCAATATATGGTGCTTCTCCGCGCACGGATTTTGAAGGTGAGTTTTATGACGCGGATAACGATGCAGTAGGGTTGTTCGGCGCGATTAATACCATGGTTAACGAGGGTTCTGCAATATATGGTCCGGATAAGAAATATTTTGATATTACCCGATTTACCCCTTATCTTGAGACGCTAACATTATCATCAACAACTAAACCCAACACATATACGCTTTCAACTTCCAGCACCGGCTCATATCGTAAAAATACAATTCGAAAACAAATATTTCGTGATAATGCCGGAATATTTCGAAAGTGTGATTGGGCTTATTCAAACGCTCACACGATTAATTTTTTTACCGCATCCAGTGTTGAAGCTAACTGTGCTATCATCTACCCAGATCCCACAGGGTCTGACGGTACCGCAAAATACCGTCCGGATGCAGGCTTTACATTCGAATTTTATATAAATCCTCGATACACAACAGATAATGATGCGTCTTCATTCAATGCCGGGACAATCATTCATTACTCAAGTGCATATGCGATAAGCTTAGCAACAGGATCAAGTAAAGACATTAACGGCTTACCAAATGGCTATCGCCTATTATTACAACTTAGTTCAAGTGCAGACGTTAATCCAAGCTCTATCGCATTTAATGCCGCACCATCCACCGGTAGAGAGATGATATATTCAAGTAGTGATAATGCGTTAACAAAAAATACATGGCATCACGTTGCGATACGTTGGGGAGGTATTAGTGCCCAAAATGGAACGGGCAGTTTTGTTATTGATGGGAATATCGACACAGAGTTTGTGATTCCAAGTGCATCAATAACAGCACCCCCGGGTTTAACTACGTACGTAGGTATAACAGGTCGTGAAGACGCAAACGCATTATTTTTAGGCAATTATTTTGATGGTACGAATACATCAACTAATGCTATTGCTGGATTTTTTAATTCAAAAGTCAATACTCGTGAAGGATTAATCGAAATTCAAGGCGCCGGCGGTTCATTAATAGACGATCCTACTTCATATGGGTTTACAAATAAACTAAATGCCGAGTTGCATGAGTTAAGAATATATAAAAAATATCGAGATTTAAAACAAATAAACAATTTTAAAAATGTAGGTTTTGGCGAATCACAATTTTCTATAGAAAAATCCGGATCATTGGCATTATATGTTCCACCCTTTTTTGTTATGGAATCGCCAATACATAAACGCTTTCTTAGTGCGTTTGGTTTGTCATCTTCACCAAGGCCGGCTTCAACACCATATAATGTTACAATGTCGTTTAATACAGAGGGTTATATTTTAAATCATTCAAATTTCTTTCGAGATTTTGTGACTCATCGATATCCTCGCTTTTTTAATCTAACAGGATCAACGTCATTAACGATTGATGATAGACATGTGAATGATCAACTTCGTGACGACACAAGTATGGTGGCTAGAAACTTTTTAATAATGCCAAATGATAATGGAGGATTTAGTCCAGACTATACGTTACTCAAAACAGGAACGTTTACAAATACACCAGATTCGACCAGTATATTGCGAAGGTTTGTTAATGATCGATCCCGCACAGATTTATCGATCATAACACTTAATAGAATGTTAGATGGAAGAAAACCAAAGAAACAACCTTCCAGTGATGTAGGTGATTCATTATATGAACCGACTTACCCATCAACAGATCCAACAGATGGCGCATTTTATAATGATCGGCAATTTGAGACTTCAATAGGTGATGATTGGAACGAAACACTAAATAGCCCTATGATCATAGGTAAACAATTTGAAAGTAATATTATGTTTAAGCCCAATGGTCTAGACCGAATGCAATCACCCCACACGCCAAACTCTACAAAAAGGGGTTTTTATGTGTTCGAGGCAACCGGTGATGAATCATCTAATCAAGCAGTATTTTTCAATGTGTCAAATATATTTTATGGAAAAAGAATAAAACCAGGAACGCTAACAATTAGTGACACAGGACTAATAGGTAGTGACAATAAAATAAATATGACACTCAAGGATGATGGGTTTGGTAATCTATATAGATCAAACGCCCCAACGCCAAATCGTCTTCACTCAGTTGGTAATGTATTTTATAATGAAGGGATTATTGCAATAAAGTCCCCGCATTTATTTCAATTCGGTAGTGGTAGTTTTAATATTGATTTTAATGGTATACAGGATGTGATTAATAGAGAGATGTTAATCGAGGCACCTAAAAATTTATTAAATGTGTCATCTAATCCTACATACCTAAAATTGGCACCTACCGATAATGCAAATGAAACAGCAGATGAGTTTGTATATATAACAACTATATTGTTACATGATAAGGATATGAACGTTATTGGTCGTACAACATTATCTGAACCTATTGTTAAACGGATAACAGACGCAATAACATTTAGGTTAAAAAAGGATTTTTAGTGATATTAGCGCTAGATATATCTACATCAATAACCGGGTATGCGATTATTGACAAAACCGGATTAATTAAAGTTTATGGTCATGTTGATTTAAGAAAAGAAAAATGTTTTATTAAGAAAGTAACAAAAGCAAAAGAGAAAATATTATCTTCTATTGAAGGCCTTGATATTGAGGCGCTAGCTATTGAGAAAAATCTACAGGCATTTAGAAGAGGCCTTTCATCTGCACAAGTTATTAACACTCTTGCCCGGTTTAATGGTGCTTTATCATATGCCGTGGCCTCTACACTTAATATCCCATTAACAAACATTGATGTTAATCAAGCACGCAGATCTCTAGGCTTCAAAATACTTAGGGAAAAAGTTTGTGGACTATCAACAAAAGAACAGGTCAAGCAAGCACTAGATAGCCTCTTGGCAACATCCAATCAAAAAATACAATGGGGAACAAGGATACTTAAGTCGGGCCCAAGAAAGGGCCTAGAAATACATGATAATGGTGTATACGATGAGGTTGATGCAATAGTAACTGGATTAGCATATTTGAAAATATGTGATTAGTGGTTTATTATTGATTAATGATTAGTTTACGTGAACGGATGTCCTTACTGCAGAAGGCATTTGGTAAGTGCGTGTTAGCAAATGATGGTGTTAATGCTTCATTAAGGTGTGTTAATCATAATTGCAATTCTCGTTTAAATCATACAAAACTTAAGTTGGTAATAAAACTTGATGAAGAACTATATCATTGTTGGGTTTGTGGATTAAAAGGGCGAAAAATATTAACGTTATTTCGAAAATATGCACCTTCATACTTTGATCAGGCAAAGGAAATATTTTCATATGATAATATAACACAAAAACAAATTGATATAATAAAAGAGGAAGTAAAATTACCAAAGGGTTTCTTATTACTTGCATCAAATCTAGATTCCAAACATCCGGACGTTAAAGCGGTTTTAAAATATCTTAAAACAAGAGATATCACAATACAAGATATGTGGTATTATCGATTAGGTACAACCACATTTGGTAGAACAAGGCGTCGTGTTATTTTTCCTTCGTTAAATTTGGATGGTGATGTTAATTATTGGGTTGCTCGTATAATTGATGAAGGAAAAACCTATAAATATTGCAACTCAAAAGCGACAAAAAAGACGATTATATTTAATGAAATCAATATTGACTTTACTAAACGTCTCACAATTGTTGAGGGCCCATTTGATCTGGTGAAGTGTGATGAGAATGCAGTTTGCTTATTGGGTTCAGATCTTAATGAAAAGTATTCTTTATTTCGCGAATGTGCAAAACATAGAACCCCAATATTGTTGGCTCTTGATGCCGATATGCCAATAAAAATACAGAAAATATCAAAAGCCCTACATATGGCAGGGTGTAATATTAAAATAATGCCACTCGGTAAGTTTAGTGATGTAGGCGAAATGTCAAAAGAACAATTTATAGAGCAAAAACGTCTTGCGTATAATTGGGATCCAATTGATCAATTATACCAAAAGATATCTGGAATCAAAAATGGAACAATTTTATGAATATTGATAGAAAGTTTAGATGTGTACACATATCTGATATACACTTTCGAGGTCTTTCAAGACATAAACAATATAGAGAATCATTTAATGATTTTTTTGATCAAATGAATGATATTAAACCTGATATTATTTTTGTAGGTGGTGATATTGTTCATAGTAAAACACAAGGGATATCCCCTGAACTTATTGATATTTTATCATGGTGGTTTAAGGGGCTCTCAAAATCAGCTCCAAGCGTACATATTATCTTAGGTAATCATGATGGTCTAATGTTAAACAAAGAACGACAAGATGCAATATCACCAATATTGTCTGCATTAAATTTAGATAATGTTTATTTACACAAAAAATCCGGAACATATAACACACATATCCTTGGTTATAATTTTTGTGTTTTTTCTTGTTTTGATGAAGAGGGTTGGGAAAATGTTAAACCAATACCAAACGACACAAATATAGCATGTTTTCATGGTTCAGTCACAGATGCACAAACAGACACAAATTGGGGTCTTGATGGGGATGTTGACGTATCATTCTTTAAGGAATATGAATTTGCATTTTTGGGTGATATACATAAGGCACAATTTATTAATGGGGAAAAAACTATAGCATTTAGTGGTAGTACAATCCAACAAAATTTTGCTGAGCATACCAAAAAAGGTTATTTGTTATGGGAAATTGATGATAAAGATAATTTTGATGTCTCATTTAAACAAATCAAAAATGAAGTACCATATATCACAATCGATTGGCGAGATACAATCCAAGAAACATTAAACAAATATGCATATATCCCAAAAGGTGCTAGGATTCGAATTCAAAGTAAAACGCCAATTCAGCAAATTAGTTGGCAACATCTACAATCATATATGAAGGAAAATTATAACGTCAATGAATTGGTTTATGATCTTCGTCGCGATAAAACACAAATTTCCAAATCGAAAGATGATCTAAAACTTGAAAATGAAAATTTTAGAGATATTAATACGTTAATAAAATATATGAATATGTGGTTGGAATCATTGGAATATTCTGCTGAGGAAAAAGAGAATATAATTAATTATTATCGAAAAATATATGATCAAATTTTGGAACCAGATTGTTTACGCAATGTAAGGTGGTCAATTGACTCCTTGGAATTTGATAACATCTATTCATATGGTTTGGGTAATAAGATTAATTTTAATGCATTACGTGGTATTAATGGGATATTTGGCAAAAACCGAACCGGCAAATCATCAATTCCAGGTTCAATTATGTATGGGTTATTTAATGGTACCGACCGTGGCGCAATAAAAAACAACCATATAATTAATGCAAGAAAAAACCATTGTAAGGTATCAATCGACTTTACTATTGGTGGTTTACATTATCGTGTTGAACGACAGAGCGTTAAAAAAGTAACAAAACAAGGTAAAGAACACGCCGTAACACACATGAACTGCTTTCAACTTAATGAAAATAAAGAAATTATTAAGGATATGTCTGAGGAACAGCGCCGTGAAACAGAAAAAAGAGTAAGGTCATTAATTGGCACTGCAGACAACTTTTTGCTTACATCATTTGCGTCTCAAGGCTCAATGAATAACTTTATAAAAGAGCGTGCCACAAATAGAAAATTAATTCTTACATCATTTTTGGATTTTTCAATTTTTGATAATCTAAATAAAATTGCACGCCAAGACCTTTCATCCCTTAAAGAAAAACTAGCACACTTTCGCCGACGTGATTTTGGAACAATCGAGTATGAAAAAAATATTGAATTAACAAAATTACAAACTAACCTAAAACAACATGGGGAAATAAAAAAAGAAATAAACGATAAGTTACAAAATATTCAAATAAAGCTTTCACAACTTCCAACAGAAATTATAACGCAATCTGATGTTGATCAACAAAACGTAAAGATTCAAGATCTTAAGAAAAAAATCATTGATCTTGAGAAGGAAAAGACTGATATTACAACTAGTTGGCAAAACAAAAGTGATAAAATCAAAGAAATTAGAGACTTTTTAAAGACATATAATCTTGAAGATCTTAAAAAACAAGTCTTTATATACGAAAAGATTGTTAGTAATTTAGACATAATGAGAAAAACACTAATAAATAAAAAACGTACAAAAAACATCTTAGAAAAATCTATGTCTGCGTTAAATGAAGTACCTTGTGACGATTTATTCCCAACTTGCAAGTTTATAATGTCTGCTCACGAGTCAAAGTCTGAGCTTTTAGATCTTTGCAACAAAATTATTAATATTGAAAAAAACATAGCAGAAATGTCGAGTGCGATTAATGAGGATGATATCAATAGTATTCGTGACAAAATAAAGAAGATTGATGCAATTACTTTAAAAGCAAACTCTATAGAACAAGAAATTAAGACAAACCCGTCTAGAATAGTGCTTTGTGATGAAAAAATTAAGGTATTTGAAGAACGTGTGGCATTAAATGATGCACAGTTAAGAAACATGTTTAAACATATTTCAACAGATCCGGAACATAATAATCTTAATAGTCTTAAGTTAAAGAAAAGGGAATACGAAACAAAAATAAGAAATAATGACGGACAACAAATATCACTTGCAAAATCAATAGGGCGTTTGCAAAATGAAATTAAAAACATACGTAAAGAACATGAGGCATTTAAAAAGCTAACACTGGAATGGAAAATTGTTGAGTTGGTTTCAGTTGCAACATCAAAAAAGGGCATACCATTAAACATATTGACACGTAAATTACCTCAAGTCAATGAGGAAATTGCACAAATTCTACAAGGCAGTGTTGAATTTGCAATTGAGCTTGAGGTGGATTCAGACTCAAATTCAATGGACATATATATTAATTATGGTGATTCACGACGCATTATTGAATGTGCCTCTGGTATGGAAAAAATGATGGCGTCGCTGGCAATAAGGGTTGCACTTATTAATCTTACAACATTACCTAGAAGTGATGTCCTAATTATTGATGAGGGATTTGGGACACTGGACGAGCTTAATATTGAAGCATGCAACAATTTATTACAAAATCTCAAGAAGTGGTTTAAAACAATATTGGTGATATCACATATTGACGGCATCAAGGATTCGGTTGATAATATTATAACAATAACAAAAAATGGACAAGATTCATATGTTAACGTACCATAAACCAAAAATACCAGATGCATGCCCTATTTGCAATGTATTACTTCGATCATTGGACCTAGAAGTATATAATAGGGTGTCGATTTGTGCTGATTGTGAAATGCACTTTTTACAAAGATTTAAACCATTATGGGATGAAGGGTGGCGCCCAAACCCTCGGCAAATAGAGGAACGTCTTAAAGAACGTACAAAAGAACCTTTCTTTTTTGTTCATTTATAATATATTTAATAAATACTATGGGGTTATTTATGCTCGATCTTACAGGCCTTCGCGCCTTTTCACAAGTTATTGATTATACATATGGTGGGTCAAATGGGCAATACAAGTTGTCATCAACATTTTTAGGTGATGAAGTATTGGAGCTGAGATATAAAGCGATATTTCAATTTATTGATCATGTAACGCTTAAAGAGCAAAAAGATAGATTTTCGAAAGAATCGGAGACTCTTATCTTGGAGCTTTTAAAAAATGCAAAAAAAGCGTATAATGATGAAACCAAGAGCACAAAGCTTAGGCCTAAACTCGAGTCCGATGTTGATGATGTTCAAATGGTTGATATGACGATATATTCACCACGTCAAACGGCATATTATACACGTGTCATGACATATCATTTAAATTAATCAATATATGTTATGGCAGCAATCTCCAAACAAAGGCAAATTAAAGAAATAATTAAATGTGGAAAGATACCAAAACATTTTTTTAATCGTTATGTTAAGATTCAGCATCCCCAAAAGGGATTAATTCCGTTTAAGACCTATAAGTTTCAAGATGATTGTGCCAAAGATTTTAATGAACATCGTTTTAATATCGTTTTAAAATCGCGTCAACTTGGGTTATCAACGTTAAGTGCAGCCTATGCCGTATGGTTGGCAATATTTTATAAAGACAAAAATATTTTGGTTATTGCAACCAAACTTGCAATTGCAATGAACTTTATTCGTAAAGTTAAGGTTGTTGTACGAAATTTACCAAAATGGCTATTATTGCCGGCAATTGTTGAAAACAACAAACAAACAATTTTATTTTCAAATGGTAGTCAAATAAAGGCGGTACCAACCTCTGATGACGCAGGAAGATCAGAGGCACTTTCACTTTTAATTGTTGATGAAGCAGCGTTTGTTCGTAATTTTGATGAAGTTTGGGCCGGTATATATTCAACACTTTCAACCGGTGGGCGCGCCATTATTTTATCGACCCCGAATGGCGTTGGCAACATGTATCATAAACTTTATATTGATGCGATGGCCGGTGTTAATGAGTTTAATCATATTAAGCTTTTATGGGATGTCCACCCCGCCCGTGATGATGAGTGGTTCAAGAAAGAAACGAAAAACATGTCACAAAAACAAATTGCACAAGAATTAATGTGTGATTTTGCGGCATCAGGTGACACATTTTTAGCAGTTGATGATATTGATTATTTAAGACAAACCATTAAGGAACCAATAGAGAGATGGGGTCCCCAAGCAGGGGTATGGCTATGGAAATATCCAAGAAATGACATCAAGTATGTAATCAGCGCAGATGTTTCACGAGGAGATGCTGCCGACTTTAGTACTTTTCATGTAATTGACACAAGCGCGTCTGAAGTTGTTTGTGAATTTAAGGGTCGATCACCACCTGATGAATTTGCTGTCGTTCTTGCCGAGGCGGGAAGAAAATATAATCAAGCGTTAATATGCCCAGAAAGCAATACATATGGGTATGCTTTGATTATGAAATTGGTTGAAAATGGATATCCTAACCTATATTACAAAAATGAAGCAGATAGATATGCATATGGTCAAGGCTTATCTAAAATAGGATTTGAAACAAATACAAAAACTCGTAAACAAATACTAACAAAGCTTGAAGAAGTTTTACGACGCAAACAAATTAAATCATACTCATCACGCCTATATGACGAACTTAAAACGTTTGTTTGGCGTAATGGAAAAGCACAGGCATTAAAAGGGAAAAACGATGATTTAGTTATGTCATTGGCAATCGGGGTATATTTGTATGATACAAATACATCATTAACGAAGCAAGGTCAAGGTGTGATGAATGCGATGATGGCAGCATTTGCCATAAACAAATCATCCAAACCCCCAGAAAATAAATTTGTTAACAACCATTGTAATATGGGATATGATATTGATAAACCTATACTTATTGATAATGATCAAGCTGAGGGCCCAACTAAAGGCACTTCTAATTTTTGGTGGTTATATGATTGATGGAAAGGATAAAAATGGCTGAACAAGAAAGTCTTTTTAATAGGCTAACAAAACTTTTTCGCTCTGGGCCCGTCATTCGACGTAAAGTAAAAGGGTTTAAACCAACAACAACCGACACATTAAATGCGTTTGGTATGGGTGTAAATAATGTAACGTCAAGTACTTTAAATGCATACGGTCAATTTGATCGAACTGCACGATATGGTGATTTTTCGTCAATGGAGGCAACACCAGAAATATCCAGTGCACTAGATATCTATTCAGAGGAAGCAACTTCTGTTGATGATAAAGGTATAACGCTACATGTATATAGTGATAATAGAAAAATACAATCTATTTTAGACAACTTATTTTATGATATTTTAAATATTGAGTTTAATTTATCAATGTGGGTTCGAAACTTATGTAAATATGGAGATTTTTTTCTTTTTATTGAAATAAGCCCAGAGTTTGGTATTACAAACATTTATCCTATCCCGATTATGGAAATTGAACGGGAGGAAGGGTATGATCCAAGTGATCCATCTGCAGTTCGTTTTAGATGGATCACAAATGGTAATCAGGCGCTAGAGAACTGGCAGATTGCACATTTTAGATTATTAGGTAATGATTCATTTTTACCATATGGATCAAGTGTGCTTGAGGGCGCCCGTCGTATTTGGAGGCAATTAGTTCTTATTGAAGACGCAATGTTGGTGTATAGAATTATACGTGCTCCTGAACGACGAATGTTTTATATTGATGTCGGTAACGTGGCGCCTGAAGATATCCCAACATATATGAAACAAGCACAAGATAATCTAAAAAGAAATGAAGTAATTGATAAAGACACCGGTCGTGTGGATCTTCGATATAACACATTAAGTGTGGATCACGATTATTTTTTACCGGTGCGAGGATCTGATTCTGGAACAAAAATTGAAACCCTTGCCGGTGGAACTAATACCTCGGCAATTGAAGATGTCGAATATATACAAAAGAAATTATTTGCTGCGCTTAAGATACCTCGGGCATATCTTGGATATGATGAAGATATCGGTTCCAAGGCCACATTAGCGCAGGAAGATATACGATTTTCTCGCTCAATTCAAAGGATCCAAAAAACAATCATTTCGGAACTTAATAAGCTAGCAATAATCCACTTATATTCACATGGATTTACGGGGGATCAACTGTTAGCATTTGAACTCAAGCTTAATAACCCAAGTTCAATAGCACAACAACAAAAACTTGAATTAATTTCATCACGTTTTGATATTGCAGGAAAAGCCCCAGAGGGTGTTGTTGATCGTGACTGGATTAGAAAAAATGTAATGGGCTTAACTAGTTCGGCAATTGATGATATAGAACGTGGTCTCAGGAAGGACAAACTACATGATCTTAAGCTCGAAGACGTATCGTTGGATACCGCGCCGACCGCGGCCCCACCCCCTGAGGGGGTTGAAGGTACATCCGGTGATAATATTGATGATTTATTTGCGTCTGATAATCGTGACTTAAATAATACTGGTGATTTATTATTGTCCGATAGTCATAATGATAATCTTTTAACTGCCTATAATTACGATGTTGACGATGATGTTGACGATGATGTTGACGATGATGACGATGATGATGATGACAAGATTGAAATTAAGACACAAGATGTCTTAACATTTCCAATAAAAAAACAATCACAAATTCTTAATGTTTTTAATGAACCGATTAAAAAATCCAGAAAAGTCCGAGGTCCAGCTAAAACAGGCATGCCAAACTTTTCAAAAATGACAGCTGTCGGCCGGAACGCAAGAAACCAAGACTCAATGTCAAAACCATTTGGGTCCGATACTTTAAGCCGAATATCTAAATTAGGTGAACATAATAATAATGCCAATATTAATGATTTTTATGAAAAAAAAGTTAAACAACACGCCATAATGACAAAAGAATTGGAGTCAATGTTAACAAACATGGGTGACGACCTAAATATAAATGTAGGTTCTTTATTGCATGAATCGGAGAAATTAGAAAATGAGTAAAGGACATAACAAAAAAAGAAATGTAGGCCTTATATACGAGCAAGTTATTCAACGATCTTCACAAGCTTTGGTCGAAGGTCGTGTTGATGATGCAAAAGTATATACTCAATTTTTGAAACGTCATTTTGCGCTAGGTTCAGAAATTTTTAAGGAATATAAATTATTTAGTGCGATTATCGGTACTCATGGTGTGTCAGAAAAGGTTGCTGATCGTATACTGGAATTGGCTCGCACTTCGATGAAAGACATTAATATGAACAAACTGAAGAAAGAAAAAGGCGTATTAATTAATGAAGCAAATCAAATATTCGGCAAAGGAGTATTATTTGCCGATCAAGTTGAAAAATATAGGGCGTTAGCAACGGTTCAAACATTATTAAACGAATGGGCTAACCCTGGAACGTTATCAGTGCCTAATACTGCCCGCTATGAAAATCAGTTACGTAATTTTATGATGCTCAATGAAATAACGACAGAAGTAAAAATAATCGATGATGTTAATGATATTAGCATTAAAATGTTTCATGAACGTTTTAATAAATCTTATACCAATAAATTGTTAACAACACAAAAGAATTTTTTACGTTATATGATATTAGAGTCAAGCACACCAAAAAATATAACAAATGTAATATTAGAAACAAAACTTAAACTTCTGTTAATGTTGGAATCATATCATTCACAAGAAAAAAATGATATTTTATGCGAAAAGTATAATACCGTATATAAGAAGATTCAGTCCATGGATTGTGCTAATAAGGATGCCATGGCAAAACAATTAACAATGTTACAACTTATTCACGAATTGGAGAATGATAATGAGTAATGCAAAACTTCTCACATCTTGGCAACCTTTCGTATATGATATTACTAGTATTAAAGAGTCACGTGCAATTAATAATGGCAAAATCCTCCTCAAAGGTGTGTTACAAAAGGCGAACACATTAAACCAGAATGGTCGTATGTACCCTTTACCAATTCTTGAACGAGAAGTTCGAAATTATCAAAAATTTATAAAAGAGAATCGTGCCTTGGGGGAATGTGATCATCCGGATGAAAGCGTTGTTGAATTAAAAAATGCCTCACATATTATACGTGAAGCTTATATGGACGGGGATATATGTTACGGAACAGTTGAGCTGTTAAATACGCCTTCTGGAAAGATATTACAAAGCCTTGTTGAATCAGGCGTGACACTAGGCATATCATCTCGAGGTGTTGGATCAACTAGGTGTGAGGGTGATCACCAAATAGTGCAAGATGATTTTCAATTAATATGTTGGGATTTTGTTTCCGAGCCCTCAACCCCAGGCGCTTTCATGATGCGTGAAGGAAAAAACATTAGTACTGATGATTTACGACGCATATTTACTAAGTCTGATCGTTTATATAGAATATATAATGATATCTTAGGATGGAAATGATGGCAAAAATATCACGTAAAATGTTAAAAGGCCTTGTTAAAGAGTGTTTGGTTGAGATTCTTCAGGAAGGGATAGGAAATATTGGTAGCGATATATCGCCTATGATGACAGAGCGTTGTCTAGACCCAAGCCGTACCCGTCGAAATCGGATTCAAAAACAAGATGAAAAAATATTAGCTACAACAACCGAGGCAACTCAAAATAAACGTATATCAGCGTTGGCAAAAAATATAACTAGTGATCCAATGATGAGATCTTTATTTGAGGATACCGCAAGAACCACCTTTTCTTCACAAGATGAGACAAGTTTAAAAGCCGATTCAGGTGTTTCTTTGGACTCACTTAATAATATTGGGATTAATGTGTCATCATGGGAATCAATGGCATTTAAAAATCTACCAAACTCTGATCGTCTTAAGCTTGAACAAGACCATACTTATAGTGGAAAGGATTCAAAGACGTAAAAAAGCTGTGTTAACCCTTTAAAAGAGAATAGGATAAAACAAAATGTCTAGCGTTAAACAAACAACTGTTAATATTGTTGCCGGTAAACTAGGCATGGGATCTAGCGATACCACGTTGATGGGGGAGTTGTTTCCTGGGTCTCCTATTCATAATGGGACAATGACAAGAGATAGTGTACAGGCACAAGGCAATGAAGAATTGCTTCAAGGTGTGGTGCAGAATGGTTTGGGTCTTCCAACATTTGATCGTGATTTTACCGGTTTAGATAGTGGTGTTTCTGCTCCCGATCAAGATGTTAAGACCGGCGCTGAAGGTCTGCCGGCATCACCATGGGTACCAAACCCTGCATCACCTGGTGAAGGAAGTCAAGACCCCAAAGATTTACCTAAGGCCCCTGACGGCTTTGGTCGAACCCCTTCTAATACATACGGCACTGGCATTGGATCGGTGACAAATCCCGCAACAACAACTAAACAAATTGCAATTGCAACATTAGGCAGTTATGGGTTGGGGACTAGTGAGATACAATAATGTCACGATCCCGTCGTAATTATGGGGCAACATCTGGTCTGGATTCACGTAGTGATCTTGGCCACGGCCGATCGAGTCTCAAATTTACAAAACCCAAAATTAAAGGATCAGCATACCCTTATTCTATGACGGATGAGGAAGTTGAGGATTCGGAAGAGATAAACGATATTGAGCTTGATGACATACCGATTGGGATTAATGTGCGTACTCGTCGGTTTGTTCAAGTCACTGATCCATATGCCGATGGAAAGACTGATCGTTATAGTTTTACAAAATTAAGTGAAAAACGTAGTGCATATATGGAAGATAAAGATCCTGCGGTTTTGACCATGCCCATTAACATTGGTTCATCGACCGGTGATTTTCGTTCCGCAGTTCGCCCAACAGGAACAAAAAGAGGGTGGTCACGAGCACCAAAAACAGATGAAGAAACGCCCCTTAAGTATAGGCTTACTGATTTTTTAGATCATGAAGACGCTACAATCAGGCAATTTATACGAAAAATATTGGCAAAAGAAAAAATATATCACGAATAATCAGGGCATTTAGCGTTATTTTATGATATTTATTTTTATAATATTTGTAACGTAGGAATAAACATGTCACAATCAATGTATGAGCTAGCAATATTGGACGCAAAAAACCTAAGACGTATGGCCGAAGAGGTTGCAAAGAACAATATCATTAAATCCTTTACCCCTCAGATTAAAAAAATGGTTGAAGAAGAGATTTTTGGTGATGTTAATGAATCAGGTGATTTATGGTCTAGTTCATGGCAAAATCAACTTCGTGATAATGAGAATATTTCACATGCGTATTCACTAGGTATTCAAGCTGCTGAGGCGTTCTTGGCGGATGAATCTAATGAATCTCAAAACCCTTATTCACTTAAAAATGATTCAGCTAAACATAAGGCTTGGTTGCGTGGATGGATTGAGGTAGAAACTGAACCTGATGAAACGGAAGAAGAATTTTCAGAATGTGATTCAAAGCAATTACTTTTAGACAAAGAGAAAACAACAGAAGAAGATGCAGAAGAAGACACAGAAGAAATGGTAGAAAAAGCAGATTTAAAAGCGTTGGCATTTTTGGTTGAAAAAAGTTCATTATATAATAAAAAGGGCTTAAATCAAAGATTAAAGCGGATTCGTCGACGGTTTAAATTACTTGAACGAATTCGTATTGAGCGCTTAAATCATTCTCAATGTATATTTTTTGCGCAAAAATTTAACTTATTATTCAAAGAAGCGTTACAAATCAGACGAGACTCAATACTTATTAAGGAGTCTGACAATAATCAGGTTTGTAGTAACATTGAAAAAACACTTAAGGAGATAAATATTATGGCACGTCGTTTGAATAGAGGGGTTTTTTCACGACTCTTCGAGCAGGATGAAACAGAGGAACTGGAAGAGTTGGATGCAACCCTGGTTTTTTCCGGTGAAGGCGAAGAGGACGAAGAGTTGATTCGTGGTCTTGAAGACCTAGAGCTCGATGTTGAACTTGTCGATGAAGAAGAACTCGACGTTGACGAGGAAGAACTCGACGTTGACGAGGAAGAACTCGACGTTGACGAGGAAGAACTCGACGTTGACGAGGAAGAACTCGAACTTGAATTAGAAGAAGATGATGATATTGTCTTAGATATTGATGAATCCGCACTCCGTCAGGCATTAATGTCAGTCGCCCCACGGCGATCACGTCGAACCACCACCGCCCCACGGCGATCACGTCGAACCACCACCGCCCTACGGCGATCACGTCGAACCACCACCGCCCCACGGCGATCACGTCGAACCAGAATCAATGAATCGGCAAAAAGAGTTAATGGTACTTTGAATGAAAAAATTGATCGAAGAGAATCGATCATCTACAAGTTACAGGAACAACTTTTGAAAGTTAACCTGTTTAATGCGAAGTTGTTATATGCCAATAAGCTGACTCAGAATAAAAATCTGGGCGCGAGGCAGCAACGGACCATCGTCGAAGCGCTTGATAGCGCGAAGACAATTAGGGAAGCGAAGCTTCTTTATAAGAGCCTGTCAAAATCTACATCACGGCGAGGTAAAGTTCTTCGTGAGTCGAAACGACGGGTCCGCGGTTCATCGTCAAAATCAACAACCCAGTCAGGGGCTAAGACCTTGAATGAGGGTGTTGGGCTAGCGGATCGTTGGGCAACTTTGGCCGGAATTTCTTCGGACAAAAAATAACCAACTATATTAATACCTAAGGAGAAGACATTATGTCACGTGATTTTAGATTAAATTCGCTTACCGAAGGGATCCGGCAACGGCACCTTGGTAAGCACAATGACCGCCTTGTTGAAAAGTGGTCCCGGTCAGGTTTGCTTCGAGGCCTTAAAGGTCAGAAGCGCGAAAACATGGCCGTGCTTATGGAAAACCAAGCGGCTCAGGCCCTTCGCGAGAGTTCCACCGTTGGTACCGGCGGCGGCAATGGTACGGCATCTGGTGATCTTGGCGGGTTCAGTAATATTGCATTCCCGATTGTTCGTCGAGTGTTCGGCGGTCTTGTCGCTAATGAAATTGTATCTGTGCAACCAATGAGCCTGCCTGCTGGCTTGCTCTTCTATATCGATTACACATATGGTACAGCGGTGGGCGCATCGTCGGCTGGTGCTGATAATGCAACGTACAATAGTGGGTCATCCATATATGGCAACCCTGCTGGTAAGTCGGTTCAAACCGGTGCGACACAGGTCGGCGGTATGTACGACCTTGCTGGTGCGGGATATTCTCGTGTCCGTGCGACGAACGCTTCAGCCGCCGGGGCAGCGTTTATAACGTCTGGCGCGTTCGCCGGAGGTACTGCAATGAATATTGGGGAAACCTTGCATGCAACCGGTACGGATGGCATGTTAATTCAGTTTGACCCTGCACTGGCAACTTTAATCGAAGGTGAAAACGGCGCGGCGTCCACAGCCAATAGCTACACCGCAATTGTGATACAAGCCAATGCGATGAGTGCTTCGTCGAAACCTATTGATTATACTGCTATAAAAGAAATGGGTTTGTTTGCAACGACTGGTACACCATATGGTTCGGTCTCTACAGATCTTCAGGGCCAAGGTTCAAATCTGATTAATATTCGCCGACTCAACCAGTTGGTTCAGGTTACACCTGCTGGTGCTACAGGGGCCTCTGTCACAGGTATTACACCGGTGTCAACAATTACTAATGTTGCAACATCGGGTGATTATGGGATTCTGTTTATTGTATCTGGTACCAACGCCGCCAACACCGCCTACGGTACGGTGACACTTTCTTATGTTCAGGATTCGACCTTCACGTCAACTAATGGCGAGACCTTGGTTATTCCTACGTTCGAATCTGATCTGGGTACGACACCATCACCTGAGATTCCTGAGATTGATATTAAGGTTGAATCCATTCCGGTTACTGCGGACACTCGTAAGTTACGAGCCCGTTGGTCACCTGAACTGGCTCAAGACCTTAATGCCTATCATAGCCTCGACGCTGAAGTTGAACTTACACAGATTCTTTCTTCGCAGATTGCGTTGGAAATCGATCGTGAGATCCTTAACGACCTTCTGCTCGGTGCATCCGGTGCCAATTATTATTGGTCACGGGCGCCTGGTAAATTCGTTAATCGGGCGACCGGTACGGAGATTCTGCCTTCTGGTGCAACAGCCCCAGGGCCGTCCTTCACAGGTACTGTTCGGGATTGGTATGAGACTTTGATTGAGACTTGCATTGATGTGGGTAATACCATTCATCGTAAGACTCTTCGGGGATCCGCTAACTTCATGGTGGTTGGTCCGGACGTTGCAACAATTCTCGAGTCTTCGGTTTATTACCGACCAACTCTGAGCCTTAATGCTGACGGCCAGGTTGCTACACCGTTTAATGTTGGTGCCGAGAAGGCTGGTACTCTTTCTAATCGATTCACGGTTTATAAGGACCCTTACTTTCCACGCAACAAGGTTCTTGTTGGGTACAAAGGTGGGTCTTACCTTGAAACTGGGTATGTGTATGCTCCATATGTGCCACTTATCGTCACTCCTACCGTCTTCGCGCCTGAAGACTTCACACCACGTAAGGGTGTGATGACAAGGTATGGTAAGAAGCTGGTCCGCGCCGACTTCTATGGTACTGTTACTATCCTTGATATGAACGTCATTTAAACGTATATATTACTTAAGTGTGATATTGTGGGGATCATGGGCAACCATGATCCCCACATTTTGTTTGTAGGACATACTATGTGTGTATATTGAAAATGCATTGTAACCAATATATAATATATTAAAATAGGGTAATTTTAAACTTAAGATATTGGTTGTTGTAATGGAACAAAATACAGTTAAGAAAAGAAAACATGGGGTTGCTTATTACGAAATATTAGAGGTTACCTTTTATAAAATATTAAGTTGTCAATTTCCAAATCTAATAATAACTAATAATTATTGGTTAAATGTAGACGGTTATTTAAAATGTTATGACGTCAACATTCCAAGCCATAATTTGTTAATAGAATTTAATAATGTTTATTGGCATGCCCAAGATAAAATAAACAACTTTACAAGTCAACAAATAAACAATATGGCAAATGATATGCTTAAAAATCGGTTAGCACTTAATGCCGGAAAAAGTATTATTCGAATTAAGACGTCTATTGAGAATAAACAAAAGCTTAAAAACGCCTCAACAATTAAAGATCTTATCGATATATCATATTATGCCCAAATTGATGGTGATATCAAAAAAGATGGCATGTTTCAGTTTAAAACAACGAAACAATCATTGATAACCCGGTCAAGATTAATACGTTTAAATGATGAAACACTACAAGGTCCAGGAAAAAAATATACAGAAACAATATTAAAACCGGTATTAATAACATTTTTTCAAGAATATGTTAGAACCTATGGGTGGTGGCGGCATCCCACAAAAGATACAATAGTGTCAGTAATATCCAAGTTACGGGAAAGAAAAGTCGATTTAACCCATAATGACATATCATCATTAACAAGAATCGGCAATGATTATCTTAAGTCAATTTTTACGTCATATTGGAATGTTAACAAGGGCCCCGCAAAGCTATGGTTTAATACACGTCGCTTTGGGAAGGTCATTGATTATCGTCTAGGCTTGAACAATTCAAAAGATTACACATACATACTTGATGATGGTACAAAATGGACGGGAAATGAGACGTTTGATATATCGCCATTTAATTTAGTTCGTGGGTTTGTTGTACAGCGTGCCTCTGTATCATGGTTTAAGCCAACAGTTGCGTACCACATATATACAAAATATTGCGATAATATCCTTAAGCCTATTGTTTGGGATCCTTCAATGGGTTTTGGTGCAAGAATGTTAGCGTTTGTTGCGGCATGCCAAAACGGAAAATATATTGGTACCGATCCAGCAAAGGAAACGTTCGAAAACTTAACACAACTAAAAAATGAAATACATCAAGCGAATATGTTTGATGGTGATATTATATTACATAATATGGGTAGTGAAACATTAAAACTGGATAACAATGTAGGTGATTTAGTTTTTACAAGCCCACCATATTTTGATACTGAACAATATTTTGATGAACCAGGTCAATGTTGGCGAGATCATAATACACTTGAGGTATGGGTTAAAAATTATCTTTTACCAACATTTTTAACTGCACATAGTTTTCTAAAACAAAATGGCATTATGGTTATTAATATAAGCCATAAACATAAGGAAACAATTATATCAACGGCACTTAATGCTGGGTTTATTTTACAAGAAGAATTAAGATTAATGATTGGTCGCGACCATTTCTCTAAAAAGAACGAAAAATCAATTAACATTTCGAAACAAAAATTTGAACCCATTTTGATCTTTATAAAGACTTAACCTATATATTACTAGTAAGGAGTGATATTATGGAAGACATTGTTATAAAGCTTGATCCAGGTCAGCGTTTGATAGTTGAGTATAATCTCCCAGCCGAGACGTCTACTGAGTTCGAGATGCCCATGCCAACACTTGGCGTTACATTAAATGATTTTGTTATGTCATTAGGTATGGAACCAAACCCACAAGACCCAAATTGGCCAACAGGACCAGATGAAAATCCTTTGCCCGGTGAATTCACATGGCAGGAATTAGGTTCCGAGCTGTGCTGGGCCCCAGTGGAATAATAATGTTAATTTAGTTGTTAACGTTTAATATGGGTTCTATGTGAGTCCATATATTTTTGGATATATATTTTAAAATGAGGAAAGAAATATGAGTCGTCGATTAAGAATGAAAAGAATTCTTGCTATTAAGAATGAAAAGGCAAAAAAAGTGACATCGGTTATTATACCTGAGCCTATCGTTGAGGTAGAACCAGTTATTATACCTGAGCCTATCGTTGAGGCTATTGCAATCAAACCGATTAAGCCTACTCAAAAACCCGTAACAAAAACTCTTAAACCCAAATCTACAAAGAGAACTAGTTCACGTACTAAAAAATAATGAGAGCTTAAAGCGTGACAACATTCGCTAACACAACAGCCCCCACACCATTTGGGTTTTATGACGCTGATACCGGGTTCCAAACGGAGGCCGATAATATAATCACATTTATTAAGCGAAAGCTGGGTGATGATATTCTTTCAGTTGAATTAACGAAAAAACAAATATGGGCATGTTTTGAAGAGGCAACGCTTGAATATAGTTCAATTATTAATATGCATGAGGCTGAAAGCTCATTATTAAACATGCTAGGGTTTGCAACAGGATCAGAGACATCTGGTAGTTTTAATGTGGGCCCACATGGCAAAGAGTCAATGTTACAACGTTTTAATCACAGCTTTGTTAATAGAATGGCGGCAGCATATTCAACGGAAGCAAATACGGGTGGTGATTATAATCAAGTTAGTGGTTCAATTGAGTTAGTCAAGGGTGTGCAGGATTATAATATATACACAGATTTAAAAAATAGTGCCGGTGACATATTATTTGATACACAAGATGTAGGGTCAAAAACAAAAATGAAAATCACCGAAGTTTTCCATTTTAACCCTCAAGATGCATATCGGTTTTTTAGTACAACATCTGCAACGAACTATATGGCAAATGAATTCCCATTTGAATCATACACTCCAGAAACCGTATTTTATGTATTACCTGTTTTTGAAGATGTCCTTCGCGCCGGGATGATGAATATGTCAAATCGTGTTCGTCGTTCAAATTTTTCATATAAAATTATAGGAACAAATATTCGAATATACCCAAAACCTACATCAAATGAGCCAAAAAGACTATGGATGCGTGTCTTATTGGGTGCAGATCCTTTTAAACCAGGATATACAGATGACTCATTATATGGAGTAAGTAACACATCAAATGTGCCGTTTGGTCATCTTACTTATAAGTATATTAACTCTATGGGTCGACAATGGATTCGACAATATGCAATTGCGTTATCAAAGGAATTGCTGGGTTATGTACGAAGTAAGTTTGGTTCAGTTCCTATACCTGGTGGAGAAGTTAATCTTAATGGGACCGAATTGGTTGCTCAAGGCCAAGGGGAAAAAGAGACATTAAAAACACAATTAAGAGAACAATTGGGAAAGTTAACTTATAACGCATTAATTGCTAGCGCAGCTGATGAAGCCGAGGCTTTAAATCGTTTATTAAAACTTATACCTATGCCAAATGGGTTAACAATATTCACAGGGTGATAAAATGGCAAGATTATTTATAACACCCAGAGAAATTGATTTTATATCAGACATAACAAAAGAGTTAGTAAAAGACGTCGTTGGTCAAAAGATTTATTATTATAAAGTTAGGGATGATCTTTCGGAGATTGATGAAGTATATGAAGAGGCGGCAGAAAAAGTATATGACCCGCCAATTATAATCGATTCATTAATCAAGTGGTCACCTGGTGAATATGTCACAGGACGTTTTGGTATTGATGAAAAATATAAACAAGAAGTTTACATTCAGTGGCGCGATCTTATCGACAAAGGTTTAGAGGAAAAAATTCAAATTGGCGACTATTATAGCTATGGGACTTTGTTTTTTGAAATAACATCTTTGGTTTTTGAAAGCAATATATTCGGTCAAATAGAGCATTTTAAAGGGGTAACATTAACAGGGGTTCAAGCGCGCCAGGGTCAAATTGTGTTTGAACCACATGGGCCTACCGGCGAAGTTTATTCAGAAATCGACGCAATTCAAAAGGAATATACACAACAACGTGGGTTTGCAAAAAATAGGGACGGTCTCACAAATGATAAGCGCGCATTGGTTGACAAGAATGTATTGGAGGTGCCAATAACAGGCCCAGCAGAGATTACAACAAAAGGCACGGGTAACACAGGTTCTTCGTTCTATGATGAGTCATAATAATGTCAACAAAATATACAAAAACAGAAAATAGTGAATATAGTATATCCACAGGACACGAGGGAAGCAATCCCCCTGTTGATTTTGAGATCCCATCTTGTACTATAGAAGATGTTGACAAGGCAGTATTTTCTTTATTTGATAAAGAGATATCTCTTTATTATGTAATAAATAATGAAACCCGTCGAATACCTGTGATATTTGCAACCGGTGAACGATTTGCTATATTACGACGTAAAAAGCCATTACGTGATGAAAATAATGTTGTGATCCTACCATTGATTTCAATCTTAAGATCCGGCATCGAACAACTGTCTGCAAATAGTTTTGGCCCAGGTGAAAATTTCCAATTAACAATTAAGCGTCGCTTAAGTGCCGAGGATCCCCGTTATCAGCGTTTAATCAACAAACTTGGGTTTAAAAACGCGTATACAATTAGTGATGCTGTACCTATAGGTGTGACAAGGTCGGGTAGTCCAAAAGGTGTTGAAGGAACGCGGCGTGAGACATATGGGCTTAATAATAATTTGGTTAAGACGGGTAATGTGTTACGCCCGAAACTTAATAATAATTTTATAGAAACAATCGAAATGCCTCCGATTAAATATTTTAAGGCGATGTATGATATAACAGTGTGGACACAATACACGAAACAAATGAATGATATTCTTTCAGTGATTATGTCTTCATATACAAATAATCAACAACGTGAATTTCGTTTGGAAACAGACAAAGGGTATTGGTTTACAGGAAATATTGGTACATCATTTAAATCAGGCGATAATTTTGATGATTTTTCAAATACAGAAAGGGTGATAAAATATTCATTTGACATGAGTGTGACTGCGTACCAAATAGAACCAAATGCCCCAAGTCAATCAACTGGTTTAAGATCGTATATATCCGCACCTACACTTGAGTTTATTCTTGAAGACTCCCCGGCAAACCCTATGCCGATCGGCGGGCCACCTTCTGGTGATGTTAACGCCTATATATTACAAGACTTAGATAGTGATTCAGCTTTAATACCGGGTGCCGCTATGGGCTCTGATTCTATCTCAAGTGCGGCGCAAATGTCAACAGGCGAATCTGACCCCGGTGCTTATAGGGCGTCAAGTGATCCTCGTAATCCCAATGGTTCTGCACCAACACAAAAATCAACATCGGTGGGAACTTCGTCTACAGGTCCAGGCACGGAAATAATTAGCCGAAAAATATATGACGAAACAACGGGAAAAACAAAGGAAATATTGATAAGAGTTAAAGGTAGAAATAGTCGTAAAGGTGAAACTGTGTTACGAGGTGAAGTTAGTACAATATTAGAGGATATAATTATTTGATTTTAGACCTTTTACGATGATATTTAATATAAAGCAAGATGGGAGATGGGCCTTATGGCGGAACAAACATTTAAATCACCTGGGTTTTTCGAACAAGAGATTGATCTAACGGGTCGTACAACATCAATTGAAGGTATCCCTGCAGGAATTATTGGTACATCCGATAAGGGTCCTGCGTTTGTTCCTGTTACGCTAGGTTCACAAGGAAATTATAACGAAACATTTGGTGAACTTAATCCAAAACGTTTTGGCCCATATGCGGTGCAGCAATGGTTACAAAATAGAACAGCGGTAACATACACACGCGTTCTGGGTGCCGGAACGAATACAACAGCAACTAATATTGAGAATACACGCGCTCTTGGCATTGTAAAAAATGCAGGTTTTGTGATTAGTGGTACATATGAAAGTGGTGCCTGGGATGATTATAATCGTGCTCGAGGCGTTGTTAAGTTTCTCGCTGCAGCTCATGCTGTAAATTCACAAGAAACAATGGGTTTTCCGGCCTTTACGGATAATGATTCATATGATATTGCGGCAGCTGGTAATACTGATGATATTGTCAATCTTGTTAGGGCAATGATGATATTCCCAACAGGATCAACGGCATTTGTTACAAATGCCCAATTTAAATTTTCAAACATGGTCCCAGGTAGTGGGGTTGATCCCAGGTTTACAGATGGTGCCATGGCAAATACTTCTGGTGATTTTCTTCTTATATTATCATCATCTAATGGCTCTTTTTCTAACGAACTTTCAGCCATTGGTGGAAATAAGTCAATTAAGCTCTTTTCGGCTTCGCTTAATCCTTCATCAGAAAATTACATTTCGAAAATCTTAAACACAGATCCTACCAAATTTCAAAGTGAACAACATTTACTTTATGCTGATTTTGCTGTTGAAAATGAGTTGGCATCAACAATTTCACAACCGATTGCAATATTAAGTGGTAACTTGGTTGATGGTATTAAATCACCTCCCGGCACCGCTGGTAAATATCAAGATTTATATGGTCGTTTTGACACTAGGTATACAACAGCCCAGACTACATATGTTATTTCACAGCCATATGGTAGTAATATTGGTTATGATCTTTTTAAGTTTGAGACACTTGACGATGGTGCATATGGAAATGATAATGTCAAAATCTCAATCTCAAACCTTGTTGCGTCAACAGATTTAACAAACAAATATGGTAAATTTGATGTACAAGTAAGAAGGTTTGGGGATACAGACACAAACCAACAGATTATTGAACAGTATTCCCAATGTAATCTAGACCCAACATCAGATCGATATATCGCAAGATTAATTGGCGACAAAAAAGTTATATACAATTTTGATGCAGAAAGTGAAGGTGAACGTCGATTGGTGATAACGGGTAAATACCCTAATATGTCTCGGCATATTCGTGTTCTCCCTTCAATTGCCGTAAATGATGCTGATATACCTCAAAACGCTTTACCCTTCGGCTTCAGGGGAATTCCGACATTAAAAACAACGGACTCATTAACTGCGTATAGTTCTTCCGTCGGTGGTAGTCTTACAGCTTTGGTCTCAAATGGCAGAACCCTAGGATCAAGTGGGCACCGCCTCTATGGGCAACTGGTCACCGCGCTGACGGGTGGCGGAGGAGCACCTTATACTTTGCAAAGTGATTTATCATCATCACTTAGTTCGTCAATAGTCCCGCCTCTTCCAATGAGATATAAGGTGACGCGTGGGGCAACAACCGAAACAAATTATGAAGGTGCCCCTGGTTCTGAGGAACGTGTGGATTCACGTTATCACTGGGGTGTTAAGTTCACCAAGATGGCCACGACGGCATCACTTTCTAATTCTGTTCTTAATACCAATGTTTCATCTTTACCAAACCCACTAGTGTCAACGTATACAAAGTTTCTTGGTGTTCAAAAACTTGACACCATGGTGACCGGTACCGGCGCCGACGCATTTAATAATAATCTATTTACATTGGCACGTGTGGGCCTTGGCCCAGACACTAATGTAGGAACTCCAACCGCCTTTCCCACAAAATATACAGAAATAACCGGTACTGCTGCTTCTCATATATTGGGTTCCGTATATGTACGAAATGGTAAGCTTTCAACTAATATTGATGGGGTTTCACAGGAATATGCATTAGCGGATAATCGTATTACGTTGGCAACAATATTGGCATCGAGTTCAATAAGATTTAATCGTTTTACACCTTATGCAAAATTCACATTACCTTTCTATGGAGGGTTTGACGGATGGAACATACTCGATCCTGACATTCAGTATGGTAATGATAAATCAACATCACAGTTAGGTCTTGCTGCGTCTACATCAGATGTGGGCTTATCAAATAACTTATATGATAACACCAACACAAACCCCATGGGTTCAAGCTTTAACAACAACTCAATATCATCATTTAATGCTGCAGTTAAACTTAACACAGATCCATTTACTGTGTATACGAACTTATTAGCCATTCCGGGAATTAAGGAAGGCCTTATAATTGATAATGCCAGCGATAAAGTTAAAGAGTATAGTAAAGCAATGTTGGTTATTGATGTCCCTGAATACGGAATGGCCAATGGTACTACATCAACGCGTTTATTTGGTGATAGCACTCTACGTCCAGACGTTATTGAGACATCGGAACAATTTGCCGGTCGTACATTAGATAATAATTATGTTGCGTCATATTTCCCAAGTGTCATTATTGATGATACAACAAATAATAGACGCGTTACAGTTCCCCCAACAATTGCGGCTTTAGGCGCTATTGGATTCAATGATAAAGTATCTTATCCTTGGTTCGCCCCTGCTGGTTTCAATCGTGGCGCTCTTGGCTTTGTAAAAAATGTTATAACACGCCTATCTAAAGCGGATCGGGATTTATTGTATGATAACCGGATCAACCCTATCGCAACATTCCCAACAGGTGGATTTGTTATATTTGGTCAAAAAACATTGCAACAAGCGGCAACAGCTTTAGACCGTGTCAACGTTAGGCGAATGTTATTAGAAGTTAAACGCCTTATATCATCGGTGGCAATGACATTATTGTTTGAGCAAAATAATAATTCAACACGAAATCGGTTTGTGTCACAAATTACACCATTGCTAGCGTTAATCCAGGCACAAGCAGGTATTGAATCATTCTCAATTATTTGTAATAATAGTAATAATTCAGATCTTGATGTTGAACAAAATAAAATGAACGGTAGAATTATTATTGTACCAACAAGAGCAATTGAATACATCGCAATTGATTTTATTATCACAAATGCCGGAGTCTCGTTCGAATAATGAATATTTATAAACTGAATCGGAGCATAATAAATGGCTGAGTTAACTTTCCGAAGCCCCGGCGTCGGCACAACTGAAATTGATTTAAGTGGTCGTACTACACGTGGACCCCAAGGTGTTCCTGCTGCCGTGATTGGTACCGCCGATCAAGGTCCTGCATTTGTACCTATAACAATTGCATCATATCGCGATTTTGTAACTGAATTTGGCCAAACCGATGGTGAAAAATTTGGCCCTCTAGCAATTCAACAATGGTTGGCCAACCAACAAGCCGGGACATATCTTAGGGTTCTCGGCGCCGGGGATTGTAAGATACGAACCTCAGCCGGTAAAGTTACAAATGCGGGATTTATTGTTGGTAGCCAACAAGTTCAAGCAGGAGGTACTGTTACAAATAATGTGCATGCATATACTGGTGGCCCAGCTGGTCGAACCACGTTTTTGGGTTGTTTTATGTCCGAGTCGGCAGGTAGTACCTACTTTAGCGAAGCAGGATTCACACACCCGCCGGCGCCCGCTACCACTGCCGCTGTTGGTTCAATCCCTATTATTCGTGGGGTTATATTTGTAGCCAATGGTGTTGTTCTCACACTTTCATCAACCGTGGCAAGTGATAACACCCCAGCCACGGGTTCAGCTACGACAGCAACAAAAGCATCAGACGCCGCCAATGTCTCCCAGGGCGCGCTCATTGGCTCGGTTGATACCAGTTCACAACAATTTGTAATGTTACTCAACGGCCTTAAACAAACAGACGCCGAAGGCCCAAATATAGTTACAGCATCCTTTAACCCACAGGCAGGTAATTATTTTCCAGATGTGTTTAACACTGATCCTTTAAAGATTGAGGAGACCGGCCACTTTTTATACCAACATTACGATGTTTATAATTCACATGCTATTATAACAGGTACAGTGTTGCAGAATACAGGCGTCGCGGTGGCTTTAGATAATAACCTTGAACAAGTGGCATTTGTTACTACAGGCGCATTATTACATAATATTGGGGGAACTACCCAACCAAACTATGAAGGGTTTGAGAATCGTTTTACACACCCCTTTTCGCCTTATGTGATATCGCAAAAATTTGGTGGTACTCCTCAAAATTTATTTAAGATTCATTGTTTAAATGATGGCGTTTATTCAAACAACAGATTTAAAATATCAATTGAAAACATCCAGAAATCAAATAACCCAAATATTAAGTTTGGTAAATTTGACCTTATTATACGTGATTTTACCGATGATGATCGAAATGTTCGTGTCCTCGAGGCTTATCGTGGTTTATCAATTGACCCTAGCTCTGAAAGGTATTTTGTTCGTATTATTGGCGACATGAATATATATTATGACTTTGATCAACGTGTTGGTAGCCAAAAGCTGGTTGCTTCAGGTAAGTTTGTGAATACGTCAAATTACATTCGCGTTGAGGTTGCCCCGGCTGTCGATTCAGGTGACATTGATAAAACTGCGTTGCCTATTGGTTATAGGGGTCCTTATCATCTAATAACGTCAGGTACAGATTCGTCGTCAAATCCACTAATTGATAGTTCAGGTTCATTTAGCGGTATTATTAATTATGTCTCAGCTAGTGTTGTTCAGCGCGCGCAAACTCCTCCCATACCAATGAGAACAACTATTGCTAAAGGTACGGGCATTAACAAATCAGTAGATTCACAATTATACTGGGGAACGCAGTTTGAGCCTATCGATAGTCTCACAGAGCCAAATAAAAATAATGCGCCCGATATACAAAAATCACCACTAGTGGCCTTTACAAAATACATGCCAGAATACCAGGTTACAACGCAAAATGCATGGGTTGGTGATAATGCCGGCACAAACGATGAAGGTAGTATTAGACTGGATTCGGACACTTACAATAACAACATGTTCACTCTTGAGAATGTGCAAATAGCAACCAACTCTTCGGATGTCGTTGATGATAAAGAATGGCAAGCAGCCTTATACCGTCGTAATGCAGCGCTGGCCAGCTCAGTAACAAAGTTGGATGGTACCACACAGTCTGGTCGTTTTCTTAATGTCGAAAAGGATTTTGGTGATCTTGCATCGAAGAAACACTATAAATTCTCATTCTTTGTTCAAGGTGGTTTTGATGGTGTTAACATTTTCAATGAAGAACGTTCAAAAATGCTTGATGTTGCAATTAGGCGTGAGAACGGCGATTCCACTAACCAAGGGGGTGTTGCAGGTTGTACAACTGCCGCGTATATTAAGGCAATCGATATCCTTAAGGAGAAATCTGATACGGACATTCAGCTATTAGCCATTCCAGGTATTCGTCAAACACAGGTAACTAATCATGCAATTAGTGCAATAGAGGAACGTTTTGATGCTTTATACATAATGGATATTGAACATCGTGATGCGGAAAATAATGTCATAACCGGTTCAGATGGGCAACCAAATGTTACATATACGTCCAACCTTTTCAAGGCACGTAATATTGACTCAAGTTTTGCTGCGGCATATTTTCCTGATGTTGTGGTAACCGATCCAACTACAAACACTAATGTTCAGGTTGCACCTTCGGTTGCTGTTCTCGGCGCATTTGGTCTTAACGATTCGGTGGCACATCCTTGGTTTGCTCCAGCCGGGTTCGCCCGTGGTGCCTTAAAAGCGTCCGAAGTTGCTGTTAAAACTAATCGTTCAAACTTGGACGTTTTGTATGATGCCAGTATTAACCCTATAACGGTATTTCCTGGTCGGGGCGGGCCTACTGTGTTTGGTCAAAAAACGCTCCAAGCCGCTACTAGTGCGCTTGATCGAATTAATGTTCGACGATTGCTTATAGAGATTAGGCGTAAAGTCCGGACCGTCGCAAATAGTTTCATATTTGAACCAAATCGTGAGACAACATTGGCACGCTTCTCGGGTGTTGTTAACCCAATATTAAATCGGATCCAACAGCAGCAAGGTTTGGTTCGGTTTAAAGTCCAGATTGATACAACAACCACGACTCAGGCCGATATTGAAAATAACACGGTAAGAGGTAAGATATTCTTGCAACCTACACGTACACTTGAGTTTATCTCACTTGACTTTGTGGTTTCAAATGCGGGAACAGAAATCTAAAATATTTTAAAAATATGGATTAACTATTATTTTTTGAAAAAATAAGATTTGTACAACCCCATATCTTTACAACACCCAAAGATTCTGCCATTTCTTTTTCTGTTATTTTGTTTGCTTTATCAGCTCTGATCTTAAAACGATCAATGCGAGACCGTCCATCCGTCCACCAAAAACGGTTTGACGTTTCACCTAGATAATTCCATCCTGCACTTAAGTAACCATTTTTTGAACCAAGCCTCATATCAACATATGTCAATAGGCCGGTGAATCCATTTGCTTTACAATATGTCATTGCATGTTTGGTTAAACGACTCAAAGCCCCGGGCGCATGTGTACGTAGTTTCATACAAAATCGTGCAACTTCAAGTTTGCCTTTGTATTTTTTGTGATATGGTCTTCTTAGGGACATACATGATATTAACATATCACCCAAATATAACCCAATTGCATGAGTGGATTTGACATCACCGTCAATGTGGTTATCATTAAAAAACTTTTTTCGTACTTTATATGAGACTGGCTTGACAATACATTTACGTGCATATATGGTTGTTTCATAGACACCAAGTTTATGTGCAATCATTGATTTACAAATATCTTGTTTTTCACGCCACTCATCACCAAATATATGCATAAGACGAACATCAATTTTTTTGCACATAGACGTTTTATCGGAATGATATTGGCGATTTTTAAAAAGTTCACTGTGAAAATATAATCCATTGAACTCAATACCAAACTTTTTACTATCAACGTATATATCAATTTCATAAGGATTAATTAAATCCCTTGTACACATAATAGTTTCAAAATTCATTGATCTAATAAAACGATCAATTTCAATTTGTTGTTTGGATCCAATCGGATTGCATTTTTCACACCGATCACTTAAAGCGCTTAGTAGGCTTTTCTTCTGTATATAATCACACACCTTGCATTTAAATATTAAATTCTTGTCTCTATCACGCGTATAATCATCCAAATTAGTCAATAGTTCTAAGTGTGGCGCGCCTATGGTCAACCGTCGTTTGATCTCTTCCTTTGAGAGACGCTTAAATAAATTGAGTCGGGTTTGTAGATCACTCTTTTTCAGTGTTTCCGAAACAACATAACTCATTTGTAATATACGATTGTCAGTTTCTTTGGTTAATCCTTTTGCCCATGGTACCAAAACACCGGAAGTATATTTCTTTTTCATGTTTATTGATTGTGCTAACAAACGCGAATCACACTCTTTGGTTAATCCCTTATTCCAGGCCACCCGATCACCATTATTATATTGCGCCTGAACCGTTTGTTGCCTGGTTTTTGATGCTTTTTTAATTGATGTGTTGGTTTCCTTGGTTAAACCTTTCGACCATCCCACACGCCCTATCAGCGCCTTAGAACGCCTTTTACTTATTTCATTTGCTTTGTCGATATTATACGAGGTATATATATTCCCATTATGGCCTGTTATAAACTTTCGAAAACCTTTCGACCACGAAATAAATGTTGGTGTTATAGTACATATATTGCATTGGCATATAGGCACCACACCATTTAAATAAATTTGTATATACGCATCCTCAATTGAAGAGAACGTATGCGTCTTAATAAGATGATCATTAAATTTTTTCTTTCGACCACATGTGAATTCACAAATTGGGCATTTAAATCGTGTTGATACCATTGCATAAACCTATTAGTATTAATATATAGGTTATTTACATATATTATCATATAAAATACTTTAAACGTTATATTTAAAGTTAAGAATTACTTTTAAAATAAGGAGACATCATCATGGCAGACACATTATCTGTAACAGATATGCTACCAAATAAATTCGAGCCAAAACGCAAATTTCGATGGGTATTTGCAATTGAAGGTATTGACGCCTTCCTTATGAAATCTGCCTCTCGGCCAAAGATAACTTCGGCTTCCCAAGAAATTCCATTTATAAACTCTTTTCGTTATATAGCGAATAAACAAAAATTTGATGCAATGACAATTGTACTTCACGATCCTATTGCACCATCTGGCGCGCAACAGGTTATGGAATGGATTCGAACACATTATGAATCCGTTTCAGGTCGAGCAGGCTATGCGGATTTTTATAAAAGAGATTGTCAGATTAAAATGTTGGACCCAATTGGGACTATCGTTGAACTCTGGGATATTAAAGGTGCACTTATTACAAGTGCCGATTTTGGGAGCTTAGAATATTCAAGTGAAGATATGGCTGATATTTCAATAACAATCCAAATGGATAACTGTGTACTACAATTCTAGTGGTTTAAACAAATAAAAAGAGATAAAATGAAAATTACAAAACGACAGTTACGACAGATCATAAAAGAAGAACATCAAAAACTTCTTAAAGAAGGCACTATCCAAACGGCCGTTGCTGCGATTTCAAAACCTCTAGAAAACTTATATAATGCCTATCGTTATAATATTTTAAAAACTGCCCCAGAAAGTATGACACTGCAGGCACAAGCGGCTCAGGCACGCGCTAACATATTAAAAGATCTTAGTCGTTTGATATCAACTTTTGGAGATAAAAAATAAAGATCACAAAACGACAATTACGACAAATCATAAAAGAAGAACGCCAAAAGATTCTTAGGGAGAATTATGGGGTTAGCACACTTAAAGACTGGTATAATGAAGCTATAGCTTCTTTTAATCCAGCTGACCCTACTATGACAAAGTATGGGGAACTTACCGATGATCAGGCACGTGATTGGTGGTATGAACAAGTTGGGCGTGCATATTATGAATTGGAGAAGAAGGTAATGAACCTTTCCAATGAATTTAGCGAAAGGTTACATGGAGGTGATTTTGCCTAGAAACCTACAATCTGGTTGCGTTTTCGGCTAATATCCTACCGGCCATGTGTGTTATTTATTATATGCATGGTTTGTTTGTGGTTTAGGCATATGTCACACAATAAAAATTAATATAAAACATTAACAATTACACCCTAATATATAAAATATAAAAAGGGTTAAAAATAATGTCAAAAAAGAGATCTCGTAATGAAGTATTTGCCACAAAGCAAGCAGCAAATATTAAATCTTCAAATGTTATGAAGGATGATTTTAACTTTGAGGTACCAATTGAACTGGTACCCCTCCCTTCGGGCGGCGTAACGTACCCAGTTGATAATGTTTTATATGGTCAAAAATCGGTTGAAATACGAGCTATGACAGCACGAGAAGAAGATATATTGACATCAAAAGCATTGATTAAAAAAGGTACAGTGATATCACACTTGATTAAGTCATGTCTAACAGATAAGTCAATTGATGTTAGGAATATGTTATCAGGTGATCGTAATGCGCTAATGATTGCATTACGTATAACCGGTTATGGCCAAGAATACAAAGTCAATATTGATTGCCCGCTATGTTCGACCAGAACCCAACAAGCATTTGATCTTGCTGAACTACCTATCAAAACCCTACAAATTGAGCCGGCCGAACAAGGTGCTAACATCTTTAACTTTACGCTTCCAATTACAAAATTAGATGTGCAATTTAAGTTTTTGACAGGAAAAGATGAAGAAGAAATTATGTTAACATCATCTAGAAAGAAAAAAACAGGTCTTGCAGATAATCTTATTACAACACGCCTCACGTATTCAATTGTTTCCGTTAATGGCGTTACTAATCGCTCAAAAATTAATGGGTTTATTCGTAGTATGCCTGCGCGTGATAGTTTGGCACTACGAAAATATATTGATCAACATGAACCTGGTATTGAAATGAAAGCATGGATGATATGTGATAGTTGTCTTGAAGATTCGGAGGTAAGGTTACCCCTTGGTGCCGGGTTTTTTTGGCCTAACACCGAATGATAAAGAAATATTTCTTGAGCATATATTCACACTAATGTATTATATGGGGTTTACATATCAAGAAGGATATCGATTACCCATATGGCAACGAATATGGTTTATTAAACGTATTAATAAAGAAATAAAACGATCAAATGAAGCAAATGCCCCAACGTCGAAAGCCGCCCATGATAACACCCCAGAATCACGTTCATTAACGGGTAAACAGCGCTCACATGTTCCGGCAAAACTTCGAAGATTTACGTAAAATGAATAAAAAAACACGAAATGATATTGCGATGTTTTTGTTGGGTGCAAAGGATATTCCCCAAAACCTTGCACCACACGTACATAATGTGGCGGTGGCAACGAATAAGTTAAAAAATAGTTTGGAGCATTATCAATCACAGAATGATCTTGCGGATTGTGTTTATAATAGGCGGCGCGCTGCGCATGCATATTTTATAAAAACAAAAAAGTCATGGCCTTTTTGAAAACTATCCCAACTATATAGTTATAGATTGGAGATATATTAATGCCATCAAATGATTTAGAAACACAGCTTAATATACAAAATTCAATTAATGATACCTTAAGAGAAAGGGTGGCATTGAGTGATGCTCAAGCTAGTTCTTTTGAGGGGCAAGTTAATTTAACTCAAGAAATATTTGATGCACTAGGCCCAGTTGGGGATCTATTTGAAGATCTTACAAATAGTATATCTTCTATGGTACAGGTAATAAAAAATCTGTTTAGTGCCACGGTGGCCATGTTTAAGTTTACTGCCCAGACATTATTAGCACCATTTAAGCTTGCTGGCAAAATAATATTAGCCCCATTCCAACTGGCTTATAAAGGGGTAAAATTGCTGGTAACCTCGTTCATTGGGTTAGGTAAAATGATGTTAGCCCCATTTACTTATCTGGGTAAAAAGTTATTAAAGATGGGCAAGCTTTGGGGCAAAATAATGTTAATCCCATTCCAACTGGCTTATAAAGGGGTAAAATTGCTGTTAACCCCGCTTGTTGGGTTAGGTAAAATGATGTTAGCCCCATTTGCTTATCTGGGTAAAAAGATATCAAAGATTATTCCAGCTTTTGGCGTCTTAAAAATTGCCACCTTGGGCATTATGCAAGGCCTGTGGTCCGTCGGCAGCTCCCTATACGGGTATTATGATAAGTTTTATAAATGGTTAGTAAAAAAGTCAATAGAAGCAGCAAGAGAACAAAGAAAGATCTCCACGGAATGGCAAACTCAACGTGATGCGGTTGGCGATTTAACAACTGGTATCGGGCTTGAAATAAAAGACGCAGTGAAAGAGTTTGGAAAAGAATCAAAAATTAATACCGGTCGTTTTTTTGGTTGGGGCGCCGACGCCACGATCGAAGAAATAAAGAGGGTATCTACGGCGGTGTTGTCATTAGGTCACAAGGCATTAGGTCCACTCAGATCTCAGCTCGTCTCCTCTTCCGAGGCGTTATTTCATCTTAAGGAGGGTGCCGGTCTTAGTGATGAAGCGCTTCAGTCGTTAGGCAGTCGTGCACTTGGCACAGGCAAAAATCTTCAAGATGTGATGAATGAGGCAATGTCTGGCATTGCAACAATGGCCAATGAGTTCAACGTATCAACAAAATCACTAGGCAAGAACTTTGATGCCATCGCGAAAGACGTATCGAACTTCGGACACCTAACGGTGAAGGAGATGACCGCACTGTCGGGTGTCATGACAAAAACCGGCATATCCATGAAATCATTGCAGGGCGTGGCAACACAATTTGATACATTTAGCAGTGGTGCAGAGAGTGTTGCGAAATTAACTCAGGCATTTGGTATGCAACTAAGTGCGGTTGATTTACTAAATGCTAGCGAAGCTGAACGAACATCAATGATAAAAGAATCATTTCTTGCAACCGGTCGTTCTATAGAAGGATTAGGTAGACAAGAGCGCGCATATTTGGCACAAAATACCGGTTTTGATGTCGATGATTTAGAAAATATATTTGGTGATCAGGCTGCTTCAATTGATGAAGCGGCCGAAGCGGCTGAACGAGCCCAACAAGCGCAGATGGACAGCACCGCGGCGATGAAGGAGATGGCAGCCAGTATTAAAACGATATTTAAACCTATACAGGACTTCACGGGCGCATTCGATGCATTTTTTAAAGGATTTAAGACGGGATCCGAGCTTGGATCCAAAACTATAACTGATCTTTACGACGACTTAGCAAAGATAGAGGACATAGGTGCACGCTTCGGCAAAACGTTTGCAAATATATTTGATGAGTCAGGCTTCATGGACTGGTTTAGTCTCGATGATACAATAAAACATTTGACGGAATTTGAAGAAATAATTGATAGAAATTTTGGTAAAACGTCAGAGGGGTCGTTTCTAGATAAAATCAAAAAATCGTTTACTGAAATAGAAAAATATATAGGGCCCTATATTAAGGATGCTTTTGAAGAAATAACGAATTTTTTAACTAGTGATGAGTTCGTGCAAACATTCTCTGATGCCTTTTGGTATTTATGGGAACAAATAGAGTCTATTTGGAAAGTTATTAAACTCAAGTTCGGTCCAATGGTCGAACGAGTTTTTGGTCAAATAGTAGATTATTTAGAGAACGTTGATTGGCATGCGCTATTTGAGAGTATCGCGGACACCTGGTCCCGGGAGCTTCAACTTCTCGATCAGGTCGTGAAATATATTTCTGTAAAAGTTTTTGGTCAAATATGGAAGTATTTAACTAGCGATGAATTCGTTAATCCAATATTGGACGCATTTAAAAGTTTACTTATGAAGATAGCTTTAGTATTGTTAACAACGACGGGTGGCGCCATGATGGGAGCATTGGCTGGGCCAGCCGGTATGCTGGCCGGCGGTGCTGTGGGCGGTTGGCTCGGGATGTGGGCTTTACAATATTTCAGCGATGAAGAGGAGAAGCTCAAGCTAGCGAAACAACGTTCAATCATTGCTAAGGAAAACGCAGAATTGATTGCTGCAAATCATGAAGATATGTTAACCCAACTAACATTTCCCACGTGTCCAGATGAAACCTACGACGAATTTCCCACGTCAATGCTGGAGACTAACCCCACAACGGCACAATCAGTTATTGAGGCTGACCTCAGCGCATCACTTAGGGACTCAACCATTGTTAAGGATCATGCAGAATTGATTATTGCGAATCTTGATGCCGCCAAAACCCTAATGGGTTCAGGTGAAACCGGCGCATTGGCGGTGGCAAAGGCAATGGTTGCCGAGCAAAAACTAGTTATGGATGAGTTACGAAAACTTGGCGAAGGAGGTATTGATCTCGCGGCCACAATTGATAATATTAATCAAGGTATTACGGCAAACAGAACAGAGGTTCAGTTGGATACTCAGAAGGTCAATATTAATATTAATCTTTGTGTTAACCTTGAGGCAAATGCTCTTGCCAAAGCATTATCAGATCAAAATATTGTTGATCAAAAATACACACTAGTGCGTTCAAGCATGCCGATATAATGACAAAAATGCAAACAATATATGAATACATGATGGAACACGACCTTTTAAAAAATGCGTTGGAGATTTGTGAAAATAAGTCCCAACGTGAAGAAGTTATAGAACGTGCTAAAATAATATGTAAAAATTTGGATCCGTTTATAAGTACGTTGCAAGACATATGTAAAACAAAAGAGGGTCGTGAAAGCCTTGTGGAAAACATTAAAAATGCATATGAAGGTAAAAATGCCAAATTATAATAAGTACATATATAGGCTTGAAGATCTAAATGGTAATGGCGAATTTGGTGAAGGTGATGACCTTAGAAAAGACGTAAAAGTAACTATAGGTGAATATCTTTCTAATCTCACAAAGACTTCTTCTACAAAAAATGGATATACAATCTCCCCAGATTTTGAAGAATCGCCTTCATTTAATCAAGTAACACAACATACACCTCCTATTGTGACAGGACAAGGCAGCGGTGAAACAACATATCTTAATCAGGTGACTGATGCCGCGCATGCATATTTCGAAAGTATTAATGAAAGTGATTATGGGGGTCATGATAACCCTCTAATGGGCCTTATTGACAAAACCCTAAGATCGGCCCACCATGGAGAGGTGCTTTCGGGAATCGAAGGGGGTACGATTGATGATCATGAAGTAAAGAAAAAAATATCAAAAATATTACAAAACAATCGTTTCAATCCCGGTGGTGAAAGTCCTTATATTCAAGATGGAAAACGTTCTAAATCATACGGGTATACCCAAAAAGTTATGGGTGAATATAATGGTGATGAAAATGTTGATAACCAAAAAGTATCTTCTTATGAGATTGAGGATTTACAAAATATTGCAATGTCATTACTCCTTAAAGCGTCTGGCAGGTTAAATGAAAAAGATAATCCTTCGGAATTTGACTCTGGCAATATTTTATACACAAACGTTAGTCCAGCTACAGTCCGAATTGGTAATGTAAAACTAGGCCCTGGTGACCTCGAGGCGAGAAATGCCTATAAGGGAGCCGAGCTTACGGCTGGTGGTAATATTAATTCAGAGCTTCGTGATGAAGAAATACATAATACCACTGGGTTTTTTAATTTTAATACGCCAGGTTCATCGTACGGACAAATGTTTTCACCACTTGAATCATTTGCACCAACCGGAGCATATTCACCATCACCAATTGCACTTTTGGTTCCTCAATTTACAGCTATCGCAGCGTCTACGTCAGCGGTCGGTCTAATAATGTCTATACTAACGGCGGGTCATAATTCAGACGGGGTTGCGACAGAAACTGATGTTTTACCATATGGCAAAAGCAAAAAGTCGGTTAGTAAGTTAGGCGCGGTAGGTGATTTGATTAAAAGAATGTTAAATATCCCAGAAACAAAAGAACCATTTATAACGTCTATACCTGTGGGTTTATTATGGTTTCAGGCCGCATCAGTGTTTGGCGGCGCAGGTTTTGTGGTATCAGTCCAGCGTAGTGTGGCACGTGATTCAATCACATTTATGGAACAAATTGCAAATAATGACGCATTTTCTGGAAGCCCGTTATCTATAGTTAATTCAATAGGCATAATTGTTAACTCATTAATTAGTTCAAAGTTTTTTCGTTTTATTGTGTCGATGGCTGTGTTAGGCGATAAAATCATTACCGGTTCATGGAAGAAAAAAAATAACTTTAATCTAGGAAAAGGGTACACAAACATTGATAGTGCACCAAATAATGCATATTATCGTGTTATGAAAAGTCGCAAAAAAATAGGTGAAAAAGGCCTGGTTTGGGCAGCAGGTAACATTCCTAGTGCTTATGTTTTACCGGCTATGTTTAAAGATCATGATCAAACAAGAATTAAAGATGTGTACATAAATAGTTCTTTAAACCAAAAATTAATTGATCCAAAAGAACTTGGCCATGCCGGACCACGCTTATCTGCTGATTTTGTTGAAAATGTTGAAAATCTTTTAGAAGTTGAGTATGTTCCATTTTATTTTCATGATTTACGAACAAATGAGATTATCGCATTTCATGCTTTTATAAGTGACATCTCAGATTCATATAGCGCAACATGGGCCGGAGCAACAGGAATTGGTCGCGTGGAGCCAGCATATATATATGGCGGCACCACCCGCTCAATTAGTTTGGGCTTTCATATCATATCAACAAATTCAGGTGATTTTGATGAAATGTGGTATAAGATTAATAAACTAATAACGTTAGTATATCCTCAGTTTAGTAAAGGGCGGGTTTTAACAAATGATAAATATAAGTTTACTCAACCATTTTCACAAGTGCAAACAGCATCCCCTTTGGTGCGTATTAGGCTAGGTGATATATTTAAGACGAATTATTCAAAATTTAGTTTGGCACGATTATTTGGGGCCGGTAACGTTTTAGAGATAGACGGCGAAGCTCCGCCAACTCCCAAACAAGATATAGAAAAAAAATATCGCGAAATTCTTAAGGCCTATGATTCAAGTGATGATGAGTTTGATCCTTTGTTCTCTTTTGGCCCCGAAGACAAAATAGTAATTCCTTCAAACACAGCAATTAATGTTAGAGGTGCTACTACCGATTCTGATATTAGTTCTAATTTTATAACCCCAACACAGTTAATGGGTACTATTGTTGGTCTGCCCATCCCTATAGTCATTAATACTGAAGGCACTGCTCCTGTCCCTTCTCCCCCTCCGAATGCTGCTCCAGTCCCCCCTATCAATTTCAAATATAATATAGAATTTAATGATGATTCAAATAAGGTACTTGAGGCGAACCTTGATAAGCCAATCATTGAAATGGGATTTAAGACGACATTAACAGCCCAAGACTTTAAAATTGATAAAGATTATGCTTGGGAACTAGCCCAGCTCCTCGCCGGCGAGGTCGAGAGTGAAAATAATGATTATCAAGAAGCATATGCAGATTTTTTTAAAAGTGAAAATAATTCAATTGTTCGAAGTTTTGAATCAACTCGTGGGCGTGGGTTAGCCGGTGCAATAACAGATATGCAATTTAAGTGGAATGATAATATGTGGGCAACCGAGGAGGTAGGTAGTAAGGGCCCTCAATCTTGCCACGTCACTATTACATTCAAACCAATACATGATATAACGCCTGGATTGGATTCAGAGGGTTTCAACCGCGCCCCAGTTTATAACGTAGGTAAAGTAATGAATGCAATTGGCGATGATGCATATGGAAATATTTCCGCCGTCAGCGCTGAAATAGAAAAACAACTTAACTCACTTGGAACACCAATGTCAGATTTAAAAAACCAAGAAGAATAGGTGATCAATGATATATCGATATCAAAATACAGGGAAAATAAAAGGAGGTATTCAACTGGCTACCCCTCATGCAACACGTGTTCTACGTAAAGCGATTGAAATGGGCGCCTTACGTTTTAAAACAAGAATCATAAAAGAAGGCGAACGTGTCGATATCATTGCCGGAGAAGAACTTGGTGATGCCCGGATGTGGTGGATTATTGCTGCATGCAGTAATATAGGCTGGGCCTTACAGGTACCATCTGGGACAAAATTATTGGTGCCTACCCATATAGCTGATGTCAATGCGCTCATAGGTTAAGATTCATATGTCATCAAATTCAAAATCAACAAATCCAGAAACAAATATAGAGGATCTTTCATATTATTTTGGTGGGCATATAAGTACATTTCCATCTTTCGCATCGGAGGAACAAGATAAACCCACCATGAATAAAATTTGGCGGGATATTGACAACAACGTCTTGTCTTTAATTCAACGTTCAACAGATGGTGGCGCATATGCGGCGACAATTATAGAAAAATTAAATGCTTTAATTACAGATGAAAATGAAGAAAATAAATCGTTAATGAAACAAGTTATAGGTATATGTTCGGATGAAGTGAATGATTTTTCAACGCCAACATCTCCGTCGGAGATGTTAAACCTGCCAGGAGAAGGTATACCTTATCCTACAAAGGCTACAACAAATTTAGTTGCATTTCAGGTATTCCCTGCTGAACTTTCGTTCTCTACGCGGGATGCAAGAATGCTTAATATATTTTTCAATGGTATACCAAATATTGAATGGTCACGATGCACACCTTATTTTGACCTTTCAATTATATCGCCTGGTTCTTCACTTGATTCGAATGATAAGCCTACGTTATTAAGTCAACATTTATTTTTATCAAATAATGAAGCGCTTAATAAAGATGACAAAATCTTGGCTCAAGCAACCTCTGAAGGTGGCGAAGCATTAGCAGGAATGGAGCTTTTTACATCTCCCCAGACATTGGTTAATGGTGATAATGATTATTATGAGCCCTTTGATATTGGTGATCAATCAGGTATATCGATACTTGATAAATTTCGTCCCTTTATGACACTTAATGGATTTGATGTTTCTGTTGAACCGGCATATGCAATGGAGGCATTTAAAACGGCAAAAATTAAATTAACGTTACATGATCGAAGTCGTTTATCGCAAATATCGTCCTTGGTACGACCTGATTTTTATGGTGACACAGAAATCTATATTGAATATGGTTGGTCACATCCAGACGCCATTAATAACCCCAAGACAAACTTTATAGGTGATTATATCAATTCATTAAGATGTAAAGAGAAATATCGGATAACTAATTCAAGCTTTACATTTCAAGACGATAATCAAGTGGCTATTGATATTAGTCTTGCTATGAAAGGTGTACCAGAAATATTATCTCAATTAACAACAAATACCGGAGGTAATGATACGTTAATTGAGATTAAAAAACTTACCGATAAGTTTTTTGAACTAAAAAAAGATTTAGAGGGTGCTGGTTCAGTAATAGAAGACGTACGTGGTCGCACAGTACTTCGTGCTGCGTCATCGCCAGCGGCGGCATTACGAATTGACGAAGATATGAAAAAAGAAATAAGAACCTTTATTAAAAGAAATAAAAGCGAAGGCATGAAAGAACTTGTTGATAACCTTAAAGTACTTTTTGTTGGCGATGATGGCGAAGGAGGAAAATTAAGCGAGCTCGAAGAGAAGGCCAATCTATCATTACAGAAAAAGAGAAATATAATTGATAATAAATATGATGCATTTGCGGCGCCCTTTCCAATGCCCTCAATCGGCGGGGATTCGAATAATATTAAAATATATCCCGTAGTTGATGATGAAGAACCCAAGGAGGAACAAGAATATGTTTCATTGGGTAAGTTATTAATGACGTATATTGGAATCCCTCTCCAGGAGACAGGGGATTTTAATGAAGTTCAATTTATATTTTATTCATTTAATAGTTTATCTGGGTTTATTCGACACCATAATATAGCACAATTCCCAATTGAAATTGAACAATTCAATTCAAAATATAAAGCAAAATTTGCGCCCATGCTTAGCACAACCCTAAACAGATTTATGGGCTTTATAAATGATGAGTTTATTAGACGTGAATCAGCATCAGCATATGGGTTTGACACCCTCTACGGCAAGGCTGATGATGCTGGCAATATAAAACTAAATTCCACATACAAAGGGAACCCGTCGAAGCTGAAGTCGAAGAGGGCGGAAATTTTAGAACAGGCGTATCCTAAAGGTTCAGATGCCCAGTTTCGAAAACCAGATGTACAGTTTGCCGTAGAATGTGTTCCTGTAAAAAAACCTGATCCAAATAATCCAGAAAAATATACATTACATATTTCAGAAACAATATTACGTATATTTGTGTATGATAAGGCGGCTACCGGTGTTGAACCACATGCTATGTTGTTGTCATCATTATCACAACACAATTTTAATATAATATGCCCGGCCGGAGAAGAAGGCAGTACAAAAGATGATGAGTATGGTAACCAAAGTTATACATCACATCATGATGGCCATCTTGCAAAAATATTTAAATACGCTAGTGAAGAAGGGATTATTGAGAAAAGTACGACTTCTAACACAGACGCAGATAATGAGAAGGATATAACGTATGTTAAAGTAAAAGGAAAAAGGCTTAAAGAATTTTTACGTAAAATATCACCATCCTGTATTGTAGGTTCAACAGGTAATCCTGTTCGGGTTGCAGGTTTAACAAGCTTGAATGACCCTGCGCTAGCATCAATGCGTATAAAGGAGGCGACGGAAAGGCCTGGGGTTGTGAATGAAGAAAACAAAGACTTTCCATCTTTTATTCAACCTACCCAACTTAATGTCGATATGTTTGGCATGCCGTTATTTTCATATGCGTCAAATGTATTTTTTGATTTTAATACTAATACAACAGTAGACAATTATTATATATGTATAGGCATCGATCATAAACTTAAACAAGGGAGTTTTGAAACATCAGCCAAATTTATTAATAGTGATGGTTTCGAGAAATTCAGATCGCCACTCGCCGATATTGAGCGCCAGATCGAAATTGCGAACAAGGTCTCGGAGACAAATGAAAGCTAGTTCAGGCAAGATTGAAAATGACATATGCTTTGATTAATATGATATATGAAGTTTTGTATTTTAAAATCAATGATTGGGACAAATCATCATTTGTTAATTAATGGCCAGGAATATTCTTGGGTTGATTCGATTGATAACGGAATCCTATGTCTGGGTGGCGCCCAATTACCTGAGCAAATAATGTCAATTGATTATATTTCGAAGTTATATAGAAAAAATATCCCAACATTTTCCTCAACACCTCATGCAAAATTTTTTCATTCAATTGGCATGCATGATGACGAAATTAAGTGGCAAAAGGTATTTAGTCCTGAAAGATACCAAGTATTAATCAAAGATATGGTTAATAACACATGTCGTGTCATTGAGGCACTTCAAGCATCAGACTATTATGATACCCTTGAAAAAAGGTTGGGCGTTCTTATGTGTCTTAAACCGGCCCGAATTGATAATGATGAGATCACAAGAAGCATTAGAAATGAAAGTGATCTCACACAAAGATCTAATCTTAAAACATTCATTGCAAAAAGAGGATATGCAAGAGTGCCGGTTTATGAGAGTACGGTGACATCAACTGGCCGAATGATTATAATCGACGGACCTCAAATATTAACATTACGTAAAAAACACAGACAATTAATTAAATCATCATATGATAAAGGTGATATAATTTCAATTGACTATTCAAGCCTAGAGCCGCGAACAGCAATGGCTATAGCTGGTCAAACACCTTCAGGTGATATATACGAATGGATCGATGGTGAAATATTCGATGGCAAATTAGGCAGAACAAAAGCAAAAACATTAACACTTTCAATTATATATGGGATGTCTTTGCATTCAGCCCAAAGTAAATATGGGAATATAACAGTTGGTACAAAAAAGAGGTTGCGTGATTTATTTTCTGTAGATGAAATAACAAAATCTTTGTTAGAAACGCCAAAAGATGAATTAAGAAATCTATTTGGTAGACCAATATTCCCAGATGATGAAAGAAAGTTATTTAATTCGTTTATTCAAAGCACCGCGGTTGATGTTGCAATGTTAGGTTTTAAGCAAATCATAACAGAGCTTAAAAAGAATATAGAATGTAAACCTTTATTTTTGATTCATGACGAAATCATATTTGATGTACCAAATTTGGCGTTTAACAAGGTTGGCAAAATACTTAAATATGGTATTGACATTAAAATAAAAAATGATATTGTCAATTTTCCTGTGACAGTGGAGAAACTAAATGCCTAATGATGCTATATACGACATGTTATTTGAAGAGCCTATCGAAGATGTTATATGCAAAATGTTATTCGAAGATAATAGTCATATCGAGAATGATCATTCTCGGTTAACCTCAAATAAAGTTACAACTAGTTATTTAGGTCGCACTAATATACTCAGCGTAGGGAGTAAGAAAAAGTTACATCTTCTTACTCCAGAAGAAAATCTTATAAATTTAGGTATTTCAAATAATAAAATAGATGGTACATTAATTGAACAAATTCAAAAATTGTTAGCAAAAGCACAACAAAATAAAATTTTTGGTACCATATTTAGCAATACTTCTAAACAAATTGATAAATTAGGTAGGGAAGGTTTATTAATGGGTATTAATGATAATGAGGTTCCCCGCCGCCACGCTGCCCATTATTTACGTTTACTGTTGATTAATTCGTTTATTTTAGGTGTGTTACATGATAAGACTGATGTTCGAATACAAGGTATTAATACCGGTTTATTAATATACCCATCGAAAAATGGTAAGTCTCGTTGGGAATTTTGATATTTAATATTCAAGTTTGTACAAAATCACTTAAGTTATTATGATTAAACTAAGTGAGGTAAGCTACAATGGATATTAAGGATTTATGGGAACAGTATTATTTTCTTTTGATACGAACTTTTGATGTTAGTGAACAAAATGTTGTTAAATGTATGCTCGATGAGCTAGGTGAACGTATGATTATGACGCCGGCAAATATGACAACAAAAAAGATTGGGTGTGAACCTGGCGGTATGCTTAAGGTATCACTTCAAGTTGCATCACAGGCAATAAAACTACTTGAGGCGTATGGGCTAGATCCTAGTATGAAGCGAAATCTCATTAAGGTTGCATTACTTTATGATCTTGGGAAGGTAGGTGATCTACAATACGATCATTTTATTGTGCAGGATAGTGATTGGCATCGAGAAAAATTAAATGCTCATTATAAAATTTCTAATGACCCAGATTTGCAAAAAATGGCTATAGCACATCGAACATTATATTTGCTACAGCATTTTGGAATAGCACTTACTCAAGATGAGTGGTTGGCGATTCAGTTGGCTTCAGGGTTTCATTTTGAAGAAAATCGTTGGTATGTATACAATGAACCAACATTAGCCAGGATTATCCAACATGCCATATATATGGTAATAAGAAATGGTTAATGACTCATAAAAGCCTATATATTAACAAGGTTAACTGAACAAATGAAATCCCACTTTACACTTCGCCAATTTATTACCCAAATATTAGGTGAGCAAAATATTAATGATGAAGATATTATTGATGAAGATGAAGATATTATTGATGAAGATGAAGAGCATGATGATGATCAACAACACGAAATAAGTGTTACGGCAGGTGTTGCCGGCGTGTCATTACCATTGGGATATCAGCGTAAAGTATACCCAAAAACTAAAAACTAAATATTTAAACATTTAATGAAGTTAGATTATACTAATTTAGGTGAATAATCACCTTGATACATTTAATTAATAATTAGTAATTAAGGATTTATAAAAATGGCAATTGATTTTGATGCGATTAGGAAGAAGCTTAGTCAACTAAGCGGAAATGGAAGCAGACGTGATAAGATGTGGCGCCCCGAAGAAGGGGAGACTTCATCAATTCGGATTATTTCATTCCCAGACAATGATGGCCAACCTTTTAAGGAGCGTTGGTTCTACTATAATATTGGTGATAATCCAGGCTTTTTGACCCCTCATCAATTTGGTGATCCGGATCCAATCCAAGAGCTAATCAATAAGTTGCGCGCTGACAATAAAAAGGAATCATATGAGCTGGCAAAGAAGTTATACCCTAAGATGCGTAGTTACGCTGCTGTAATTGTGCGTGGGGAAGAGGATAAAGGTGTAAGACTTTGGTCCTTTGGGAAGATGGTTTATCAAGACCTGCTTAAGACCATGATTGATGAAGATTATGGCGATATTACAGATCCTCTAGAGGGTCGGGACATTCGTGTTGAGTGTTCAAAACAACCTGGTAAGAAGTGGGCAATGACGACTGTGCGCCCACGTCCTAAGTCAAGCCCACTTTCGACTGATTCAAAGCAGGCTAAAATGTGGATGGATAACATTCCAAACCTAGATGACCTATACAGTTGTAAGTCATATGATGAGCTGGAGCGAATTATTAATAATTGGCTAAATGATCCTATGGATGAAGATGGCAATTCATATGATAGTGGTGAAAAAAATAGCTCTGTACCTCCCTCAAAGAAGTTTAATGATCTAAATGATGCATTTAAGGATCTAGCAAACTTCTAGTATACGTACAAAAAGCTGAAAGCCGTTTAGTATATGTTGTTGGCAACTAGTTCTATGGGCTTTGGGAGATGGGGGCGCCCCCATCTCCCATTTTTTGTTTTAGAGATAATCATTAATGTATGGTTCAAAGAGGCGGATTTAAATTTGAGGTGGTAACCAATAAAGTTTTTGAACATATGCTTAAAATAAATAATATTTGAACATAAAGGATAATCAATGCCAAAAAAGAAAAAGAAGACAGATGATAAGCCAGCCAAGATAGTCGATTTTACCGGTGACTTAATCACTGCACTTAATAAGGAATGTGGGCAAAGGGTTGCCTACAATTTATCAACAACACAAAGCCCTACTCATATTAAGCGATGGATTGGGACAGGTTCACAACAGCTTGACGCGATTATTTCTAATCGCCTAAACGGGGGCTTACCAGAAGGAAGGATTATTGAAATATTTGGCCCACCCTCAATTGGAAAATCGCATATTGCGACCCAGATTTCAGCAAAAACCCAACAGATGGGCGGGATTGTCGTATATATTGACACAGAAAATGCGACTAGCGTAGAAAATCTTCGATTGTTGGGCGTCGATGTAACAACACGTTTTGTATATGTTGATGAACACTGCACAGAAAATGTTTTTGCAATTGCACATGCAACAATTCTTAAAGCGAAAGCAATGGATAAAGATGTTCCCATTACGATTATATGGGATTCTGTTGCAGCAACATCGCCAAAAGCAGAGCTTGATGGCGATTATGATAAAAACAATATTGCATTAAATGCACGGGCAATTTCAAAGGGGATGAGAAAGATTACAGGGATTATTGGCCAAACAAACACACTCTTTGTTTGTCTTAATCAAACGAGAATTAATATCGGGGTAATGTATGGTGACCCTACATGCGTAGACCCATATACAACAAGGTTTAAGATTCGCTATGATGAAAATTCACTCTTTGCAGAACGATATCGTGAATATTTCAAAAACCCTCGAGGTGATATTGATTATGAAACTGATCTAACATTTCAGACATATGCAAATATTCTTGGAATTGACGACTTTGAGACACCATGTGAGTATGATCTTACAGATGTTGGGACTATGGTCGAGACGCCTACTGGGTTTAAACCAATGACTAATTTTGTGGTTAAATCATCTGTTGATACATCGTATATTTTAGGTAAATTGAGCGCGACATCAGTCCATAGAACATTAGTTAACAAACAATGGGTTAGGCTAAAAGATAATGTCAATGCCGAAAAGATTAATAAATCAATTAACGTTGTTGATATCTCTGTTCCAGATGGGAACGCCTATATAGCAAATGGTCATATTAATCACAACACAGTTCCTGGAGGTAAGTCAATCCCGTATCATGCGTCTGTTCGCATTAAACTTGGCGCAGGAAAACCAATTGAAAATAAAAAGAAAGAAATAATTGGTATTAATGTAACGGCAAAAACAATTAAAAATAAGGTTGCGCCACCATTTAGGACTGTAAAGTTTCAAATACATTTTGGAAAAGGCATTGTTGAACATGAGGAAGTGTTTGATGAACTAAGAAAGGCAGATCCTGTTTTCTTAAATAATGAAAAAATTGACATATTAGGTGCTGGTACTTGGAAAAAGTTCGTTATAACAAATACAAAAACAGGTGATATAGTTCATGAAAAAAGTTTTTATAAATCAGATTTTAAACAAATTTTATATAACCCAAATTATAAACATTATATCGACGCATTAATGGAAAATACATATATTAGAAAAGCGCAAATCAACGTTGACACTGAGTCATATGAAGAGATTCGCTCAATCGCGATGAGTTTAGACGACGATTTTACACCACCAGAATAATATAATAAAGGAAAATTATGAAACAAACGAATAAGGGGGCATCCATCATGAGCAATATATTACTCATTGATGGACTATGACTTAGCGTTTTCATGAGACATTATAAAGCAAACCCAACAATATCATCCAATGGTGTACATGCTGGTGGTGTGGTGGGGTTCTTTAAAGAAATAGAGGGTTTATGTCAACGCCTAGGCCCACAAAGGGTTCATATTATTTGGGAAGGAGGTAAAAATCACCATCGTGAAACAATATTCAAAGATTATAAAAGGACACAAAAATCACAAAACTATAATCGATTTTATGATGATATACCGGACACATCGGAAAACCGAATAGAGCAAATTGCATTTTTAATTAAGTGTTTTAAAACCCTTCCTATATATCAACATTTCGTTGAGGGATGTGAAGCAATTGATATTATCGAATATATTTCGCGACATATATATGAGTATGCGAATATTGTAGTTGCGTCAAGTAATAAAGGACTTTATCAATTAATCAATGATCGTACAATTATTTGGTCACCAGGACAAAAAAAAGAAATAACAACCAATATTGTTTTGGGGAAAATATGTATACACCCAAATAATATTGCAATTGCTCGAGCTTGTGTTGGTGATAAAAATGATAATATTGAAGGTATTAAGGGTGTTGGTTTTAAAACGCTAGCCAAACGTTTACCATTTCTAAAAGGATCTAACGTTTTTAGTATTGATGATATTATCAAGGAATGCAAAAAACAACAAGCTATATCAACAGTAAAAATGTATAATGATATCTTGCAAAATATTGATTTAATTAAACGTAATTATGAATTAATGAAATTAGACATAACAAATCTAACAACCCCGCAAATTAAGCAAATTAAAGAAAGCGTTATAAACGCAGTAGACAAACAATATAATAAATTAGCATTCTTAAGGAATCTTTATAAGTTTGGGTTAAAAAACTACGATCCTAATTTACTGTTTTTGACAATGAACATTTTAAACAATAATAACACGGTGATTAATGAATATGGCGAATGTTGAGACAGTAGATTTTAATGAATATGCATCTTGTTTTGCACACTATGGTAAAAATTTTCAAGAAAAGATTCTTCAAGGCCTATTAATGGATCGCCCATGGGCAACACAAATGTTTGAGGTGATGCTACCAGAGTTTTTTGAAGTAAATTATTTACAATATTTGACGCGTTTATATTTCAAGTACTATAGAAAATATAAGGCATTCCCAACTGCCCAGTTGTTGGTCACAATTATTAAGGAGGATTTATCGGAAGGTGATGATATTATATTACGTGATCAGATTGTAGAGTTTTTGTACCGTATGAAAACAAACCCTTATCCAGGTGATATTGGGTATGTTAAAGATAAAACACTCGACTTTTGTAAACGTCAAGCCTTTAAAGGCGCTCTTCATAAAGCCGTAGAATTAATCCAAACAGATAAATTTGGGAGTGTTATAACGTTAATGAAAGAGGCTGTAGCAATAGGCATGCCTCATTCAGCCGGGCATGATTTCTTTGAGGATATTGAGGCACGATTTATAGAGGATCACCGAAAACCCGTGCCAACAGGCTTAAAAAAGCTAGATTCAAAAGATATTTTGGATGGTGGTTTAGGGCGAGGTGAGTTAGGCGTTGTTGTTGCCCCCACCGGAGTAGGAAAATCACACTTTTTAGTGGCCATTGGAGCAAGCGCCATTAATGTGGGAAAGAATGTGTTGCATTATACCTTCGAATTATCCGAGACGGCTGTTGGTCGACGTTATGATTCGAATTTGACAAAGATTGATATCAATGAACTTATGACGTCAAAACAAGAAGTTCTAGATTGTTATGAGAATGAAGAACATGGTAGACTTATTATTAAAGAATATCCTACTGGTTATGCATCTGTGCTAACAATTCGAAATCATATTGAAAAATTGTCACTTAAAGGGTTTAAACCAAATTTGCTTGTAATTGATTATGCAGATATTATGAGATCATCAAAATCATATGATTCATTACGACATGAGCTTAAGTTGGTTTATGAGGAATTACGTAATCTCGCAATGGAGATGGACATTCCTATATGGACGGCATCACAAGCGAATCGAGATGCATCAAACTCTGATATTGTGGGGCTGGAGAATATGTCAGAGGCATACGGCAAAGCCATGGTTTCCGATGTTGTAATATCATTATCACGTAAAGCAGAGGAGAAAGCTGCTGGTCATGGGAGACTTTTTGTTGCAAAAAATCGAGCGGGCCGGGATGGTATTTTATTCCCTATGATGATTAACACTGCGCAATCTCGAATTACATTAATAGATGAGTCTGAATTAACGTTAAATGAAGCGATTGATCAAGACAATAATATTGCGAAGGACTTACTTCGAAAGAAATGGAATGAAGTATCAAAGTCACTAGCCAAGCAAAGGGATAATTAATGATAACGATAGAGGATTCATTTAAGGCTAGCGTTGATTATTTTAATGGTGATGAACTTGCAGCAAGCGTGTTTTCCGAAAAGTACCCTTTACCCGACGGCAAAGGCGGTTTATTGGAGTTAACCCCGGATGATATGCATCATCGTTTGGCTTATAAATTTGCGGAATATGAAGCAAATTATAAAAATCCACTAAGCAAAGAGGAGATATATTGGCTATTTTCAAACTGGTATATAACCCCCCAAGGGTCTCCTTTATCAGGTATTGGGAATGATACACAATTTCAAAGTTTATCAAACTGTTTTGTTGTGGATCCACCGGAAGACTCATATGGAGGGATCTTATTTACTGATCAAGAACAAGTCCAAATTATGAAACGTCGCGGGGGTGTTGGATTTGATATTAGTAATATTCGCCCTAAAGATATGGAAACTGCCAATGCTGCACGAACAACCGATGGATTAGCGGTTTTTATGGAGAGGTTTTCAAACTCTTGCCGTGAAGTTGCCCAAGGCGGCCGTCGGGGTGCACTCATGCTTACAATAAGTTGCAACCATCCAGAAATTGAAACGTTTATTGACATTAAACGAGATCGAAAGAAAGTTACCGGTGCAAATATATCAATTCGTTTTACTGATGAATTTATGCGGTGTGTTAAGAATGATGTTGACTATGTCTTACGGTGGCCTGTACGGGCCTCAATTGAGGATGCAGAACTAACCAAAACTATTAAAGCACGTAAAATATGGGAAAAGTTCATTAATGCTTCATGGGAATGTGCTGAACCAGGTGCATTATTTTGGGATAAGGTTATTTCTGGTCCGGCAGATTGTTACGCAGAAAGTGGGTATGAAACTGTAGGTGTTAATCCTTGTGCAGAATTAAGTTTAAGTGCATATGATAGTTGTCGTCTTATGGTTAGTAACCTTGTTAAATATGTTAAAAACCCATATACACCAAGCGCATATTTTGATTTTGAATTATTTAGTGATAATGTCATAAAAGCTCAGCGACTTATGGATGATTTAATTGATATGGAGATTAGTGCAATTGATCGCATATTGTCGAAAATTGAAGAAGACCCAGAATCCCCTTTTGTTAAAAAAATCGAATATGATTTATGGTCCAAAATTCGTAAAGCGACCTTGGGTGGAAGACGTACCGGTTTGGGTATCACAGCATTAGGCGACTGCATTGCGGCACTCGGGATAAAGTATGGGACTAATGAATCAGTTGTGGTCACAGAAAAAATCTATAAAGCAAACGCAATCGCCGCGTATACATCATCGATTATATTGGCTAAAGAGCGCGGTCCATTTTCTGTATATAATGTAAAGCTTGAAGAGGGAAATGAATATCTGGATCGGATTAATATTAATCTACCCATAGAAATTAATGATATGCGTCTCAAGTATGGTCGACGAAATATTGCGCTTATAACCACGGCTCCGGTCGGATCAATATCATTAATGACCCAAACGACATCCGGTATTGAACCAGTATATATGATTAGTTATAATAGACGAAAAAAGATTGTTGAGCATGACATAGATACCCAAGCTGATTTTATTGATGATTCCGGCGATAAATGGAAAGAGTTCACAGTCTATCATCACGGTGTTAAAAAGTGGATGGAGGTAATAGGAAAAACTGAGGTTGATGAAACCTGCCCATATGTTGGCGCCACATCCTCAGAAATTAATTGGATTAAATCAGTTGAACTTCAAGCTGCGGCTCAGAGATGGGTTTGTCATGGTATTTCAAAAACGTGTAACCTGCCAGCTGATGTTAAAAAAAATATTGTCTCAGACGTTTACATGGAGGCATGGAGATCCGGATGCAAAGGATTTACGGTATACCGCGAAGGGTCAAGGGACGGTGTCTTTGTTTCATCGGAAAATAAACAAGGAAATAAAGTCGATGAAGCATGTGATCATGATCGTACAAAAATTAATTTTATCATGAACTCAGCGCCAAAAAGACCTGAAGAATTGGTCTGTGAAATTCATAGCGCAACAATTAAAGGGGAAGAGTGGACAATATTGGTTGGCCTACTTAATGGGCGGCCCTATGAGGTACTTGGGGGCCTCTCGTCGTTCATTGAGATACCTTCAAAGTATACTAGTGGGTTAATACGTAAACGTCACAGAAAGACACGAAACAGCATTTATGACTTGATCTTTGGCGAAAAAGATAATGAAGTTATAATCAAAGATATTGTACATGTTTTTGATAATCCAAATTATGCTGGATTCACGCGTATAATATCTTTAGCATTACGTCATGGTGCATCGAATCAATATGTTGTTGAACAATTAATGAAAGATAGAGATGCCGATCTTTTCTCATTTGCAAAGGTAATTAGCCGTGTTCTTAAGAAGTATATTAAGAATGGAACAAAGCCGAGTGGGGTTAGCACATGTCTAGAGTGTGGTGGTGATTCTGTAACGTATCAAGAAGGTTGTGTTTTATGTCATAATTGTGGATGGGGTCTTTGCGGATAAAAATGACGACGTCTATCCTATTTAATAGTTGATGGCATCAATAAAGCAAATAGCGTATAACCGTAAATCATCTCTTGATTTGGGTTGGTTACCTGCATGGTTTAATGCATGTAATTTTGATGATATACTTATCTCGAATATTATTAAGTTTCAAACAGAACATAATATTACTGCCGATGGGTTTTGTGGGCCAAGTACGTATCGCAGAATATATACCGATCGTATGTCGCGTCTTCGCCAACTGGAACCTACTTCAACCTCACATATGAGTTCAATTGTATACAATGGAGAATTTTTTCCCATTAAGTGGGACAAAGTTGTACATTGGTTTGATTATAATGGGCTAATATTAAATAAAAATACGTATACTTCATATGAAGGGGAGAAAAAGCGCCCCATTAAAATGTTTGTGAATCATTGGGATGTATGCCTAAATTCTCATGCATGTGTTCAGATTCTCAATAAAAAACGTGTGTCAGTTCAATTTTGTATTGATAACGATGGGACCATATATCAATTAATGGATATGCAAAACATAGCATGGCATGCCGGAAATCGAGCGGTTAATCATAATTCGGTTGGCGTTGAAATATCAAATGCGTATTATACAAAATATCAAAAATCATATGTTTTAATGGGTTATGACGAGCGACCAATTAAAACAGGTGTTGTAGTTCATGGTAAAAAACTTGATCCCTTTCTAGGATTTTATCCTGAACAGATTAACGCATTAACTGCATTATGGGAAGCAGTACATAAATGCACAGACGTTTTATTTAATATTCCTCAGGCGCATAATGAGGTTAGTTCATTGGTAAAATCATGTGACTTTTCAGGATTTATTAATCATTATCATATAACTAAACGAAAGATTGATTGTGCAGGCCTAGACAATGAACAAATTTTAAAAAATGCCAAAGGTTTATCATGAAAACATTCTTAAAGAACATAAAAAGTGTTCTTATATTTTCTGATAGTGAGCTTTTAGAGTTAATGTTGTGTATAACATTAATGTTTATAAATCCCACATACTATATTAATACCAATATTTTAACTGGTTGGTGTAGTCTAGGGGTACTTGGCTCATTATTTATTTTATGGGGATTAGGCAATAAAAGCATCAAAGCAAGGGAAATTGGGCTATTAATGGCGCTAATTAACTTAACGGCGCTAAGCATTGTTGGGATCAAACATGGCCGCATTAATATTAATATTTTTTTCCAAAATACAATAATAGCATTTGTGTGGTGGAAAGTCGGCCGGGAGCGTATAGTTCAAAACGTCAAACTTAATAACAAATCGAGGAAGGTGTGTAATGGAACAAAGTGATATAATAACTTTATTAATCGCAATTATTGGGACACTTGGTGGCACATCCGCATGGCAATATTATCAAAAGAAACTTGAACATAAAAAAGAGCTCAAGGAAAAGGAACACGAAGAAAAATATGTCTATCGGGATGATTTAAGGGAACGTGTTGCAATATTAGAAAGTAAACTTGAAGATTCACAAAAAGATAAAGACATATTAAATGATAAGCTTCGAAGCATATTGGAGGAAACAGCTGCCTTGCGCGTAGAGGTCCAGTATTTACGTGAGGAAAGAAAAAAATTACAATTAACAGTTGATAAGTTAACAGAAAAACTCATCAAGATAAACCTAGGTTGAGTTCAAATATTTTTGAAACATATGCTTTTTTGTTAATATAATCATTTATTAATAGGAGAAAATATGTCTACTTCAACTTATGAAATCATTAAATTGGGTGATCCCGCAATTATTGAAATAGTGCGTTTGTTACAAATGGCAATGCTGACCGGGACTGATATTACAGATAACCTTCGAACATTATCTTTGGTTATTGAAGATGGTATTGCATATCCAGATCCAGCTTTTATTGAGGCATTTGAAAATAATATTAAGAAATTGGAAAAGGAGGCCGATCAACTAAGGGTCGAACTTGCATAATCTAATTTGTCCATCATGATCTATTGTTACATAAGTCATATGTGTTATCCAATCACCGGTATTGACATATGTTTTAATATGTAAGTCTTCGTTAATCCATACAACAACCTCCGGGAAGTGTGTATGACCCATAATGAAAACGTCTGTATTTGTTGTATTTAAAAAGTTCTTAATTTTAAAAACACTTGGGCTTTGTTTAAAGTAATTGTGGTAAAATGTTAACACATTAATGTTAAACATTCTTTCTATAAAGTCTTGAAAAATTGATATTAGCTTCATTATAAATCTAAAATGTATAATACCTCGTTTATATAAATCACCATGTGAAACATAAAATGTTCGATCATTACATGTGAATCGATAATCACGCATAAACTTAATGCCACAAACTGTGGTACCACACCATTTTTCAAATGATATATCATGGTTCCCCACAATATATTTAACCGTTTTAAACTTACTTATTACATTAATAAGGGCCGCACATTGTAGTGTAAATAAAGGGGCCTTGATTAAGTCTATGATATCACCGGCTAAAATAAGTTCATCAAATTCTTCTGATTCTAATAATTTTATTAGTTTATCACTTGCATAAAATCTTGAACCAATATGGAGATCTGATATAATGAGTCGTCTAGGTGCTTTGGTTCGGTGTGTCAAAACATGTTACGCTATGTCAAATGATATAAACAATAAAACAAACTTAATGTTCAATATAGAACCAGGTAGCCTAGGATTAATCCTTGGTTTTAATGGAAATTTTGAAGAAGTTGATCTATTAATAGATAGTCATACCTGTTCAGTAAATTTGAATTTCTATGAATTTAATGAATATTTTGAGGAATTATGTTATAATATTTAAGCATATAGGATCAATATGAATTTACTAAAAATTATGTTTAAACAACAAAGGGATTTTATAGCCCTTTTACAAAAATACCGTGATCATCCTAACATTCCTTTTGATATTACGGATAAAAAGTCACAACAATTTTTGCGTCAATTGGCGTTTGAGTGCATGGGTGAATTATTTGAGGCAAATATACATCTTAAAAATAGTAAAAGTCATCGCAAAACAAATATAGTTGAGTTTGATCGTGATAAATATATTGAAGAATTAAGTGATGTATTGCATTATTTTTTTGGGATTGCAATTTGCTCTGGGGTTACGTCAGACGAGCTTTATGAAGCATATATGACGAAAGGCGAAACTAACGTCAAACGAATTCTTGACGGATATTAAAGAGGTATTTATGGGAACTATATTTCCGAAAAAGTTTGTTGGCCTTCATTCGCATTCCGGATTTAGCACCTATGATGGTTTAGGGTACCCAAATCAACATATTGATTTTGTTCGTGAAAATGGGATGGATGCATGGGCACTTACTGATCATGGACATATGAATTCATTTGGTCATGCTTATCTTTATGCAGAGAAATTAGCTAAAGCTGGGGAAAATTTTAAATTTATTCCTGGTTGCGAAATGTATGTGCATCCGGATTTAAACGCGTGGCAACTTGATTATGAGATTAAGCGAGCAGAAAAGAAAGGTGACCTCGAGGTTCTTAATGTATTACGCAAACAACGAAGAGAACTAGACACGCCACTCACAAACAATCTAATAAATCATGATTTTGATGTTGAAGAGGGTAAAAGTAAAAATAATGGTCTAACAATCGAGGATGAAGATGCATCACGAAGTAGCAAATTTTATGACCCAATTAAACGACGACACCATCTTGTCGTACTACCTAAAACGTCAATTGGTCTTGAGAGATTATTTGGCCTAGTTTCTAAGGGTTACCTTGACGGATTTTACCGTTTTCCTCGTGTTGATTATTCAATGCTCAAAGAGGCTGCCCAAGGTGGTCATCTAATTGTGTCAACTGCCTGTATTTCTGGCCCTTTGTCCTATGAAATATTTAGGCACTTTCAAGGGATTGAGTTCGAAGATCTTAAACCGGAGCTTCTTGATAATCATGATGTTATGGAAAAAGTCCTCCAATCTATAGGGCATGGTCATCAAATGCTTGTTAACGCTGTTGGCACCGATAATGTGTATATTGAATTACAGTTTAACAAACTTAATGCGCAACATTTAACCAATCGAGCTTTATTGGCATATGCAGAGCGTAATGGTTTGCAAGATCAATTAATTATTACATGTGATAGTCATTATGCAAACCCAGAATACTGGAAGGAACGAGAAATATATAAGAAGTTGGGTTGGCTAAATTATCGTGAGATGGATCCTACAAAACTCCCTAAATCAAAAGAGGAACTTAAATGCGAGCTATATCCTAAAAATGCAGAACAGGTTTGGGACTCGTATAAACAAACATCGACAGAGTATGGGTTTTATAATGACCAAATTATATGTGATGCCATTGAGCGAACATATCATATTGCGCATAATGTAATTGCCGATATCCACCCAAATACATCTATTAAACTTCCGACGTTCGTAATCCCAGAAGATAAAACAGAAACAGAGACGTTAATTGATTTATGCAAAAAGGGTATGATTGAAAGGGGTTTTCAAAATTCACCTAAATATATTGAAAGAATTAAATACGAATTACAGATTATTATTGAACGTAAATTCGAACTATACTTTTTGGTAATGCATCAAATTATTAAACTTTCAAAAGAGCATATGTTGGTCGGCCCTGGTCGAGGCTCTGGCGCGTCATCTTTGGTTAATTACGTTTTAAAGATAACAGATGTTGATCCTATTAAGTATAATTTGTTATTTGAGCGTTTTTTATCAAAATATCGTAAAGAATATCCTGATATTGATTCAGATTTTGCAGACCGCGATAAGCTGCTTGGCCTTTTGGCTGCACATTTTGGTAAAAGAAACGTCATACCAATCTCAAACTATAACACCTTAAAGCTTAAGGCTCTTATTAAGGATGTTTCAAGATTTTATGGTATACCTTATGATGAATCAAATGCAGCGACAAAAACGGTGGAGAAAGAGGTTAGAAGGGCAGTACAAAAGCATGGTGAAGATAAGAACTTGTTTGTTTTAAAATATGATGATGCGATGAAATATAGTTCTTCATTTCGCACATTTATTGAAAAGTACCCAGAGGTTGGCGAACCTATCAAGGTCCTATTTGGGCAAAATAAATCATTAGGCCGACATGCAGGCGGGGTCATTATTTCCGAACATATTCCGGAAAGGATGCCATTAATTCTCTCAAAAGGTGAACCTCAAACACCGTGGGTTGAAGGGACAAATTTTAAACATCTTGAGGAATTTGGGTGGATTAAGTTCGATCTTTTAGGCCTCGAGACACTTCGTATAATTGAACGCGCAATTGAACTAATCTTAAAACGAAAGGAAGGAATAACGAACCCTACGTTCATAAATATAAAAGCGTGGTATAAAAAAAATCTATCCCCAGATGTAATTAATTTTGATGATCAAAAGGTTTATGAATACGTGTATCACTCAGGGCGTTTTGCAGGTATCTTTCAACTTACTTCGGCTGGCGCTCAAAAGTTATTTATGAAAGCTAAACCAAAAAGCCTTATTGATATTGCAACACTTACGTCGATTTATAGGCCTGGTCCGCTCGCTGCAAATGTTCATAAGCTTTATCTTAAACATAAAAATGGTGAACCTTATATTTGGGGTCATGAAACAATCAATAAAGTCCTAAAAGATACAAGAGGTCTGATTATTTTTCAAGAATCAGTTATGCAGTTAGCTCATGAAGTCGCCGGCTTTCCCCTTGACGAATGTGATAAAATTCGTAAATCAATCATGAAGCGTTCAATTTCAGGTGGTGATGAGGCGATTAAGAAAGCTAAGGAGCTACGGATTAATTTTGTGCAAGGAAGCATCAATAATGGTGTTCCAAAAGATGTTGCAAATGATTTATATGATAAAATCCTTTATTTTGCTGGATATGGCTTTAACGCATCACATGCAATATCATATGCAATGGATTCTTATTTTTGCGCATGGTTGATGACGTACTATGAAGAGGAATGGTTGTGTGCCTATCTTGAGGCAATGTCATCAAACCCCAAAAAGAAAATAAAGGCGTTCAATGAGGTTAAAAAGCTAGGGTATAAGACGGTACCAATTGATATCAATTACGCGGATAAGTCTTGGACAATCTTAGAAGGTAAGTGCTTTATGCCGAGCTTTCTAAGTTGTAAAGGTGTAGGGGAAGTGGCGGTTGATGAAATTATTGAAAATCGTCCGTATCAGTCAATTCATAATCTATTGTGGAATGAAGACGGAACGTGGAAACACTCGAAGTTTAATAAACGTACGATGTTGTCACTCATAAGAATTCGGGCATTTGATTCATTAGACATAATTGGTGATGATAAAATGTTTAAATCGTATAAACACATGGAAGAAGTTATTATTAATAAAAACTCTGACATCAAAAAAAGAACAAAGCGTGATCCTTTAAAGGGGCAGAATTTGTTTAAACAACATATCCTGGAAACGTCTGACATAGGTGAATGGTCTAGGGTAGAAACGGCTGAGATGTTGACGGAGCATCTCGGTGGTTGCGACGCATCAAACTTAATATCTGAACCAATGATGAAATGTTTTAGTCAAATGGAAATAGAGTCTGTTGATGAATATCATGGGAAAGATGTATATTGGTTCATTACTACAGATGTTATTGCGAAGAAAACGAAACGAGGTAAACCCTACTTATTATTAACAGTTAGTGGCAACTCTGGTGCGACTGAAAGGTTGTTTATGTGGAACTGGACAAAAGATAAATTCCAGATTCAAAAATATTCTATCTGTGTTGCAGAGATCAACAAAAGCGATTTTGGTTATTCAACCAGACAACAGCAAATTAAAATTCTATCATGAGTCAAACTATTATTGCGCTTGTTGGCCCTGATAAGTGTGGCAAAACTGAAATTGCTAATGAACTATCGGCAAAATTAAAGATTCCGCTTTTTAAGGCTAATACTGAAAAGGGGAAATTTCGAAACGGTGATGATTTTATTAATGAAATGCGATATGCCGATCCTCGAACAATTGATTTGTTAAGACAAACAGGTTATTCTTTAATTTTAGATCGAGCCTGGCCATGTGAATGGGTATATTCAAGGGCATTTAATAGGGCGACTGATGAAGCGGCTACACGACAGTCTGATATAGATTACGCAGATTTAGGCGCTATTGTAATTATTTGTCATCGCACATCATATGCAGGTCTTGTTGACGAAGACGCACCTGAAAAGTTGGTTGAACCTATGTTACAAAAATTACATTCTTTATATGAAAAATTTGCGCAGCAATCAAAGTGTAGAGTTATGTTTTTGAATGTTGATGATGAAAATTTAGAACGAGAAGTAAGTGATATCCTTTCTTTCTTGGGAGTAAGTTAAAATGAATTTGTTAGTTCAAACACAATTGTCAAATTATAATACGGCCGGAAAGTTCATTCTAGAAGCAGATAGTGGCTGGCAAATGATAATGGGCAGGGTCCGAACGCTTTTGGCACTACAACCTAACATTCGTGTCTCAATTCTTTGTCCTTTACGTAATCAACTTGTAACGCAACCTGAGAATGTGAATCCAGATATTATTGATGATTCGCGAGTGAAGTGTTTATATCATGAAATAATTCCAAATGCATTGGCAACACGATATGATTTCGATTTTGATGGAATTGGTAAAATGTTAAAAGATACAAATGAAAGATATACACATGTATATATCAATGATCCTATGCATCTTAGGAACTTTCGTGCTCTTTTTTATCTTAAAATGCAATATACACCAAGATTTTTTGTACATTCGCATTTTATTGATAATCCTGAATGTCCTAAGTTTCCAATGGAGGCGTCTTTGTGGTATGGGCAACTTGAGGCTGCATTGAAGGCAGATTATAATTTTTGGCAATGTGAATCTGCAATGAATTTATTTTTGGATTCAGCAAGAAATTATTTAAACGATGAGTTAGTTAATCAAATCAAAAACAAATCTATACCTTGGGATGACGGTTATTCTTATAATGAAATTCTAAAACCTATTGATGAATCAGGGGTTAGGTTTAAGATTCCTAATGATAAAGTAATTGTATTTGTACCAAATCGGGTGGGAGGAAAAGGTAGATCATCTGATTATACCAATTGTGGAAAGTTCTTATTTGAGATTTGTAATGAACTTTGGAAGGAGAGACAAGACTTTATTGTGATCGCAGGTAATCCTTCACAAAAGTTTAGCAATGATGAGCTTAATGAATTATGTAATCCATATGCAAAGTTGTTTGAAGGTACCTTAACAAGAAATGAATATCGATGGGTAGGTAGAAACTCACATATTTCTGTGGGTTTGTATGATCAGGATTCTTATGGTGGCACTGCAGCACGTGAATTACTTGAATTAGGGTGTTTGCCTGTGTGGATCAATAGATATGAATACAAATCACTTGCAGATGCGACAGGATACCCATTTATTGCAGCAGAACTTGATAACATTAAGAATGTTTTGAGTGATGTAATTGATTATGCAAAGAAAGATCTCAAATTTAGCAAGGCCTTGGGTGGGGGTATTATGTTTAATGACGCCTGGTCTTTAAGGGATCTTAATAGGGAAAAATGTAGTTACGAAATGTCAACTCAGCGTGCTCTAGATATTATGAAAGATGTCGCCAATGTTTAAACGTACGTTCAAAGATTTTACTAGCGCATATCTTTCTCTTGCAGAAGAAATTAGGGATGACTATGATTATATCACGTCACCACGTGGAATGAAAGTTAAGGAAAAATTGGGTGTCAAATTTGAGATAACAAACCCACGTCATAGAATCCCATATGTCCCAATTAGAAAGTTTAAGATACAATATATGATCGCAGAAACTTTATGGTATTTATCGGCCAATAATAAAACAAAATGGATCGCAAATTACGCACCATTTTGGGAAGGTATTACCGACGATGGCCTTACGGCGAACAGCGCGTATGGTGCGAGAATATTTCAACGACATGACAGAATTGCGTTGGGTGGTATTAATCAATGGGTATATGCCAAGGAGGTGTTAAAACAAGACCCAGATTCACGACGAGCCTTTATTCACATCCGAACCCCTCATGATAGTATTATTGGGTCAAAAGATGTACCTTGCACAATAGGATTGCAGTTTTTTATTCGTGACAATAAGCTGGATCTCATTGTTAATATGCGTTCTAGTGATTTGATTTTGGGAATTTCATATGATGTTCCTGCATTCACATTTTTACAAGAACTTATGGCGCTTGAACTAGGCGTTTCAATTGGCACTTATATTCATATTTCAAATTCCATGCATGTGTATGAAAAGCATTTTGAAATGTTGGATGAAATTCTTGATAAACGTAATGTTGCAGAAAGCATATTATTGAGTTATATGCGTGGACCAATGAAATCAATGCCTAAGCAACAATGTACAATAAGGTTATATAAATTTGAAGAATTATTGCGCTCCTGTTATGATATTGATAGCATAGATAATGCATTAAGCGATTTAAAGGATATTGATGATTATTGGTTTGATTGGGCACAAGTATTAGCTGCACATCGAGCAGGAAAATTAGGAAAAAAGAAAAAAATGAAAGATTTAATGTATAATGTTACTGAACAATTGCGTCCTATAAAAATAGTACATGAGGTAAAGAAATGAGAGTGTTAGTAACAGGTGGATGTGGATTTATTGGTTCGACATTGGTTCGAAAATTGAGGGAAAATAATATTCAAGTTGATATTGTTGATGATATGTCAGTTGGTAATCTTTCAAAGCTAGGAAAAGTCCCTCTTCGTGTTGTCCCAGTTGATCTAATAAGTATATATCAAAATACAGTTGAGGATAATGAGCTCAAAGAGGGCCATGTTTTGGTTTTTGAAGGGGATTTTACACACCCACTAATATTAAATAGAATTGCTCAGGGATATTATATGTATGTTTTTCATCTTGCGGCAGATCCACGTGTTGAATATTCTATACAAAATCCTTACAAAACAACGGTCAATAATATATCAAAGACTGTTTTGCTATTGTCTTCATGCGCAGGTAATATTCAACGTTTTATATTTTCATCGTCATGTTCAGTCTATGGTGATCAGTATTCTATTGAAGGTACCCCAACAACCGAAGCATCACCGACGGCACCATGTTCACCATACGCACTACAAAAATTAACAATTGATCAATTGTTACCTATGTTCTATAAGTTTCACGGATTAGATTCGGTTTCATTACGATATTTTAATGTATATGGTCCTGGTCATGATGGTACCGGTGCATATGCAACTGCAGTTGCTGCATGGTGTAGCGCACTTAAAAAAAGCCAGTCTTTACGCTCAGATGGAGATGGAACACAGAGTCGTGACATGGTATTTGTTGACGACATTGCGGCAATTAATATTGCAGCTATGATTCAAACAAAGGATCTTAAAGGTGAGGCATTTAATGTGTGTACAGGCACTGCGATATCAAATAATGATATCCTACAATTAATTTGGAAACTTTATGGACCATATACGAGGAAAGACTCACCATGGCGTCCCGGGGATGTGATGCACACATTAGGAAATAATACAAAAATAAACGATGAACTTATCCCATATCCATGGTTAGGTTTTAAGGAAGGCCTGGAACAAACAATGAGATGGTGGGGCCTAATTAAATAAGATCATTATAAATTGCATTAAATTCATTTTTATCTAATAAAGGCTTGAAATATGAAAGAAATTTGGATAACAAAATCTACAATTATTGAAAAACCATGGGGCACGGAACAAATATGGCAAACCGGAGGTTGGAGACAAATATCTAGCAAAATTCTATATCTAAAAGAAGGTTATCGCACTAGCCTAAAATATAATAATATTAAAAATGAAGTATTATTTATTTTGTCTGGGAGGTTGTTATTAACATATTCGAACGAAAGATTTAGACAAAATAAAGAATTTAAGTCGTGTTATCTCACGGCCGGTGAAACAATTAATATTCAAAGTGAATGCCCATATCGTCTTAAGGCAATTGAAGACACAGTTGTTGTCGAAGTGGGTGATCGTCCGTCTACTCAAGATTCTATTGTTCGATTTCATGATGATTATGGTCGTCATCCAAAAACCGGTGACGAATTAATTAACGATATGGCCCAACAAGCTATATATGAGTCAGGGCACCTAGGCATTAAACAAAATGATTAATAAATCCATATATCTGAGGGGTATCATATAATATGTCAAAACCTAATCCAGGCGATGTAAATTTGGTGTTGTATCATGCAGACTGTAGTGACGGATTTGGGTCGGCATATGCCGCGTGGAAACTACTTGGCTCAAAAGCGAAATATATTCCATGTAAACATGGGTCATCCCCACCAGATGTTGTTGGAAAAAATGTTGCAATATGTGATTTTAGTTTCGATAATGCCACAACAAAGAAAATGATTGAAGATGCAAATACATTAATCATTCTAGATCATCATAAAAGCGCTGTAATCGAATTGCATGATATTGCTGAAACAGTATTCGATATGAATCATAGTGGGGCAATTATTACATGGAATTTCTTTCATCCAGGAAAAGAATCACCTAAATTTTTGAAATATATTGAAACGCGAGATTTATGGAAATGGGATTTACCTTATTCAAAAGAGTTTTCGTCTGCATTTGATATGATTCCATTTGAGTTTGAGGAATTTGAGAAATTTGAAGATGACAGTGTATTTGACGCAGCGATTAAAAAAGGGTCGGTAATTTTATCATATAGCAAAACTGTTATTAAAAAAGTTGCCTCACAAGCACGAAAAAGAAAACTTGATGGCAAAGATATATACGTTGTTAATGCTTCACATTGGATGAGTGAAATTGGCGCGCATCTATCAACCTTTTGCGATTTTGTGTTCATATGGTACTATGATCACGGACAACGAAACATTAAAGTCTCACTAAGATCACATGGTGATAATGCTGATGTTTGCGAGATTGCAAAAAGTTTTGGTGGTGGTGGTCATAAAAATGCCGCCGGTTTTACCCTTCTGGGGGGTACATGCGTTGATGATTTATTTGATGTTGTGGAAGAAAAAGTTGATACAACAGCAGCGCGGGATGAGCTTAACAAAATTAAAGTACAGTTTGAGGAATCTGGTAATATTAAAAAAGTGGAAGTGATCAATGCTGTAAGTGCCCTTTTAGATGATGTTATTGATCATCAAGAAGAGGATTTAAAGAAAAGCTAGAAATAGATGTTTGAAACGTAAAATTATAAACGATTAATAAAATGACTATATCTGCCGCTATAGGTTTGACAGGATTAGTTTTGTCTACCTACGCCGTAATTGCTAATGATAGCGCCCAAACATTGGGCACTTTTATATCATCAAATAAGGACACATCTTGGTGGAAATCATGGTTATATATGTCATTAATTATGATTCTAACCTTAGGATATGCATGGTTAATAGGTGATATTACATATGGGCGCCTTAATGAAATACCTCTTCCTTTATCATTTAAATGGTACCATGGTGTTGCCCCTGTACTTTTATTGGTATTAACACATTTCGGAATACCTGTTAGCACAACATTATTAACTTTAAGTTTATTTTCTAGTAGTCTCGTTTTGAAAAAGATTATTATTAAATCCGCAATAGGATATGGTATAGCGGCCGTCTCAGCGTATATACTTTGGTTTGTTTTATCATATTTTTTAAACGAAAAGAGACCTGTTAAAATAGGTCACAAAAAGTATTGGGTGATCGGCCAATGGATGGCGACTGGGTTTTTGTGGAGCCAATGGTTAAGTCATGATATTGCAAATGTTGCAGTTTATCTTCCACGAAAAAACGCTTTAACACCTCTAATGTTTTTAGGTTTTATAACTCTTCTTATTGGGTGGTTGGCATACTTGTTTTACACAAAAGGTGGCAAGATTCAATCGATTATACAATCGAAAAGTGGCACCCGTTTTGCAAGATCTGCAACCATTATCGACTTTGTTTACGCAATTATTCTTTGGGTTTTTAAAGAATACAATAATTTACCAATGTCGACAACTTGGGTATTTGTTGGTTTACTATGCGGTCGTGAATTGGCGGTATATCGGGTATTCTCAAATGGCGCCGGCATTAAAATGATATTTCCAATATTAATTAATGATTTTTTTAAAATGATGGCAGGTCTGGCTTTGAGCGTCATATTAGTTGGGTTTATTATTACCTTTGGATGATATCATTTTTAAAATAAGGTTTCGAAAGAAATCAAATAAATATTATTTATGTAAATGACTTGCACAAACGTTACAATAAACTATAAATTTATAAAAGGTATTTAAATGAAAAATGTAATAATGACATCATTAATGTTGGCTCTATCTTATATGGGCATAGCTCAAGCTGAATGTATACAAACCCCACAGTCAAGTTGGATAACTCAGGCGTGTTATTACACAGTAACAACGGACATATATATGAATAGAAAACGTTATATATTTTGTGGTATACCATACACTACGTTTTTGGATCTAGTTAATGCCCCTTCACCTGGTAAATATTATTATGCTATGATTAAGGGCAAATATAATTGTTGGTGATGCTGCACCTTATCTATACCGCTTAAACACCCTATATAGGCACTTAGAAAAAATATGTTGGAACAACAAACACTAAAACTTAAATATCATGAGCAACCACAAGATGAACCCAATGAACCTATCGAGGATAGCGAAGGTGATAAAACAATAACACATAAAAAATATGCCACAATTGTTGCCGATCCTCCTTGGTATCAACGTGGCGGTGGAAAATGCAAAAGGGGAGCCGATCGGCATTACCCAATCCTTAAAGAACACCAGATTAAAAATATAATGTTCAATTATTTGGATGATAAGGTTGCAGATAATGCGCATTTATATTTGTGGACGGTGAATAACCATCTTCCAGAGGCACTTCGTATTATCGAACATTTAGGTTTTCGTTATATCACAAATCTTGTTTGGGCAAAACCTTATTTTGGTTTAGGTCGATATTTTCGGGGACAGCATGAATTATGTCTTTTTGCAACAAAAGGCCGGGGTTTTACACCAAAAACATCAAAAAACAATATATCAACACTCATTGGTCAATCATTAATTAAGCCAACAACTCATAGCACAAAACCAAAGGTGATATATGACTTAGTTGAGGCACGCAGTCAAGGCCCTTATTTGGAAATGTTTGCGCGTAATAAACGAAAAGGATGGGATACGTGGGGAAACGAAATTGACAACAAGGCTTAGTTGGGATGAGATTTGGATGAACTTTACACGCCTGGTGGCGAAACGTTCATATGATCCACGCCATAAAGTTGGTGCAATTGTCGTTACCGGTGATAATACGCAGGTGCTATCAATAGGTTACAATGGCAATTATGCCGGTGGACCAAACGAAATTGAAACAATCATACCTGGTCAATCAGGTATGATTCATGCTGAGATTAATACATTAATTAAATTGGACTATAACAACCCTAAGTATAAAAAAATGTATCTCACATTATCACCTTGTCGTATGTGCGCAAAGGCAATTATTAATGGCGGGATAAATGAAGTAATATATGATAAAGAATATAGGGATACATCAGGTATACATATATTAGAACAGATTGGTATTAAATTACGTAAATACAAATGAACGTAATATTTATGTTATATAAATAAGGTTAATTTAAATGAAACATTATGATGAATTATTTTTGGAAAATTTAGTTCAACGTGCAGTTTATCAACTATGTTCCAATAAGCCTTTATTGCAGGAATCAATATCCCCAATTCTCCTTGAAGGAATTGGGGGAAAGGACATTAGTAGGCTTAAGGAACAAGTACAGAATGCGAAAGATTCATTGGCTGAAATTAATGATATATTAGGCGACACAATTAATATTTTACCAAATATTCAAGCAGCGTTAAAAAAGTTGGCAAAAAATATGCCAAGTACAACTGAAATTGTCGCATTGAAGTTTATGGGTGGAAAAAAACAGATTGCGAAAGCTGTTGTAAAGGTCTCGGTAGGGGTTAATAAAGTTCACTTAATTCGCACAAGTATTTATAATGCCTTATCACTTTTGGCGGAGGGGTTTGCTGAGTTGGATTTTATAAAAGAAATATTAAGTGATCCCAACCATGACGCCGCCTATGAATTTAAAGAATTAAACCTACAAAGCTTTGTTGCAAATTATAAAGATGAACTACCTCCCATTAAATCGATTGTAACAGGAATAAAACGTAGTTATAAAGAACCTCCGGCCGCAACCGGGTGGTTGGGCAAGGCGGCTAATGTATTTGGTGGCCTATTTGGAACATCGCTAACGGTACGTAAATTTGTTAAAGATATTAGCCTACTCACATTTAAACAAGTTATTCAGATTGGTCAAAATATCGATCCTCATTTAAATGATGCGATTAAAGCCGAAAAAGAAGCTCGAAAAACCTCGGAGAAAGTGCTTGACGGCGTTACACAGGTCAATGACGAAAAGCAAGAAGAACCTGCAGCGGTGAAGAAGGTAAAGAAACTCAAATCCGACACAGTTTATGAATATACCACCATCGCAGGAAAGAACAAGGGTAAAGTAAGAAAAGTGAATGTTATTGGGCCCTCAGAGAAAGAAGGTTATTATCAGGCACAACTTCAGAAAAAGAATGGTGAATTTACTAAGGATGAATATTCACTCCCACTTAAGGGTTTTGGTGATCAGGTAAACGAATCAAACTTTGTTAATCGATGAAACGTTTTGGTGAGGATGGTATGAAACAAATCGTAGAATCAATGAAAAGAGTTTTGCTTCGTCGGATTGTTGAAAATCTAAACGAAGTTGATGTGTATGATAACAAAGGTAATATTATAATCGCAAAAGATCTTAAGGTTCGACATATTGATTCACAGTTTGAATATACTGTTGCCAATGTTGTAGAAGATGAACAAGGTATTCAGATTATATTGCGAGCCCCAGATAAAGCACGCTTTACACCAATAGAATATACCGCGGATGTTAATATTGAGGGCATAGGCGATTTGATTATAACACAAGATGAGTTTGAAAAAGAATATGAGGTGAATTAATGAAAAACCTACAACTATATGAAGCCGCAGATATTAACGCAATCAAAAAAAAGATTTATGATGAATTGGGTTATAAGGCAATTAATGAGTCGTATGTTATAGAAACCCCGTCTGGGGTTGATTTGCCAACTGAATTGCTAAGTTCTAGGTCAAAAAAAATTCTTAATAATTTACTGGAATTATACACATCAGAATTAAATCATGTGAGCGCCAAACTTGACACGGCGATTCGCGATGTAAAAATGCCAGATGCGTCATATTATGTTTCGCTTAAAGCCCAAGAAGGTCGCTTATTACAACTTAGTTTTTTGTTAGGTTTACATAAAACAAATATATCTGATATGCAATCAATGCTAACAATGAACACATTAACATATATGCGTTTGGAACGGGATTTTGGTACATTTGATTCGTGGCAAAAGGATATGATTGCATGTGCCATAGGTTCGGAGCGTTTTGCCATAACTGCGTATAATGTTCATCTTCGACGATATATGAATCTAATTGTTGATGATTGCCACCCATTACCTCCTTCGGTATTACCAATAATATCAATATGCGTAATGCCTCAATTATATACTAGGGATTATTTAGATGATCGAAAATCTTACATATATGCAATGATGAAGGAACTTGCATGGGGAAAAATTGAAGAACGCATTAAAAATACTGAAGCAGCAGCGAAAGCTTATATGGGAAATAAATAATGCGTACAAAAATTGAAAATATATTTGAAGATTATCGAAAATCTATTATGAACCCATATTTGCTTGTCGAGGAGGCTGAAGAAGAACCTGCTGAAGATGAAGAAGAACCTGTTGAAGAAGAGGCCGAAACGGAATCCGAAGAAGAGTCAGAAGAAGAGCCAGAAGAAGAGTCAGAAGAAGAGTCAGAAGAAGAGTCAGAAGAAGAGGAACTTGTTATAACACCGGATGATATAACAAGTTTGGGTCACTCAATTGATAATGCAGTTGAGGATTTGCTTGTAGGATATGAGTCAAATGCAAGAAAATCTGCAAAGATCCAAATCGAATCACAATACTCAATACGCAATATATTGTTGGAAACTAATAAAGAAAATGATATTGACATTAACCAATTTACTAATGATGTCGCGCGATTGTTAATGAATTATACAAATTTGCTTGATATGGAGGCAATTATTATTAACAAAACTATACAATTTCTTGTAACCCATTATAATAAAGATATAGCAGAAACATTTTTGGAATTATTAGAGCTTAAACATGGAATTTTTTTGGACACCGAGATTGAGGCCAATCAATATTATGCAGCAGGGGCATTCGGTGGGGGGGCTGGTGGGGGGATTTGAGTAAAAGTAAGTATGTTGATTTTGAAACTCGATCATCAATCCATATATATGTTACAAAATCAATGTATGTTGAATTTCGAAAACTCTTGCTAGATCATAATCTCTCTGCACAAAGTGTATATCAGGAATTAATGGGCCTAATTGTTGAAGGCGATGAATATATGGAACAATTACTTGATAGGATGGAAACCGAAAAACGAGAAAAAATTGTTAACAAAGTGAGAAAGACTGATGCTGAATCAATTTATAAGGCAATTGCTAATAAAGACGCCTCTACAAAAAATTGAAAAACTTGAATCCAATATTAAAATCTTACACAGATATATTTCTCTTTTAGAGGCTGATCTTGAAGAAACAAAAGAAGCATTGGCTCAAGTTGCAATATCACAATACGAATTTGTTTCACAGTTTGAATCATTAATTCGGAATGCACAAAAAACGAAGATTAATGATACATCAATGAAAGATGACATTGATACATGGAATTAAAAACAGCAACAAATATTGGCATAATATTGTTGTTTTCATTTATTACATCATTATGTAGTTATTCAATCGGTAGTAGTGTTGAAGAGATTTCATCATCACGTGAATATGCAGAGTTATTTGAATCTCGTAAAGTACTTTATAGTGAAGTTAAAATAGAGCGTACGCGCGTAAATGGTTTAACAAAAACACTAAAACAATTGTCTGATGAAAATACTGATTTAACTGATTTAGTTATGCAATTACGCCAAAAACCAGATACAATAAAATATGTGTCCGTAATAGAGACAGTGATTGTTCCAACTACAACAATAGAATCATTTACAACACCCCCAGAAGAATATATATATCAACTTCATGAAGACACACCTATCGCAAAATTTTCATATGATCAAGCTACCGATCCCTCTTACATATTTGAAACATATGAATTAACATTTCGAAACTCCATTGTTATAACGGATCAAAAAACTAGCGGACTTTTACAGATATCATCAAGTGCAAACCCAGGTGTATACACGGAATTCCCAATTGATACACTTGATGTTCATCATATAACAACACAACGATTATTTGAACCAAATATAGGCCTCGGTTTGACCCTCTCGGCTGGTGAGGATCCTAATTTATTGGGCTCAATATTTGTGTCATTTTTTCATCCACATGAAAATATCGATGTGTTAGGTTTAAGGGTGGCTGCAAATAAACAAACAGCACAATTTGGGTTAGATTTAGCGGGGTACAATGTTGCGGCACATATACCTATACTAACTGATTTATGGGTTCATGGAGGTATTGCAATTGATATCAATGCAAATCCTTCCGGTCATTTTAGCATTGGTACCAAGTTTTAGTATTTTTAGAGACTATTTATTGGATGAAGGTGGGTAAATAATAATGAACGTTAAAAATAATAAGCTTGATAGATTGGTAGAGGCTGTAATATTTGAAAATGATTTGGGCGAAGATACAATCCCTATAGGTCTAATGGGCCATAACCCAGTTGTTGGTAGTGCTGTGCGTGCCCAACAAGCACTCAAGGCGGCACCTGCATATATGCCTGGTCAAGAAGTCCCATTAGTCCCATCTGCTGAGATGAGTATACAATTGGCTGGAAAGATGCCTCCGGTTGATGACCCAAATTATACACCAACTTCACCAGCCCAATTTGGCCTGGCTATACAAACCCTTGTTGTCGATGCTTCCACGTATGAGCTTAATGTTTTATATCGCGCGTTCAAAGACGTATTAACAACAACATTAATGAAAAAAACAATTTCCGAAGCACCAAGAAACCGCCGACCCCCTGGTGTTCCTTTGGATATAGATTTTGAAGATTTAGGCGAGCCTGAACCAGGTGAAGAAACACCTGAAGAATATTTGGCAAGACAAAAAGAAGAAATAAACATCTCCGATATTATTAATTGGGATGATATTGGGACTGATTTAGATCCAATTAATAAAATTCGAAATATAAACAAAAAAGAAAAGGAAGAGGAAGAGGATCACCCTGGATACCTCCCGCAAATGATGAGCTTCAAAGACATGGCGGAGGAACTAGGATTTAGTGGTCCGGCCGGCGCAAGAGGTGCAATCGAAAGGATAAGTCGTCGTATGCAGGCAATTAAAAAATTGCTAAAACCTGCACAGTTAAATAAATTGCACATATATGCAACAGCGCAGTTCATAAAATATATTTCAGATTATATTGATCCAAGTGATCGCGAGGAATTTATGTTAAATAGAGACGCAGTACGAGACCTAGACACGTATCGCTTCTTTTTTGTTAATACATTTATTATGCCTACCTATAATAAGGTACGACGAGAGGCACGAAAGGGTATTGAGGCCAAACTTATTGAGGTTGGAATTCCTAAAAAATCTATTTTAACGATTACCAATATATTGTTTGGCGAAGCACAAACAAGCCCAGAACAACTTAAGGCAAAACTTAAAAAAGATTTGGGTGAAAATAGCACGATCGATCCAAATGAGTTATTGGAGAGGTTTAAGCATGTATATCCGGAATTAAAATCAATAGCAAATCTAAGTACCATCAATTTCTTAAATATGTCAAAAGAAAAATGGGAAACGCTAGCGACAAATAGAAAGAAAAAAGCCATAATAACCGCCCTTGAACAAACTAATGAATTTCAAAATGAACAAGGAGCGGAAACAGAAGAACAAGAGTAAGGGTGTATTATATTGAGGTTTGGTGAGTATTATGTATAACGTAAAACATTTTAAAGAAAGTGCTTTGGTGTTTGATTTTTTGCCCCCATTACAAGAGGCACCTAGTCATGGGGCTCATGGTAATATGCCAATCGAACCTATGGCGGCTAGCACATGGGAGACGTCACATGACCCAAATGGTAAAAAGTTAAAAAGGTTATTTGAATTTCAGAATGTGATATCACGTAATATTTTTGTTGATAATATTTTAGAACTTGAGGAAATATCTGGACATAATATAGATTTTAGTGTTTACGATTCTAATGTATTGGTGCACCTACAAACCAAAGACCTAGGGATTATTACAGAGCTTGATTTGGAATGCGGCCAAGCACTTGTTGATTACGCATATGATATACACCAAGCAGGCTTAGACACATGAGCCATATTTTAATGAGCGAAGCATTGGTTGGTCGTGTTAATGTTTCAGATATGGGCGCTAAAAATAAACTTATCAATCAAATGGTTTGTATACAAAAGGATGATCAAACATTTAAGTGTGAACTTAAGACGTTAATCTTAACGTACTCATCGATGGTTATAGTTGGAAATTTAAATAATGAATTCCCGGAATGGCTATATGAATGCTTGGATAAAAGCGTATATATAACCATAACAACAAAACAAAAAAAATATGAAATTAATAGAACGTTAAATTTAATTAAAATAACTATTAATAATGAAGATATGATATGGACGATTATGGGAGAAACACTATGAAAAAATATTCATATGATAAATTTATGGACAAAATCATTAAACAAGAAAAATTACAAGAAAAAATTTATGATATTGCAGAAACGCCTCAAGAACATATTTATCGTCGACGTAGCAAAAATTATCGTCATCATATAAAGTGGGGAAAATTTAAATGAAAAACATTAAATTAAATACACAAATTAATCTAATTAAATTACGTCTTTTGCATGAAATAGACGAACGCCAATATCAAGATGCCATGGCAGCGCGCTCAATACCTTATGATCATCAAGATGTGGAAAATAACGAAGCCCCAGTTGAGGAAGATGAGGAAAGTGACATTGGAGAACAAGAATTGGAAGCCCCAGCTGAAACCCCGATTGAGACGATAAAACAACAACAAACACCAGATTATGATATGGTAAAAAAACAATTAAACATTATTCGTGGTGGCCATTCATTTGATGACAAAAAAGTTCGTCCACAAATAACTAAATTTTTTAATGAATTATCAACCGCAGAAAAATTGGCGTTATATTCATTTCTAGATGCATTTGCAAAAATGGTATCAAGTGGCGAAGAGGCAAAGAGTGTGCAGGAGCCGTCGGACGCACCATTTAATGTTGTGATGAATATTAAAAAGACATCTAATCTAGAAGATGAAGAATCAGGCGAGTCTAACGCTGATACTGATAAAGAATATCCTAAAATTTCAAGTGTACAAGATGCGCCAATTGTTGTTGGTGAGTCGCAAGGTGGGAAACATACTTTAAAAGAAATAATTAAACGTAATAATAGAGGTTAAATTAAAGTGGGCACTCACAGACCGTTTCAGAGAATATTGAAATAACAATATCAAAACAATGATCATTTTGATACACTAACGCAGTATAGTTTTCAACATAATATATATTAGGTTCTTCAAATTCATATGGGTACGACCAAGTAACATCGCCATTATCTAAAGCCATATCATTTTCATTAGTATCAATAATACCACAAACACCATAAAGTTCGCTTTCCCACCAAATATTTTCAAATTCTGTTTTTACATCTAAAAATTTTTGTGCATCCTCATAAGAATGACAGCCCGCCAACAATATTAATATAATCAGGTTCATTAATATCTCCACAAAGATAATTAAGATAATAGAGGTGTCTAAATGCAAAAACAACCAGTATTAATTGAGTTTTTTGATTTAAGTGATATAACCGCTGGTTTAAAACATACACGAAATTTTACCAAAGTGATGTTTAGAAGTCTTAAGCAGTTAACTAGTTCATTTAAATTGGCATTTGATGGGTTAATATCAATAAAGGATAAAGCCAAAACAACTGAATTAATCAAAAAATATCATAAGCAAAAGATAAAACGTGATCGAGAAATCGAATCAGAACTTCGTCAATTAGGCGCATACGAGTTTAATCCAGACCTATTATTATTGAATCCTGTTGCCGGTATGTTATTATCAGTTAACCAAGCAATACGGTTTTTTACCGACGAAGCTGGCGCGGATGAAATTCCTGCGTGGATGAAAAAATCGCAACAAGCTATAATCGATGAGATCGGTTTGTTGGCATCATTGCGGGGATTATTTTATGAAACCACCCCCTTGGATAATTTGGTTAATGAAGACTTTGGCGTAAGTGGTGAGATTCACATACCAAAAAATGTACAAAGCGATCCAGAAAAAGAAAAAGATGTTTTAAAGGTATTTAAAGATTCCGGAATTGATTTAGGACAAAAACGAGACAAATATTTTGATGAGATGGCGAACTCACTTAACGGTCTACGTGAGCAAGTTATTGTACAAGTCGATATCTTAAACCTGATAAATGACATTAAAGATATTGATGATGTTAAACAATTTATTAAAAGTGCACAAAAAATAAAAGGTTTCAATAGTGATGATATCATTAATGCATTTGAGGATATTGAGTCTGCCAAAGGTAATGATGCCTCAGCTTTGTTTAAGGCACTTTTAGATGTGCTCCATACGGCACGATCTGAGGGCCTGGTTTCTTTAAAGAATGAAATTAACAATATCCTTAAAAATATGTATCCATCAATTGATGATCTCAATAATGCAACACATCCCACCGCGCCCATGATTATCGAAATTATTCAAGCAATTAATGATTTATTTAAATAATGTGCCTAATATTTAACACCAACGAATATTTGTAATAAAGTACTATATTACTAGGAGTTAATAATATGTCAAGCCAATGGATTCCGGAATTTTGCTATGAAGAAGATGAAAATGGGATGACGTCGAATCTCCCATTTATTCCAGTCCCAGAGGGGGAGAAAATGCCGGATCTAGTATACGTTTTTGAGAGCAAGAATACCGGTATATTTGAACCAGGTCTTCAGGGTGAGGAGGTACCTGTTATTGAGATGGTACTTCATCAATACGCTAATATGGGTATCCTTAAGGAAAGAATGTCGGCGCTTGAATATGATAATGTTCGATTTACCATGGGCCTTGAACCAATCAAGAATGCTGCGATCAAAGGTGCGAAGATTATCGATAATGTTAGAAAAAATCTATCATAACCATTTTTATATTGTAAATTCATCATAATCTATCTATAGTTGATATAGGATTATAAAAGTTATAATTTACAATATGTGAAGGTTAATATGTATTTGACGCGCAAACAATCGATCATAGCCTTAAAGAACATGATGACATTCAATAAAGAACTTAATATATTATTTGAAAAGTTTAATACTAGCCTTAAGTCAAATATGGGACGACGAAATGCTTTATTGTCGGGTTTACAGGAAAAATATTTCGCTGATGCATTAATGGAAGTATATCCCAATACAACGTCCGACGGGAGAACCGGCCAACCAGATATCCTAATTCCTGAGCTAAGTCTATGTCTTGAATGCAAACTAACATCGCCACTGGCTTCAACGGGTGCCATAATATTTCAGAGTGACTCAATGACATTTAATAATAAGCCAAATGGTGTGGATTTTTTATATGTTATTGCTAACAAGGCATTCGAGTCATTTGCTGTTCTCCATTTTAGTGGGCTAACCCGTGATGATTTTAAAAAAGAATCCCCTGGTTCACGTGGTCGGATTCATATGAAAAAGTCTAATGCCATGCTAAAGTGCAAACCCCTTATAGGGGGTGTGATTAATAAACGATTACTTATAATTGAAAAATACAAGAATGATTTAGTTGCAACGCGTCAATCAGCTATTGAGCGGTTGGGATCATTACAGGCACTTATTGAAAAAGCAAATTATGGGACAAAAAAGAAGCAAAGGCTCGAGGGTGTATGCACTCGTGAAGCTATTCGATTAACAAAGAAAGTTGCACATCTTGAAGAGAAAATTGAGATGCATCTTTCGAAACCCCCACTATATTCAATTACTTACGAAAATTTAGGAGAAATATGTCAAACCAAAAATTTGATTTGCGAAGTATAATCCGTAAAGAGATTCTAAATGCGTTATCCCATCGAAATGATGCAACGTCATCATATGATATCGAACGTTTACAACGTGCACAAAGTGTGTCTGCTGTATATGGGTATACCTCTTTAACAGACTCTGGGTTTAACCCAAATTATAAAAAGGGTAAGCGAGTGCACGGCCCTGGCGGTTCATATGGGTTTCTTGGACCTGGTTTTAAAAAGTAAAAGGGTTTTAAAATGAATGTTGGCGAGATTATTTATATTCGTGTTTTGGCACAAGAAATGTCACAAAAGATATTGGTACCTGTTAAAATTGTTGAACGATTGATCAGAGAATCCATGGATGGCATCATAACAACGTATGTTGCACAAACCCCAGGTGGAGAACAGTATGAGTTAAATTCAACCGAAGAAATGTTTAAAACACTGGAATCCGCGCGCGTCGAGCTTATTGAGGAATCAACACGCAATATTGATGATATCATCAAAAAGGCTAGCCTTTTTGAACAAAAATATTTTAATAGTACTGGCGTAACACAAAATGAACCGCAACAAGAGGATGTTTATGTCGAAGAGAACACTACTGCTCCTTGATGGGGCAAATTTAATGCAACGCGCGCGCTTTTCAAGTCGACGAAACCTACAAGGAAAAAAGAATGCGATCATATATTCATTCTTTCGTTCGCTTCGTCCATTGGTGGAAAAGTTTAAACCGACAAAAGTTATTCTTGCGTTGGAGGGGCGCCCAATTAGGCGTTTTGAACTTCATAAAAATTATAAAGCAAACCGTGTATGGGATGATTCTGATGATTATGGAGTACAACGTTTAGTAATCTTGCAATTACTTAAATATTTACCGATTACAACAGTTCGACATCCGGAACGTGAGGCAGATGATGTAATCGGTCACTACGCTTTAAGCGATGAATGGGATCGTCGTGTGATTGTTTCAAGTGACACAGACTTCATTCAACTATTGAATGTAGACAAACGTTGCGAAGTATACAACCCTATCACAAAAAGAACGAGAACACCCCCTTGTGATGATTATGTTGGGTGGAAGGCATTAGTTGGTGATAGTGCAGACAATATTGAAGGGTTTCGAGGCGTCGGAAACAAAACAGCAATCAAATTAATCGAAAATCGTAAAAAGTTGTTGTCTTTTTTAGATAAAAAAAATGGTCATGAGAAATATAATAAAAATAGAACCTTGATTCAATTTGAACAGGTTGATGAATGTGACGTTGATTTTGTTGTTGGAAGCGCACAATGGGATCAGTTATTCGAAAAGTTTAAGGATTTAGGTTTTTGGTCAATTGTTAACAAAACATCTTGGTCGAAGTATATTAATACATTTAAAGGGGTCATAGATGAATCTATTACTTAATGATGGGCAACAAAGGATTTTACGTTCACGAAATATTATAACTGATCAAGAGGTTGTATACAAGGTTGGTGATCTATATATTGCGGAAAATGTATTATCAAAAACCCGTCGCCAAGTTATTGTTGAAGACATGTTATTGGAGGCACCCCGTGTCTTGAGGGGATAATGAGAAATATTAGTAATAAAATCATTACGTATGATCTAGATGCCAGGCGCAAAATTCTAGAAGGTATTAATATTCTAGCAAATACTGTTAAAGTTACAATGGGCCCTAAGGGGCGTAATGTAGTTATTGAAAATGAATATGGGCCCCCAACCTTAACAAAAGATGGGGTTACAGTTGCTCGAGCATTAAATCTTCGGGAACAATACTCAAATTTAGGTGTTCAACTGGTGAAAGAAGCCGCTGCCCAGACGGCAGAAGAAGCCGGCGACGGTACAACATCTGCAACCGTGCTAGCACAAGCATTATGTTGTGAAGGTATGCGTGCCCTAGAAGCGGGGTATGATTATGCAGAGATTAAAAGAGGAATGCTATATGCCCATGAATTAATTCAAGAAAAACTTGAAAAGTTATCAAAGTGTATTGAAACGGATGAACAAATTTATAACGTATCGCTTATAAGTGCAAATGGTGAAGAACATATTGCAAAGCTTATTGTTGACGCAATTAAATCTGTTGGGGTCGAAGGCCCTATAACGGTGGAAGAAGCAAGAGGATTTAAGAGCTCACTTGAGGTCACTGAGGGTACTGAAATCGACCGAGGTTATTTATCACCTTACTTTGCGGATGATCAACAGAAGATGGTTTGCATACTTGAGAAACCACGAATTCTCATTATTAATAAAACGATATCGTCAATTCAAGAAATCGTTCCAATATTGGAGCAGGCCCACAAAGAAGGTACCCAACTACTAATTATTGCCGACGGTATCGAGGGTGAGGCGTTACAAATGTTGGTGCTTAATCGCATAAAAAATGTTCTTAAAGTTTGTGCAATTGCATCACCTGAGTTTGGTCAAAGTCGCGTTAACGCATTAGATGATCTAGCATTGTTGGTCGGCACTCGGGTTTTTGGCGGTGGAGATATTGGTGAACTAAAAAGTGTTAAATTAACTGATCTGGGTTATTGTGAAAAAATCCATGTTTATCGTCAACGGAGCATTTTTGTGGGTACAAAATCTGGTACTAAACAAATTGAGCAACGTGTTGAATCGCTAAAAGAGAAGTCTATGGAACCATCGATTGTTGATGATCATAAAAGGCAAATAGAGCGAAGAATTCGTAGGTTGAGTTCTGGCATATGTGTGTTACGTGTTGGGGGATCGACAGAAATTGAGTTGCAGGAGCGTAAAGACAGAGTTGATGACGCGCTTCATGCTACACGCGCAGCAATTCAATCTGGCATCCTTCCAGGCGGTGGTACTGCATTAATCAAATTATGCAAATATGTTAATACACATAAAAAGCATTCTCAAAGTTTCAATGCTGGTATTAGGGTTGTACGTAAAGCGTGTGAGGCGCCTTTAAGGCAGATTATTGAAAATGGTGGTGGTGTGCCGGATGTAATTATTCAAAAAATAATGCGTACAAAATCACCATCATATGGTTATGACGTAAGAAATGAAAAATATTGTGATCTAATCGAGGGTGGTGTAATTGATCCAACAAAAGTTGTGTCTAATGCCATTGAAAACGCGGTGTCTGTTGTTATTAATTTTCTCTCCATTGGTGCAGCGATGATCGAGGATGCAACACACGACGAAAAAAATTAAATTTTATATTTAATACACGTGAACATAAATGGATAAAATTTATTTTTATAAAAAATAATGCGGAGTAATTTAATGAGCCATGTTAAGTGGACAAAAATTGTATCGTTTCATAATATCGTAAAAAGTATACGTACTACGTTTCAGGATACTGAAATACCTTATCCCATTGTTACGTATCGGGCAAAAATTAAATTGCATGGTACTAATGCCGGGGTACGTATAGATAGTGATGGTGTAATAGCACAATCCCGTACACAAGACATATCACAACAAAATGATAATGTCGGATTTGCAAAGTGGGTTGCTAATAATGAAAATTATTTCGCACAATTTGATCGCGGCATCGTTATTTTTGGTGAGTGGGTCGGTCCAGGTATTCAAAAGGGCACTGCAATAAATCAAATTTCAAATAAATCATTTTGCGTTTTTGCGATTCAAATCGAAAATAATATGATTATCGATCCATCCCACATTACCCAATTATGTGAAAAACAACACAAACCAGATAATATGTGTATTCTTCCATGGGCAACAAAAAGTCAAACAATTGATTTTTCAAATCATGATGCACTTGTCAAATTTATTGATTGTGTTAACAATAAAGTTCATACCGTTGAGGAATGTGATCCATGGGTTAAGGAAGAGTTTAATATAGAAGGTATAGGGGAAGGCCTGGTATATTACCCACAAGACTCCACAACACAATATATATTTAAAGCCAAGGGTGAAAAACACCAAGTGAAAAAAGCAAAGAAACCTGCCCAAATCGATCCAGATGTTTTGGCCAATATTGATGAATTTGTTTTGTCATTTGTAACCTTACCTCGTTTACAGCAAGGCGCCTCTGAAGCATGTGGCGGAAAATATGATGTAAAACTCATGGGCTCTTTTTTAAAGTGGTTTGGTAATGATGTAAAAAAAGAAGGTGTTGATGAGCTTGAAGCTTCTGGGCTTGAATGGAAACAAGTTGCTAGGGCTGTATCGTTTAAGGCTAGGGGCTGGTATCTTTTAAGGGCAAAAGAAGAGATTTAAACGCCTATATATAACTACAACTTAGTGCTATTAACTAATAGGATAAAATATGAAAATAAGCAAGCATCTCCTTAATCGTCTTCTTAGGAAAGATATCCTTAAGGAGGCAACTATATTAACGGCTGACGAAGCTATTACCAACGCAATTCACGATTGGGTTAGTGCATCCTACATCTTTAATAAAGGCTGATCTAAATAATATTGTTTTAGGTTATTGGGAAAGTCTGTTAGATTATTAAGAAAAATAAGGCCCAAAATAGGCTTATTGTTTATAAAAGAAAAAAAATAAATAGCCCAGATCATTATAGTATTGGTAATATTGAGGTTATTGACTTTATTGAATTATGGGATTTGGATTTTTTTACCGGTAATGCGATAAAATATATCGCAAGGCATAAATACAAAGATAACCCAATAGAAGACCTTAGGAAGGTTAAGTGATATATTACGCGATTGATCAAAAATTTAGAAAGACTAGATGGATAATCTAAAAAAAAAATATACATACTAGTGTAAAAACAAATATACCATGGTATAATAGAATTATGGTAATGGCACCATATTAATTAAGAAGGCACACATTAATGATTAAGTTTGATATCGATATTGACATCTTGGCGAAGCTGGATGAGGATATCCTTCATCGGCATGCACAAAAGCTTAAGCATCGCTTACGTAAAGTCAAGTCATATAATGAGCGTATGAAGCTTGAGACAGAATTCTGTTATTACTATCGTGAACTGGAAATGCGTTATGTTCGCCGACAGGCACACATAAGGTATCTAACTGGCCGAGGACGGGCTTACCATAATACACCAGGTGTTGCATGAGTTTATCAACATATTTTGACGGTGTTGGGACTCATAAACTCCTGACAAAAGATGAGGAAATTGCTCTTTCAAAACGTATTGAAAAAGGTGATATACAGGCTAGAAATACACTGACGGCATCAAATTTACGATTGGCAATCTCGATTGCGAAGAAGTACCAAAATAGAGGTGTTGATCTTGAAGATCTAATTCAGGAGTCCAACATTGGTCTAATGAAGGCTGTTGATCGTTTTGATTGGCGCCGTGGGTTTAAGTTTTCAACATATGCATGTTGGTGGATTAGACAGTCTGTTCTTAAGCATATTAATACGCACAAAACAGACGTACGGATCCCTTCACATATTAGGGCTATGGCCTGGAAAGCAAAACAATATGCAACTGAATACGAAGATGAATTTGGCGTTAAGCCAACAGATCCCGAGTTGGCCGAGGCACTTGATGTAACCGTCAAGGCACTTAAACGCATGCGTTCAATGCACCATAATTTTGTCGCACTAGATGCCGATATCGGCGTTGGTGATGGATTTCGAAAACTTGGTGAAATTATTCCCGATGAAAATATTGTTGATCCCGCTATTGGTTTGGACAATGAAAAAATTAATGCATTAATGCGTATTGCACTTCGTGAACTTTCACCCCGTGAAGAAGCTGTGCTACGCATGCGTTTTGGTTTAGGTTTTGATAAAAATGATGATGAATTCTTGGTGAAGGTGAAAAAATGAGTATGCCAATTGGAAAGACGTTCAAAGGTGGATATGGTGCTAGTTCACAATATGGCTTATGTTATAGAGAGATTGCCGAAAGAATGACAGCCACCGGTGATAAAATGAATCACTCAACTGCACGAAATGTACTACTTCGGGCGTTGGAGAAGTTGGCAATCCCATTGACTAATATGTATACCGACTCAGACTTTGAGAGCCTAGATCCCTCCGTCATTGTTAAGGATCCCTCTTTTCAAGAGGGTATAATTGCGGTGTTACATAATATATATGATTAATGTTTTCAATTTTACTAAATAGACTTCGAAGCGTCTCCGGTCACACTGCCTTACTTGAGGCATGTGATTGGGATGAAGATATAATGGACGCCGCCTTTAAAGATTTAGATAGTGTATTATCTTCGAGTACCGCTTTAAGTGCCCATGAATTAAGCATCGAGATTCGTAAAAAACTACGTATTAAAATGTATAATGATGAGGTTATAAAGTTATTAATAAAGTTGATTAATATTGAAATAAAGAATGAAATACTAACAACAAAGGGTGAAACATGAAAGTGCCATGGAAATATTACGCGAAACGTAGAGGTCATAATCTAACTGATATGTTATTAAGAAACATGTTTAAGACGTACGAACAATATTCAAATTGGTGTTTGGCAAAAGGTGTCGAACCAACAACCTTAAAAGAATTTATTCGCCATCTCCCTCCAACGCCGCCACCTATTGTTAAACCCAAACCAAAGCCGATTTCAAAACCCAAACCAAAGCCGAATTCAAAACCTAAACGGATTACCTCAAAAAAGCGTAAGCCTAAAATAACAGTAAAAAAATATCAAAAAACTCAAATTTCTGATATTAATCATGATGAATGATCTATGTTTGCTACAAAAGGGTGCCTATTTAATGTTGACAAAAAACAAATTTATCAACATCAACAAGAAAGAACCTTGTTTGGTTATTGATGATCTTTATTATAATGACGGAAATCGATATATTGTTTTGGTCAACAATAAAAAGTTAATTGTTAATCAAAATGATTTGGTTAACATAAAAGCCTAACCAATACCTTGCCAACCATCCGAACCTGTTAATGCTATTTGCTTGTCACGACCAATATCCGTTAATTCAGCCAACACTTCAAACTTAATTACGTTTGTGTTACTAATGCTATTACTTAGAAAAAGATCTTTAATGCGCATATCCATAGAAACACTTTCTCCCATGGCTAATGTAATAAAGTTTGTTTGTGACGCAGGGTTTGCTTTGACACCATTTTCTGTAAATCCAACACATAAATCTGAAGTTACACTATGTATATTACGAACAATTATGGTTTTAGTGATCTTTGGAAATGACACTTGCCGTGTTTCTTGATTTTGTAATTCGCTTGATGTCACATAAGGTATACCCGAACATTGATATTCACCTACAGATTTAACGCCCGGTGGGGCCCAATTAATTGCCATGTATTTAACTCCGGTATTAATATATATTAGTACTAATCAAGTAAAAAGACATTAATGTTAAACGAAATTAATTTAAATCATGAAAATTTTCACTATAGAGATTTGGTTGATCAAGTTGATGATCAAATCATTGATTTTGTTTTTGCAATCGATGATGATGAAGAGCATAATATTGAATTTGACTTTATATGGCCATATCCTGTCGATCCTTCTGTGTTTGATGGCGACTATTCTAGGGTGTTTATTGTAGAGGTCACCGCACATATTAATAATGACATATCAAGTTTATTTAATATTGAGGCAAATGCAGGCTTAAATGGTGAGGGTTACGCATATATTGGTATTCAAATCGAGTATAAACAACACGCCAAACTAGCTAATCATTTACACAAGTTTATTGGAAATCTTCGTGGGGTATTGGCTCATGAAATTCATCATTTAACGCAAGAGCCCCCTTTAAAACGTATTAATTGCCCGGAACATATAACACAAAAAAAGGAAACATTTCAAGATTATTTTACTTCATCTTGTGAGGTGCCGGCATATGTGATAGGTTTTCGTGCCGAGGCTAGCCACTCAAAAAAGCCAATTAAAAAATTAATGTCTAATTACTTAAATAATTATATTAAGGCCGGGGTTATAACTAGTACCGAAGCAGATAATGTGTATAATACGTGGACTGAGTTTAACGCAAAATTAACTGATTTTAAAGTATGAAAATATGAAACACATATTTCACTGTGAATTATGCCCTAAACTAACGACTATTATAACATATCCAGAGGATGTACAATACGAGATGTTCAAAAAACAATTCCAGTTATCCGGACATGCATTTTTGCTTCACGAACATCATGCTATTATTGTTGATGGTGCCATTGTTCTTAAAGAATGGTTCACTTCTGATCACCTTAGCGTCATTCAGGCACATGAAATAGGTCACTATATGGCGGGACATGGAAGTGTCACCAATGAAACGAGAGAGGCTCATAACATTGAGCAAGAAGCAGATTGGTTAGGGTATTTCTTGCTTAAAAATAAAAAAATGTTTAGTGCCGCAAAACTTCATGAAGAAGAATATGTGTTGAGATATGGGATCCCACCATATTTTTGCGATAAAACAATGAAACATATACGTAATCTAGTTTAGTTTTATAAAAGGATAAAAGGAATTAATATGACACCTCGTGCAAATGATAAAGTATATGTATGGAATAATATAGTTAGGGTTGGCGTTGTCAAGCGTATTGTGCCGGTTGAGACATCCTTATGGTTTGTGGATGGTATGCCGGGAAGGACACTAAAAGCGGAAATTAAATTTCCAGATAGCAATAATCTTGAGTACCATATACTAAGTGAGCTACGCATTCACCATCGTCCATGATTAATGTATAATATGTGGTGTGTTTATCTTTTACGTTGTCATGACAATAGTTTGTATTGTGGTGTGACAAATAACATAGGCAAAAGATTAATAAAACATTCACGTGGTACCGGCGCAAAATATACGCGCTCAAGATTACCAATTAAACTAGTTTGGAATTCTACATATATTGATAAAAGTACGGCATATAAAGCAGAGTATTTTATTAAACAGCATTCAAAAAAACAAAAAGAAGAGCTACTGCTAAATATTGGAAGCGTTCTCAATAAGACACTGCTTAAACGCTTCGGTATTCGTTCCCGGCAAATCACCATATAAGGCCACAGTCACTAGTGTCCCTATAGTTGATCCAAGCACCACGCCAATTAAACATCCTACGTATTGTTTTAAAAATGTTAATAACATATCAAACTCCTATTTTATATAATAGCATATCGAGCCTCTATATATATATGTATGATAATAAGGGTATGACCATGAATACATTACGTCGATATATTGAAAGTATATTATCAGAATCCTTTCGACATCAAGGTAGCTACGATTATTTTCGTGTCGAATTACCAGGGATTGGATATGCCCAGGGCGGAACGAGTCTTCGTTTCAAAGAATGCCAATCCGATGTTGATAAAATTAAGCAGTCACCGGAATACCTTGAGGCAGAAGAAAGATACTTGTCAGACCCTAAAAATGTTTGGGGTGATGGGTCACTTAAGAAGTTCACACCAAGATTTTATGATGTAGAGAATGCGTGGATTCATAGTCCCAAGAATCGAGGCAAAGGCCACGGCAAAGAGATCTACAAGGCATTTATCGATAAGGCAGTTGAGTACTCAAGATCTTATGGTGCTGTATTCGTTGGGGCACATCATTGTACAATAGGATCAGGCACATCACAAGCTGCTAAACGAGTTTGGAAATCTCTAACCAGAGAATACACATCTTCGGGTGATGTTATCTTTATAGGGCTATAAGATGAAGATATTACGTGAGTACATAAGGGAATTATTGGTGGAGGAAGTAAAATTCAGCGGGATTCTAAAGGTTATGCCAGATGCAAATGTAATTGCATCAGTCTTGATTTTAGCAGATCAACTCCCACCTGAGGCTGTGATGTTATCGGAGGATAGGTTCCATGTGACGTTAGCACATCAAAGTGTTTTGAAGCCATACAAAAAACAACTCAAGCAGTTGTTAAAAGATGGAATGTTACCACCAGCTCCGCCAGTTATTGTAGAGCCAGCACTAGAAGAACGAGTTGATGAAACAGGCGATAGGAGATCATGGGTTGTATGGGTTAAGAATCAGGATGAGTTGAAGGCCTATGTGCAAGAAGTTATTCAAATGGTTGGAGGCCCGCCAGGTGATCCTGAGCCATCCCGCAGGTTTCATATATCAATTGCGAATCTAACGGGTAATCCAGGCGATTCAGTAAGATAGTTATAAACATGAACAATACATTACGTCGATATATTGAAAAAGTATTATATGAGCAAAAGATGCAACCTATCATGGATCCACTATTTAATGTTCGTGAAATCTGTAAGGAATTTACATTACTTGAAGACCATTTGAATCAACCTGAAAAGCGGTGTCACGACTGCATTAATAAACACTTACTTAAAGTTGAGGCATTAGCGGAAGAAGCAATATCCTTAGATCAAGTAAAAAGCTTTAAGTTTTTACTTGATATACCTCAAATTATTCGTGGTTGGCATAATTTAATCTTATCGAACGATCCCAGATCATATGAACAGGTGTCGTCAAAAATAAGAATTTTACGTAAAATATTAATGCCTTATGTGGTTGATCATTTTAATTAAATTTAAACACTTAGTGTATACATGATATAATATATTGTTCAAATAAAAATAACAAAGGAGTTGAACAACATGAGTAAAAGTAAGATTAATACGAGTTTGATAGTAGGTTCGGGTATGTTGGCACTTATTTTGGTCGCATATATTATTATGAGGCCTGGTGTTAGTGATATTAGCGAAACAAATATCAATAAGGCCCATGTCACATTTGGTGAAATTTCAACTACCATTGATAATGAAGATGCCTTGATTAATGAGCAATCTGATGAGATTAATCTTGTTGAAAATGAAGAAGAAATTGTCGATGAAGAAGATATGGTTATCGACGTTATTGGGCATGAATAATAAATAAATGTATTTAAAGGCAGGTGGGCTACCCCACCTGCCTCATTAATTAATATAAACAAAAAACAATTGGTTTAGTAATAAAAAAAATTGAAAACTTCAAAAGATTGCTCCAAACGGTTTAGGATCATATCACATATAATAAAAAACTATATAATAAAATTAAAGAGGTCCTTAAGAAATGAGTATTAATGAGTTTATTATGTTTGTGGGCCCTATGTTTGGAGGAAAGACGACAAGGTTACTTAGTGCTCTAGAGCGTTTTAAATATCAAGGAAAAAAGATATACACATTTAAACCCAGTATTGATGAAAGATATTCATGTAATAATATTGTATCACACTGGGGTGCGCTAATAGCCTCAACTCAAATTTTTAACGCCCATGAAATTAGTGATCTAATTACTAGTAAAAATGAATCTCTGATTATTGCTATTGATGAGGCGTTTATGATTGAAGGCATTTCTCAAGTTTTAATTAATGCGTATCATGCTGGACATACCATATTGGTGTCATCATTACAGTTATCATCAAATGGTTCACCCTATAGGGAAATTGAAAAAATGCTCCCACATGCAACGAAAGTTGAGGTATGCCCTGCTGTCTGTGCTTTTGATGGGTGTGAATCTAATGCATATTTTACCTTAAAAATTGGTGGTAGAGATGATCATGAAATTGAAGTTGGTGGTGAAGATATGTACCAACCTAGGTGTTTAGTTCATTTTAAGGTATGATTAATTAATATTTATTAATAAGGATATGTCAAATAAAGGTACCAACACCACAATATTAATAGCCGGAGACCTGGTGCAATGGCATAAAAAATTTAATATAAAAGGATATGGTTTGGTTATTGAGGTTTATGAGATAACTAGTGTTAAAGATGAAAATGATACAACATTATATGCAGAAATTATGTGGCCAACAGGATGGATATGGAATGTGCCTATAGGTATGGTTCAACTTGTTAATGTTAAGAAATAAGGAAACGAATATATGACAATTAGGTCGCGAAATGCAATCGCAATATTAGAAAATAATGATTGTCATGAAATTATAGTATCCTTTAAAAGGAATATTGAAAATAACACATATACAAAAATAACGACAACAAATGTTAGAAATTATACCACGGGTCAATTAAGATCAGGAAAAATAAAAGATGTTCTAGATGGACCTTATATTTTGGTAACAATTGAAGATGATTATGATGAGACAATATCATATCAAGATTTTGGTGGGAAAATGAAGACCCTTTATTTCAAAAAGATTAATATTAAAGAAAATTAATTCATGAATCATAAAAATATAACATATTATAATTATAGCTTAAATATAGTGAGAGATATATATAAAATAAGGGGGTTTAATGAAAATCACGATTAATCAATTGAAACAAATCATTAAAGAAGAATATAATAAATTTAACGAAGCCACTAGCCGCTGGGACAGCCGCAGCGCGAAAGGCTTTGACAAGGAATATTACAAAAGTAGAACGGAACGTCATCGTGATGGATGGGGCGGGCCACCCACCGGCCGCTATGATAATGATGATGATTACGAAGAAATGGACCCTTATCGCTATAGCGACTTAACAGATGAAGAAATTGAGGAACTTATTGGGCCAGATGGGTTAGCGCAATTAAAAGCGGATCAAAAAATATTTGAAAATGAATGGTCGGTAAAAAGAGAAAGAGAAAAAAGAAGAAACGTAAAATAATTTCATTAATGATGAATAAATACACAAAAAATTTATTAATCCGATCCTTTAATCTCCGGCAACTTCTGGGGATATGAAATGCGAATAGGCTTAGTACCAATATCCGCTAAACCTTATCATATAGGGCATCATTCATTAGTTCTAAATGCGTCAAAAGAAAATGACAAAGTTATTCTTTTTGTCTCAACATCAGATCGAAAACGAAAAAATCAATTTCAGATTTTAGGATCTGATATGAAACATATTTGGACAAATGAACTTGAGCCTATTATGCCTTCGAACGTTAGTATTAAATATGGGGGTTCTCCGGTCGGCAAAGTGTGGAAAACATTAGGCGACGCAAATGATAATATGTCAAATGACACATATGTTATATACTCTGACCCAATTGATACAAAAAATAACTACACTGAGCCTAGGTTAAAAAAATATTCTGGTGATCTATTTGCACGTGGGAATATTGTGTTGGCGGCTAAAGAGAGCCCATATAAATATATGCGTGGAGGTAAAGTAGGGACGCCAAATGTTAGTGGGACAGCTGTTCGGATAATGCTTCAAAACAAAGATTTCGAAGCATTTCAAAAAATAATGCCCATAGGTGTCGATACAAAAAAGATATATAATATATTGATTGGTACCAATAAGGCTATACAACATGAAGAATTAATTCGTAATATGATTTTTCGTATTATAATGTGAAAATAATATGGGCGGAGTTGCAGGTCATTTAAATCATATTCATGAAAATTTAGATTTTACATTTGGTGAAATAAAGAATGTACTATTTGATGTAGCTCATGCAAATATTGAGGTTATTGAGAAAGTCGACGGCCAAAACATGTTTTTTACATATCACGTTGGAAAAGATCAAATACTTACGGCACGTAATAGTGGTGACATCAAAAAAGGTGGGATGACACCATCCGAATTTGCCTTAAAGTGGGCAAATCATCCAAATCAAAATGTTCAACAGGCGTTTATGAATGGTTTCTACGCCATCGCCCGCGCAATTGATTATATTGATCCTTCGTTGTTATTGAAAATATTTGGTGATAAAGGGCAAAATTACATTAACACAGAAATTATGTACACAAAGAACCCTAATATTATAAATTATGGTGGTGATTGGATCGTTTTACATAATCTGTATATATTTCATAGTGATGGAACAAAAACAATTGAGACAGGTGATAAGTTTTCTTTGCTTGTTGATGCTGTTCAAACGGCCGAGGGTGAAATTGATTCTAAGGGGTGGAAAATATCCGGCCCACAAATTGTCAATATTAAAGACATATCAGATGGCACTGCATATGACACATTTACGTCAACCCTTGATTTAATTACGGGAATGAGTGATGACGCAACAATCGGTGATTACGTTACGCAACAATTACGTATACGTCTTACGGATAATATACCAATTAATCAACAAGAGGATGTGATTAACACAATAATCGGCGCGCCTAACTCAAAAAATATCAAAGAACTAAAAAAAGAAATACCTAAATCATATCATAAACGATTAAGTGCAATTGCGACTAAAACAAATTCTAGAAAAATTATATCATTAATAGTTGGCCCAATAGAAAAGGTGATAAGTGATTTTGCGATTGAGGTTTTGCGTGGACTTGAATCATTTTTTCTTGTTGGTGATCATGATAAAGAAATTGTTCGAATGAGAAATGAGCTCAAAGCATCAATCGCAAAACTTGAAAATGCCCCTGCAGATAATGCAGAAAAAGCTGGTAAGTTATTAAAGAAACAACTTGGAAAATTAGGCGATATTGAAAATATAGCCTCGACAATGGAGGGGATTGTGTTTGAATATCCTTCCGGAAGCAAAGTATTATATAAGTTAACAGGCACTTTTGCGATGGTTAATCAAATTATTGGACATGCCTATCGAGTGTAAAAATCTGATATATATGATATAATACATCTATAAAATAAATTGTTTTGATGAGGCACCATATGGTTATACAGATCGATGATATGGTTAAAAGAAGATTTTGTGGTGAGTCACTTAAACGTATAATTACATATGTTCCAACATTTAATCCAAATTAATTATATCTTTGTATAGACGCCAATATTAGCAGTGCCTCCGTGTTTAATGCAACGACAGGGGGCCATTGAAGATATAGTGAATTCAATGGAATATTATGAGGTGATATCACATGTGATGGATAAATAATGTCCCCAATTAATTGTGTAATAATCTAGGCTGGTTAACAATTATAGATTTTTTTAAAAATAAAATAAATAAAGTAATATTCTAAAATTATATATTAATAATAGGCGGGAATATGAAAATTACAAAACAACAGTTACGACAGCTAATCTTAGATAATATTAATGAATCATCTTATCATCGTGCTGCTCATGATCATGCTGCTCATTCAAAAGAAACGGTTTTGGCATTAATCATGGCTGGTATTGAGGAGTTGGCTAATCAAAAGGGTGTAATGATTAGTGGTGCTGATATTGAAGAATATAAATACGATATTCGGCCGCTGCTCTCTAGGGAACTCGTTCAATCGATTGGGGATATATTCTCCGAGATTATGTTCCCCGATCCTCACCTTAGGCAGGGGCACTAGAATATGATAAAATCTTCTCCAAAGTATTAATATACTATAAGACTATACGTTGGAGGATTAATATTGTTAGGTTCTAAAAATATTGTTGATGTTGTGCTAGGCATGCAATATGGGGATGAAGCAAAAGGTAAGGTAACACATTATTTGGCTTCAAATAATAATTATACACATGTCATGAGGTGGGGTGGGGGTTGCAATGCCGGGCATACTATCATCCATAATGGGCAAAAGCTCGTAACCCATTTGGTGCCGGTTGGCGTACTTCATGGGATTAAGTCTATTGTAGGTACAGGTTGCGTTCTTAACGTAGACTATTTTCTTAAAGAAATAAAATATCTTGAAAATGCAGGAGTGCAGATCACAGGCAATTTGTTTGTTGCAGAAAATGTACATATTACAACTAGTGCCCATCTTGAAGAAGAGGCTAATGAAGTTAAAGTAGGTACCACGAGACGAGGCATCGGTCCAACATATCGTGATAAGGTTGCCCGCAAAGGATTGTTAGCAAAGCATGTCCCAGAACTCTCAAAATATCTAATTGATGTATACGAAGAGTTTCATAATACCAATGAAAATATTCGGATCCTATGTGAAGGTGCACAAGGGTTTGGGTTGGACGTTAATTGGGGTGATTACCCTTATGTAACTAGTTCACAATGTGCACTTTCAGGTGTATTTCAAAATGCAATTAGCCCACATTGGATTCGTGATGTATGGGGTGTCGGAAAAATATACGAAACATATGTTGGCGCAAAGCAATTTGAGCCTAGTGAAATTATATTTCAACGTATTCGGGAAATAGGCGAAGAATATGGTGCAACTACGGGGCGAGCAAGACAATGTAATTGGCTTAATTTGAACGAGCTTATTAAGGCGGTTAAGATCAATTCATGCAACAACCTAGTAATCAACAAAATGGATGTAATGAGAAAAGTGGGTCATTGGAAATTATATCATGATAATAAGCTATTGAGTTTTACAAAAGAACAGCATATCAAGTCTTACATTTTAGATAATGTAAAAAATGTGTATATTCATTTTTCGGAACATAAGGATAGAATAGCGTACTAATATGTTAACGTACACAAAATCTAAAAGTTAAGCTTATGAAAAATATTGAACAGTCACATATTGCTAAATTACTTTTTTTACAACCATCAAAAACGTTTGCAGTTGAACAAATAAAAAAAAATATATTGCAACCGTTACAAAAAACAATAACAGATATTAGTATAATGAGGTGTACCGGGCAAACAACACGTATTATTATTAATGTTTTAAAAGATATTATGCAAGGATATTCGCCCATTATATTGTCGCATAATATATATATGTCGAAGTTTATAGGGGGGAAACTAACGAATTATGGCAATAATATTGGAATGGATTTACTATTAGTATACGAACGTGGTGTCTGCGTAGTATACAAAAGGGTGGGCAGTACACGCGATAAAGTTGTGGCCGCGCGCATAATGGCCGCCTCAAAGTGCTCCTCCCATGTCAAAGTCATAAATTTAAAGCGCATATATATTGATAACGCATTATTTGATGTTAATTATTTTAACCGTAAGCAAATGATATCATGGTGGTTAAAAGATCATCTAAAAGCGATTGTGCCCAATATTGACGAAAGTTTTAGGTTTAAATGTGGGGATTTGATTAAATGGGGTGATTATCCCGGAATAATATGTAATATTAATAACACCAGAAATATTTGGGACGGATCTATTACGATATTTGCCGATAAAAAAATGATAACGATCCCATTAAATAATTTTGATATATTAGAAAAATATTTCGCACAATCAATTGATCTTTTGGCGTGTGCGAAATATGTATGAAAACATAAAGGTTAATATGCGTGGAGAAGCTATAGTGCACATTTTATCATTGTTATTGTTGCTTGGTTGTTCTGGTTTGGGCGCAGAACAAGATATGCCCACAGATAATGAAATACAAAAACAGCGCCTTATGCTTGATAGGTTGGACGCACCGACAAGTTCCAGGCTCGAGCTAACAGATATTGCGGCATCAAAAATAAGACTCATCCACATGAGTGAGAGCAAATGATATGGTTACTCAAGAATCTTCTAGCGATTGTTTCAAAGACCAAACGTGCGGTATTTGATCACGATCCAGAAATGATGACCCAGATAATCAGGGTTGAAAAGGAAACAAAACGCCTGCAGCGGTTGGTTTTGTTTCATTCAAGAAAAATGAAAATAAAAACCTAAACATTTATGAGTTAGCGTTTATTATTTGTATAGATTGATTGATTTGCCTTGAAGGAAATCTTTCAATTTGTAACACTCGCTGAAACAGGAGAAAACAGCATGACAAACATACGTACTACTTATCGCGCAAATTCGCAACTACCCAGCTTGCTTGGCGGCCGGATTTTTGATGATTTTTTTGACAACATCTTCTCGAATTTTCCGACGCACTTGCAGCGTTCTACACAGGGATACCCTGTTGCCGATATCTATCGGCACAACGGTGGAGATACTGTGTTGGAGTTCGCCCTCGCGGGGTTCAACAAGGATGAGCTTTCAGTAGCCATCCAGCCCGAAGATCGTAGCATCACCGTTACGGCGACATCAAATGTCGATGACGAGAGAGACGATTCTCGCCGCATAGCCCGTCGGAGTTTTTGTAAGACATTCGTTAACTATGACAATAACCTCGATCTTTCAAAGGCCGAAGCGAATTTTGAAAACGGGCTTCTTACCGTCAGAGTTCCGACTCGGGACGAAGTTCCACCCGTAGAGATCAAGATACTGTAATTTACAAAGTTACGATATTGAAACAAGAATATCGCCAGTGGGGTCAACACCGTCCAGATATCCCTCAAAAGCCAGAACAAGACCGGATTGGGAGCAGCAACCGTGGAAAGCTTAGAGCCTTGTTTGGGCAACTCTTTTGCGGGGTGAATGCCCGACCCCGGCCATATAGATTTTGGCACTAGAACACAGATATCTCTGTTTATATCGATCTTCAGTATTTCAAATTCTGATTTGTTACCGAAATACCCATGCCACACCAAGACGTTTTCAACTAACTCAATGTAGCTCATGATTAAAAGATCATCTAAAAGCGATTGTGCCCAATATTGCAATATTGTACAAACTTTAAAGTTTAAAGTTATCTATTTTTCATATATATATACAATAGAGGTATTAACATTATGAGATCTAAAATAGGTTACACCAATATTGGTCGATATGATGAGAGAAACATTTATAATATTACATCATCGAAACAACTTAAGCTACTAATCAATGATGAGCTTGACAACATACGTTCAGATCAAAATTTAGATGAAGGAGTAATGGACTGGATTCAAACCAGTTTGGATGTTGTTGGTTTAATCCCAGGTGTTGGCGAGGTTGCTGATGCAATTAATGCGATTATATCACTTGGTCGGGGAAACCCAATTGAGGCGCTTCTTTCACTAATATCAATGATTCCAACCGCCGGTGACATAATTGGAAAGGGCGGAAAAGTTATATATAAACTTTTTAAACCTGCTTTGGCGTTATTTAAAGGTGGCGCAAAAACCGGCAAGATTATTAATAAAATTGGCGCCAAAAATATTAAAAAAGCTTGGCCAATGATTGAACCAGTTAAGAATCTTATTGTACAACATGGCCCACAAATGGTTGATCTTCTCAAACACATCAAGGCAAAGGATATCACAGGAATTGAAAAAATTATTGGGAAAAAAGTCCCTAAGGTGGCTCTTGGCGCCGTTGAAAAAGTTTTAGAGAACGTTGCCAATAAACTTCCGAGCGCTGACATTCAAAGTGTACTTAAGTTTCTCGCTGAAATCGATATCGGTGACAAGCTATTCGGTGGGGGTGATGATACAGGTGAATTAGAACAGGCGTTAGAAGCAACCTTTCATAATGGCCCATTACTTTTGGGTCAGGCATTGTATGGGGATAAATATGTTAATGAGCAATTAATGTACTATGCAGATGAGATTGAACGTGTCTTAAAATCTTAAGACTTTTTTGGTAATTAAAAAATATTTGAATGTACATGCAAAGCTTCATAAAGAATGGTCCGAAGAATGAGTGAACGGCTATTACGAGAATGGATAAGGGAGAAGTTAGTTGAGGCTGGTGCTTCGGCTGAGCGACAAGAGTATGGCCTGATCGACTCGATTAATGCCATGGCAACTCCTGAAAAACCAGTCGAGTTAAAGAGCTCTGGTGAAACAATTCTTGATGTAATTGGTGCTTCAAAAGTTGAGGGTATGAATGACTTAGGCAAAGAACCTTATTCAGATGTCCAGATCCACTTAGCAGATGGCACGATCTTAAATGTTTCTGCCAAAGGTTCGTCAGCACCTACATTAGCTGGGGGCGGATTAGTTGCTTTGACCAGTATGCTCCCTAATCTGGTTACAGAATTTCTTCAACGTGCTGTTGATGAGTTAGTGGCCCAAGGATATAAAAAGGGTGATACAGGCATCCCTGATATTTATGGGCAGATCACCGGTGAAGATGCATTATTAGTTCTACAAGGTAATGAGGCTATGGGCGGACCAATTGACTATATGTACCAGGGCCCTATGGATGTAACAGCACAATATTGTGATACAAGAGGAGAGTGTTCTATAACAGTGAGCGGTGCATTTACTAATATTGAAGACTATGCTGCCGACCATGTCTTATACCTTCGAGCTCGCAAGCGCCGCAATGATCAACCATTTGACCCAGTTGCAGTGGATAAAGCCGGTTTACCGTCAATATTTGGAAAAAGTCCCACAAAGGGCGCAAGAAATAGACGAATTGTTATAACTGATAAGGTGCCTTCCGGTGCATTAATTGTGAGCATCTAAGATGAGTGATCAGTTGTTAAGGGCCTTAGTAGTGGAGTGTATAAGGAAAGATAGTAGGTCCCAAGAGTATTTGTTAAGGGAGTACATACATCTTCTTGTTGAACAATTTTCCGGGTCCCAAAGTTTAAGAGCTGTTGTAGAACAAACGTTAAACGATAAAAGTAAAGAACTTAGTTTTACTGTTGAGCCGGCACCAAGAACGAAGTCAGAAATTTATGCTAGGTTCATCTCTTCTGATACTCGCGATACTAATATGGATACATTGGCTACTGCTATTGAGAGTGGTGTGCTTCAAGTATTTCCTGAAGCCACAGTAGAAAAAGTGAGCCTATCAAAACATTCCCGAAGCGTTCTACGTGTCAAGCATGAAAGTGATGTGATTACCATTGCGTTCAAAGGTGCATCAGCTGGTGGCGAGGGCTTGGAGTTTGAAGATGCACTTTATGCTATTTTAAAGACACTGCCCACCATTACAGATATGACTCTCACCGGGCCCGAGAAAAAACGACTTATTAATAGTTTCGGCCTGGATCCGAATCTCGGTAATGAAGAGATGATAGGGGCCCTAAGGGAGATATTAGAAGATACTACTAGTTTGAAACCTTCGATTGTGAACCTTCTGCACCGCGCCGAAGTCAGCGTGGCCACAATTCAGAATGATCCCGCATTCACTGCTTTAGGTAATTTGACCGGTGTCACACTTTCGGGCGGTTCCGGTGGAAAAGCAGATATTGTTATAATATTCGGCAACCAAGCAATTGACATCTCTCTAAAACATGAAAAGGAAAAAGAGGGTACCAACGTCTTCATTTTTAATAAAGATCTTGGGGATGGTACAAAAACCAAGACATTTGGTCGCGACGACCCTCCGGCCCTCAAACAATTCACGGCGAATCTAATCCCAGAGCCTTCAGGGAAACCATGGTGGCAAGTAGCTAGGCAGGGGATCATTGATGCCCTTAAGAAAACATCTGATTATAATCTTACAAAGACGCAGGAAGTTGAATTCGTCAGCAAGACTAATCCAAAATCTCTTCTGGCAGTAAAGACCCTGTTTATAGCCGATAAAAAAGCAGGTGGCGAAGCATCGATGATACCCTCAGCCACATTGCGTAATGTTACCACTATTTTTATGGATCAACTTAGGGCCCTCCAACCTGAAGAGATTCTATCCCTTATTGAGGAATCACAGTTCGGTGCAACGAGCAAGAATCCCCTTTATAAACTTACTTCTTCCGGAGCCGGCACGAAACTTAAACCCGTCAGTCCATCCGGCGCAGCAAAACAGAATGTAAAAGATGGGATGGGCGGATTGGCAATCAAGGTAGCTAAAATGGTAGGCTCGAAAGGAAAAGAGAGTAAGTCAAGTTTTACTGTGGAAATTCAGGGTCCGGATGATAGGGTATTGGGCCGCCTGGTTATTAGAGGGTTGAAGTTCAGAACCAGCATTTTTGCAACGAGTGTTGGCGGCCTGGCTATTAAGACGAGGGCATAACATGTTAATCACTGAAAAGAATTTACGAACCCTGATACGCGAAACTCTTCTTCTAGAAGAACTAACCAAGTCCGATAAGAAAGAAATCGAGAAGATTGTCCATAAGCAAATTGAACACGGGTAATAGGCCTTATTAACATATGTCGTTCACATAAGGGATGTTAACGCCAATATGAAAGGGGTAATAGCCTTAATCCGAAGTGCCTCAAACAAAGGCCCCATGGGCTCTACACCAATGAGTATAGTCACATATGTGTTGATATAAAATAAAGACATGATCAAAACAAAAACACCAAAAAGAAAAAACAATACTTCAACACTTGACCTCATAGTAAATATGACATAATAAGGTTAGAAAAAACAACCCAACAAAGAGGCCCACCTTGCATGTCACTTCGAGGTATGCCAGCCAGCTCATCCAATCCTAGATTTAGTTCTTCCCACTTAATTGACCAAACAAAAAGAACAATCTTCATGATAAAAACATAAGCCAACCCAAGAGCCAAAACACCCATAAAGAAAGGTTTGATATGCCTCACATCATCTTCGCGCATGTGACATCCTCCGAAGGCCTTGCTTGACCAAACGTTATGCATAATGATATATATCATGTGATATCGCAAAGATTATATAGAAATGCGAAGATTCTACCCAATAAAGAAACTAACCCGGGATATTAATGGTGAATGATAACGTATATTATGCGTACACATTATTTAGGCTTTTAGTTAGCTTGATTAAAATTATGATGCTCACATATGTGAGCATATGCATAATCTACATGACAATGTCATACACCAAAGATCCGATTGGTTTTCTTTTACTAGGCAATTATGTCGGATATCCAGTTTGGGTTTTTCTATTTGGAAATATCCAAACCATAGGCTATTAACGGCTTTTAAAACACACACAACAAATCATCGGTCGGCATTAACTTAAGTTACACCCACCGAGCTTAAATACAACCAATTCCCAGAGCCAATTGGGCCAAGATGAAAGATGCCATGGTGATCATCGGTTGAAGGAGAAAAGAATGATAAAACACTCGAGTGCAAAATTCTCCCATTTATGGTATAATAGAATTAGATGAAGAAAGGATCATTTACCTTTAAAGGAAGACCCATGTTAAATGATAAGGGACATAATGATACCATACCTCTTTTTAGTGAAGATGAAAATGTTGACATAGCAAATTGTTTGGCCATGACTCTTCGATTTAATTGTGATTGGCTTCACCATCGACGCCCGCTTAATCAGGCAACTATATTATGTGATATGTATCTTGACGGGCTTAAAGCAGGTATGTCAGTCAATAAGTCGGTTCTCAATTCTGGAATAACTCGTAAGGAGTTGTCATATATGAAAAAGACGTTTAAAACCGACCTTATGCGTTTAGTGACAGAGAAAGATAAGCACCCAATCGGAATGCTTAAAAGTTATCGGCCATCTTCCGATTGCAGTGATATAATTGCGTTAGTGATATCACAACCATACGTAGCAACGATTGGACCCCATCGTGGCCAAATTGTCTGGAAGGTTTTTGTGGACGGCAAAGTAATTCAAGCTGTACAGCTTAAATCAGTTAATAAAGCCTTTGATTAGAGGTTGGGTTTGACATCAAGCATCATATAAGCGCTTTTAGAAAAAGAACTAAATCGGATTTTGGAGGATCATAAACTATGGCTTAAGTCTATCTACTTAGGTGAATGAGCCATCTTTTCAATATACTCTGATACCACCGACTCTAACGTTAATCTTTCCTGCGTTAACTTCAATTACGCCAATCATTGTAATGCTGACCTCAACCATATCAGCCACGCTGGCTTCACCTAGAATACCAATCTTGTAGGCGCCGATATCTAGCCGATGCCAGATTTGGTGTTAATATCATCGGTGTCATATTAATCAAGTATACTAAGTTTTCAAAAAGTGTACTTAAGTGATTAATTCTCTAAGGTGATTGGGCAAAGGTAAAAGGAATTATAGCGATCATTGATGACTAAAAAGAAAATACTTAAGTGTAAATATTTTCTGTCTATGATATAATATCATAGGAAAGGTAACACCCAATCCCAATAAATGTCACACTGGAGATTAATTATGATTATTGAGTCGATTAAGACAATTTGTCTTTCACGCATTGAACTCAAAGAAGCAATATCGATGTACCTTGCTAGTATTGATATGCAAGATTTATCTACACATGTACTTGAAAACTTTATTGATGTTGAGCTTGGTTACCACCTAAGTGATTCCAAATTTATCATAATTTCCGTTGATGGTATGGTTGTTGATCAATTGAAATAACTATATTTAAGGTAGAAAACGTGCGCAAAGTAACTCAAGAAGAACTAGACCAAATTTTGGCAGATCATGCACTGTGGCTGGAAGATGATTCAGCTGGTGCACATGCCAACCTCTCTCATACCAACCTCTTCGGTGCTGACCTTGCCGATGCCAACCTCACCGGTGCCAACCTCACCTATACCAACCTCATCGATGCCAACCTCATCGGTGTCGACCTCTCCGGTGCCAACCTCTCCGGTGCCAACCTCATCAATGCCCACTTCTTTCATGCCGACCTCTTCGGTGCCAACCTCATCAATGCAAACCTCTCCGGTGCCAACCTCACCGATGCCTTCCTCGCCGGTGCCAACCTTTCCGGTGCCGATCTCTCCGACGCCAACCTCTCCAATAGCAACCTCGTTGATGCCAACCTCACCGGTGTCGACCTCTCCGGTGCCAACCTCATCAATGCAAACCTCACCGGTGCCAAATTTGATGTTAACATCATCGATGCCAAGACAATCAAATATGCCACCTCCTCCCAAGATGCACTCATATGGCTGATTCCCAGAGACAATTGGGCCAAGGAAAAAGACACCGTGAAGATCGTCGACAACTAAAAAAAGACCAACAAAACACTAGTGTGCAAATTTTTCCTACATTGTGGTAAATATCTATAAGTGAAGGTACATGTTCCTCTTGGCTAAAATAAGGTAAGGTGGAAATAGAAAACATGCAGAACCACGGCCCATGGGCAAAACCAACTCAAGAAGAACTAGACCAAATTTTGGCAGATCATGCATTGTGGTTGGATGATGACCCAGCCGGTGTACATGCCAACCTCTCCGATACCATCCTCATCGATGTTGAGCTCGGCGATGCTAGTCTCTCCTATATCAACCTCGCCGGTGCCAACCTCACCGGTGTCGACCTCACCGGCGCCAACCTCTTCCGCGCCAACCTCCGCCGCGCCAACCTCACCGGTGCCAACCTCACCGGTGCCAACCTCACCTACACCAACCTCACCGACGCCAACCTCTCCGATGCCGACCTCTTCGGTACCAACCTCATCTGTGTCACTCTCACCGGTGCTGATCTCACCAATGCCGACCTCACCAATGCCGACTTCCCCGGTGCTAACCTCTTTGGTTGCAACCTCTCCGATGCCAACCTCTCCGGTGCCAACCTCTCCTACACCAACCTCACCGGTGCCAACCTCACCGGAGCCAACCTCACCGGAGCCGATCTCTCCGGTGTCTGGCTCTCCGGTGTCGACCTCATCGATGCCAACCTCACCAATGCCAACCTCACCGGTGTCAACCTTGCCGGTGTCAGCCTCACCGGTGTTAACCTTGCCGGTGTCAACCTCACCGATGCCAACCTCACCAATGCCAACCTCACCGGTGTCAACCTTGCCGATGTCGACCTCACCGCCACCTACCTTTTCAGTGCCAACCTCGTCGATGCCAAATTTGGTCTTAACATCATCGATGCCAAGACAATCAAATATGCCACCTACTCCCAAGATGCACTCGAGTGGCTGATCCTCCGAAAAGATTGGGCCAAGGTGAAAGATACTGTGGCGATCGTCAACAATTAACATCCCGGAAAGACCGCGGTGTCTTGACGAAAGGTAGAAAACATGCGTACCATAACTCAAGAAGAATTAGATCAAATTTTGGCAGATCATGTATTGTGGCTAAAAGATAACTCAATTGGTGAATGTGCCAACCTCTCCGGCGCCAACCTCACCGGCGCCAGCCTCTTCGGCGCCAACCTTGCCGATGCCAACCTCACCGGTGCCGACCTCTTCGGTATTAACCTCTCCGGTGCAAACCTCTCCGGTGCAAACCTCTCCGGTGCAAACCTCATCGGTGCCGACCTCTCCTATTCCAACCTTGTCGACACCAACCTCACCGGTGTCAACCTTGTCGGTGCCAACCTCACCGGTGTCAATCTTGCCGGTGCCAACCTCACCGATGCCAACCTCACCGGTGCCAACCTCTGCCGCGCCAACCTCCGCCGCGCCAACCTCATCGGTGCCAACCTCACCGGCGCCAATCTCACCTACACCAACCTCACCGACGCCAACCTCACCGGTGCCAACCTTATCGGAGCCGATCTCTCCGGTGTCAACCTCGCCGATGCCAAATTTGGTCTTAACATCATTGATGCTGTGTCAATCAAATATACCACCTTCTCCCAAGATGCCCTCATGTGGCTGATCCTCCGAAAAGATTGGGCCAAGGAGAAAGTTACTGTGACGATATCGTCGACAACTAAAAAAAGATCAACAAAACACTTAAGTGCAAATCTTTCCTACAATGTGGTATAGATATAATTGGCAGAAGAATATTGCATTCTTTTTAACTAAACTATTAAGGTAAGGTAGAAAACGTGCGTACCATAACTCAAGAAGAACTAAACCAAATTTTGGCAGATCATGCATTGTGGTTGGATGATGACCCAGCTGGTGTACATGCCGACCTCTCTCGTACCAACCTCATCGATGTCGAGCTCGGCGATGCTAGTCTCTCCTATATCAACCTCACCGGTGTCGACCTCACCGGTGTCGACCTCACCGATGCCGACCTCTCCGGTGCCGACCTCACCGGTGCCAACCTCACCGATGCCGACCTCTCCGATGCCGACCTCTTCGGTGCCGACCTCTCCGATGCCAACCTCTCCGGTGCCGACCTCTCCTATGCCTCCCTCCGCCGTGTCGAGCTCTCCGGTGCCAAGCTCACCAGAGCCGACCTCGTCGACACCAACCTCAGAGGTGCTTACCTCACCGGCGCCGACTGCACCGACGCCAACCTCAGGGGTGCTCACCTCTCCGTCGCCGACTGCACCGATGCCAACTTCAGAGGCGCCGACTGCACCGATGCCGGCCTCACCGGTGTCGACTTCACCGATGCCGACCTCACCGACGCGACCCTGTCCGGCGCCGATCTCCGCGACGCCGACCTGACCGGAGCCAAATTTGGTCTTAACATCATTGATGCTGTGTCAATCGATCATGCCACCTTTTCTCAAGATGCATTTGAGTGGCTGATCCTCAGAGACGATTGGGCCAAGGTGAAAGACACTGTGACGTTCGTCGACAACTAAAAAAAGATCAACAAAACACTAGTGTGCAAATTTTTCCTACAATGTGGTATAATAATCTATAGTAAAGGAACGATATTCCTCTTGGCTAAAATAAGGTAAGGTGGAAAACATGCAGAACCACGGCCGTTGGGCAAAACCAACTCAAGAAGAACTAGACCAAATTTTGGCAAATCATGCATTGTGGTTGGATAATGACCCAGCTGGTGAACGTGCTGACCTCTCCTACACCAACCTCTATCGCGCCAACCTCCGCCGCGCAGACCTCACCGGTGCCAACTTTACCGGTGCCAACCTCACCTACACCAACCTCACCGACGCCAACCTCCACCGCGCCAACCTCATCGGAGCCGATCTCTCCGGTGTCTGGCTCTCCGGTGGTGACCTCACCGGTGCCTGGCTCTCCGGTGGTGACCTCACCGGCGCCATCCTCACCGATGCCAAATTTGGTCTTAATATCATCGATGCCAAGACAATCAAATATACCGCCTTCTCCCAAGATGCACTCATATGGCTGATCCTCCGAAAAGATTGGGCCAAGGTGAAAGATACTGTGACGATCGTCAACAATTAACACCTCGGAAAGACCTCGGTGTCTTGACGAAAGGTAGAAAACGTGCGCACCATAACTCAAGAAGAATTAGATCAAATTTTGGCAGATCATGCATTGTGGTTGGATGATCAACGTACCGGTGAACATGCCAACCTCACCGATGTCGACCTCACCACCGCCAACCTCACCGGTGTCGACCTCTCCGGTGTCGACCTCTCCGGTGCCAACCTCACCGGTACCTACCTCACCTACACCAACCTCACCGATGCCAACCTCATCGGTGCCGACCTCTTCGGAGCCAACCTCTCCGATGCCAACCTCATCGGCGCCACCCTCATCGATGCCAACCTCACCAATGCCAACCTCTCCGGCGCCAACCTCTTAGACGCCAACCTTTTCAGTGCCAACCTCACTGATGCCAAATTTGGTCTTAATATCATCGATGCCAAGACAATCAAATATACCGCCTTCTCCCAAGATGCACTCATATGGCTGATCCTCCGAAAAGATTGGGCCAAGGTGAAAGATACTGTGACG
>Ga0080013_1000103_pt1 | contig 117704 bp, 165 predicted proteins | sample ETNvirenome_6_85_FD_69236 | JGI IMG/M metagenome (GOLD analysis project Ga0080013, IMG submission 69236) | Marine viral communities from the Pacific Ocean - ETNP_6_85 (SPADES assembly) (version 2) | ecosystem: Environmental > Aquatic > Marine > Oceanic | place: Pacific Ocean | collected...
CTAGCATTGTCTGAAACTTGTAACTGCGGAATAATCAAATCAACCCACGTATCAGCATGAGTAAATAAAGAATGATTTAAGAGAACAGATGTATCAATGATACCTGCCTCCATTTTTCTTTGTTCCATCCACCCTTGAGTTAAGATTACTCCCATAGGTGATAGACCCGTTATAAAGGCTACTATAATAGTAGCTATACTTTTATTTATAGCCATTTTATTCTCCTAATTACTAAACCCTACAAACTGATAATTTAAACCGACTTTAATATCATATGCTGGTCTGTCGCAATAATCTAAATATTTTCCTTCTACATAAAATCCCAAATTTTCTTGTAATTTAAATCCAATTACTGCACCTATATTTCTTAATTGGTTTAACAGTATACTTCATCATAAATTTTGGTCAAACAATCATCAAATTCTACATAGATGTCGTCTTCTTTTTGTTTTGATGTTATATATCTTTCTATATATCAGTCAATGTCCCTAATTGGTTTGATGCTGGTGTTGCTGCAATATTACCTCTTTTATTAATCACAATTATTAGTTCATTCGGTGATTTTGAAATTTGTTTTGATAGTAAATTTATATAAGATTCAGATTTCTTTTTAGCTAACAACCCTTTGATGTTATCCCAATCCTTTGCGTATGTGCCAGTATAAATAACTTTAGCTAAACCGCCATCGTACCTCACTTTATCACCCTTCTTAAGATGACTCATGTCTCTTTCTTCTTCAATGACTTCTGTTATAATTTTTTTCAAAGTGCTCTTCTTAATTTTCACAATCTTTCTCCATGCTTCAAGTTATAATTTCTTAATTGGTTTAGCAGTATACTTCATTTTGTAATACTTCTTCTCACCAGGTGACAGTGCTTTAGTCATCCTCTTAGCTTTCTCTTGTGCAAGAGCTCTTGTTGGAAACTTCTCACCACCAATAGGACTCTTGTCTCTGTTGTCACCTATTGAACCACCTTGCAAGTAAACACCAAACTATTCATCGTTGCTCTCTTGTTTTAGTGTTCTGAATGTAACAACTTTCCTGCCATTTATAGTAGGCATGCCATGTTCATCTTCACCAATAGAATTGACTTTAGTCTTCTTGTTCTTAAAGCGCCCTGTAAGAATTGTATCACCCACTTTAACAGGAATTTTTATAGCCTCTCTTAATAGCATGTTATATCTCAACTTTTATAGTTCGTCTAATTCCATCTCTTCAGGAGCTTTTTGACTCCAGAATTTCAACTCTTTAGGTGCAACTCTATTGAATCTATCAACATCAACTACACCAGTTGAAACACCAAGCCAATCTTGTATTGCAGCTCCTCCTGTGTCATCTAGAGTGACTGAACCATTATCGTTGTTGAAGTTGAATGATATAGTACTTTTATTACCATCTAGACTCATTGTCACAATGAAACTAGTATCATAATTATCTGACTTAACTTTGGTTCTATAATACTTCTTGTTTGCGTAACCTTTTGCCAATAATGAAATGGCTTTTTTGATCTTTGCTGTATTGTTATTCTCTTCTTCTTGTAGTACTTCATGCAACTTCATTTTTAATTCTCCACTCAAGCGCCAAGTCCAGAGCCATAACCCCAGACGTAAATTTTGCCATCATTGTCGTCTTTTACAGCGATTGCTTCAGAATCTTTATCAAAACCGAAATCATCTAAGTTTGCAGCCATATGTTTGTCGTATTTCTTTGCTAATACCAGAGCTGGCCCTTTGGCAACTACAACTCCTGTATCGTCATCAACAGAAACGGATTTGTCACCCTTCTTAACTGCAGCAAATCTCTTTTCTTCATTAAGTGCAGATATCAACTTCATTCCTTGTCTCCTGTGATTTATATCTCTGCTCTTAAGTTATAAGTTCCAATAGCTATATAAAGCACAGTTCTACCTAGTCCATTAATTCCTGAGCCCCATCCCATTGGAGTCACATCAACACATATTGGTTCGACTTTCACTTTCTTGAACTCTTCATCCTTCAAATTTGTTTCTATATTCTTTGCTACTGTATCTAGTTCGTTTTGCAATTCTGCTTCAAGTCCGACATCGTTTACAGCTCCATATCTTTGTGTCTTCAACTGCATTACATCAGCTTCAAATGTTACATTTATCTCAGGGATGAGGCTCACATAATTTGCTACAACTTCAATAGCACTTCTAACTCTAGTATCTGATACTGTAGTTACATCAATATCATCTGCCCCTGCAAACGCTCCTGGATTCTTAGGATTTGGTCTGAAAGGTGATTTTAAGTATACATCTGGCATTAATTGTCTCCGTTGGTAACTCAATTGTCGCATTATTTTATAATTATGTTTATGGGAATTTTAAACTTCGGGCTTCTTTAATTCAACATGATTATTATGCTTCCTAAAACAATCTTCACACATGCCATACAAATTATAGCAGTATGTGTCCCAAGGTCCCATAATTTTACCACATTGCTCTCCTGTCTCTGGATCTTTGCAAGGACAGAAAAATGGGTTAAGAGGTAACTTGCTTCCTTCTTTTTTATTAACAGACTTCGGTTTCACAAACTTATGTTTTGAACGAACTAAAGGAAGTCCAGTTCCTGGATGGACTCCCACAACTTCCTTTGCCATACATCCTCCTGTTGTTAAACGCCGATTGCCATTGCAGAAGCCAGGCGACGCATTGTTATTAACTTCTCTTTGTATTTTGCATATTTCGGATCTTGCATTAAGCTGTCTGCTATTTCCATTACAGCAGCGAGACGTTGTTTCGGATTTAAATGTTTAACTATGTTTGCTGTATTCAGCTCATTTAATGAATCATTTAGCTTCATTCATTTGCTCTTGCAATCAACTTTCAATGTGGTTTTTTATAAATTTAGAAATATCATTAATGGCATCTGATAACTTTGCTCCTATACTTACAACATTACGGTTTTTTGCAAGATATTCAACAGTAAATCCTGGTTTTCCTCTCAGCCTTTGGTATTTTTTTGGTTGTTCTGGTATGTTTGTTATTTTATCTCTATGATAGAAAACTGCAATTTCTCCACCACGATATTTATTCCTCCATTTTATGAAATCTTTCTTAGAATACACACTATGTGCTCCCAGTTTCTCCATTAATTTTTGTAAATACTTTGCATCTGAAGATGGGATACCTGTATTTTGTATTTTAGATTGTAAATCTTTTGCTTCTTCAATCACTTCAACAATCAAGTTTACTAAGTCTTTCTTTTTAAGCTTCATTTAAGTACTCCTAACTAGAATTGTAATGGGAGCAGAGCATACTATATATAATAATAAACTCCACTCCCGATTTAAATTAAACCATCGGGGCATCGTGATAACGTCTGAGATAAGCTTTGAATGCTGACATAGACCCTGTAAATGGATCATCTCTAACTATCCTTACCCATTCAAAGTGACCATTACCAACATAAGCAGAAGCAGACATATCGCCAACATTGACCCAGTTTCCCTCAAAGTCAGATGCTGAAGCAGCTACCTGATTAAGATTTCTATTAACAGAGTTGATTCCATACATAATTGGAGCAACATAGCTATCTGCTTTAGCAGCATCCATTGCATTAGCATTATTTACTTGAACCTTCAACCCAGAAGCTGTAACATCAATTCCTAATTGTCCGGGTACTGTAAGAGTCCAGTCTTGACAATCAAGCATTAATGCTTCAGTTGCAGTAGCACTACTTGTTGCTGGTGCTAAAATATTGGCACGATCTGTGCTTTCTATTGCCATTCATTTTCTCCGTACATTCTATTTTCACAATTGTGTGTAGACTCTACTAGATATAGTATTCTATATAAATATTTAATACGATGTCGTTTTTACACTTTATAGCAATAAAAAAAAGCTAGATAATCATATCTAGCTTTTTCAGTACAATACTTCATTTTTTAGTTCATGTGTTAGAAATCATGGAATGAGGCATCTTTAATTATTAAAAGCACAGATCCACCATTCAATAGTCGTTCAGCAATATCTGGATATATTCTTTTGTAAGCATCAGTTGATGATCTGATCGATCCTTCAGTTGTAATATTCTGTACAGCTATATCTCCTACTAGCACACAACCAGCCGTATCTCCATCATCATTACCTGTATGGATCAAAACATCCTCAAAGTTTGGAACATTCATTATCTGGAGCATTCCTTTGTGGAAATCTGTCCCAAATCTTTGTGTATATCTAGCATGGAAACCACCTTCTGTTCTTAGTTTTAAATTATAGTTCCCTTCAGGTATGCGTGTTTCACCATAGATTTTCTTAGTTCTCTTCTCATCTTCTAATGTAAAACATAGAAACTGCTTCTTATAAGCTTTATAGGCCGGGGCTCTTACGTACAACAAACCAAGAGTGCTGTCACCATTATCAGAAAAACGTTCTAGAATTAGAATCATATTATATCCTTTAGTTTAACACGTTCATTTCCCAGAGCCAGTCTTGAATTTCTTTGAACAAGCTATTACTGTTAGTTGTAGCCTTTATTTTCTTATTAAGCTTGTCTTTCGTTCCGAAAGTTCCACCTTCATAGTAATAACCTTTTGGAGTGAAGTGAATTACAGAACTAACTCCCTGTTTTCTGTTACCACCTTTATAATAATGAGTGAAAGATATACTATCCTCATCTTTGTCAACATCATCAGGGTGTAACTTCTTTACAAATCCAGCTATTGAATTTACGTCTGGTTGAAAAGTTGCTTCGCTTAACTTCATTATATCATCCCCTTGACAATTGCTAATGCTTGGTTTCTAGTTAGACTCGGATCGTCATCTGCAGCATCTTGCACAGCTGATAGTATTTTCTTATAGATGGGACCAGGATTGACTCCTAAATTTCTAATATCATCACCCGTTATCGGAATGCTGTATTGGCTACCGCCAGTTTTAGGAGCGTCCTTTAGTCCCTTTAATCTAGTTCTGATTCCTGGAATCTGTCCTTGTATAGAAGAATGACCACTATGTGATTTGTTATCAGCATCCATTAGATCTAATACATCTTCGAGATGATCGCCTACATTTCTCTTGAATTTTCTTAGAGCCTTATCAGAAATCTTCTCTCCCTTATCACCAGCACTCTTTAGTCTCATATGAGATTTAACAAGAGAAGTTACTTTGCTAATGATTTCGTTAGGATACTTCAACCTTCTCATCATCTTCTCAGCAATCTCTGCACTTATATCTTCATGCTGATAGAAATGCACTTCATTGTCTATAATCTTCTTAACAGTAGGTTTCCCTATGTCATGGAATAGTGCTGCCAATCTCTTGGTGACATCAGTCGGTACCTTCTCTAATACGTCAAGAAGGTGATTCCATACATCTACTGTGTGGTACTTGTTTTGTGTAACTCCTATTGTAGATTGTAGCTCAGGCATGATATGTTGCATGAGACCTGTGATCTTCAATAATCTTACAGCTTGCTTGGGTTTCTTGGTTCCTAGCATCTTATCGAATTCATCTCTTATTCGTTCTGATGAAATAGAATTAATCTTTTTGGAGTTCTTCTTTATTGCTCTAATCATAAATAGAGGTAAATCCCAACCATATTTTACTGTGAAACGAATAGCTCTTAGCATTCTTAATGGGTCTTCTGAAAAGATTATATTCGGATCTAAAGGAGTTCTAATAACACCCTTCTTTATATCAGCTTTCCCTTGTCCTGTTAGATCTACAACTTCACCCGAAGTTAGATCTTTTAGCAAACTGTTTACTGTGAAATCTCTCCTTTCAACATCTTGCTTTAGTGTTCCTGGCTTTACATCTGGTTTCCTTGACCCTCTAGTATACTGTTCTGACCTGGACATTACAGCTTCTACCTCTATTCCAGATAGATCTAGTCCGTTATGCTTTCCTTTGAGATTGAACTTGGCTGTACCAAACTTTGGATATATAACGGGATTGGACCCCTTCTTATAGTTGCCCATCTGTTTCGTTACATACTCTGCGAATTTGATCCCTCCTTGTGACAGTTCAACTACGATGTCAATGTCTTTAGGATCCAATCCCATAAATTCATCTCTGACATATCCTCCAGCAATATACACTTTCCCTTTGAATGGAGAACTTCTTACCATCTTAGACAGAAACTGCTCTGCAGCCTTCTCTGTTTTTCCTTCATTCATCTTTATGAGCACTTTCCTAAGTTTCATTCAAATTCTCTTATTTAGACACTTTGTAAGCTTCTATTACTTTACGTCTTCCGCCACGAGTTTCGTCTGTATCTGTCAATTTCCCATCTCTTAATGCCATTATATGATCTGATGTGAAAATCACAAAATCGCCATTTTTGTGGTTCTTAATAAAGCTACTGAGTGTAGGCTTATTTGTTCCCCAAGCAGGAACTTCTGGGCTTAATTTATGCCCTGCTTTTTTTAATAATGTTTGAACATTTGCCCATTTTGTTGCTCCAGGTGTAGTTATTCCAAAAGCTCGAAGAGTTGCACTACCGCAAGTATCTTCTTCAGATTCAAACAAATCTCTTAATCTCATTTAAATTCTCTATTTCTTCATTAGTCTTTCAATCAACGGAGCTACATTCTTGATAGCTCTTTCGCCAAAGTAGAATGTAAGAACACATATGTTAATAGCCCATAGTAATGCCCAAGCTTGATCAGCATTAGTAGCTGCTATTGCTTCTATATTCCATTTGCCTGAAAGTGCCATGAAATCAATAAACAATGTGCCATATGCACAAACTGGTCTAAATGCACCTCTCATGAATATAACAAGAGGTCCTACAATTGGAATACTTTTCAGATCAGATGCCGTACCCTCCATCTCTTTTGTGAAATCCTGGAACTGTTGTTCTTGCTTATTCCAAGCAGACATCATTTTGATTTCTGTTGCAGTTGTAACCTTCATGATTTCAACTTCCATTGCTTTCTTTTCTGCATCTGACATCTTAGCTGGAAACTGTCTTGATACTGTGTCAACTATCTTGCCAGGTAGATCACCAAGTCCACCAGTGATAATACCAGCAGCGCCCTTTAACAATGCCCCTATTCCCATCATGTCACCTCCTTATGATACTTCCATACTGTAATTCCGTATTTATGATTTGTTTCAAATATTTTTTCAAATTCTAGATTGTGTTCTTTTGTGGTTGCCTGAGCTTATTTTATTTATGTTGTCAAGAATCTCATCGTAATCAATCACTATGCTCCAATCTTCAACTTTGAATACCCATTCTCATCTCTTTCAATTGATATTATATAGTCACAGATGTCTTGCATTTCTTGAATATGCGAGATAACTATAACAGTATCAAATGTAGATTTTAGATACCCAAGCATCATGTTCATGTTATTCAAATTATCAGAGTCTAGAGTTCCAAAGCCCTCATCTATAATAAACAAGTTACAACTAGGTATTAATGATATATTAGCTATAGCGGCTCTTAAAGCAATTGAGCTTATAGTTCTTTCCATTCCAGAACCCAAGCTTATAGATCTAACACAATCTCCGTCATCTATATAAATATCAATATCTTTAGACTCTTTATCAATTTCAAATATTATACCAAAATCTACTACATTTGATAGTATCTTAACTAACTCAGCATTAATTCTTGGTATGACTTGCTCTATAATCTGTAATGGTATACCGTCTTTAGAAAGAGCGTCTTTGAGTAAAGATGCAAGTCTAAACTGCTCTTCAATTTTAACTAGCTCTTTTATTGAATCATCTAGGTCATTAATCTTTTGTAGTATCGTTCCTAACTCTGAATTTTTTGTATTTATCATCTTGTCAACTTTAGATAGTTGACCTTCGAATACAGATAGACCAGAACGTTGCTTCTCTATTAGCTCTTTAGTCACACTGTTATGTTCAATTTGCTCTTTGTTTCTCTTATAACGTTTTTGCAATTCTTCGAATAATGATAACTCTATCTTGTTGCCATTCAACTTGTTCCGATGTGATTCGATTTCTATGGTATTAAGCTCCAATTTCCTTCTGTTGCTCTCTATTTCAGTTACTATTGCTTGGTAATCTCTTAGTCTTTCTTCAGCATTCTCATATCTATCAGTTTTCTCCTTGGCTCTTTCTTCTTCTATTTGCTTTTCTTCAATTTGAAGAGTGTAGTTTTCCAAAGATTTCTTAGCACCAAAAGCATCTGAAAGGAAGGAGCATTTCTTACAAAGTTCATTGCTCTCAAACCAGTCATGCTTCTCTAGATTTCCTGCCATTCTACTAGCGTTCTTTATATCCTTCTTAAGCAATATAATGGAGTTCCTTACTGCTTGAAGCATCTCTCTATTATTATTGAGCTTTGAAATGAATTCATCGATTTCACTCTTATCAAAGCTCTCTAATTGTAGTTTCAATCCACTGTTGCTTTCTTTATAGATTTTCTCTCTTGAAACAAGATCAGATATTTTTTCTTTGTTTTCTTTAATTGCTTCTTTAAAGGAACCTACACTCTTAAGAATCTCTTCTTCACTATATTCGACTCCATCAATATTAAATAATGTCTCTTGCATTGAACTTATGTTGTTTCTTACATTGTTGACTTCTTTAGATATTTCAGTTTTCAATGCTTCTGAGCTTTCAATCTCTTTTTCTACTTTACTTTTCTGTTCAGTGTAAGCAGAAAGTATTGATGTAAAGTCATGGTTCTTATATTGTTGTATAAGCTTTGACAAGCTATCACATTCAGTCTTTATTGTAGAGAACAAGTTGTCTATAACATCAATACCAAGAAACCTTGAAAGAGTTTCTTTTCTTAATGACTGATTCAAATCAATGAAGCTAGTAAGCTTGTCTTGCATTCCGAATGTTATCATACTATGATCATTAAAACTACCAATCATATTTCTCAATATTCTTTCTGTTTCATTTTTAGTTGATTCACCAGACAGTAGAACTTCATCATCAGTTATATCTACTAGTTGAACTTTAGATTGTCCCTTATTTCTTTCAACGTCATATTTCTCTATTTCTCTATCAATACGAAACCGCTTGTTATCAACTGACAATTCGATGTTTATGCTTGCTGAGTTCTCTTTGAAGTTTATCAATTCAGCGAGATTTCTCCTGGACACTCTATCTGATAGATTAAACAAACCATTCAATAGGGTTGTTAGCAATGCTGATTTACCAGTTTTGTTTGGTGAGAATATTCCTACTAGTCCCTTAAGGTTATTGAAATCTATTGAGTTGTCTTTACCATAAGAGAATGTATTAGAGAACTTCATGTTATCAACAGACCATTTAGTGCCTCTATGTATTTGCTCTTCATCTTCAACATTAGAATAGAAAAAATTACTATGCATATTCATAATCTTTTCTAATTCTACATTTGTCACATCATATGCTGCAAACCAGTCTCTTAATAGTTTCTGTTGAACATGTAGTTGAGAAACATCTTCAACTTTCAAGTCACCAAATTCCAAGTCATTTATAATTGTTTCACTATCAACTTCAATAGAAAGAGTAGTTGGATTGTATATTTCTTTTATAGTAGAAGCAATATTTCTCAATGTAACTTGGTTGTATCTAGAACTCTCTATAAAAACTCTTATACTAGGAAATTTGGGCATATCAGAAATGTTTCTTATTACACTATCTACATCATCATCTTTAGAAATCTTCATTGTATAGTAACCGTGATCATTCTCCATTCTTTCAAAATCACAAGTCTTCTTGTCTAAATCCCAAATTACATATCCTTTTTCTAGTGATTCACCAAAGTTTTGTTGTATGAGTGCTCCAGGATATACCACTCTTGGGAAGTTAGAAACATCATTGAGTAGCACTTGATGCTTATGTATGTCACCAAGCAATGCTAGATCATACTCTTTAAACATGTTACAAGTATATCTAGTGTTTAAGACATAGTGAACGTCAGTTACTGCTTTATCCAATGCTCCGTGGAATAAAGCAATATAAGTATAGTCTTCAATTCTTTCTTTTATTTCAACTGGAAAATTTGCTTCATCATTTATACAGAACACACCAAAACAAATCTTATGCTTTTCATCATAGAACAATCCGCTATTCTTGTATAAGAATAGGTTGTTGTTAGATTTATTAGGAGTGTGTCTTAACACAGGTGATATAGCATCTAATCTACCTGGCAAGTTTACAATACAATCATGGTTCCCTGGGATAATATGGATGTCAAAGTCTTCTGATAGTTCTGAAAAAATATCTGTTGCTAAATTCATAGCTTCTGGAGATAAGCTTGTTTTATTATGAAACACATCTCCAGCAACTACGATTAAATCTATTTCATTTTTTATCAATGAGTCTTTAAAGCCCTTAAATACTTTTCTATACTCTTTGTGTCTCTTAAGTAAGCGTATGTGCCAGTCTGCTGTGTGTGCTATTCTCAATTCTGCCTCCAGTTATCATGTGAGATTGAACCAATTGAGTAAAATCAAAACTACTTGAAGAACTTATCAAACTGTCAAGTCTATCACAACCTATTTCTGCAACATCGCCTTTCTCTTTACTCATATCTAAAGAGCAAACCGATATATTGTTTTTAAACAACAACTCAGCTATTTTACACTGCTTATCAAGTGCGTCTGGATCTAAAGCCAAGACAACTGGTGTGTTGTTCTTCTTTATTTCTCTAAACAGCTTTGTGCTTTTGTTCATGCTTGAACCCAACAACGGAACAGAGTTTTTCCTTGATAATATTGCATCAAACACACCTTCAACAAGAATCAATTCTGAACTCCAATCTATCAAGAACTCATTGAATATCAAGTTTGTCTTGTTTGACTTTGGATTCAGATATTTGCTATATACGCCATCATCTACAGATCTAGTAATGTAATAGTTTAGTTTGAAGTCGCAATCAAAAGAAGGTATCAAAATTCTTCTTTCTTCAATTGAATAATACACATTGTATTTTATCAAGTCATCATCATCAACACCTCGACTTAAAAGATAGTTATATCCCACATTGAAAAGAAATTTATGTCTATTTCTATACAAATATTCATAATGTGCTGGGATAAATAAGTCTTCAGTTTGAGTATAGCTTAAATTGAGTGTGTCACCTCTTATCAAGCTTTCAATATATTCTTTAGAGAAGCTCTTATATATTGCTGATTTTTCAGAAAACAACTTGCTTTGTCTATAAAAGCCAAGTCTTCTTAAGCTTCTCTCATGTCCTATTCCACTGAATTCGCATATAAAGCAATGATACTTCTGTGTTACTAATTGGACAGCAAGATGGGCAGTCCTATGATTGCAATTCGGACAACGGAAAACATAATTGTCGTTATTGTCATATGATTTGAAGTCACCCAATATGCTTATTAAAACACGAAGTTCTTGCTCTTTTGTCATAGTCTCAAAACTGCCTTAGCTACTATTATAGCATCTGAAATATCGTATGCTTCTTTTGCAAGCGCTTTTTTTCTCTTCATCATCGGCCATTCAATTTCTGGATACCATTCACTAACTAGTTTTAATATAAACTCTTTCTTATTTACACCCCTTGGAATACTAAAACCTAATGCAAGGCTCCTTGCTCTATTCACATTTATATGTTCAGGCTTTGTTTTGCATAACACATAGCACTGAAAACTAGCCAGTGCATTGAATTGTGCTAATGCAATTATTATCTTTACACTGGAACGACCACTAGCAAATTTGCCTATTATATCTTCTATTCCGATTCTTTCAAAAGAAAGCTCTCCAAACACATCAGCAGTCTGGAGAGCGAACTTCGCAGCTTTATCGAAATAATCTTTTTCTTTTGAAGTATCTATACAACCATATTTTATTAATTTCTCATCTTTGTCTAGTACAGCATATCCAGTTGAATTTGTGTTTATATCTAATCCAAGTGTCATTTAAACCTTTCTAAATTTTCATCGGGCATTCCTATTTTAAATTTTAGCTCTTTCGGCTTCTCCTTTTCTGTGTCTATCCCCAAAATTGAAAAATCATACCCAGTTAGAGATGCATCATCAGCGCCAGCTTCCCCTTCACAATCTTTATCTCTTTCTTTCATTTCTTCTGGAAGTGAATTATTTTCACTAAGAATCTTAAGGAGCTCTCCTTTGTCATTTGATGATTCAGGATCTTCTCCAACATCAAGGAATCTCTGCACTGTTGCCAGCATTTTAGTTAGGTTGTCAGTAGATTTTTGTGCTATCTCCAAATATGGATTTGCTTTATCACCAATCATGAACACGTCTTCTTTTCCCTCGAGTTGGGATGTTATCTCATCGAAAACTTTTAATGCACGTTCGCGTTCTTCAGTGCTTCTACTAAAAATTTCACTAAACACTTGGTCAACTGTCATATCTTCAAATATTTTAATATCACTCAACTTCTTCGACACTGTCTTTCTCCAATTTCATATTATCATCTGTTAGCTCTAAATCAAATGTATAAAAGTCTTCAACTGTTCTCAAAAATGAATAGAGCTCTTTTATCTGCAACAACATATTCATAAGAACTGGTTCGTTAGAATACAATGGTTTATTAAGAATGCTCTCACAAAATACGGTAAAAGTTCCAAGGTTGCTATGCATACTTTCGAATACTGTTTCTAAATAAGTTGCCCTGTTTATCGACCTGTACAACAGCACTCCTAAAACAAAAGAAATGATTGAGGAAAGAACAAGAGCAACTATAACAACATACATAAACATATTATATCTCCATAACTAAAGCACTATAACTATCTGCTATCTGTATAATTCTCATCAATGCATCTTTTGAATACATGCACTCAGGAGTTCTGTTTTGCTCCAAATACAAACCATCATGATACAGAATTGCAGTATATTCAGAGTCAGAAAGATTGACATTAAATGCTTGTAAAATACGAAGTGATCTCTGAGGAACTGTCAAACCATCCTTTAACTCATCGTTGTATATGTAGAGCTGTCCTAGCTTTTCCCTATGCCATGAAGACTCTTGATCTTTACAATATGGCTTGGGATTCTCACCAACTGATCCGATTTTCCCTATATCATGTAGCAATCCAACAATAACTATTGAATCATTACTTACATCTGTTTCAAGTGCTTCATTCAATTTAAGAGCTATCTTGACTACATTCAATGAGTGATATGCCAGCCCTCCAGGAAAGCATGAGTGATAATCTTTCTTCAATGCTGCAGGGGCTACAAAATATCTGTCACCTAGTTCTTCAAACAGCTCTTTTACTGCGCCTTTTCTTTCCTGTGTCACTTCTTCTGACTTGAACAGGTTTTTGTTTAGTGCTTCCACTACTTCGTCTATTACCTCTTGTACTTCTACTTTTTCTTTCATTCTGTTCCTCTTTCTTCTTGAAGATTTTACAACCTATTAACTCAAAATATTCTGGTTGTTTACATATGTTGACACATTCATTGCACCTCTCACTGTATTTTAATTCAGAAATCCAAGAAAGTAAATTATCTCCAACCTGTTCTTCAATCTTTTGTAATGCTATGTCATCTGCTGTTGTGGGTAGTTTATCAAACAGCTTTCTCCATTTACCTTTCTCTAAACGAAGCACACTACCTCTCTTGAATTTACTGAATCCTTGAGTTGCATAGAGTTCTTTACTGATAGAATAGAATTCACATTCAAGTGGTTTGAGAATATACTTACATCCCTTTTTTCTATTTGCTAATTCCGGTTGGATGAGTGCTATTATCTCAAGTTCTGCAAATTCAGTTACTTCTTCAACTTCAAGTGCTTTCAATTCTAAGTCTCTATTTAAGCTCTCTAATACTTCTTTAGCTTCAGTTCTTAAGACTCTATATTTCTTTGGCTTTACTTCTTTGAACAATCTCCCATCAGGGACATGTTCAATATATCTTTTAGAGACTTTCTCAAATGTGTTGTTTGCTGTGTTTAAAAACCAACCACCTTTCAAAGAGTAGTTATAAAACACTTTCATTTGTCACCTCATTTTATAGAAGTTGCAGGCTTGATTGTAAACAAATCGTCACTTTGTAAATTCGGAATTTCTGAGAATTTCTTAGCAATCCTCTTGAACTCAGCTTCAATAAATTTCTTAGCTCCTTGATCACCCATTTTTTCTACTTCTTCTGGCACTTCTGCATTGAACTCGACTTGGAAAGATGTTGTCTTTCCAAACGTAAATTGTCTGGGGTTATGGTCGTATGAATATCTCAAACCAGCCCAAAGCCAGCCAGTGGGGAGTGCCTTTTCAGCATCAAGGCCCAAACCATTCTTGCCTAATTTTCTGTTTGCTATATAGCTTTGCATCTCACCTTCATTCTTGAAGTATGTTTCTGCATGTTCAGTAGGGCCCATCTTGAAGCCCACTAGAAATATTATTATCCAGGGCTTTTCTTTATACTCATATTCTCCTTTTACAGCTATATTGTCAAATTTTATGATTTTTAGATTTCTAAACGTTGCCAATTTGTTTTCTCCGTCATAGATTTTCTATTATTGTGTGTTTCACAAATTCTGGATCACGCTCTAATTCTGATGCCCAAAATCTCAGCATTATATAGCCTTTTTCTTTTGCTATCCAGCTCTTTGATAAGTCGTTCTTTTTAGTTTTCAAGTGAGCATAGTTTATGTTAATAAGTTCAGCATTTCCATGAACATAGTCCCCATCTACTTCAACAACTATTTTGCCTTCAACGAGGAAGTCAAACACTTTCCATCCACCACCATAGCTTACAGGGAACTCAGCAACATAGTCTAACACCAACTCATCTAAGAGTTTAATCATCATTCTTTCGGGCTTAGTTCTCTTCAAACTTTTTCTATAAGGACCAGGTGAGCGCCTCTCAAAATTAGCTAACTCTCTATACTGATTCTGCATCCTTGTTTTTTTGCTCTCTAATAGCTTTTTCCAGCGATTCAATTCTTTTCTCTATTTTGTTTGAGGTTTCCGCCTGCATCCCTAATTCAGTTTCAAGGTTTACCATCCTAACTCTGAACATTGCATAAAGTTTTTCAATTTGGCTTACTCTTCTAGATAAAGCATTGAAATAATCCAGTGGTTCTAAATCTGCAGGGTTGACTCCCTTTGAGTCAAAATCTTGTAGAGTTATTACTTTCTTTTCAACAATTCCCTCATTCATTTTCTCCCCTTCTTCCTTCTCGTTTTTGCTTTGAGTAGTATATCTTTAAGAGTTACAGTTTGATGTCTTATGTCTTCGTTTCTATGTAAAATTACACTATCTTTATTGAATGTTTGAAATGAGCCTCTAGAATTTATTGTAAGTACATCATTCTTATTGAATTCAATGAGTTTGAAATAGTCTTTCTCACTATATCCAGCACCCTCTAAATACTTTCCTATATCTTCTTTAGTGGGAACTAGTTCTTTAGGGGGTTTATGAAAAACAGTAAAAGACAATCCGAATTCCCAATTTTTAGTTTTGGTCTCCACTTCCATCCTGATCTTCTTCGGGCGTCTCTTTTTCCGGGGCTTCTTCACTATCTTGTTCTTCACTGGGTTGTTCATCATTTTTATTTGTCTCCAAATTGTTAACCTGTTGTTGGACGTAATCCATAGAACCCTTCATTAAATTATTGATTTGCTCAGTAAGGTTGTCACTTACACCACTCTCTGGAGGGTGATAATCTTCATCAGACATTTCATGTTGTCTATTTGCTTCCTGGTTCAGGGAGTCACCGAAATTATATAGACGTTTTACAAGCTCAGCAATATCTGGCATTATATAAGAAGTCAGAGCAATAGCTTTATTATGAGCTTGAGTGAATTCAAAGAATTTATTTATCCCTAGGTGCTCTTTCACTTTCCTATATCTAAAAGCACTATCTAATTTAGCTAAAGAATTAAGAATCATAAGTCTTGCATTACCTAAATCAATAAGAGTGGTTTCAATCAAGCCAGTAACTGCAATGAGTTCGTCGTCATGGCCTGAGTTCGGTGGTTTGTTCATCTTCAAACTCTCCTTCATTTACAATAAGATTAAAAACAAAGTTTCCTGATTCATTTGTTTTTACTTCTAAATCAAATTGACTTAGCAATTCTAAAGTGTTGCCTTTACACCCATCGAAAAGAAAATACAACAATCTATTGAAAGCAATGTTCTCTTCATCGTTGTTACTACCTTCAAGTATAAGATTTATAAGACTCCATAATCTAAAATCTTCTTTCTCTACTAGCTCTGTATTTGGCATGTTTTCAGGCAATCTTGTTCTTATACTTTGTGCTAACTTATTTAGACTCTCCCTTATCAAGGGTATTCTTGTATTTAGATCCCCTTCATCTACTTCCATTATCTCATCAATATCAAGCATAAACACCTCCTAAAAAAAGAGCTAACTGGATACACATTCAAATTCTGCTGATAATAGTTGGGAGACAAGGATCAGCATTGATTATGTAGGCAGTTAGCTCGTATGGTCCCTTTGTAATAAATATAAAAGAAAGTTGTTAACTTTCAATTAAATGCAGATAGTCAGTATTATCTGTAGTCTCATACTCTTTAGTTTGTTTGTTATATTCAACGTTTACATATTCGTTTTCATCTATATTCAAATCTAATTCTAAGTCTTCTTCTTTGTTATTGTGTGTTGCCGGAAAATAGGTCAAGGGTATTGGGACGAAGAAATTATCTTCACAAGGATTGACAATTATAGTCCCTAGAACACCCGCATTGAATGGATTAAGCATATTTCGTAGATGAAATAACGACATCTTTGAAAGCACAAGAGCACTTCCAAATGCTTTCAAAAGCACTTTCTTTACGACTCTACGGTTTATATACCTCAAACACAAAGGCAAACTAGACCACCCAATGACGCCGCCTTCATTCGTATTAGTCAAACCAACATGAAACATACTAGTCCCGTCTTCATTGCAGATGAACCATAGATTATAGTTGTTATCTATAATAGTGTTATAGACAATCTTCGCTGACAGCTCGCCTCTCTTACTATTTTCTATCTCATCTGTTGTTAGTTTTTCCATGTTCTTTTCAAACATCATTTTTCTTCGCCTTGTTTGCTTCTTCCTTGAATTTGTTATTGACTATAACAGTCTTTTCAAGAAACTTATTGACCATATCATCAGCTGTTATACCAAACAGCAGACATAGATTAAGCCAGAACTTGAATATATCGACAAGCTCTTCTTTAACTTTCTCTATATCTATTTCTTTTCTTGTGATAACATGCTTTTTATAGTTTATCTCATCTAGTACCTCAGTTGCTTCTTTTATAAGATATAAAACATTTTCTTTAAACTTTGCTTCCCTTTCTTCCGGACAGCCCTCAGGTGTGCATGCATTTGTGTTTTTGAAAACCTTGTTAGCTAATTCTTGTGATTCCAACTGTATATCCCAAATGTGTTGTAGTCTACTCATTAGATCCCCCCGGTATTACTAAGTTGAGTTGTTCTTCCAAGTCTGATAAATTTGTGCATGATTTATTGAATGTTGCATAATCAGTTCCAGCTGGCCAACGACCACAAGAAGCAAATAGACAACCAAACATATTACTTAGATAGTAGTCAGTTGAATAATCACACTCTTCTTTAATATCACATCCTGGTAAGAAACCTTTAATGTTCTCCCAGTATTTAGTTTTTAGCAACAATTCAGTTTTCAACAACCAGTGTAAACCAACTATGAACTCTTCTTCACAGAACTTCAGTCTCCTAAACATCTGTCCTCTAAGTGAATCCCAAGTTTGCTCAACTTTATAGGAACATATTCTTGACATCAAATTGAATTCTGCTTTTTGTTTTGCTGTTGCTCTTGCGACTTCTATATTTGCTAGTGCTCGTATAGCTCTACAACAAAACGCTGCATCTGTCTCCATCATTTTGAATACATTAGTATATAGAGCGTATTGAGCTTCATTAGACACACAGTAATCTGAAAATTTAGCACCTATCCTAGCTCTAGAATGCTGGTCCCATTGACAAATTGGTGTTCCTTCAACTCTATAAACAACACTACTTGAGTCAACTTTATCAATGTGAACCTTCAAACAAGTCACACCCTTATGAACTTCTATGCCATTTCTAGAAATTGTATTCATTTTTGCTCCAGTAATTTGATATCATTTTCTTTTAATCTATAGTCTTCAATTCTCTCAAAATCTCCATCAGTTAGAATTGTTGTCATATAGTCTCCAATTAATGGAAATCTATCAGTAATAGCATTTTTTATAGAAGTCACATAGAAATGTTTCAGATTGAAACCTTCGTTATTTGTTATGTCAAATCTCATAGAACCCATTGAAAGTAAGTTCTGATAGAAGTAATATGAATGTTGATAGCACTGAGGTAGAAATGCTCTTGCTGATTGCCAAGTTTCATTACCCTCATTTACAATTTCATGATAAATTTCTTTTGCTTGTCTCAAAGCATTAATTTGAAAACTAGAAGTTGTCTTATTAATTTCATGAGTTGTGCCCACTACGTTATAACCAAGCAATACTAGATCAGCATCACTCTTGTTGTTATCCCTACAACCTATACTCATAAATGTGCAAAACGGTGTGTGAGTATGGTGGTCAAACAACCAACGAGGCAATCCTTTCACTCTAAACAAGAAGCTTACTACTTCTCTAGCAAGTGGAAGTGTGTTGTGTGTCAACACTGCCTTAACGACTTCAAGTTTGTTTTCTATAGATGTCTTGTCCCATTTTTGCTCATATTCATTGTCACCCCAAGTTGCAGTAGCAGCACAAAACATAGCTTTATAAGGGTTGTGATTAGTATCTTCCAATGTTACATCTACACCATCTGGAAACACCTCGACGTCTGATTTTAGTCCCACATCACTTGAAGGTGCTGTTCCACAAACTTCTCTCATTTGTTCTATAGATGCTGGCATTGCTGATACTGCATATTCAGTTAATGAACCGTTCATTTTTTATCCCTTTAGCTAAATTTGTAGATTCTACTTTTACTTGCCTTTGCAAAACCAAAGTTGTTCTTTGAAGTCTCAATAATTACCAAATCACCTTCTCCAATATCTCTCATATCAGCGACATTAAATATAGTGACATAGACATGCTGTTCATCATCTTCTAACAATAATCTGAAATACTCTCTCCCTGTGTTCTTAGACTTCTTCATTATGATGTCAGTAATAACACCATAGACTATATACTTCCCATCTATCAAATCATTAGTTTGCTTCGGACTTAACATAGACTCTAACATTTCAGGTTCTTCTTTTTCAATGAAGTCCCTAAACTGTTCAAATGGATGCTTTGATAGATAGAACTGTAGATACTTCTTTTCAAATGCTAGCTTCTGAGCATCTGAATAGTCTTCCACTTCTTCTGATGTTATCTTTTCTATCTCTTCTTCTATAACAGTCTTCTTCTTTACCTTTATCTCATTGAGAATCTTTTCAAGCATAGCAGAGTTTTCAAATATATTCTTGAAATACCCTAATCTACATAGAGGTTCAAAACTTCGTTTTGTTATCCTTATCTTCTTTATAGTTTTAACCAATTCATTCACATCATTACACTTGTTTAGATCAATAATGTTTTCATAGTCTTTTGATGCCAAACCCTTCACAACAGTCAAACCAATTTTGATAGAAGAGTCTTGATCGATTGAGAAATCTATATCTGAGTTACCAACAACGAACTCTTTGAACTTGATACCAGACACCTTAGCTGTCTTCATGAAATGACCAATATCAGTTGCAGTTGAGTTGTTGAGTAGTGCAATGTAGTATTCAAGTGGGTAATGAACTTTCAACCACATTGAAACATATGCATTAATACTGTATGCTAGACTATGTGATCTATTGAAACAGTACTCAGAATACTTTCCCATGATATCAAGCAACCAATCAGTGTCCTCTTCTGATATACCTTTTTCTTTAGCTCCCCTTTTGAATTTGTCAAGCATCTTGAAAAAATCATCAGTTTTTTCCTGATTTCCCTTATGGAGAAGCTTCATAACTTTTCTTCCATTATCAGCTTCTTCAATTGTGAACCCACCTATTTCTCTGAGAATAAGAAGGACTTGCTCCTGATAGATTAATGCTCCATAAGTTGGTTGTAAAATCTTCCAGAGATCAGGATGCATAGCTTCATATTTCAATCTAGCTATATCAGGGTCTTTCTTACATTCAACATACATGTCCATCTGTCCACCTTGCAATGATGCAGGTCTATACATTGCATTCAAAGCAGATAGATCTTCGATGTTTGTTGGTTTAGTAGTCTTAATAAGCTGTATCATTCCATCTGAACCAAACTGGAATATGTCTCTACAGTTGCCTAAAGCAAATTGCTCATATACTCCTTCATCGTCAAATTCAGATGTTAGAAGCTCTCTTTCAATATTCTCCAACTTATGATTCCCTTCAGCTAGATTTAGAGAGTCCTTTATTACCGATGCTGTTATCAAGCCTAGAAGATCTAGCTTACAATAACCAAGTTCACTTACTTCTCTTTCATCTCCACCTTCTTGAACTCCCGTTACTATTTCACCTTTAACTTTGTAGATCGGCAAATCAGAATTAGCTAGCTCCTTGTTTGAAATCAAAATACCGGAAGCATGCTTACCTGTTTGCCTTACCATACCAACTAATCTACTACCTAATTCAATGAATGTATCTCTATTGTCTTCTATAAACTTAACAAGTTTAGCATTCCCTTGTGTCTTTGCGATTTTTGCAGTTTTATCTAACTCTTCACCAATCGGTAAATCAGTTCTAAGTGTGTCAAAATAACCAGTCAATGCATTTGATAGATTATAATCGAGCTTGAATATCCTGCATAAGTCTTTTACAGCTGTCTTTGCTCCGAACTTAGCAAAGTTGATTATATGACATACCTTTTCTTCACCATATCTATCTTTGATGTAACCTTCAACTTTCTTTTGAGTCACACTATCTATATCAATATCTACGTCAGCTGGATCCTTCCTGTCAGCATTCAGGAATCTCTCAAACATGAGATCATGCTTCACAGGATCAATCTTTGTCACATCCATTATAAACAATATTAGTGACCCAGCTGCACTACCTCGACCTGCTCCTGTCGAACCACCAGAAGCATATACAAAACCATCTAATATATCTGATATAATCATTAGATAGTTGATGAAGTCTTTCTTCTTAAAAATCTGTATTTCCTTTTCAATCACTTCATCATATTCTTTGATACGATCTTTCGGAATAACTCCTGAATCGATCTTTTCTTTATACTTCTTTGTGAAAACTTCAAGGAACAACTTATCTGTTTCACTGTCACTTTCAGTATACTTTGGATAATTATTTGGATATGTTGGAATATCAATTTCTATCTTGTCTCTTATTTCAAATGTTGAGTTAAGAGCTAGCTCCAAGAAATTAATATTGATATCACTTGCAACTTCATATACTTCGTCAATGTCTTTGATGTGCAAGTTTCTTACAGTATAAAACCAATCTTCAAGTGGCATTGATTCTACAGTATGTCTGTTCTTGATTAGAAAACTCAAATACTGGATATAATAATCTTCCTTATTTGCATAATGGTAGTCAAGAGCAAATACAGGTTTGACATTATGTCTAGTATGTGCCTCTTCATAGAAATCATTTACAATCTTTTGCTCTTCCATTCCATTTGCTTGAATCTCAAAGTAAAAATCATCCTTGAAATGTTTCTTGAATCTCTTCAATAGTTTTTCAGCTTCATCCAACTTACCTAGCAATATGAGTTTGTTGAATGGTGAGTTTACACAACCTGTTGTTACAATGTTGTTTTCATCCAGGTGCTCAAACATCATGTCAAGTTTAACCAGGGGCTTCCTGTAGAAATTAAAGAAACCAATGTTAGACAAGTGAATAAGATTATGCATACCCTTCAAGTTCTTGCAGTAAACAACAAAGTGTGCATTGCTTGTATCTGTTGCTGCATCTAACTCAAGCTCATTTTCATCTTCATCACCCTTGCTTCTCTTTGCTTTCAAGAATGCTTCTTTGTCATCATAGAATAAGTCATTCACATAAAGCTCAACACCAATTATAGGAATTACATCATTGGCTTTTGCTTCATTATAGAACTTGAAAAATGAAAGCATATTCCCATGCTCAGTTAGACCTACAGCATTAGCTCCTATCTCCTTAGTTTTACTTACAATATCAGAAAGACGAGCTACACCATCTCCCAAACTATAAGTGCTATGTCCATGTAGAGGAATGTATGTGTCAAACTTACTTCCATTTTTGTATTTTAGCTTCATTGATTTTCCTTAAATTTGTGTAGTGAAAATACAAAAACTCTTATATAACTATACGTAGTTGGTTCTAATACATATTTAAGCGTAAGTAAATTATGAATTGCCCAATATGCCAAACAAAATGTCTGGTTGTCAAACACAAAGTTTGTATCGTAATTCATGCTTCTTACATACACGTTCATGCAATGACTAGGGTGACTATTATCTCTTATATAATGATGGAAATATGAAATACAATGATTGTCTTCTCCATCATAGTTATTTACAAATGAAGCACGTCTCGAATTCATGTCATCAAGCAAATAATTTGCTACTAATTTCGATCTTTCAATTACAAAATTTCTTTCAATAATTTCTTCTCTATTTGGTGCTTCAACTAGACTATCTAATACTGGTAAAATAGAATATTCAAAGTTTGTCAATTCATAAGTACCTGAAATACCATCAACCCACAATCCAGCTTCAAATTGTTTGTCTATTCTGTTTTTCCAATCTTTTATTAACATATTTAGCATCACTTACTCCTTAGCATATATGCCCCTACAGCAGTATCTTTCTCGTCTACAAAACCTGCACAAAACATTTTAGCTAATTTATGGGGCCAGTTTTTTCGAACTTTCCAAGAATCGAAAGTGTTAGACTTGACAACTTCATCAAATGTCATCAAGGGATTAAAATTAACAATGTCGAAATAATCACTAACAACATTTTCAAACTCATGCTTTTTCCAAACATAGTTGTGATCCCAATGATAGAGGTCTCTGTGTTCATGTTCAAACACCAATGTTATATATGCATGTCCATCTGGTTTTAACACTCTTTTGATCTCACTTAAACATTGCTCAGCATAAAAGAATCTATCTTTGCAATGGTCGAATGCTTCTTGCATAAATACTAAATCAAATGATGCCTCTTTAAACATCAAAGGCTTATTAATATCACCTGACATGAAATTGCTTCCAAATATCTGATCAGAACTACCAAAATTCCTTAACCCTTCTATGCAAAACTGTAAATCAAAATCTACACCCCAATATTCTTTGATCTTAAAACCATTCCTTTGTAGCAATCTAGAGACATATCCATTATTACAACCTAGTTCAAGCATTACACTATCTGATACTTTACCATAATGGTTTTCTATAACTTGGAGTGCAGAAAAGTTATACAAGAAAAATGTTAGAGCATGTGAATCATATACATCACCAAATTTGACTCTATCAACTGCTTCGTCTGTTGAGCAGTTTCCAATTTTACTCAAGTTTTCTAATTCATCGTAAGTTGAAAACACTCTAACACACTCATTGTAGTCAAAATACCCTAACTTCTCACCTACAAATGGAACCCGAAATGGAACTGAGTTTAAAGTCCACTTATTTATAAGCATAGGTTAACCTTTAGTGTTTTAGCTGTCTTCTCCAAATCACCTGAGTTATCAATAATAAGGAACCTATCAGCATACTGTATGTAAGTATTGCTAACCATTTCAAAAACATCTTTGTATATTCTCAAATGCTTTTCAAAATCCTTTTCTGATATCACATGTTGCTCACCTCTACTAATTGCCCTATTTACTAGAACTTCAACATCAGCAATAACTAACACAAAGTATGCATCTAATGGAAGTAGTCCAGCTATAGTTTTCATATTCGATTCAAATAAATCGATGTTTCTATCAAATATAACATCATACACAATATTACATATCGGTGATCTAGGGCTCATGTAATATTTGTATTCTGATAAATGTGCAACTTCATGCATCACAGTGTCTTTACCACTACAATCCGGTCCTGAAAAAAATATCATCATATCCAATAAGGCTCCACGTTAATGTTTTGTATTACGCTATTTACAGTCTTTCGAACACCCTCTTCAAAAGAAATAAGTTGTTCTATTTTAAGTCTTGATATTGAGCTATCATTAATATTATGCCAACCCAAATAGTCAGCATCTGCATCAAAAATTATTTGTCTTTTAAACGTCTCCATTATTACATCTGCATCTATTGAATGACCCGGGTGGTCCGGGGCTTCATAGTTTCCAAAACAATTAGCTACAACATCAATCATCTCATGCCAATCTCTTGCATATGAATAATTTTTGCCAATATTATAGTGCTTAAAAAAATGTCCCTTGGGTTCCATAATACGTTCAGCAAATTTCAAAATTACATTTGCTATATTCTCTACTCTAATATAAGACTTTTGATTGAATGGTGCTAATTTAAGTTCAAGTGTTTGTTCGGTCCCTGTATAGTTCTTATATAGAGTATAAATAACTTTAGTCAATGCACTATGTAGATCGTCTGGATAGTCACCAAAACCAAAGACAGGCCTTAGTATAAAATACTTTCCCTTTATCTGTCTTTCTACTTGTAATTCTGAAAAGTATTTTGTTACTCCATATAGTGTTTGTGGATTGATTAGTGTGTTTTCATCTATCGGAGAAGATGAGCTATACTTACTGGGATCGAAAATAGCAGTTGTTGAAATAAGAACCAAGGGTTTCTTAAAATTATTGCAAATATCGATGATGTTTTGAGTTCCGATGTTATTGGTTTCAATTGCTTTTACACTATCGCTATCGCAAAAATCAGTGCCTACATAAGCACCAGAATGAATCACAACATCAATTTCGTCACTGTGTTTGGAAAACAAATCAAAGAGTAGTTCTCTGTTTAAAAAATCGATTTCTCGCCGACGAGCTTGAAAACTTTGGTGAGTTTTCCAATGTTCATATTTCAAGTAACCCCCATTTACAATATGACAATTACTAGGTATAACTCTCATTGCTCTTGGTATAGTTCCCTCTTCACCTGTGACAAATACGTTAATCATTTATTTCCCCTTTTCAGCAAATTCAACGACGATATTAGCTATATGTTTTAGATATTGATCTTCATTGATTCTATTATAGCTCAAACAATAGCTAGGATGATATATCTTCTTTATACTAGCCTCTGTGTTATTATAATACGTAGTCAAGAATTCATAAACTTGGTTACCACAAGCCAGTATAAGCTTGGGTTTAGCATATTCTAATTCTAGCTCAAAGTGTTTTTTGCAATTATTGAAATCATCATTACTTACAGTGTTATCGAATGTTGAACACTTTACTAGATTTGTTACGTAACAATGGTCATAAATACCTATGTGTCTCAACATCTTCATAAAACCAGTGCCAGCATTATAGACTGTGCTACTCATATTAGCATCAAATGGATGCTTTAGACCTTCAAATCTAGCACCTGAAGGATTTAGCCCTACAATCATTATGTCATTAGATTGTCTCCCTTCCTTGCCCACCAGTTTCCCGTAACCATTTTCTTCTTGCAAAGAATTGTCATTTGCTTCCAACATATGGAGTTCGCAACTCTCACATTCTACAATTGCTTTGTCAATCTCTCTTTTGCTCATCTTTTAGATCCCTCATTCCCATTGATTTGAGTTGGTCAGTTAGTACTAGGATTTTATGTAACATACTTGTGTCAAAACTTCCCACTAATATTAATTTAAAAACAGAGTTAATTGTAATACTAGCATCGAATATCTCTACTATCGGATCGCGTAACATAACATCATGTAATCTATAATGAGGTATACAATATACAGTTTCTCCAACATAACCACCATTTACTTTTCTACCCTTCATTTGAAAATAATAAACATTAGGGTCACCAGTAAGTTCAGCTGCATCTGCAATATAAGCTATTTTGTCTTTAAATCTCGTTTTCCAATGTTGGATGTCATATGTTGCTGCTGGAAACTCATAGATGCATACTGACAATTGATGCATTTTTATTCTCCTTTTTTCACTTCATGAAGAACATCGCACATATTGTCACATAACACTATATTATTAGTGTTTATCAATGAATAACCGATCATTGCCAACATCTGTTCTCTACTTCTATACAGCTTCTCATTTGTGACAAAATATGTTTTGAATTCTGAGCTTAATTTATTAACTTGCTTCACCTCGTCATCAATGCAAAATACTACATTGTTCTCTTTAAAATGCTTTATTGCATACTTAGCTTTTTCTTTCTCCCAAATTATAGCATCATATTTCAATTTATTCTTGTCAAGCCAATACAATGTGTCTTGATAGATTCTGCTTACCTTATCATATGGTCTTGCAGTTAGTAGTATGACGAAATACCCACAATCTTTGAGATAATCTAAAAGTTCTTTTGCACCCTCTCTTATTTCAATGCTAGCTTTTACCCCACTTGTTCTATAATGCTTTTTAGCAACATTGTATAGAGGATAATCATTGCAAACTGCATCTTGAATATTAGTGAATTTCTGCAAGTATGGAGTTGAAGCTAGAAAACTATCTGGATAATCAGACAACACTCCATCAATATCAACTACAGCAATTTTACGATCTTTATCTTTCTTCAATTGTTCTAGCAAAAGCTTTTGTTCGAATTTGGCTTTTACAACAACTGATTTAGAAACAAATTTTTTGAACAACTCATTAGCATTCACACCATTTATTGCAAGAAGAGCAAAAAGATACTTCATCAAATCAACAGAGTTCTCAATGAAGTTATCTTTAGACTGCTCTACATTCAAGTCAGTATGATGCTTCCAATTCAAGTTGTCTAGTAACTCAGATGATTCTTTCATAAGACACAAAATAAACTCTTTATTCCAAGCTAATTTATTTTTATCTGATTCCATGAACTCTTCTAATGAAACTCCAAATGTTTTTCTGAAGAAGTGATCTTCAAACTCTTTTTGAGTCTCAAACATATGTTCAAGCTTATCCATAAAACCTCCTAATTCTTCTAAATTCTTTAAACAAAGTGTCAAATCTAATAGAGTGATTCCACTGTGCATACCTTCCCAGCATTTGAATATTCCCTAACTTAGTTATATTCATGCTATCTTCTATTTGAATTGGTAAGTCTTCATATCTATCTACTATTCGATTGCCCATTATGAACTTCTGGAAATTCGGTAACTTATCAGTAGTTTCATACACTGTGTAGAACGGATAGTGTATTGTTTTCCTAGTGTATACACCATCAACAGAATACACATAAGCAAAATTAGCAGCATCTAATCTTTTATCTTCTTCACTACACCCTGTCACATAAAAATGTTTTTCCTTAACTTTAAATGCTGGAGTGAAGCCTAAGTTGTCAACCATACCAAGCTTCCAAGCTTGCCTTTCTGTCATTCTTGCAAATTTTCTGATATCAAGAGTGCTAACCAGTCTTCCATAGTTGTGAGGGATTGCATCATATTCATTACCACTACATTCTAATTTTATAAAGCTATTAAATGGGCTGATAGCTCTTACATTGACTTTTACAATTTGCAATCTCTTCTGTAATATAGACATCATCCTGTCAAATAACTGATCACAAGCAAGATGGAAACCAATCATATAACTACTACTTGAAAAATAAAAGAACTCTATCTTATTTCTACCTGCAGAAAGAAAGCTCTCTTCATAATCTTTCTTTCCTCGAGTCAACCAAGAATATCTCCTTTTAAAATTATCGTCAGCTTCTTCTATTAGTTCAGCCGCTCTCATATAGCCAATTTTCTTCACACCAACTTGAACTGTGTCGGTTAACATAAGCTCATCAGTATATTCATTGAAGAATTTTACAGTGTCGGGATTGACTTGAATGAATCTTGGACCAAGCTTATACTTAGTTTTAATTTGACTCATTGGGTTTGCATCTAAGACAACAAATTCAGGATTTAGAAAAGCAAATGTTAGTCCAGCAGGACCTCCACCAATAATAAGGTTTCCACTCATATCAGTTTCATAACCCCCACTCCATATCTTTTTAAGTACTCTACGCCCTCTGTCAAACGATATGGTATCAAGTATTTGTATGTTGATATTCCTGCTGCTATCATTATTTTAGCACACGAAAGACAAGGTGTCATAGTACAATAAATAGTACAACCCTCTGTCTCAATCCCATTTCTTGCTGCATATCCTAAGCAATTTTGCTCAGCATGTATGCATTTCAAACAACTACCAGATGAGTCTAGTTCTAAGTTTTCTTTATTACAATTTGTATATCCGCTTTTTGCTCCGTTATATCCAATTGAAACTATCCTGTTGTCTCTAACTAAAACAGCGGCATTCTTTGCAGAGCCGCACGTACTTCTATAAGAGAGTAGTTTCACAAATGAAGAAAACAACTCATCCCATTCGATCTTCATGTTGCAAAAATCATTTTTATCTGCTAGCTCTTGCACATCCTCCATTAACCGATTAATTCTACTCATAAATCTCCCCTATTGTGAAAACTCATATCTGTACTTTTTAAGAGACTCATGAGATTCTTCGAACTCTCCTTCTGACAATGGGATGCCTCTTATTTTTTCGCCGTTAATGTTACATGTTGGCATATTGAATATATTATTAATCGGAATAACATATAGTCCTTTATACCACAATACATTAAGTTTACTCTGAAATGAAAGAACTGCAATTGTTATTTCAGAGCAACCTCGTATTCTCATTTCTTTAAGTTTAGAATCAGATTTAACTAACACCCAACTATGATACGGTCTAGTATTATAACCTACACCAATAATCGAAGTTGACAAATTTCCTGTTTTCCCTAGATCGTTGTTGTATACATAATCAATCTTCGTAACTTGATCTGCATAGCTTTCCCAATCAAAATATGACACTGCTTTATTTCTACATATGCCATCCATCTTTTGCCCAACCATCCCTATCCATTTTGGACTATACTTCTCTTCATCTTCTTCAGAAATCAAATCAGCATAATTCAAAACTCTTGAAGGCACCCCAACTGATCGAAACTCTGCGTTCTTAAATAACATGTTAGATAGACTCATAAATTTCTCCAGTTGTTTCGTTGTATACTAACGTCCCATCTTTGAAAAATATACAACTATTCTTTTCATAGTATCTAGAAACTTGCCCTAAAGACATGTGTCTAAAGACCTTGTCAATTGTTTTATACCTCCTTGCTAGCTCTTGAACTCTAGCTTCGAACTGCAAGCCGGGCTTTTTCTTATTAGCATCCTCCATTTCTTTCTCCATTATAATAATGTTATGTTGTTTTATAAAATATCACAACCTCCATTTGCACATGCTAGTTCTGCTTTCAAAGTAGTGTAATCATCCAACTCTTCTACTTTTGTAAGATCAATATCTCTCAAATTAGAGAGCAGCTGTAAGAATGTCACTTCTTCAATCTCCTGAAAAGGTGCTTGAACATAACTATGTTCTTCTTTTGGGAACACGGCAAGGCCGTTGTATACCTTTCTATTTTCCCACATCCATTTACCTACTTTATTCCATTCACCATCATTTATAGATATCGTAGCAGAAACATTGTTAGTATTATCACCATTGTTATGTCCATTTCTTATCCATTCTAAATTGAACTTTTTAACTCTCTCTAACATTTCAAATACAGGTTCATATCTCGTTATCGCACCTTCTGGTGCTTTCTGAGGAATTGCAACTACAGCTTGTATGTGAGGTTTGAAATAGTCATCTTCAACTAACTTAGGATTTGTTCTCTTCAAATAGATGTAGAGTGGTTCGTTTTTAAGTATCTGCTTTCTTCTTATATAATACTTGCTATGCCAGGGATGGATGCCAGAACTACAACCAAGAACAAGAGAACTAGTCCCAGAAGGCTTAACTGTAGTGGTTCTTTCAGCGGCGTTTATTTCCAATAATGCTGCAATACGTATGTTTTCTTCAATTACTAATTTTGACGACTCTTTTAAATCAAATTCTAGAACACTTCCACTAGCTATACCAGTCATACCAACACCTATTAAAGCATCTTTCTCAGTCTGGCTTTTCCATATCTCTCTCAAATAATGAAAGTTTGTATAGCTTGCTTGTAGTGTAGCTATAAATGCAGCTGCCTTTGCTCTTTCATTTAAGTCATCTTGACTTTCTACATCAGAAGCATTTATTTCAACTAAATTACAGAATTGATGGTCTCTTAGAGATATCTCAGCACAAGGGTTTGCACCATAATCTCTGTTGTTAGAGAAAAAGAATCCCGGCTCGCCAGATTTGTTATTCTTAATCTTCTCCCAAAACTCAAAGAACTTCTTCTCTCTAATTCTATGTCTCATAATAACAGCTGAATTGTTAGCTCTTGCTCTTTGTGGATTCAACTCCCACCAATTACCGAATTTACAAGTTAACATATCTTCGTCATCGAAAGAGAACAATGAGATTAGAGCAGCTCTTCTTATCCCTCCTGCAAGAACAGCGTCAGCTATATGACAAACTATATCATGAACTTCTATTGTTGAAAGCTTTGTTCCATCTTCTTTCCTTTCAAACACTTTGCTCACATTGTGCAAACAATCCTTCAATGGTTCTGGTCCTGGAGCAATACCCCCTGATGTCTTTAATCTAGCTCCTTTGGGTCGTATGTCTGAATAGTCAAAGTCCGGCAAAGATTTTTCACAGAAATAAGACTTAACCAATACTTTTACAGCATCAGACCAGCCTTCAATAGAATCACCTATCAGATATCTTCTTTTCTTTATTGGCTTTCTAACTTCTGGTAATTGTTCAACATGATGAAACTGGACAGAATACCCTATCCCTGTTCCCCCTAACAGCAAAAACATTATCTCTGAGAAAGCTTCATAATGATCAATTGGAAGATAGGCACAATTGTAAATCCTGTTTGGTGACAGTTCAATTGGCTTCCCTCCAAATTGCATGCTTCTCATTGACGGCAACACCTTCTTAGTTACTACGAATTTCTCATATACTTCTTTAATCTCTTCTCTCAACTTTGGGAACTTCTTTATATGCATACTCATATTTCTAGAAACTATCTCTTCCCATGTCTCTCTTCTCTTTAATTCGGGGATGTATCTTGCATAGTTTGAATAAACAATTACATCTGATAGTATCTTCTGTGATATGTCCAATCTATCTCTCCATTACTTTTCAAGTTTGCCTAAGGTTTTTTGATTCTCATTTTCAATGATTAAGAGCTCTACTGTTAGATGTTCATTATACTCAATTTTAGTACTTTCAAACACTCTCTTCATAACGTCTTTAGCTTCTGTTTCTGTTTTTTCTGATTCTCTTGTTTTTGAATATGCAATTTGAGTCTCTGAATAGTCAGCAGAAGAGACAGTATATGTTACAATTAACTTTTTCATATTATCCCCATCCATCTTTGTTATCCTTATATTTTTTATACAAGCTTTGAATATCACCCTCTAATTTTACTTGCTCATCAAATTCTTGCAATACAATTGAAGCAGTTGCAGGATTGAAATCAACTCCAAATACTTTTCCATCAACACCAATTCTGTTCTTTGCAATATAAAACTTACCTTTATTCTTCTCTTTTTCAACCATGTTTCTAGAAAATGTAGCAATGAAATCAGCAACTTGTGCTTTAGCATACGCATCTGCAATCTTATCTAGACCAATGATGTCACCATCCAATCCAAGTCTATTAGTCTGACTAGCACTCCAAATTGGAATCTTGATCTCCATACCAAAACCACGAAGCTCTTCATAGATTGCTTCTAATTCCCATGTCTTTTGCTCAAATGCTTTTGTGCTTATCATAAGATCGGCATAGTCAATAATTATAAGACCTGGCTCAAAATCAGATGACAAAAGTCTGTCAATATGAAATTTGATCTTATTGATATTAGCACTTTTTGTTGGGAACTCCTTTATTACTAGCTTCCCACCATCAAACTCTTTCAATGCTTTTTGCACCATATCAGATTTAGAAGTAAGATCTTTCATTGGAATCCCACTTATACAAGCATCGTATCTTCTTCCTATGTTAACTTCAGAAAGCTCAAATGTATAATGAACAACATTTACCTTATTCTTTAAAGCACCGTAACCTAGCATCATAAGCCAGAAACTCTTCCCTCCTCCAGTTGGTGCCATTATAACACCAATTTCACCAACACCCAACCCACCATCAAGATAGTCAGCACCATCAAGTAGCTTAAACCCAGTTGGCACTGTGTTTCTAAAGTTCTGCTTCAACCTCTCTTCAAGTCTATCGAAATAAACATGCCCGATATCTACAGCATGGACATGTTTCAATGCTTTCTCTATTCTTGTTTTAATTGCGTCTTTCTTATTCTTCTTTAGAAGCTCTACTGAATCTAGTATTGCTTGTTCAATCTCTTTCTCCGTGCAAAAGTCAGTAACCGTATCCTTTACTGACTTGATGTCCTTCTTATTAGTCTCTTTATTAACTTCAGCCAACATGATCTTACAATCATTGACCAAATTATCATCCTCAATCTTTGCAATTTCAACATACAAAGAATCGAATGAAGGAGCTACATTATACTTAAGATAGTAGTCAACAATTGCTTGCCAAATTGTTTGGAGAGCGTCACTACTGAAATAACTAGGTTTGCATATAGCAACATTTTGCTGGAAAAACTTGTCATCATTTAAAGATGCACTAATGACTCTATTTTGAAATTTCCAACCAAACTTTTCAAAATTGCCAGTATGATCTGCCATTTAATCTCCTTGCTCAAATGAAATTGATTTTGGATGTATATTTGTAAGGGCGTCGACCCAACTCGTAATATTTCTCGGTGCAATTGAATCCTTTACTAACATAAGCCTGAACTGTGTGCTTTTAAACTTTGGTAAGAAATTTGTAAATGTTCGTTCAATTGCTTGAACTGAAGTAATACTTATGTTTGGATCTAGTAATTGCATTAATTCATAGTTCCTTTCTATCAACTTCCTATGCTCTAAATATTTACCATACTTCTTATTTTTCTTTGGGTCTTCAGCTAGCTTGTAATCACAGATATCGAAGATGTCTTCAGTAGTATAAATATCAGTCCCATTCTTCAAAGCCTGTAAACACTCGAAATCTTTTGCAACTGTTTTTTCTCCCACTCTCGAGATTCCATTAATTGCATCAGAAGTGTCACCAACTATACATTTCATTATTAAATAATTTCTAGGATGACAACCCATCTCTTCAATGACAGTCCCTTCAGTACAGAACTGTCCTTTCGGATAATCCTTTGATTTAACTGGCCTAAACAAGGCAGTTCCTTTTCCTACTAATTGGATATAATCTCTGTCATAAGAAACAATTATATTCTGGAAATTTTCATCATCATTGAATAGATGCTCAACAGAATAACCAATCAAATCATCTGCTTCTAAATAGTCGACTGATGCTTGATAGAACGGTAAGTTTGTGATATACTGTTTTAGTCTAGTCAACTGGTTAGTTAGCGCTTTTGTTTCAGCTTCAACATCGTCTCCAAACACAGATTTATTAAAGCCATGAAACTTCCTTCCGCCTTTATACCCTGGCATAAGGTCTCTTCTTCTCTTTGAAGAGTCCTTCCCTTCCCAAGCCACTAAAACCATGTCAGGCTCGAATTTCTTTATCAAAGAGCAATAACTATTCAAGCACCCAAAAAGAGCACCCACATGCTCACCTTGATCGTTAGTGAAAGGTAAAGAAGCGAAATTCCTAATAAACAAATTCATCATATCAATATACAAAATTCTTGTCTTTGCCATAACTACTCCACTTCGAATAGGTGATAAAACAAAATTTCAAAAGCACTACAACTTCCAACGTGTCTAATTATATTCCATCCGATAATATCTTGTCCTGTAGCAGCAAGAACAAAACTTCTAATTACAGTCTCATTCTCAGGTTTGACAAGACTCCACAAACAAATCTGTTCTATTTTTGGATCAAAATTTACAGACAAATCCAAACCATCTTTTGGCATCTCCAAACTAAACTGATGTGTGACTTCTTTTGGCAATGGGAACTTCCATACAGTTTGCATGTCTAACCTTTCGTTAGTTTACTCTAATTCAATGATTTGAACTTCTTTATTTTCTTTTTGTGCAATTCGTATAGTCATCCAAGTTCCAGATCTGTTATGACTCTTCTTTAGAGGAAATGCATAAAGCTTGTCGCACTTTCTGATAAGTTCTTCATTTCTTCTTCTATATGATTTGTATCCATCTTCTTGATTTATTAGATTCTTAAGCTCTATTATATTGTCAGCATATTTGATAATTACTTTTTGAGCAAACTCAGGCTGATCCTTTATGGCATTTGGAAGGATAACTACAAGCTTCTTTTTACTTGGAACAACATTTTTAAGCTTGCCACATCGAACTAGCATTTCTGTATCTACACCTTCAGCTCCCCCAAAGTAAATGTTATCTACTTCATTATCACCCATTACAGTATATGCTGTTCTTTGCATTTTATCTATATTGTCTTGACTAGTCTTGTATTTTCTAGTTCCAGAGAATGATATATTCATATCTAACACTCCTGTTTGATCGTTTTTCTAGCTGAACTCGTACTGTTTTAATCAAATGAGCGCCCAGATTAAACAAAAGGACGCTCGTTTTTTCTAAACTCTTAATTATAACTCAATTTACTTCACTGCTGCTCCGCATTTTCTACAGAAGTTGTTGGAAGAAACATTTCTTGTACTACAATAACTACATTGAATCTTGGTTCTTGTAGTCATTGGTACTTCTACTACTACCTGAGAAGTCTCTCCCTTTAACTGGAATACAATTACGTGTTCTTTTGTTTCTAATTCACCAATATGCCCATAATTGAATCTCTGATTTGAAAACGACCCTTCTACTGTGATTCCTAGATCGTTAGCTGGTGCTGCTGCAGCTACTGGAGCATCATAACTCATCGACATAGAACTAGATGTTCCGCCACCACCAAGTGATTTAGTAATTCCTCTTGAATCATCACTACTAACAGTCCAATAATCTTTCCATGGCAACGGACCGTCTTCACGTCGTCCTGGACGCCTGCGTGGATACGTACGATAATACTCTTCCCATTCATGAAGCACTTCGTGTCTAATAACTTCCTTCTCAAACTTGTAACGAATCTCAATCAAGCCATCTTCTGGCTGATCACCTCTGTGTTCACGAATTTCATTAATCATCTCTATGAACTTGAACTTATTGCCATCATTCATAGAATCACCAAAGAATCTTTCAAGCGTAGCAGTAGAATTTGCATCGATAAGCAAAGCTTTAATTGCTTCTCTGCCATCAACATTTACTCCTACTTGAACTTTACGATTCGCTATGTTCTTGAAAAATAATCGGTATTCTGAACCAAAAGGAAGGAATACTTCTGAGGAACCACTACCTTGATGGGACTCACGAAGAGTCTTACCATCTACCTGGATTGCTGCTACCAACTTTTCTTGATACACCATGTCTCACCTCCGTAACAACGACGGACTGGCGTTGTAAATAAGTTTAAAGTCCGGTTTGAGGTTTTATGTATGACAGTTTTTGAACTGAACTGCCAAACAGTTTGAAACTATCTTGCGTTAACAGTTAAACCAAGCATCACTTGATTAAATACTGTTCGAACATTCTTGTCATCAGTGCTCTTATCGAATGAAGTAATACCCTTAGACTCTAGGAAGAGACCAATACGAGGTGATATGCTATATTCAGCACCAAGTGCAATTGAAGCTGTTCCCTTAGTTCCGTCAGTTACTAAACCGATAGTCTGGATACCACATCCAATTCCTGCATAAGGGACGAATCGCTTATCAGCTCTGAAATGATACTTCCAGTTCCCACTAATATCATACATCTTATTATCGAACGTTGCGATAGCGGCTCTTATTCCAACGGTCTGAGCGTTAGTGAGATAGAGATCAATAGACGTACCATACAAATTGTCATCAATCCCTTCAAAGTTACCAATGAGCTCTTCATCAACTACAGTTACTACACCAACACCTGCTGATGTTACGATCTTGCCTTTGTTATCAGCTTCTGCAGGTGATACTGCAAAAAGCAATGTAAACATTGCTGCAAACATCATGATATACTTTCTCATGTATTCTCCCCTTTTTTTATGTTTAAGGTTTTGTACCGTACTATATAAATATCACTTCGCTGAGATTAGCTTCCATTCATCGCAAACTCTTGACTCATTCCAAGTTATGACTCTGAATAAATCAACTGATAAATTTGTCAATCCAACAATACTACAATTTGACTCAAACACTTTCCCATTATCATTGACATCCATACGCTTGCAATTATTGCATGATTTATCATGATAACGAAAGTTGGCTTCATGCATGGTTTTCATCTGAGCTCTCAACCTTCACATCAACGTATTGACCTTCGTAATATGACTTAACGTGCTTTAAAAGCTCTTCACTCTTTACAATAGCAACTAGCTCCATCTTCTTACTCTTATAGGATTCCTGTGCATATATTTTAAACCACATCGCTGTTAATCTCCCATCTTTATCCCAATCGTTTCTTCTGTCCATAAACTACCTTTGAGTTCTGAAAGATTTCTATATCCAAGATAGCTCATAGCCGATTTAAGACCATTTGCAAACTCATGAACTACTTCAACAACAGGTTTCCCTTCATATGGTACGAGCCTTTCTTCCCCCTCTACAAATAGATTTTCAGGTTCACCATCCCATAAGTCGTAATCTTCCACGACTCCCTTAGAAGCCATACCTCTGTATTTCTTAAATTTCTTTGGTATTCCATATCTGTTATCATCAGGAAATATATCAATAATTTTTCCAGGTGTTTCTTTACATCCAGCAAATATACTTCCTGATATAACTGCATCAGCTCCGGCTGCAATAGCTTTTGCTAAATCGCCTGGAGTTTTGATTCCTCCATCTAGCAAAAGTGAAGGAGTAACATCTTCTCTTTCATCACCGCAACTCTTGTCAATCTGTTCTAGTTCCCAATTACGAATTGCTTTCCATCCATAATACAATGCTGTAATTGGAGGGCATTGTATCCCAGTCATTCTAGATGTGATGCAAGCTGATCCGACTCCTATTCCATGTCTGACACCATCAGCTCCTAGATTAATTGCTCTTGCAACAGAAGCTTTAGTTAATGTATTACCAATGATTAAATCTGGTGATGAACTGACTGCATAATACTTACCATTTTCATCTTCTAATAGTCTACTACCATCGTTATTATAACCTTTGTTCCACCACTTCATAAACTCTTCTACCTTTATATTTGAACCGTTTGCTGTATCAAGGAAGAGCAAATCTACAAATTTACACTTCCCTTCAAGCAAAGTTCTCACACGTTCCTTATAATCATTCAATCCAATAGCTACATATAAACGCGGCCCTCCCTCTCCAACTTGAGATTGCTTAATTTGAAGTGCTTTTTCAGCTTGCTCTTCTGGAGTCATGAATCTATGAAGAATGCCTGCTGCTCCTATTTCGTTTAATGCTATACAAGATTTGACACTTGACACAGTGTCCATAGGTGAAAGAATGATAGGATATTTGATTTCAATATTTCTAGAAATTTTCGTAGTTAGATCTACTTGCTTTCTAGATGTGATAGTACTACGATCTGCAGGGAGCAGACCGATATCGTTGAAGCCTAAAGCTGGCCTAAGTTCTTCTGGTCTCATGTTGTAACCTTTTCTAGTCTTTCTCTTAAAGAAAACAATGTGAATTTAAAATCATCGTAGCAAATACTATAATAAGCTATACAATCACATTCCTCACAATCACATACCCATATTACTTTTCTACGATCAGTGTTAAAGTGTTCAACACACATTTTGCCAGAATATTCTACAACAATTTTATGAAATCTTTTTCCACAATGTTTTCTGAATAAAGAACGTTTTACACTTTTGATACGATGATACCGGCCACATGCAAAGAGTGTTATTGCAGCTTCAATTTTTTCGTCTAAGTCCATTTTTAAAACAACCTTTTGTTTTGGCTGCCCTGCTAGGATTCGAACCTAGAATTTCCTGGTCCAGAGCCAGGCGTCGTGCCAATTAGACCACAGGGCAACTATGCTTTCCAATCATTTTCAGGCTTAAACATATAATAATGCTTAATAAATGTATGATAGCTCTTTGCTGTCATTGACCAAGATGTATCTGATTCTGGAACATAATACATATGCCAACCATATCTTGAAAAATGATCGATGAGTATAGTTAATTCATGTTCTGCAAGACGATTCACAACATGCAACTTTACTACAGCTGGAGGAATTACTTTACACTTTGACTTTGCTTCCAATTCTGTTTTGAATAACTTACTCCAAGTGTCAATTAGCTTTTCTCTTTTTTTCTTTTTTTGTCATCTTGCTTTGCTAAAAACTCTTTTGGAGTTGGAATCTTATGATCTTCAGAAGTCATATCAAAACCTCATAGTTGGTACCGGTAGAGAGAATTGAACTCAAAGAATGATCTTATGAGAATCACTCCCCAAACCTGGGCTACCGGTATTTTTGTAAGAACAGAGAAGAGAGTAGATATATATCTAGAATAGACTCTCTTAACAGGAGCTTGGCTAATCTGTCTCTAAGGTATCCCCTGAACCAGCCTCTAGCTACCATACTAGTCAACTGTACTTTATCCCCACCAAGAAGGGATTATTCAGTCACTCTGTTCAGTTATAAATGGAAGCGGGGGTGAGAGTTGAACTCACGAAGTCCGGCTTATGAGACCGGATGGGATAACCGATCCTCCCCGCGCAAATTCATTCGTCTTTAGTTTCTTCTTCCTTTTCTTCTTTTGCTTCTTCTAACTTTGGTGCTGATTTCTTTGCTAAAATATGATCTACATCTTTTTCTCTTCCAGAACAATTAATAAGTTCTGAAACTATGAACGAATACTTCTCTTTATCACCACTCACCCAATTCCAGGCAGTGCTCAAAAGAGGTTTACGTTCATACGTGATAATTATGTTATCACAAATTTCATTACCTTGTTCTTGTGTTACATATCCCTTTCTGACAATAGCATCACATAAAAGAATCTTAACTATTCTTGCATGGTCCATTATAGCATCTGGACCAACATGCCACATTATCATAGAAACCTCCTCAATCCCATATGCCTTGATAATACTTACCGAATAGTTTTAAGCCTTCTTCAATAACATCCCATCTTCTTTTCATTTCTGTAGTGTATTCATCATAGTTATAACCTGGATAGTGCTTAAAGTAAATTGTTCCGTCTTCTTTTTTCATCATTTTTGATGGAGGGTAATGCATATCTTCCATATCTATTTTCATATAGTAGAAAGCATTAACCATCTTGTCAAGAATCTCTTTCCACTCATCGTGCATTCCATCATGATTTCCATTAAACTCATAACCTTCAAGAACAGGACAACCCATAAGTCCGAGTTCTCTGAATGCTTTCAATCTAGGAAGAATGAAATCTGTGAAACTATAATGAAGATTCCAAAGTTCAAGATCATCGAATCCTCTGGTTCTTCTTTGCCAAAACCATCTTAACCTTCTACGAACATCTCTTTTTTCCCAAATGTTATGATAGAACCAAAGAATCATTCTTTCATACCACTCAGGATTATACTCTGGATCGAAAAGTACTTCATCTTCAGACATAACTAGTCTCCTATTTTTAGTTGTTAGATAGTTACGTCATGTTAGCACCCTCCTATTCTTCTGTTTTAGAATTATTGTCATAACTTATTCTCAGTTTGCAATTCTTTGCACCTTCATACAGTAATTGCCTGATGCCATATATAATTGCAAAAATCATTGAAAACCCGCCTACAATTCCAAAAAACGTAAATGCAGCTTCACAATCGCATTTTGAACTATAAAGATAACCTGGCTCACTACAAAACATTGCAACAAACACCCATAAAGTAGTAATGATTCCAGCAACCAATTGAAGTTTGCCTTTTAGACTGTTCATAGAAACCTCCATTTATTTGGTGCCCGAGGTTGGATTCGAACCAACGACCACCTGTTTGTAGGACAGGAACTCTAACCACTGAGTTACACGGGCAGTTTGTTTTCTTTGATTGCTGCTGCTATTACTAATAAAGATTTTGCGATTGCAATTAATGCTCTGTTCGTTCCAGTGTTTCCATCTTTTATGCTTTCCTTAGCTATGACAATTGAATTATACGCATCAGATTTTGAACTCATTGGAGCCTCCTTGATTTTTTTGGTAGGGCGGGCTGGAGTTGAACCAGCTATCTTGACTTTATAAGAGTCCTGCTTTTACCACTTTTAGCTACCGCCCCATTCTATCTAGTTATAATAAATAACTTCTAGCATTAAACTTATTTTAATTCTTCTAAAGAACAGTGACATTTCTCTGCTGCGCAACGGTCAAGAAGCGTCTTCTGCAGACCCACGGAAGTACCAAAGACGTAGTCACGAGGAGGAGGATCCACCAGTAGAGTATTCAGCTCTGTTATCTGGATCGGGTACTTTCTCTCCTTCTGAATAAGTGCTCTTCAATTCATGTCAATTCCCGTGCCATACATATTTAACAAAGTGCCGCATGTGGCACCAAAATAGAATGCAATGCAGAAACCTGCAACTACACAAAACGTTGCCAATAACAAATTCGATAATACAATAAATGATAATACAACTACTGCACATCCCAAACACATCAACAAGAAACGAACAACTGCTTCAGAAAATACTTTTACTGGCAATTGTAATATTGTCATTTTGAAACCTCATTTGTTATTTGGTGTCCGAGACAGGAGTTGAACCTGGACGGTATCTCTACCACTAGCCCCTCAAGCTAGCGTGTCTGCCATTCCACCACTCGGACATCAATATCGATCGTTCACTCCTATTCTATGAGTCTTCATTTCACCACACTTTTCACATCTCATTACAAATAGAAATTCGATAATAACATCTCTTAATGTAGTCTTAACAGTGTCGCTATGAATAACCCATTTGTGATTGCATTTTGTTTTTACTTGAATTGCTTTTCCACATTTCTCACAAAACTGGTATCCTTTGTCGTCAATCTTCTTTTCAAATTTATGTCTACATCTAGAAAACAGACTCATTGAATTCTCCTATTTAATATGGAGGTCCGGGTGAGATTCGAACTCACAAATTACAGGGTTGCAACCTGCTACCTTAACCATTTGGCGACCGGACCTCTGGAGCGGGTAACGAGAATTGAACTCGTATATTAACGTTGGCAACGTCACGTAATACCGTTATACTATACCCGCTAATTATTTTGGAGCCACTACACGGAATCGAACCGAGGACTTCAGCTTGGAAGGCTAGTGTTTTACCAGCTAAACTATAGTGGCTCAAGGAGCAGCTAGTTCTTCTCTTGTATGAGGTGATTCTTCTTTATACTCTTCAGCAGTTGTGAATGTATTCACAAATTCAATCTTATCCATACTCGGAATAACAGTTACAAATTCTCCATCTCCTCTGTTAATTCTCATTTCACAATTTTCAATAAAAGGGATGAATGAACTAGTTCCATCTGAAGTATCAATTCCTTCTAAAGCTTCAATTACTTCTGCAACTGTAAATGTATATACGATTTTTTCTTCTTTAACAATTGACTTCTTCTTGCCCATCGCTATTCTTTCCATTGCAACCTCCTAGATTTTTGACTAGTTTTCTTATCTTCTCTGATCGTTCTTCATCACCCTGAATAGCGTAGTATAAAGCAAGATATGCTAGACGATTTCTTCGATCTCTATCCATATCTCTTTTCACATTAAGATTCGGTATCATGTTTTCACCAAGTCATTATTAAACAGTAAGCTACAAGATAGATCGAATAGAATATTCCCATCATCATTCCATAACAGATGTATTCTGCAAAGAGTTCTATATTATACTTTGACATAAAAGTAACTTTCTATTAGGGAGGAGGGTAAAGGAGTCGAACCCTCAGGCTTTCACCTGGCCTAGCGTTCAAAACTAGTTTGCTACCAGTAGCGCTACCCTCCACTTATTCTAGAATTCCCATATTTCGAAAGACACGAAGATTGTGCTTCATTGTTCTCAAATTTTCTTTCAATGTATGTATACCCGATGCTGCATATCGTATTTCATCCATCATTTCTTGATATCTCTTTACATATTCTTCTGTTTCTTCAATTTCTTTCTTTAGTGCTTTTGCTTCAGCTACTTGCTTTCTATAATTACCACTTTCAGTTCTAAAACGCTTTGTTTCATTTTCATATTCGCCCAAACTGAATGTATCGACTCCTTGAATGATGGATTCATTATGAATTAGAGTAATTTGTACACCATATGCCATTGGAGGGCGTCTATATAGAAAAGCCCTAACTGCTCTATCGTGAATCTTGTAAACTTCCAAGTCTTGATTTGTATGAACCTCTAACATCCTCATAAATATTAGCTTGTTGATTAAGACCTTATAACCTGTTCTAGCATCAAGCACCCAATAACAATCAGTCTTTCCTTTTGCAAAATATCTAGTTCCCATTCCCATTCTAGAAGCTAGAACATCGACGTGTTCACCGACTTCTAATGCATACACCACTTCAGTTTTCTTACCAGAAGCTTTTTCCTCCTTTGTTCGCATCCACTGCTCAATATAAACCTTTTTCATTAGGCTATCCTTATTTTGGAGTCATCAGAAACTTTATCATAGAATCTATTACTTCTCATATCATGTCTGAATATAGTTGGTTTCTTATGTCTCCTGTTAAAGTAACTAAATGCTCTGCTATATAACTCTTTCCCATATCCTTTTCGTCTGAATTTTGTTGCTACAAAAAGATAGATGCCTTGGGGCTTGAAACACAAAGACCAGCCTACTAGCTTCTTACTTCTGTTGTGCTTCATTAGAAATATCTTCTCCCCTTTGTATTCCTCCTTGTCTCTTTGACTTAACCTGAGATGAGTTTTAAATGCACCACCTCTCAAAGCTAGTTTCTGCAATTGATCGTACTCATCATCAGTGATGTCTGTCAATTGCTTGTTATAGATTGTATAACCACGAATTCTTGGCATTTCAGAATCCTTTTAATTTTTGGTGGGGGCACGGGGAATCGAACCCCGATCTTGGGTTTAGAAGACCCAGGTTATATCCATTTAACTATACCCCCAATATGTGCATCATCATAAACAACTGAATAAAATGTCTTACTTAATTTTTGGTGCCCAGGGAGAGACTCGAACTCTCACGGAGATAAAAACTCCACTAGATTCTAAGTCTAGCGCGCCTACCAATTACGCCACCCGGGCATTTAGTCTATCGGCAATATGACCTCTTAGTTTTTGGTAGGGGATCAGGGAGTCGAAATATTTGGTGCCACTGGAGAGACTCGAACTCTCACGATCTTTCGATCACTGAATTTTAAGTCCAGCGCGTACTACCGATTTCGCCACAGTGGCACAAATTCTCCATGTTCATTTTTTAATTTGGTAGCCGGGGAGAGAGTCGAACTCTCAACATCATGGTTTTGAATCATGCGCCTCTTGCCAATTGGGCTACCCGGCCAAATTCATTAATCAATACTCGCCTATCCAAGATGCATCACCAGATGGCGGTTCAATTACTTCTCTCTCTACAATCTTACCACAACCTACACATTTGTAAACTATGTGTTTATAACGATCTTTATGCTTCACAAAACTACAACTCATTCCTGTAAGATCGTGAAACAAATATATCCATAATTTGCGTATCATTATGATCTCTTTTTTTTGGTCCCTTCGGTAGGGTTCGAACCTACGACCTCCCGATTAAGAGTCGGATACTCTAGCCAACTGAGTTACGAAGGGACATAATAAGCTTATGTAGTCTATTTCCAACTTCCCAAAGACTTGTAACTCCTACTTTTCCATGTCTGTCTTTGCTAATATGGATCTGATCTTCTTCTATTCTTACAACGAGATCTGACATCTGTGTTGTGTAACTTGCGTTTATCGGATTATATGTGCCACCACTATGGTCGTGAAAAACTGGCACTACAAATATATTATATCCAACACATTCTGCCTTCTGATTTTTCTGATTTTCAAAGAAAGGAATTTCACTGCATCTAGTTTCTGTCCATTCTAGCAGTGTCTTCTTAACTCCGTTAACTTCAACAACACAATCTCCGCATGCTTCTGAAGCTAACGGCTGAGATAGTGCTCTTAGAAACTCAGCCTTTCTAGGAGAGTATTTAGCTAGTCCATGAATAATTAATTATAGAATCACGCATTGTGATCTCCTATTTCATTCTTTACGTTTTTAAACCAACGATGTCCAGCCTCTCTTTCGATCCAATTAACAGTAACATCAATTGAAAGTTTATCAGAGTAAACTATACAGAAATTGTCATGAATGCTTCTGAGAAATGATGTACCAATATATCCTACTGTTCTGAATTCTTCGATATCCTTCATCAACGTGAACAACTGTTGATCACTGCATATAGATAGAGTTTCAGCATTCTTGATAATCATTAGTCCATCCTCGAATCTGCATAACAGTTGATGTCGTTCTCTCTAAAGACTTCAGACATAGCTCTTGCGTGTGCATCTTTCCTAGCTATTGACTGTCCGTGGTCACTGATCCAGATAGCCCAACCGCCATAATAATGCTTGTGACCAATATCGTTCTTCTTCAACCACCTTGCAAAACTTGAAGTCCCTGGCTTTACAACAACCCAAGCAAATCCGCAAGCTCCTTCTGAAACATACCAACTGTGCTTAATTGGTGAGTTGTCATCAAGCATGTTTTCATGCTCTACTACACATATCGGATTCGGAGTGCATGCCAAACCAGCTTTGTAACCTACAGCACTTGCTTCATCATAAAGCAACTGCCACTTCTCGTCATTAGCCATTTTACTATCCTTTCAAATTGGAGGAGGGTAAGGGACTTGAACCCTTAATGCAGCCAGATGCTGCATTGCTAATTTAGCAAATTAGTTCCTCGTCCAGCCGGTCACCCTCCTTACATAGCTAATATAAACAATTCTAAGCAATAGTAAACAACAAAACGTAATAATTTATAACTAATTGAGTTATCATTCCATCTCCTAGAGAATTTCAATGTTTCCTACAACCTCATGCATTACCTGGTCCTCAAAACCTATGCGGCACTCATGAGTTCGCCACTTTATTGTTACATGTTTCACTATTCCTTCTCTAGTAGTCTGGGTGTGATAATCGTCACTAGTGAATGAAACTCTTCGATTAAGCAATAACTGTCTAATCTTTTCAATTTCTATTTCAGCTGCCGCCCCCATTGCAATATCGATATCAAATTTTACATTGATGTAAGTCATAAAACCTCTAATAAATTGGTCCCCAGTATAGGGATCAAACCTATATCACAGAGTCCGTAGCTCCGTATCCTATTCATTAGACGAACTGGGGAATAATGAGAACATTGTAACCTCAATGTTTTTTTTGGTAGGGAGGGTGGGATTTGAACCCACGATAACATGTTTATCAGACATGCGCTTTAACCGGACTTGGCTACCTCCCTACATTTCTACATTTCTAAACAGTTTTGTATACTACACTGCACCACTCAAATGAATGTACAGATATACATCTCCATGTTTAGTTTGTACGTGTGCTATACTGCTTATATACAACTGTGCACTATCATTTCTTGCACAAACTCTGTCACCAATTCTAGGATTAAACATCTTAGTTGGCCAGTGATATCTTTCATAATTATCTAGATTTGTATAACACACAGTAGCAACTAACATAGCATAACCTTTTTGGAGGGACGGGTCAGGGTCGAACTGACAACCGCCAGGTCCACAACCTGGAGCTCTACCAATTGAGCATACCGCCCCTTATCTAACTCTTTGCATAAGTTCGTCAACAACCTCTTGTGATGAATCAAAACTTCTTGTAGCGTTGATCGACTTGGCTAATTTGAACCTAATTTCCTTAATTCGATTTTCCGCTTTAACTCTGATTTTAGCCCAATGTTCTAATTCCCACATATATTCTTCGTAGATATCACTGAGTTCTTTTTCCTTATCCATAGATGTCAATTGCCTTTCTAGCATGTCGTTGCTCCTTAGTCAAAAGAGGGATTGACTTAACACCTACAACTCTCTTAACTCTAGGTCTACGCTTTGAAGGAACAAGCTTTTCTACAGTGATTGCATGTCTTGAATAATCTGGTGAAGTGATATATATTATCCTAGACATTAGACTTCTCCTATAGATTCTCCATATTTCTCTTGTAGTTGTTTGTATTGAGCCAATTCTCTTGTCTTCACTTCTTCTGCATCTTTCTTCTTCTTTTCTTCTTTTGCTTCTTCTAACTTTAAGCGCGATGCTTCTTTCTTCTCTTCTTCTATTGCAGTTATTTCTTCATCAGTCATTCTGAGATAACTATTTGGGAAAGTTACTGCTTCATCTTCTCTGTATTGAGATATCCAAAAACTTACAACAACATCATCAGGTGGATCCCAGGAACCACATTCAACATCAATAGCAGTTTCATTTTTAAGTCCTGGGTTTCTAATTGAAAGAACTAATTCACCAACTTCTTTTGAAATACTTACAAGTCTGTTGAACTCATCTATTGTTTTATCGATCTCTAACTGATCTTCAAAACGTGGCATGTTAGTTTGTTCCTTTTCCTGGTAGATTGGTGTGTTCACAATCATAGTTGCATATGTAATACCACTTCGTTCCATTCCAGTAATACAAGAAGTCAACGTACTGCCAATCTCCAGTCTCTCTTAGTTTCCTCAAAACATCCTTAGGATCACGTTCTTCAAAATCGTATTCTTCTCCAACTTCTAAATCTTCTCCTCGATCACGATGATATGCTACAGTGTAACTTTCAACTGGTGTAGCATATGAATGACCTGGAGGACAATCAATGCTATGGTGCAAACAACTCAATGCTCCGAGCTTCAGCAAATCTTCGATCTTATATTGATCGTTGAATGAGCGTTCTAGAACACCACCAACACCACCACCGTCTGGGTAACCATCATAATGACAATTGATAGCTCTGATCTTTCCATCATCACATAGAGCAGCTATACAAGAACGAGTAGACATTGTTGTTTTCCTTTTTGGTGGACCCCATAGGACTTGAACCTATAACCTACTGATTATGAGTCAGTTGCTCTACCCATTGAGCTAGAGGTCCAATAAATTTTTGGTGGGTCAGGCAGGATTTGAACCTACAACGGATCTTACGGAACAGTTTTACAGACTGCCTGCTTCACCAATTTGCATACTGACCCACTTAGATAGAATTCCTAATTGCTTTAACTGCTGATTCTAAATCTTCAAGTGAAACTGTTGCTTTATTAAGACCGGGTGATTCACTTAAATCAACTTGGATAGGAGTTGTAGTTTTTCCATGACTTCTAGTAATTGAAGTCAACTTTTGGATACTGACCTCAGCATCACTACCAATACAAGGAACTGAAACCGTGATCTTAATCATTTTGCTTTCCTTTCTAGAAGTTCTTACTGTGCTTTTGCAATTCCTTAACTTTCTTTTTCATTCTTTCAAATTCTTCATCATCGATATAATCACCACACACTTCTAGGAAATCCAGCAACTCCTCTTCTTCCTCAAGTGCAATCTGATCTGCAATAGATGCCTTTCGTTGTTTGCGTTCACTACGATTCTGATTCTTCTTGTCGTTCTTTGTAGTTACCCTATCTTCTCTTTGTTCAAACCGCTTGGAGCGGCTCATCTTACTTCTCCTTATGATTGTTTTTTTTGGTCCACCCGGTAGGATTCGAACCTACGACCAACGGATTAAAAGTCCGGTGCGCTACCACCTGCGCCACGGGTGGATGAATTTTGGTAGCCCCGGGGAGATTTGAACTCCTCGTCTCCGGCTTGAGAGGCCGGCGATCTCGCCAATTGAACTACGGGGCCTTATTATATTCGCTTTATTTCTACTTCTCCAAGAATGTCTGGATATGAATTCGAAGTATCAATCAGATTAACCCATTCATTTGTTACCTTAAGCAAGTTATTATAATCTCCAGACTTTGCATCTTTGAGATACTTCTTTACCTCTATTGGAGGTCGTTTAAGTTGCTTGAGAATTGATTCTACATTGCCCATAACTGCATATGCGTTGCCTGCTGGACCAGAAAGGTCCGTCTGGAGATCAACATCATACTTAGGCATTGTAACCTCCTAGTTAGTTTTTGGTGACTCAGACGGGGATCGAACCCGCAACCTCTAGATTGAAAGTCTAGTGAGCTGACCAAGTTGCTCCACTGAGTCATAGTTTGTTTCCGTATAGCTAATATAATCAATTCTAAGCAATAGTAAACATTTTCTCAAAATATTTTTTTGGTGGGCGATACTGGATTCGAACCAGTGACTTCTTGCTTGTCGAGCAAGTACTCTAACCAGCTGAGTTAATCGCCCACTACTTCTCTTCAACTGCAATTGAAAAGTATTTGCTATGTTCTTTAATATCACCATCGACCATCGTAACATTCATCCATTCCGTTCTCCCTGAATTAGAGTCTCTTTCTGCAAGTTGATGAGCAAGAGAAGAGATTGCTCTCATAGCTTCTTGTCTAGTCATGGTAACGAACAACCCATCAGTATCAGAAACTTCACTCTTGATTTTCGTTATCTTCATTGCAACCCCTTAATTTTTGGCTGGCCTGGTAGGATTCGAACCTACAAACCTCTTGGGTCAAAGCCAAGCGTGCTGCCGTTACACCACAGGCCAACATTATTGATGACTTTCATTTCTTAATTGAGCTCCATCATTACCTGGTCCAGGCGATGGTGAATTTTTTCTAACAAAACTTTCAAATTCTTTCATATCTATGACTTGTCCTTTTTGGCGGACGAGGTGGGACTCGAACCCGTAACTACCGGTACTCTGCCTAAAATATTGCTTGAGTTACTCGCCCATGTTTTTTGGTGGACCGGAAGGGATTCGAACCCTTGACACAAGAGTGCAAGTCTAGTATTTTCCCAATTAAACTACCAGCCCACATATTCTCTTTACTACTTTGTTGACATCATTTAAAACATCTTTTGCAGGTATTCTTACTAAACTATATTTGGTTCTAATTACACTATCTTTTTCTCTATCAGAATTTTCTCTTCCTTTATGCCAAAACTCTCCATCTACCTCAACTGCTAAAATATCATTAACTAATAGATCAATCCAATAGCTTTTATAATAGACTTCATTATCTACTTTTTTGAAGATTTTAGTAAGTTCATCAAATAACAATTCTTGCGGATAACTCTTTTTTCCTCTGCAAAGATTATTAGGATGTAAATCTGGTCTGTTCTTTAATAACTTTTTTCGTGCTACTGACATGTTATGTTTTGATTCAGCAGAATGTTTCTTACCTACGTTAACTCCTTTAAGACTCTCACTTATTTTTCTTTTATGATCTTCGGATAATCTCTTTCCTTTGTGCTTTTCGCTTATCTTTTTTCTATGTGAATCAGTGAATATTCTATTCTCGTTTGAATGTCTGTTTAAGCAGTATATATCACAATACTTTGCGCCTTTTCTTTTTCCTACTAACTCTTTGTCACAATGTTTACAGTTCATTACTTATCTCCTCTAGAATAAATATCATTGAAGATAAGTAAACACCCCTTACACTTTAACTAAGTGACCACCTCATGCAGTCCCATCCCCCACGTCGTCTTTGTTAAACCAATCTAAACATGTCTTAGCATATTCTAATAGCTTGATTAAATCTTCCGGCTTATCCATTGCCCAACGTTCTGTTTCAATTACAAAATAAGGTCCTCCACCTCCATCAATCATGCTTATCTTGATATCACTACCTAGATCACTTGGTGCACAACAATCTGAATTTTGTGAAAAAAGTAATGAAGCTTCTCTTAATTGTATTTCCAATGAATCTGCCATATTATTCTCGTTTTAATGGTGGCTAGGGCAGGATTTGAACCCGCTCTTTATGATCTTCAGTCATAAGTGCAACCTGATACACCACCTAGCCACAATTTTTGGCTCGCCCCCGAGGAATCGAACCTCGCCGCTGAGTTTTGGAGACTCTGCCGCCTGCCTTGGAACATTGGGACGAACTATTCCTTTTCCATCAATTGCTTCTCAATAGCTTCACGAGCAGTCTCATACTTTGGCTTACGCTTCATAGGACCTGCAGAGCTTTGCCTAGAATTCTTTGCAGCCATGTTTCGATATTTACTTCTAACTGTTCGTGACATTGTTTACCATCCTTTGTGAACTCCGTATACCAAAAATGCTCCAGCAATTATTGAAATAAGAGTGCTCCAATTTGTATCATCTTTGCCCCAATATTGGGGCTCGGACACGATCGATACTGCTGTCATAACTAATCTGAGAAGAACAATAGCCATATAGATAACATAACAGTAGCTAGTGATAATCATTTGAAACTCCTTATATCGGTATCGTATTCAAAACAATTTCATCATCAAACTTCTCAGCTTCATCTAAAGCTTCTAGAGTATCTGATGGAGTGAATACTGCACGAATCCAAACCTTGTTTCCTTTGTCGTCATCAATCAAGTGTGAACCTGGATGACCATGAGTGGTGGAGCTATACAAGATTATACTTCCGCTATGCAAGATTATACTTCCCTTGAGTTTACTCATCATAATCTCCTAAGATTTTTTTGGTCGGAGTGGAGGGATTCGAACCCCCGGTGTCCTGGCCCCAAACCAGGTGACTTAGCCGAGCTAGCCTACACTCCGATTTAATTTTTTTGGCAGAGCCGACGAGACTTGAACTCGCACCCTCTAGATTGACAATCTAGTGATCTGACCAATTGATCTACGGCCCTACATTTCCTAACTTCCCATTGACAATTCGTAAACCGGAACTTCAACACCTTCGTCAATTATTGCACCGGCTGTCTTACAAACTCCCTCAAGAAACTGGTGATTATAGTCTCCTGTTGTTATAATTATCCTGTTAGCGATAACTGCTAATGTAAGCCAGGTTGGGTTTTCCAAAATATCTGAAATATAGTCTTCACCAACATCAAAAAAATCATCTGCATTTTCTTGAATAACTGCTAGTCCCTTAATTGCAACTTTGTCAAGGTTGTCAACTGGAAATCCAGCTGGACTAGTTGTATAAGCCGAATAGAAAACTTCCAATTTCTCATCTTCTGGCAATTGATCTGATATCTTTTGATGCATTGAAGCCATTGCTACAGCATATGGATCTAAATCTTCATTAACAGAATCACTTGCTTCTATTCCCAGATCATTCATCAGAGAATCCAGTTCGTCAGTAAGATGCTTCATCTGAGAAACAATTCCCTTGACTCGATTAACCGTTTGGGTATTCATCTTCCCTCCTAGCTAACCGTCACATACTTGCAAGCAGTGACAAGTAAGTTGTCATAGTCACCAGCCATCGACTCTTCAGTATACTTATCAGCCGCATCCCCATGCCCAGCTCGCTTGAGTGCCTTAGAAACCTTTCCCAAAATAGCGAAAGCATTTCCGTCTGAACCCACCAACTTGACCTTAACATCTGGATACAAAGGCATTGTTAATTCCTCCTGTGTGGTAGTAAATTATTGTGTAACTTTGTGAACAGTTTATTGAATTCATCGTTCTTTAAGTTTAATTCAGCTAGCTTCGCATACAACTCCCTTCGTCTAAACAATGATGGAATTAGTTTCTCTATCACTTCGTCAATCTTGAATGTGTCTTTGATTTTTGGCATATCTAATCTCTAGTAAGTTGAGCAGGAGTTAGAGTTATTGCCGTAACTCTAACCCCATACCCAATCGGTAGAAGTTATTTAAAGCCGGCAAGCCCTATCATTCTACCTAGTGATCGCGTAACCTCATGAGGGGATCGAACCCTTATCTCCGCATTTATATGCGGTGTCTTCCCTAATTAGACGATCAGAGGTGCGACCAATTCCTTTTTCCTTATAAGCTAATATAATCAATTCTAAGTGATAGTAAACAAAAGTTCAAAATAAAGATCAACAAAACAGGATTCGAACCTGCATTTCTTCTCAGCGCTCTCCCTCGTGAGCTACTACGCGTCAGCTGGAGTCGAACCAGCCCTCCTCAAGCAAAGTGTCTTTCCATTAGACGATTTGTTGATCTGTAAATATGGAGCCGGCGGAGGGAATCGAACCCACATCGACGCCTTACAAGGGCGTTGCTAGAGCCAGTCTCAGCTACGCCGGCACAAAGTTGGTGGACCCGGAGAGAATTGAACTCTCAACCTTCTGGGTGCAAGCCAGACGCTCTCCCATACCTTGGAGCTACGGGGCCACATTATTCAAATATACCATTCTCCATCAATCAATCCAACATCTCCTGCAACTCTTGCTAATTCTTGAAGTGCACCGTCAATACCTCTATAGCTTTTTATGATTCGTTCTGCTTCGGCTAACTCTGCTTCTAGAATTTCAATCTTTGTATCTTTTCTGCGTAACTTTGCTTCTGCTCTCTTGATCTTCTTTGACAATTCTTCATCAGCATCGAATTCGACAACAACCTTTTCCTTAGCCATTTTTAGCCCCATCATTCAAATACATACATTCCTCTGTTATGCTTCTCACAATCTGCGATCTTCTGAAGAGTTGATTCGTAGTCTGTCCTCTGTTCGGTGCAAATCACAGGATCTTGAGTCTCATCGAAAGGACGACCAACTGTGATGACTAGTGCTTGATCTGTGATATGCTCGAAGATTTCAACAGTCCTCTGCCTCCACTCGTTCTGGAATGTGCCCAGGAACTTACCACGTTGCCCTAGCCGCAGATCAGCAGTCGTAATTGTCATCCGTCATTCCCTTTCAGATAGCCTTTGATGTAACTGATGAGTAGATGATTCAGCATCTCGTAGTTCGGCTCACTTTGTAGGGTTGAGGGCATGAGGTCAAGCTTTTCAAACAGTTCATCTGCAATATCCATAATCGAACCGTTAGAATGCTCTCCTCTACGAATTGCTAGAAGCTCTTTTCGATCATGCTCTCTGTTGACAATTGGCTCTCCTGTTTGAAGAATGCTGATTCCTGTCCTCAAGAGTCTGATGAGGTGCATTGCATTCTTGTAGTTTAGCTCCGGAGCTCCAGGTTGGAGAGCTGATCTATGAAACTTCTTCATTTGACTGATTGCATATCCACCAAATGTCTTCCTTGCTAGCTGAGAGACGAATAGTCGTCTGTGTTGTCTCAGATCCTTTCCGATACCACTCATTTCTAGAACGTGTTCGTCATTGACAAACAAGAGTTCAATGATATTTGGGTTGCACTTCATTGCTAGACTGAAGAACTTGCGAATATCATAGATGACTGTGTCATTGACCTTATCTTCATACTGCTCGAATTTACCAAGACCATAAATGGCTTCCTCTGTTGGAATACAGATGCCTCGAGTGTCCACATCAGAAGTCTCTGTATTCAGACCGTAAGCGTGAGAACCTGCTCTCACCAGATAGATTGTCCGTGCTTCAACTTCTTCTCTGGTCATATATCTCTGCCTTTTTTTTAATCCTGGGAAGGGTCAGAATTCCACTGACTTCAGGAGCTACCCTGATGATCATAACCTGATATTATCTGGAGCTTATCCCATTTTTTTCTCAGGTCAGGTGGTCCATTCTCGTGACCACTCCTTCCCACATTTTTTGGCTCCGGCGGTAGGGATCGAACCTACTTATACCTTGTAAGGGCCTCTTGGTTAACAGCCAAGCGCTCTGCCAATTGAGCTACACCGGAACATATTTGAATTCGATTCGATGGTGAATCAAATTAACCCAAGACTCTTTGCGAAAGCAGTTACATGAGGAAGTCTCTGTCTCAACCTCCAAACTCTAGTAACATAGACTGCTGCCCAATAACGTTTGTGATACATTTTCTCTCCCCACCTGGGAGGCCAAGGACCGGTCACCCTAGCTTTCGCCAAGGACCACTGCCCTCGACCCCCCTGATATTGCTTTAGTATTTTACTCTTGTTTCATAATTTACCAGCTTCTAGCGGCCCCTGTTCACTTGGTGATGAACCCTGGCTGCTTAACCAGGTTGCCGCGGGCTATCTTAGCAGGGTGGCTCCATCTCCGTTTCTTCCTTTTTTTAACTGGAAATTGAAGTGAGCAATTCATGAACCATAAAGCATTGCTCTTCCTTATCTTGCCTTGATTCCCAATCACCAAATGCTCTCCAAGCAGCATCCTTGTTGTCGGCCCCAACCTCGAAAAGATCTCAAATGACCTCATCCATTCAAATACCAGAATTTGAAGTTCAATGTCTCTCTCCGTTAGAGGCTTGATTCCTATTTCCTTTTCCTTACATCTATAATATAATCAATTCTAAGTGATAGTAAACATTTTCTTCAAAAATGTGTTAAAATATTTAGTTGTCAATGAGCGTACTTTAAGTTGTTGTTAATAAACAACTTACATGATATATAACACTTTGTTATATAACTAAGTTCCATATCTCCATACATTTAATGAAATGATGAAGTTAGGAATATTCACAAGGTCATGTTGAAACCTTTGTTATACTACTTGATATTACTTGATAAAAAGTAATAAGGCCCTCTAAATCTAGTTTAGAGGGCCTTGTGATCTAGTTTCTGTATACTGCTAGAATCGCAAGCCCTCCAACCATCCGTTACTTGAAAATACTGAATGACCGGCAAGGACATTTCTCAATGCTTCGATATTTGTATCGTAATATCTAATTCTGTCCTTGCTTTCGTCGCCAGTCCAATCCGTTGACCTGTTTTGTGCTGCAGATCGCTTGGACTTGTTTTGACTCTCAATATACTCTTGAAGAGTCTGAACTGCGTTAACAACTTCATTTGTTAGATGTGGATTAGGCATAATCAACTTCCTCCTTGTAGATTAAATATAAACTTCGTTTGGTTTTTTTACCGCAACTTCAATACTTTAAATGTTGGCAACTTCATCATCAGTAAACTCTTCTATGCTCTCTTCCTCCTCTCTTTTACTTGGGTCTTGTTCGACATACAGATCGGTCCTTATCATCTGTTCTATCTTACTTTTAAGCTCAGGATTGCTTCTTATAAACTCTACAAATTCTTTTCCCTTATACTCATGTGCTTCATCTGACCCATCTAACTTCAATTTAAAGTTTCTTGTTCCACTGACTGAAGTTATGAATTTCTTTGTTTTCAAGTACTCTTCCCAAGACTCTTCTTGAACAAGACCTCTATCAAAATATACTTTAAGCATTGCTTCTCTAAACGGTGGACCAAACCTAGTCTTAATCACTTTTGCTTTTGTTGTAATTCCTATGACATCTTTCGCAACAGTGATTTTTCCAGCAGTGTACAACCTAATTCTGACGTCAGCAAAAAATGGGATTGCATTTCCACCAGGAGTAGTATATGGGTCACCAAAGACAACTCCTATTTTTGATCTCAACTGGTTTAGGAATATTAGGGCAATTCTTTCATGTCCTAGCAATCTCTTAATCTTTCGCATTCCTTGTCCAATAGTCCTTGCTACAAGAGCCACATTTGCTTGCCCAACATCTTCTTCCATTTCTTTCTTTGTGCTTGTTGCTGCAACACTGTCCCATACTATAGTTACAAGTCTACCTTTGTCAGATTTTCTTGTAGTTCTTATTATAGTTTCAATAGACTTGAACACATCTTCTACAGTGTCAGGAACAGAATACACCAAGTTCTCTTCAGGCTTCAAACCCAACATCTTCATGAACTCTTCATTGGCTGAATTTTCAGTATCTAGTAATACCGAAACACCACCTTTTTCTGCACAGTTCTTCAATATAGTGTAGCCAAGAAGAGACTTACCAGTACTTGAATCACCATGAAGCTCTGTTAATCTCCCTACTGGTATACCGCCGTCAGAATTAGGGTTGTTTGAAATACACATATCCAATACAGTGTTGCCAGTACTTATCCACTCTTTTACATCTGATGGAGAATCATCTCTACCTAGTATAAAAGATGAACCACCAACATCGCTCTTTAGTGCATCAATCAACATGTCATTGAACAATGATGGTTTGTTATCTGTACTACCTTTGTCGTCGGATATTACTACACTTCTTTTCGCCATTGATTATTCGTCACTTTCTCTTTCATTCATAGCTTTACTGAATTTGTCTGCCAAATTCTCCAAATTATCACTCGAATCACTTTCTTCACCTGAGGCTTCTTTGTCGTTTGAATAATCCTTCTCAGTCCCTGTACTAGCTTCTTCAGTACTCGAAGTAGTCGTATTGGGAGCTGAGCCTTGTGCATACTTGTCAACAGCTTCTGAAATCTCTTCATGTGTCTTTGGTTCGTAAATATCTGTAACATTCGGGCATGAATCCAAGATTGCTGCAACATCATCTTTATTAGCCAACTTCGTAATCGAGTAAGACAAGCCCTTCTTAACAGGATCAATATCGATAGTGTTAAACGACTTCTTAGACTTAGCTTTAGAAATTACAGAGATTCTAAATTCAGGACTCTTCTCAGGATCAGTTATATCAATTCCTTCTTCAGCAAATTCAACGATACAACTCAAAAGCTTCCTGTGAACTGTTGGACTAAAGCCCCAAAGCCTAGTCTTCTTCTGTTCCTCCTCCATTACAACGACAGGTACAAATATTCTTACATTAGGCATAAGAATATCAAGTGGCTTCCTATCCTTCTCGATCCTAGTTTCCTTATACTTCTCTAATACTGTCCAACCAAATTCACAAGCAGGACATGGTTCATTATGCATCTTTCTTGGGCAAAGTGCAGACTGAAGCCCAGGCAAACCATAATGGAAATATAGTTCAGTGAATGGATCTTCAAGATTGAACTTATTCGATACAATCTTTACGACTGTACTAATCTCATCATTAGCAGGATTAAGCCTTAGAAGGTTGTCACCAAACTGGTTTTTTCCACCTCCTGTTGCACTTTGTGGATTATCGTACTTATCTAAAGCAGCTTTGATCTTATCCAAATTCAAATTCATTTTTTCTTCTCCTTTTTACTCCTTGATAGTTTTTTTACCTCTCGAAATATTATAATCACTTATGTTCCTCAATTAAACTCCTGCTTTTATTACCTTATAAGCTGTTGACACTAGCTTGATTTGCTCTCTCCTCCCTTCTGTAAAGATTTCACCCCAATTCATCCATCTTACTGCACCGGTTTCTTCACCAAATTTAGCAAATTTCTTCTTACTCTTAACAGTCACGGCAAATAAATGAAAAGCGCCATTCCAAAAACTGCCAAGAGAAAACAACTGATCTATGTTACTACGTAATAAGCCAAGCTCTTCTTTGCCCTCCCTAAGAGCTGCCTTGATGATAGCCTCACCTTCATCAATCTCTCCTTTAGCTATCTGCCATTGCGCACCACCATACTTTGGATCTGAAGGTTTCATGAACAACATTTCTAGCTTTTTATCTTTTATGAAGAATGGGATGACTCCTGCTCTTATGATCTTTTTCTTTTTTGTTTCTTGTAGCTTCATCGTATGAACTCGTCAATTGTTGCGTTTTTGTCATCTAAATAAAAGGTAGCATAGATCTTTGGTGACAACTCCTCTGATGAACTTACTCCTTGATTAGTTGCTTCGCGTTCAGCTATAACTTCAGTGTTTTTGTTAACTGCGTCAAATTCTAATCCAAGATTTTTACACCAATCAACTGCTTCTTCTAAATACTTACCGCTTCTACAAGTCCAAAGAATTATTTGCCAATTATTAGCTTTATACTCTTTAACTCGATCTATGACTTCCTTCTTTGGTTTACCAATTGTAGGCCACTGCCCTGAGCCATATGTTGCTAATGTTCCATCAAAATCAACTGCTAACACTCTAACTTTTCCCATTGTTTTTCCTGTCTCTTTTAAATATTGTTTTAAAGAAATTTATGACTCTATCATCAACAGCACTATCCCACTCTGTTTTACCATACACTTTTTCACCCAATTGCCAGAAATACCAAGAGACTCCACCAATAGGTAACCATAAATAGGGATGAAAAAAATACAATACAGCAAAAACTTGCAAGGGATAGAAAGCAGCTACTTTTATAGCATGCCATTTATCTCTGAATATTAAATATTTACCCTGTCTATAGTCTGGATCAGAATAAGTATGATCTCTTCCTGCATCGAACAAATTCTTAGAAAAAATTATAGCTACTAGTATAATCTGAATAATCAATTCATTCAATAGATCTCTCCTATACGTATTTAACGAACTTACTCCACTCTTCTCTTTCCTTCACTGTTCTTGTTCTACCAAACTTAGTTGAAATCCAAGTTGGCTTCTTTGGTGTGCTAAGCAATTTCATCTTAGCATCTCCCAGAGTTTTGTCAGCCTTCTTGTCATTGCACTTCTTGCAACAAAGAACAGTGTTGTCCCAAGTGTTCTTTCCACCTCTAGACTTAGGAGTAATATGGTCGATAGTTGCTTGAGTCTTAGTTAGGTTAGCTCCGCAGTATTGACACTGGCCACTATCTCTTTCATACAGAGAAGTTCTTGAAAATCTGATCTCGTACTTTGGAACCCCGTCATACCCATTCAGAGAGATGACGCAAGGCTTGAAGTGTCTGTACTTTGCGGAGCTAAGAATATTGAACTTTGCAGTATCTAGAAATTCAGAGACAAGAACCCAGTTGTCATAGTCCAATGTTTCAAACTCTTCAGCTACAACTTCTCCATGCAGATTTTCGATTTGAGAAGTTGAAATCACTTTTGCTGCACCAACAAAAACTAAACCTATAGCATCACGCACACTTGTTATGTGAATTGGGATCCAGTATTTATTCAGAACTAGTACATTGTGCCTCAGTAGATTTGCCATTACTCACTTCCTCGCGAAAAAGAACCGTTGCCAACCCTAAAGTGTGTGCTCCCCTCCCATCAAAATACCATTCGATTTTATCAGAAACTTGATTTTCAATATATTCTAAATCAAACTCGGGTTTCAAAGACTTTGCAATTAACTCAAAAGATCTTTGTGATTGATAATTTGTATAAGCTGAATACGACAACACTTCTTTAGTTGCTTTCTCTTCTGGTATTGTTAACACAATATCATGAATCATGAATGTTGTATTAGGTCCACAAACTCTTTCTGATCCAGCTGAAAAAACTAGTGCAGCTGCTGACTTGCAAGTTCCCATCGCCATAGTAACTACATTGATTTCCCGGTCTTTCAAATCACACAAATAGTCATACAAGAAAAATGCTGGTTCTATTTCTCCTCCCTCAGAATCTATGATAACCATAATATGTTCAACAACATCCTCAGAGTTATTGATCAACTCTTCTATTTTCATAAAAGCCTTCAACATGACTTTACAAGTTATAGATTTATCAATAACTACCAAATCTTTAGAACCGCATGTAATAGAACTATATATCATGCTGTTTTCCTTTCTACTACAGCAACAAACATAGCAATACCAGCTATAGGAATTATCAACCACAATATATCATACCACCTAACAAATTTTGCTTCATTAGGCGTTAAAAACTCGCTAGCAAATCCTCTACCTAATCTTTCTAAAAACCTTTTCATTTCATTGCTCCTTTCAAACTAGTATAATCAATTTATGCGATTATATAAACTCATAATGTGTTAATTGTTTTCTAGTTCTAGGCATTGCTTCTTCTAGCATATATTTCTCAAATTGACTTCTCTGAGAGTTTGATTCCAAAGAATTATACAAATTATATAGCGTCCACATCATCTTGTTGCTTTCGTGTGGCTTGCATAGTTGAGTACAGTTTTTAAACTTTTCTTCTTCAATTCTATACATTACTGATTGCCTGGTTTCTACATCTTCCCAAATCTCTTTGAATGACTTGTCATTGATATTACCATAAGAGTATTCTTTGTATCCCCTGAGATTCGTACAAACATAGACTTCACCATCAGCACCGATACAGGGTTGAAGTTGTGAACTCAGGCATTTCTTATAAGTTCGTCCAAAATCATTACCGTTCTTTAAGTCTTCTAGCTTATAGTCATTGATCTGATACTTATCACCTAGAATAACTTTAACTTCTTCTAACAGAAGCATCACTCTATTTTCCCAAAACTCTAGTCCTCTTTGTACTCCATCTTCTCTTTCTAGGTTTACAATCTCTGGTTTGAATTGACAGTAGTCTACACTATATTCTGAAAATACTTTTGCAAAGTCTATAATCTCTGTAAAGTTATCTGGAGTAATGACGAAACCAACACCTATAGTTGGTAACGTTAATTTTCTTGGCATAGCAGCATAAGCTCTATCTATCTTTACATTTCCTCTCAATTTTAACAGATTCCTCAAATTATGTAACATTACACTCCAGTCACTCTTGTTTTTAACTGTCCTTCTAATAGAGTTATACGTTTCAGAGACTCCAGCATCTACTGAAACTCTTATCCAAGACATATACTGAAGCATAGTTTCGTACAAATTATGTTTTTCTAACAGTGTCCCATTCGTAAACATTCCCATCTTAACATTTCTTCTACCTAAATATTCTATTGTGTCCTTCAATCCGGGATTAATTGTTGGTTCTCCACCTCCTGTCCAATTGACAGCTCTTACTTCCATGTCAGCCAAGTCTTTACATAGCATCATAAGAGTTTCTTTTGGCATTATAGACTTATCATAAGTTCTCAATCCTTTAGATTCGGGTAAGTGAATATACGAACTGATGCAGAAATGACATCCGTGATTGCATGCATTTGAAGGATCCACTTCTACTAGAACTGGTGGTGGATTGTCTCCTTTGACTAACTCTAAAGCTCTATCAACATTTGCTATTACTTTGCTCTGTGGTGCAAATATCTTGCTCAACCTATGTTTCCCCTTTCTACAGCAAACAGATACAATGCTTTAAGATCGTAATCGCCTGCCACAACTTGCAAAATATCAGATTAGATTTCTAAATTTCTACATAAATAGTAATGATGCTTAGCCTTTCCTCCACTTACAGTTGGATTTATAAAAGTAGTATGCAATTCAATATCTAAATAAAGCTGTGTAAGAAATATCTTAAAGTGATCCTCTAAAAACAAATCAGGATATACAAAAGCATGTTGATGACTTTTATATCCAACTTGTGTTTCATAATCAGGGATTGTTATATGAATCATTCCCTTTATTACGTATTGAAAATGTAACAATAAACTTCACTTAGAAAATGTCCTTTCTAATATAGATCTTGCAAGTTTTCTGATGTATGCTTCATTTTTTATGGGCTTAATAAATCTTTGATATTTCTTAAATAGTGACATTGCATCTTTATTACTTAACTTAACTGGCATTAATGATTTGAATAATTCATAATCACTATTTCCAATAGCATCTCTTACTTTTGTTGAACTGACAGAATCAGGATCTCTCTTTAACACGTTGATTTTTATTTTTATATCATCATGGTCAAAATACTTGAACATGTCTAAGAATTTTGGTTTTCTATCTGTACCACAATATGCATTGATCAAACCCACATTATTCAAGTCAGCATGTGAATCAATCAGTGCTGGTAGAAATCCACTTTTAGCAGCATAGATCTGAACTCTTTTGTCATTAACAAATTTTTCAAGAACATTTGCTCTAAGTTGATGAGGTATTGGATTTCTTTTGTCTGTGCCCTGTCCAGCTACAAATACATAGACACGATCATTTTCTTTTAAAGCTCTTTCTATAAGTTCAATATGCATTTTTTGTGGAGGTTGGAACCTACCAAGTATTATACCAATCTTAGTTCGTTTAGCAGCTTCAGTTAAATATCTCTCTTTGATTATGTTTCTAACTCTATTAATTATACTATCATAGTCTTCATTCATCTTTTTCATATTGTCTCTACCAAAATATATTCTTAGCAATTGGACAGCTAGCCCTTCGGGTGTTTTGGCAGTTGCATTCTGTACTTTCTTTAGCATTGCTTTCAATTCGTCTTCTACTGTAATGAAAGTCTCATATGTTTTTCTAATTTGAACTGGACTATATTGTACAACTCTTTGGAATGTGCCCTTTTGCACTTTCAATGTTTGTTTCTTACCAACTGTTTCAAACTCTCTTCTCAAGCTATTCAGATCAGTCAATGCTTTCTTGACAGCTTTTAGAAACAAGCTCTTTGTTTGATTAGCTCTATTGAATTTGAATTTCTTGTCTCTTAAGAAAAATAGTAGTTTCTCATTAGCAGGCTGTCCTGGATATTTCTTTCTTATATATGAAGCTACACCTGCAACTTTCAATTGCTTTACACCAAATGCTTTATCACCTATATCGTCTTTGAAAACTTGCATTATACCGGGAACAAACTTACCAGCAGGCCCAGCTCCTCTCATTGCCATTTCTCTGTAATGCCAAAGAAACTTATTGATCTCTGGAAATACAGACACAACTTTAGTTAGATCACCTGAATCTAAATCTTTAATGACTATCCCTTCAGGCCAACTACCTGAGACGTTGTTACCTTGATCATCAAATACTGGAGGAGGAGCTACTTTAGATGCAGGAATCTTATTTAGTATCTGGTCAATCAACTTATCTTTTATAGAAAGCTGTTGTGTTTTTATCTCTTTAGCTAGTCTAGCTTTCTCTTTTGCAATCCTATCTTTATCTTTTCCTACTGATCTAGTTCCTAGTACTTCAAAGTTTGACATGTTTTTAAATACATCATTTGGTTCTGATAGAAACTCTTCTAGTCTATCAATATCAGCATTTATAGACAACTGGTATTTCTTAGTTGGTATAACTTCTTTACCGCCGAATACATAACGCACTTCTTGTGTTTGCTTTCCGATCTTGCCAGTTTTAGGATTGAAGAAATACAGATCTATCTTAGCTTTTGCAGCCCTAAGAGCTTTCACTAATTTGTTGTATTTTACATCATGAACAATAATCATGTTGTCACCATACTCTATTGAATTGGGTATAGTTTCAAACATGATTTCAGAATCTGTCCATTCACCAGGCTGCATCAAAGATTCTATTTCTTTCTTCTTTGTCAACATTGCAGCAACTGCAGATCGTATGGCATTAAACATTGGCTTTTTAGGCCAGTCATTTGGACTTCTTCTTCTTTCAGCTTGTCCTTTTACAGCTCTATCAAAATACAAGTTTCCTTCTTCATCAACCCCAAATCCTAGATTAGCACTCCCATCCCATTTTGTAGATAGCTCAATAGACGCATCTTTGTTTTGCATACGTCTTGCCAAATCCATAAACTTACTGATCTCAAGATCATCAATGTGTGTAATACCTTCATACAATTTCATCTATATTCTCCAGATATCCAATTGTCTATATAAATATACAGTTTTTACTATATTATTCCAACTTTCTTACATTCAGACAATAGATACTGTGCTCTAGCTTTTGTAGTATGATGAGTCTTTAAGTGTTGATAGCCTGCTTTTGCTATCTTTTTTATATATATTTCATGTTGTATGCAACTTGCATTGTCTATATAGAAACCGATTTTGTCTACTAGCTCTTCATGGGTCTCGAATTCTATAAGATGCTCTCCATCAATAAAAGGGAAGGGCATATCTATCAAATTTTTCCTAGTAAATAGACAACAGCAATTTGCTAATGATTCCCAATATCTGCCAGAATTACATTCGTAAGCTCCATGAGCGTCAACAGACATTTTTGATAAAGCCAATGCATCATAATAATTACTGTGATCTCTATTCCCTGTGTCTATACTAGAAAGGGGAGCACCACCAAACACTGCACCAATTATAGAATCTTTTAAATTAGCTTCTGACAGTGCTTTTTCTATTTCAGTTCTCCAGGGCTTTGTAGCATCATGTGGTCCGAACATACAAGATACTGTATACTTCTTATCATGCCAGTTCTTGTATCTGAAATATCTTTTTTCAGCTGCAAATGGGAAGGGTTTAACGTTTGGGTGAATAACCATCCCTTCTTTTCTTAGTTCTCTCTTGAAATATAAAGCAAAATCATGTGGATTCTTCTTGTATTGAAATACATCTTCTCCATCTATATATACAAACTTAGATTTATCCAAGTCTTCTAATATGCTTTCTTTGACATCGTTATTTGACGTTATTATAACTAAGTCAGCTTTGTCTTTAGCAAATTGTTTAGCACTATAGAGATCTAATACAGCTTGCTCTCCTTTGAAACCACTAGCTCCATAATTTGAAGACTCTGTGCAATACAATTCTTCTACTTCTCCTGAAATTTCTAAATCATTTAAGCCTTCAATAAGAGTTGCTGCACAAAAATCATAATGAGGTGTCTGAACTACAAGTATTTTCATATAAATACCTTTCCAAATCTATAGCCAGTATGAAAATCAATTCCTAGAGGACCAAAAAATATGCAATAATGAAATCCATCATAATATGTTGAAATACAACGTGGATCATTCCAGTCTCTTATATCTAATTCAATATATAATCTACCATATCTCCAAACTTCTTTATCAAAAAGAATCATATCAAAGGCTTGTGGTCTGCTTCAGTAGAAATTTTTGGTTGTGTTTCAATAGAACTACTACTAACACTCTTAACAGCTATCAATTCATTACGCATTATATCTTTGTCATTCCATTTATATCTTCTAAAACTACTACTCTTCAATTTGAAATTGCAAGTTACAATTCGTTGATCATAATACAAGTTGTCTTCATTCTGAAAGTAATGATACCAGTCTTCAGATAATCTAGTAACATGAGTTGGATCTCTATAATAGCCTTGATCTGAATAAGGAATCTCCATATGGAACTCACCTTCGTCTTTTAATATTCTATATATGTCATTCATTAGAAAGATTAATGGAAATTTCTTAACCAGCTCATCACCATCGAGCATACAAACTTGCTTTGGTATGTGCTCTAACACGTCATAAGCACCTACAAGATCAACACTACTATCTTCTAAAGGTATTTTTTCAAATCCCATTTCAGTAACATAATCAACAACATTGCCTTTTACAGAATCGACTCCAATATTTTTCCAACCTGTCATGTCTCTTCTGTTGTCTCCGCACCCTAATTCAACATGAATCTTTTCACTCATCATCGTCAATCACCTCCATACTTTTCATATTAGGCCACTCTTCATCCATCGTAACTACATCTCTTGTTTCGCCAATGAATACAGCATCTCCTTCAAGATCTGACCAGTCCATGTTATTTTTAACCCAATCTAGAAGTTCATCATCTGATTCCATAGTATACTTGTGTTCTATTTTGTATGATTCATTATAACTTTTGTTTAATCTTGTGCTATCATATTCAGCATAATACATCGCTCTATTGTTTGCAATAATATAAGCAGGAATACGATATACACCGAATTGTTCTGATATTACTTCTAGATATTTCATTATTTATCCTTTGGCGTAAGCCACTGTTTGTACAGTGGATGCTTAGCAATTAAATCATTTTCTTCAATTGGAAGAAGTTCGTTTATAAGTAATTGAACTAAACTCTTTAAAGAACTAAAACTACAATCTATAGGAATCTTAATATTATAGTATTTGAATTCTTCTACTTCACCAGGGACTACTGATTGATTGCCTAGTTTAAAATTACGAGTTGCTGCAAGTAATGCATTTATTTCTTCATCAGAAAGTAGCTGATGCTTTTCTGAAGTTATATCATCTGCTACTTTCATAGATATTCCTTCTGGATTGCTCATATATTTCTCCCTATAAAAAAATGGAATAGGCATTTTTTTACCTATTCCATTATAATAAATCTTCAGACTTTTTTATACTAACTAACTGTAATTCTCAATCTCTTCAACCAATCCACCAACACCCTTCTCAACTCCCTTGATAACATCCAAGAACCTTGTGTTCCAGCCGGCAAAGAGTGAGACATTCTTTGAATTGATCGGCTCAACTGATGTTCCATATCCAGCTAGATCAATTGAATGGAACCAAGCATCTGGGTTAACCTTGGTGCGATATGTATCCCACTTGTCAGATACACTTCGTGAACCAGAACGAAGTCCATATCCACTAGAATTGTAACACTGCATGTCTGAAAGTAAGATGATTCTGTCAACTTTTACCTTTGACTTAGTCAAATGATCAAAGCACAACCAAGCATTAGTTGAGTGACCAACATCTGTATTAACCATTGCTTCAATAAACTTCATTGGAGTCAAACCTTCAGAATCAACAGCAGCAATTGACTCACCAAAGATTGCACCAACATTCTCAGGATTCAGAGAGTCAGTCAATGCATGAAGAACCATTGCTACGTTCATATGCGTAATGCTTGACTTACTTGAAATTGAGCTATCCATTGAAGCTGAGTGATCAGAGAAGATCGCTGTTACACCAGGCAACTGATCGACGTTCTGAACAGAAAGTGCCATTGCCTTATCAACAGCTCTCATTAGCTTCTTTATCTTAGTCTTCTCCTCAGGAGCTGTGAACACCTTTTCATCTCTATTTTCTCTATTTCCCCAGTAGTCACGAGCAAACATACTTTTGCCTGTAAGCTTTTCAAGCTCACGATAAGCAGAGAAGTAACGGAATGGAAGCTGCTTGTTCTTTGCAACAGCCTTAGGGTCTGTCAACTTCTTGCAAATTTCAGAAATCAATTCATCTGACAACCCTTCCTGAATGAAGTTTCTAAGGTTACGTATAATAGCCATATAACCCATAGAAGGAATGATGTCTTCCCAAGCCTTAGCCTTGGACTTACCAGTCTGTCCTGTCTTAGACAACTCAGTTTCCCAAGTCTTAGCAGGATTGAGTTCACTATTCATGAAAGACTTCCACATTGAAGCTTGCTCACCATTAGTTGGCTTTGGGTGACATACATTGAACACATCCCAAAGATTAACTGACTGTCCCTCACCCTTATACTTCATCAACTGGTAAGCGTCAAAGTTTCTCAATGCATCAGAGATACCCTTCTTGATAGAGTTAGGGATAACTGGCTTCTCACCCTTTTCAGTAAAGATGCTATTGATTGCAGCAAGTGTCTCTGCTGGTTCATCAGCTCTCTTTAGAATCTTAGGAGTCCACTGACGAATATAAGGCTTCACTTCAGGAATCATTGAGCCATGAGCTAGAACAAAAGTTGGAGCAGAACGCAAGAACATGATATTACGAGTGTATGCAGCCAACTTAAGAATGAATAGAGGATCTGTCTTTGCAACTTCTCTAAGATCATTCAAGAGCTCAGATGTAGTGTCACCATAGAATGACTTCTCATTAATCATTGAAGTCATCACTCTTGTAGCTAGACGTTCCTTAGCAGGAAGAGTGAAAGCCTTTCCACTTTCAAAGTTTCTTGTTTCCTTGATCTCACTAGCACGTGGATGTGCCTTACGATGATTAATCTTAGGAGTTGCTGTACCTGTGAACTTTCCCATAACGTTTACCTCCTCGAGTATATACTGCGTTGAAGTTTTTGACAAACAAAAATAGACACAGATTTGTTGTAGTGTCCGTGTCTACAATAAATCAGAAGAATAGGTGCCAAGAGTATTTGTCGTCTCTATGTCGAAGTAACTCTTTAGCTTGCTATCTGATATTAAATTATTCAAATTTAAATGAAGAAGAATTGTTGGACAGAGTGTCTTTTCTGAAAGTTTGCTTTGTAGGCAAATTATGAAGTAACTCTAATCCTTGCTTTCTTCATGTTATTCTTATTACAATTGAGAGAATTATCGAATCAGAGGATTTCCTTTTTTTTCGCTCAAAAGGATAAAATAGCTTGTTGCGGTTTTGAACTAAGTATTACTTAGTTCGCTGTGACCGAATCATAATGCCGGTCTTAGGTATCAAGTTATCAATTTGATAGAAGTAGCTCTAATCCTTGCTTCTCAATATTATTTTCGTTCAGAGTATTCTGATTAAGTTTAGTTTTATTTCCCTGATGTCCTAGTTACGTCCTCCGCCGCGCTGCCTGGCGCTGCGGCCCTGTCGTCCGCCGCGTCGGGAGTGTGTCTTCTTGATTTTCTCCTTGAGCTGCTTGAGCTGCTTCTCGTTGAGGACTGTCTCGACGGTCTCCATCATCTCAGTTCGGAGGGCCATCATCTCGGTGCGCATGGCCATCATCCTGTCGCGCATGCCTTCCCTGGAGCCGCCGCGCAGCTTCTTCGCCATGTCCTGCTGCTTCCCATAGATCGTCTTCAGCGCGCTGCGGAGCTTGAGAAGTTGGTCGTCGGTCACGTCGATCTTCTCATCGAAGGCAAGGGTGCCCAGGAGCTGCTCGGCCGAGGACCCGCGGCCCATCGTGCTTGCGCTTCCCAGCCTCTGTCCTTGCTGAGGCTGTGCCAGCGCGGGGCCTGCGATGAGAAGGGCCAGTACCAAGATGCATATGGCAGACTGCAGTTTGCGTTCCATCGTGATCCTCCTTGCGGATGATGTTTACTACTCTCATATTATTATTAATCAATGTTACATTAAATTTAAACTATTGTTTTGCTATGTTATTATTGTAATATATAAATATAGTGTCAAATTTAGAGAATTCTACTTTTTTGTTCTTCCTTTTGTCTCTCTATTAGTTTTCCTAGACTCAGCAATCATTGATCTTCTGTTCTTGTTTTTCAATTTTGTGACATTTGGTTTTCTTACACCCTTATCAATCGCAACTTGGTAACTTTCATACAGTGGGTCACTAACATTCATTTTCATAAATGTGCTATAAAGTTGCTTGAATTGCTTATTTGAAACTATAGAAGGAACAATCGGTTTTACTTTCTTCTTTTCTTTTTCTAATTCATCACTCTTCTCTGTAATGCTTTGCAAGTCTATCGACTTATTCATCAATGACAACACCCTCTTTCTTTTCTAGTCTCTTTACTTCTTCAACTGCATCGTTCTTTCTCAGCTCTTCACATTGTTCTAGAGTGATTGAGGAATCAAATATGAATTGGAACTTTTGTTCTTTCAAGAACCCCATAACTCTATTAGGGGGTATGAAATATCCCATCCAGTTAGCAACATCATTGAATCCTTGAAGTTGAACTCTACTCGGAACTCCAATAAATTCATACTTGTCAGACTCTTCACAGTATCTAAACACAGCACCACCTGAATTTCCGAATGAGATCAAAGAAGTACCAAGCCAATATTTCTTGTTTTCAATTTCGTCATCCTGAAAAACAATAGCACCAGGAGTGGAGAATGGAGCATGAAGTAGAGTAGCACCGCAAGCATATATATCATCATATATACAGATTTTACCAACTCTTGTTTCTGGAATCATACAAGCAATATGATCAGCAAGTCTTTCTCTATCTCTTAGTTCCAATAACGCCATATCTTCTTCTGGTTCATAGGCAACAATATCTGCTTCAACAGAGAAACTACCTACGCATTTTGACCAATTGTTATACTTAAAGAATTGTGCTTCTGCTGTTTGTCTAATATCTTTCTTTATCTCTCTACCAAGTCTAGAGTTCCAGACCTTTCCGATATTGATTAGGTCTTCTACAACATGGTGGTTAGTGAGTACAAACGTTCTAACATTCCCTTTTACATCTTTCTTCGAATAAAGGACAGTGCCTGACCCACCTGAGTTGCCAGCACGAACCCTTACAACTGGATAAAGAACTTCTTCATGTAATTTTACAATTCTTGGATCAACATCATCAACAACTTTCTTTGTTTCCCTCTTTGCCATTTAGTCCTCCTTTATCAACCAAATTCGCTGTTTTCGTTAGTTCATTATAATCATGTTCCAAACAAAATTAATCTCATCTTCCCAAATTCTTACAAGTTTATATCCATTTTTTTCTCAACCAAATTCACCATTTAAAAATTTTGGAATTAACTGTCCTTTAGTAGTATTATATTGTTTTAACCATTCTTTCTTCTGCTCATAATCGTGAGAATGTGCTAGCGTAAACTTCTCTGTCCATCTATATCTTGGAGCCCCATCTCTTTGCATAATATGAGCAATAAATCCTGGAGGCGGTTTCAATTTAGTTTTAGTTTCTTGTAATTTACTATCAACTGATCCGTAAAACCATTCTTCCATATTCATAAAACCTAGTTCAGTTCCTTCATACATTGCTTGCAATTTTGGGTTATTCATTCTATGTTCAGCAGGTTCATCTTTCAATGGCAATATTTTCTTAAGCAAATCTCTATCAAATATCATGCAGTCTGTCATAAACAGTTGATGATCTGGAAGAAATCCTGCTGAAAAATTCTTCGGTATATTATCACCAGCACCTTTGAATTCATTCGCTTCCAAGAAATCTTCAATACATGCTATGAATCCCTTCTCTGTAAAAAACCATACGTCGAAGTTAAAGATCATTACTATCGGCCTGTACCCATCCGCAGCAAAACTAAGCCCATGATTGAAACCATCAAGAGCACCATACCCGTAACCCCGATTCTCTGGTACATGAATAAACGTATTTTCTCCAATACCTGACGGTAGTCCATTTGGATCTCCATTGTATACAGTTGTAATCCACAAACGATCACTGAAACTAAAATTGAATCTCAGTATCTCCATATTCAATCTATAGTCTAATACTCGATCGTTCCCTATGAGTACAATGTGAATATCATTCGGGTCAAACATTATGCTTCACATCTTTGTCAAGATCAAGTGTATGCCAAGAAACTACTATCATATTCTCAGGTGTATAATAAGTTCTATTTGATTTCCACTTTAGATTGAATAGTGTTATTGAGGGAGCATACTTTGCTTCATCTTCTCGTTGAGAATAATAATAAGAGTATCTCCAATTGATCTTGGTTACTATACCCATTCTCATCTTACCTTCTCGGTACTTATCGTCTGACGCAACAGCTAACATACAACCAACTTTTATCTCTCTTCCAATACGATCTTCTAATACAGCATCTTTTTCATAGTACATATTTTCCCCTACATTCCGTAGATTAAAAGCTCAATTTCTGATCTTGTTTTCCAGTGCAACTTCATCTTATATTTATTAGCTTCATACCATTCCTTTGTCATAACTCCATTTTTCTGAGCCCTTCCAGCGCCTTTCCAATCACAATACATCTCCTTCATATAATTCCTATCCATTTCTAGTACTTTATCGTCATCTTCATCTTGTGTCAATACCCACCATTGCCAATGATGTGGGTTCCTGTGTTGATGAAATAACCAAGCTCTATCAAATGCATCATTACCTGATTCACCTGGTTTGTAATATCCTGTACTATTTCTACCCTTACTTATATCATCATCTTTCTTTCCATAGAAATAATTTACATATGGAAACCATTCAGTTGGATAGAACTTTGAAATATCATGTGCTATACCACGCCAAATAAGCCCTCTCTTAAAACACTCTATCATAACAAACCATTTGTGTCTTAAGACATATGATAGATATTTGAAATGCTTTTTCATATAATTACACCCTGAGGCTTTACTATCTTCTTCTCAGTTAATCCCGATAGATCACTAAATGTTTGTTCACTCAAACTAATAGACTTACAATTTGGACATATCTGTGCTAACAATGGACCGGCTTCACCTGAAACTGCTAGAACTGCTAGCATAATACCAACAGGCTTAGCATCTGTTTCTTTATTCATCCCATATCCACAACAAGGACATTCCCAAATTGGCTCTTCTACTTCTTTCTCTTCCATGTCTCTTACCCCCATTGGTATTCTTCTGTGTTCAACAAAACTCTAGTTCCATATTTATCTAGTTTTACTGGCATAAGCTTTAGATCTGGATATTCTATTCTCATGCCATTAGCAACTTCTGCCCTTCTATTAGGATGGACATACAATAGTAAGAACCCACCGCCTCCAGCTCCTGTCACCTTTCCAGCAGGCGCACCATTATGCATTGCCACTTCCAGCATTCTGTCAATATTTTCATTTGAAATTTCATTTGCAAATTGCTTCTTAAGTATCCAGTTCTTGTTCATTGCTTTAGAAATTGAATTGAATTTTCTATCAGCAAGATCTATTGCCAATTGTTGTGCTATTCTTACATTATCATGCATACCCTGCAATTTATCAGTATTCATATTTTCAGACTGTTCTGATAAGATGTCTGATGAGTTTCGTGTTATACCAGTATAGTACATCATGATGTGTTCTGATAGATCTCTAAGTTCTTGATCTGAATAATCAAGTTTGGACACACCAACTGCTGTTGGACCATTAAAATTGAATTGCATTATATTTAACCCACCAAATGCTGCAGCAAATTGATCTTGATAGCCCATGGGTTTATTACATCTATCAATTTCTATATAGCAAGCTTGTTCAGCTAGTCTACGCGGCTCAACTGGATTTCCATTCAGTATATGCAATGCATTTAGCAATCCAACTAGAAAACTAGATGATGAACCCAAGCCTGTTCCCTTAGTTGGTATATCTGCAAAGTTGATGATCTCTACACCATAGTTTATATCAAGGAACTTCAAGGTCTCTCTAATAAAGTCATGTTTAATATCACAAACATTATCCACTATTTCATTTTCACTATACTTCAAATAGATTTTGTTGTCATGTCTCTTCTTAACTAAGACATATACGTATTTATCTATCGTCGCATTAATACACCACCCAGAATACTTCTTGTCTATATATGCTGGCAAATCTGATCCGCCACCAGCGAATCCTATTCTAAGCGGGGTCTTTATTACTATCATTATATCTCTCTAACTTTCCTTAAGCTATAATCATCCGGGACTGGATGAATTGATTTATATGTTCTATTTCTTATTGAAGCAAATTGCTGTTTACAGTTCTTGCATATCCAATGTTCCATTACTCCTATTCTTTCTATCTTCCTATCTTCCTATCTATCATTTGAAGTTTGTGTTTACATTCTTCTCTTGACATCATTAATAGTTCTCCTAATTCCCTCTTCAATAGAAACCTTTGGACTCCAATCAAAAGTTCTTCTTGCTTTATTCACATCTGCTAATGTAATCTTAGCTTCATATGGTTTGTCTGGTTCGTATATTGGATGAGGAAGAGGATAAACTTTGGACAATGGAAGTTCTTTGACTATAGCACTTGCTATTATATCGTGTATTTCATTAATTGAATAATTCTCGCCAGTTCCCATATTGAATGTGTCTGTTACATTGAGGTTGATATTTCTAATATTTCTAATATTAGCTAACGGCAAAGCTTTTACAAGTAGATCAATAGCGTCATCTATGTAAATGAAATCTCTTCTCTTGCTTCCATCTCCATAGATTGTTGGAGATTGATTCTTGAGCAACTTAACAGCAATACTTCCGATAACTGGTGGAATATCTCTATCAAGATTCATTGATGGACCATATACATTAAATGGTCTGAACAGTGTTGATCTGACATTGTTTTCTATTGACCAAGCTCTTACAAATTGTGATGCAGTCATCTTGGTGATAGAATATATTCCCATCGGAGTGTGTTGATTTGGAGCATCATCCTCATCAGTTGGATACCAATCTTTACCTGTTAACCCATCATATTCTGCTGATGTATCTGCAAAGACAAAGTGGGAACAGTTAGTGGTTTTAGCAAATTCTAACATTCTCAATGTCCCGTTAACATTTACATCAACTGCTTCTGATGGATTCTCTTGGCACCAGTAAGTCTCACCTCTAGCTGCTAAATGATATACAACATCAAAATCATTCCAAGATGATCCAAACTTTGCCATAGAGCTTAGCTTGTGATCTCTAATATCAGCTATACAATAGTTCCACGCTGAATGCTGTGGTATAAACCTAGATGTGTTATCTTCTGGACCATGAGAAATATATTCAGTTAAATCATCAATATTCTCTTTAAACCCGACTGACAAATCATCTATGCCTCTAACTGTATGACCTAGTTTCAATAGTCTTCTACATAGATGGGAGCCGATGAAACCCGCGCAACCTGTTACAAGCACTTTAGCCATTCTCTATACCCTTTCATGTCGCTCTGTTTGATCCAATTGAAAATATAACCATTTTTTAAACAATACTCTTTCATTGCTAGCATCTTCAAGTCAGCATATCTATCCCACCCTTTAGTTTCTTCTAAAACTAAGATGCCGTTTTTGTATTCAATCAAAAAATCAGGGACAAAATTTCTTCCATTTGGAAGTTTTATCTTTATTTTATGCCTTTTAGTCCAACCAACTACAGTATCATCGTTATCTAATTGTTGCATTTACATAACCAGATGCATTAGGTCTACTTACAAAAGCAATGCACAAGTCAATTATTGTTTTTCTTAATGCACCAACATTAGCACATAAATCATTTAAGTTGATATGACTATCTTTTTCCATTATAAGTCACCGAACAATACTGGGAATTTCTCTTTCAACTCTTCTAACAACGGCGTCATCAAACCAACCATCTGAGGATGAGCAGCCTTGTTACACCTTAGCTTAAAGATATGACGCCATTCTCTTACATTAGCTTTCACTACAATCTCAGCCTTTAGAGAATTTGGAAGAATCGATCTTGCTTGTTGCGGTTTTGAACCAAGTTCTATAAGAGAGTTATAGCGATCTCCTACCCAACACATTTGCTCTTTCCATATTGTTCTCTCAATAGGGCTCCATTCATCCCACCAAACTGGCTTTATAAATTCAAAGCCTTTGTTATTATAATTTACATATCTAGTCGATTCCTGAGCGAATGAGCATAGTCTATGTCTTACAATTTCATGTGCAACACCGCGATCTGTAATGAACTTGACTGCAATATGGCCAAACTCTATCATTGCATCATGACCACGATTTAGCAAACTAGATACTAGCTTTTCAGCAGAATCTTCTGTGATTCTTTCTTCAGATTTATAGCAAGTTCTTGCTGCCAATTCCATATTCTGCAACATGTTTTCATCATGATACAATATCTCATGACTCTGCTCAATAACTTTCATAGCTTCTCCTTACAACTTTTTATAGATGTCTAATTGTTGATTTGCTATATCTTCAGCTTGGCAAGTATTTTTCCAGTTATCCAATGCATTCCTTGATAGATTATAATAATTTATAGTACCATCTATAAACCTTTCCATGATCCTAGCATATTCATTTACATCTTCTGGAGCTACACAAAAACCACAGTTTTTTATTACCTCTACATGTCCATTAAACGGTAAACCATAATGGGACACAATTGGTTTACCATGAGCCATAGCTTCCCACATAACTGCAGGATTGCATTCGCCATCCTTTCTAGAATGTGCTAGAACGTCTATTGTGTTGTAGAATTTTGATAGAAATGTTTCATCTGTAGTTGCTGGTATCATATCAATATTCTTTATGCCTAGTTCTTTTATGCTATTATTCACCATTGGGTTTTGTGGTAACCATAAGAACATTGTGTTTTCATTCTCGATCTTCTTATAAGCCCGAAGATTAGTATCAGAATATGTGTTAGCATCCGGTCGGCCTATATGTCCAAAGACGAATTTATCTTTCAGTTCTGGGAATAGTACTTCATCTGTGTACGGAGCTTCTATGGCATTTCTGACAACGATATACTTCGGATCAAACCTTTGAGCCAAGTGTTGTATATGTTTGCTGACAAAAATGACTTTTGAAATGTCAATTGTGTCGTCTTGATTGCCGAATACTGAAGTGGAGACAAAGTGTTTTGTGTGTACTTTAACGGGAGCAACGAAAGGGAATTCAGGTATTCCAGCTGAGTATCGATGAATGCAAAAAGGCTTGAGCTTCCCAACGATGGCAACAAACTCGGGATAACTTGCGTAGGCAATGAGCTTGTTTTCTCCCATGATTTCTCTGAAGTATTCTTCACGATCTCTTCTCCCTTGTGCTCGATATGCTAGAACATGATTGTAAGTACCTTCTTTTACAAAGTACTTCATCATGATCTGAAGCATCTTCTCCGTACCCCCAAGGCACAATTCGTTTAAGTGGTGTATTATTATTGGTCGCATAAAAATTCTTCATCCTTTCCAACTTCTCTGAGCCAGTAATGCATTGTTCCGCACCTATTTTTGCACCCTTGTTTATTTGAAAATGCTCCATTACCGATATATTCATACCAACCACACTTAGTACACCATCTTATTTTATCATGATTTTTACATGAAAGAATAAATGTTACTGTTTCTGGAAATTTTAATATCTCTTTATTACTCCATATTTCCGTTCTCATAAAATTATCACTCTAGGTTCTTCCTCTCCAGCTACTTCAGTTAATATAAGTTCGTTTGATTTCTCTTCAACATTGTATCCAACTCTTCCTTTGCTTGGACTTTCGAACCATTCAACTCTCATAAATGATTCCGTTGGTGGACCACAAGAGTATACAGTACTGAAACTTATATATTCACATGTTACTTTATTAGCAACTTTTTTTTGCTAAATCTAAATGATCAATTGACAAGCTCATAATCTCTTCTCCATTTAATATATCCTCTTATATTCAATATAATTGCTATTCCACAAACTAACAATAAACCGTAAGTTGAATCAGATACAAACACATAAGCTATCCATAGAACATTACCTATAGCACTTGCTATAAAGCCTAGTTTCTTCTTATCACCAAGAAACTTAACACCTAATAATTCAAATATAGCAGGGATAAATGTTAGCCAGTTAATCATTATGTATATACCTTCTATATCGTCTATATCGTTTCTTTTGTGGACGTACCTCATAAGGATCTGCTAGTTGTTGTATTGGTTGAGGGACAGATACACGAACAGCACTGCAATCATTGTCAACAATTTTTACACGCAAAGCTCCATCATCACTAACATGAACTGCCGATCCCGTTGAAGTATATTGATCCATTATTTTCATTACACTTCCCTATAAGATGTTATTTCAACTAATTTAGTTACAGGTTTAACTTGATGAGTATTATAATCGCCTTCTCTTAGTCCGTGGTAATCTCCGTTAGGTGAGGAGTTGTATGAAACAGTCCAATATGTATTATCAGATTCTCTCAAAAACACTTCTGTGATATAACAACCATGTCGCCATCCATCTTTAGATTCTCTATCTTGTAAAACCAATCCGTCTTCATCTAATAATTCTTCTTGTGTTGGCTCATTCATAACTTATCTCCTCCATTACAATATCGTAATCATCTGGATGCAATTGCTTTTTAGATTTATGTGGCTTTCCATCTCTATCAAACCAAAAATATCTTGGATCTATTAGCCCATCATCTTCAAAATAGTTCGGAGGATAATCACTTTTACGATATCTATTAATATACATCCCTTCTTCTATTTTTGATTCAATCAATCTAGACCAATCTCTTTCCTCCTTAAATTTCAGTTCTGCCCAATGTGTAGGTTTCTCAGAAGAGGAGTATCCATCACATTCCCAATGCCATTCTCTTGGTTCATCAAAACCTGGTCTATCATATATACAAGTGCCTAATCTGAATACTTGATCTTTATGATGAGTGCTAGGATAATACAAGAGTAGTTTTGTATTCATCGGAGCAGATTTTATTTTATGCCATTGCATTCGCAGAATTCCTTTCATAATCATCTATGGAATCTAATAACATTTCTACAGTCCGCCTGGCGAGACCGGTCAGATGAGCTGGACCAATTCCTCCCAGGATTAAACCATCAACTTCCAATGGAGAACTTCTAGATGCTTTGTAGCTTTTGTTTAATTCATCCCAAGTTATTGTCCATTCTCCGTATGTTAGAATTCTATTCATCTTTAGTAACCTTTTCATATACCTTCTCTGCTTCTATCTCATACTGTTTTCGTTCTCTATCCAAACCACGTTGTTGCCTGGACTTAGTTTTAGGGTGTATGCAATGCACACCTTTGAGATGTCGTTCTTTAGAATATCCAACGATTCTTTCGTGAGTTCTCCCGACAAACTTACATTGATCTGTAAAGAGTCTTTGTTGCGAATCTGGGTAATTGATCCATCTGAATCCTGAAATGTTCCAACCATTTTCCTTGGCGTAATTTCCAAGTTCGTTATCGTCCAATCCCTCAATAGTATTGATTCTTGGCACCCAAAGGCATTCCACATCTTCTTTTTCAGCTTGCCAAATATACCAAGAGATTTGGTTCCAGAACAGATGTTCATAGGTTTCGTCTGCATCGATCCATAACCTCCATTTGTGTTTGGCTTGGTCTAGAGCATAGTTCTTTTGGACTTCAAAATCATCTGCCCAGAGTTTATCAATCAAGTTCAAATTATAGAAATCACTAAGGTAAACAAGATGATGCTTAGTACTATCTTTTGAACCACCATCAACCACAACGAATTCTTCTGGTTTGTAAGCTGCTACATTATTACAAGTTGTACGAACACAATCTTCATCATTGTATGTAATCATACATACAGAATACTCTACTTCTGGTCTTTTCTGATTGTCATACATATACTTCCATGTATCATATACTCTATCTGGATCAGCTTCATTATCTGTTTCTATATAGCAAGTATCAAAGAATTCTGATGGTCCATCTGGAATATGGTTCTGAATGAAGAAGTGGTTTTTCAAATATAGACAAACAGTTGGTTTCATATGCCTTGATGCAACTTCCCAAGTCCAAGAGTTAGTTGCTATACAACCATTACATACTTTTAGAAACTCCATTGTGGAAACAATATTAGCTCCCATCATATCATAATACTTGATTCCTTTGTTGTCACACTCTTCTCTTAGTCCCCAGTCTTCATCACCAATTCCAGTGAAAACAGGAATCAGTTCATCATCATGCATTCTTTCTAATACTCTTATCCAATTTTCTCTAGTCCAAAATCTATTCTGTTGAACATCATGCTCAAACCCTTCAGCGTTGCCAGATTTTGTTAGAGGCTGGATTGCTATAGCATTCTTATTCTTAAAGAGTGCTTCAGACATATCGTTATTATATACAGCTGATATAGAAGTAGTATAGCTGTATGAAATCTGCACAGGATATTGCATGAAGATGGGAGTTTTGTTAACGAATATCTCTTCACAGAAAGACCAATCTTCGAACATGTCTCCCTCTTCAACAAGACTATCCTGAATAAACTTACGCATTTCAGGAAGCTGATTATGGAATGTTAGGTTCTTTATGATACTAGCTTCACAACCTTCACGCTCAAGTTGTTCCTTGGAGAATTGAACAGCCTTACCAAATCCTCCTAACCAGAACTTGATATCATAGTCTTCTCTTGGGTACTTTTCTCTTAAAGCTGGTAGTCTAGTTATGTGGGATAGAATATCGCCGTAACCTGCTAGACATAATATATGAAACGTTTTCATTCAATACCTTTCTCTATTTCAATGTATTCTCTATCTTCTTTTTCTCTGAACATTCTGGTTTATTCATGCCGATAATTTATCTTATATAACGGACACACTTTTCTATGGGCAGAACGGAAATAGTCTGCTACCAAACTCCAGAAACCACTAGGCTTATCATACTTTCCTAATGTAATCTCTTTTTCCGGAAATATATATCTATATGACTTCCTACAAACATATTCAACTCCGATACATGAATATGCAATACATGCACTTAGTGCAAACACAATACCAACTACAAAGCCAGCCGGAATTGAAAGAACGCACTTCCAGAAATATTCACATAAACTTACTCTAACTTTTCCTCGTAGTCCTTGGAATACGAAGCTTACATATCTAAAATGCCACGACCTCCCATTAATACTTTTCATAAAACCCCCTATAGATTAATACACCTTGGCTTTCAAGACATCAACAACGTCTTGGTCGATTGCTCCCGACAATGATTCGTTATTGATATTGTCACTTAATCTATTATAAATGCTTACAAGTTTCTTCTCTTGTTTCAATGTTTGTCTATTCGCTATCACTTGCTCTATTGCTTCTTTCACTTGCTTAACATAATTACCAGCAGCTGATAATGATGAAATAGGGACATCATTGAATTCTATATCTAATATTCCCTTTTCATCGAACTCTTGTTCTGTTCCAGTTACTCTCAAGAAATCATTACCTGATTCTTGAACTCTTACTACAGTATAAAATACTTCCATTTATTTTCTCTCTTTAAGAATTTTTCTCACTGTTGTATCAATTCCGTAGTCTACTTCAATCTGGTGCTTACCCAATAATTCATGCATAAGTTTTACATCACATTGTCTTCTTCTAACTAATGCTGGATCATGAGGTATTTTCTTTAACTCAGATCTTCCTACATCTATTCCTTGTGCTGCTAAACTTAGCTTAATCATTTCATACAATTCTATCACTGATGTTTGAATGCCAGTTCCAATGTTTATGAATCCTTGAAATATATAATCGTCTTTCAACATCACTCCTCTAGCCACTGATGACTTAGACATAGCAGTTACATTCATCATTCCTACATCATAGCCGTGAATCATATCCATAGTTTGTTCACCATCGCCATATAATTCTATTGGCTTTCCATCTATGAAAGCGTTTATCCATTTTGGAACAATCTGCGTATATAGATTCAAAGTTGATTGACGATATCCATACACATTAAAATATCTAAGACCAACTAGTTTTAAATCACACTGATCTGCATATGATTTAGCTAGAAACTCATTGGCTACTTTTGTTGCTCCATATAATATAGAACAGTTATTGAAATCATGACTCTCATCTACAGGAATATAGTTTGGATCACCGAATACGCTTGCTGATGAAGCAAAGACTAGTTTTCTTGTATTACTCTGTACACAAGCTTCTAGAACATTTACAAAACCAACAATATTTACATCAATTGCTCTTTTCCTATATTTAGCAGAATCTTGTGTAAGCATTGAAGCTTGATGGTATACGTAATGTGGTTCAAACTTATCGAATACTGTATACAAAGCTTCTTCATCAGCTATATCTACATGTTCCATTATAATTTCATTTTGTCTAGCAGCAGCTTTTGATGCAGCAGGACTTATATTTTCTCTCTTACCATTATAGTGATTATCAACCACAATGATCTTAGCATTCTCTCTTGATCCTGCTAGATACTCGACAATATAAGAACCAATGTGACCTAAACCCCCAGTAACAAGATGAACTTCCTTGTCAACACCATTAAAGATTGATGGCTCTTTTGCTTGCTTAAGTATCTCCATTACTTTTGTATGTTGTTCATCAGCTTGAGCTTTCAATTTTTCTGTGTCATTGTATAGATTTGCCATGCTCTATTCTTTCCGTTATAAGCTCTTTAAACATATCATTGTCATATATAAAATGTTCTATAAATTCTGTTGTAATTTCTACACCTGATTCTTCGTGTCTATATAAATACCAGACACTATCGAATCGAAATCCTAAAGATTTAAGAAAGTCTGTTCTTTCTAACTTTAGATCTACCTTTGTCTTCTTTCTCTTAGTGAAAGTCATTTAGCTTTCCGTTCGTAATCCCACCCCATCAATTCAGGACTACAGCGCTCTTCATCTGGTTTTAGTATTTCATATTTTTTTGTTATATGATAAACAAGAACTGCCTCTTTATTTGTGAAGTTATAGCATCCATGCCATAATCCTGCAGGTATGAATAATGGCCCTAGATGCGCATTGTGTTCTGAATAATATTCCCAATTGCAATGAGGTTCATTCTTATATTTTTCTACAAAATCTATTATACTACTAGAATATTCAACATTTTCATTTGGTTGACAATATGCATTCATGAATATTTCTCTATATTCTTGCCTCCATTCTATTTGCATTTTATCTATTTTATCTAAATCAAAAACACTATTAGCAACATAACGATCATCATTTGGCATATTACATATACCGATTTGAAGAGCTCCCTTAACCACAAATTGGAAATCATTCTGATACTTATGTCTATGCCATAATGCTGCAGCCCCTGGTTGAACTACAGTGATGTTAATATCACCTTTTCCTATAGCTGGAAAGACATCACAATATCTCATGCCTCTATTGTCTTGGTGATATCTCATCTTCTTCTTCCTCCTCATCTTCTTCGTCTTCATCTTCTTCGTCTAACTCGTCGTAAACATCATCAAATACAATTTCAACATCTTTAATTTGCTCTTCCTTTATCTCATTTTCATATTCCTCACCTTTTGTAGAATACAACACTTTCTTTACAACGCAAAAACAAAATACGAACTCCTCTGCTACACTACCTCTTGTTACTGCATCAATAACTTGGCAATATAGATCTGGAAAAGGGCCCAAATACTCATACCCTATTTCGTCTTTTGGTGCTTGCTCTATATTGGCAGCCTGCACGATTGTCATCATAACTCATCTATCTCCTTAAGAAATCTAACTATAGCAGATTGCCATGTTGGTAGTAATTCAGTTTGTGTATTAACAATAGCAGAATACATAGCTCTTTTTGCTCCATCATAATGCTTACTACTAGTTATTGCTTTAAGAACTTTGCTGGGATTATAGCCTTTTAGTTCTACTATGAAATGTGCCAAGTCATACCAAGTTAAATCACCTTGATTGACTAAGTGATATACAGTGCCTAATTGAGATATATCTTTCTCCAACAGTTTAACAAGTGCTCTAGCGATATCTACAGTATATCCTACATTCATTACTTGATCAACAACGACTTCAAGTTCTTTGTCATTTTCTAGCTTATCTAGAATAACCATTGGAAAGTTTGTGTTATTCTTAGCTCTACTACCAGTCTTCCCAAACAAACCAGCAACTCTAATATTTGTATAGCTATCACACTCATTAGCAACTGTAGTTTCACCAGCAGCTTTTATGATTCCATACATATTAGTTGGTGACATAGAACTGTCTTCAGCATAGGGACCTGCTTTCTCTTGTCCACCAAAAACATAATTTGTAGAAATATTGATAAAAGTTGTATTATGCTTATTGCATAATTTAGCTATCCTGCTTGGTGCAACTACATTAACCTCAAATGCTCTTGAAGGATCTGATTCTATATCATCTACTGAATGGATAGAAGCTCCATTGATATAGATGTCAGGATCATGATTTTCAAATAGTACTTTAGTTGCAGTGTCATCTGTTATGTCCCATTGTTGTCTGTTACACGAATGCAGAGTTAAATGACCACCTTTGCCTGACAAATGAGTTTTCTTATTAGAAAAATTGTTTGTAGTAGTAAATCCTGTAAGGGAGTGGACAATCAAATTATGTTCATGAACTTTATCAATAATGTCATTCATGAGTTGTCCAGCGCAACCACTCATTAAAATTGTTTTCGAACCATTAATCATGTATACTCACTTTCATTGAAAAATCAATTAACTCATCAATCTTATCAATCAAGTCATTACGTTTCTTGTTGTCAATTGAAACTGCATCGGCAGCTGCAAGTCTTTCTTTGTCACTAAGAGTCGTATCTCTTCTTTTGTCTTCTAGACCCCATAAGTTTCCATTAACTATATCTAATAGCAAAATCAAACTAAGCAAATCAGAAGTGCGATCTTCTTTAACATCTTTGTCATATACTTTATGCTTCTTAAATATTGCTGGTCTTTCTTTATTTCCTATTGAAACAATTATTCTACCAAGCTCTCTTATCAACCAACCTCTTTGGTTATTCAATTGCACAAGTGTTTTATCTAGATTGTTAATACTAACATTTGATTTAAGTTCAAGATCTAGATTTAGATTATTTATCTTTTCATTGATGCTACGCATTCGTTTTTCTAGAATGCTTAACTTGTCAAATATACTACCCACTGTCTCCATTATGAAACCTCCTCATATATTAGATCAAACTCATCTTTAGCTATAGGATAAGGGAAGCCCCTTGCATCAATTGCAAGATAACCATCTTCACATTTCATTATGCCCTCTGCTGTTTCTACTTCAAAGGACTCATACATTCTACAAGCTTTAGTAGTAGTTTTCTTTTTGAACATCTTCCATTCCCTGTCAAAGATAACATCACCTGATTCAAGTACCTCTTTAGTTATTCTAATCATAATGCAACTTCCTTATCTAGTTATAAGCACATTTAGTATTGCTTTAAACAGTTATAGTATAAGTTTATTTTTTCCATGCTTTAACAAAAATGCCTTTCCCTGTATCTTGAAGATGCTCATATTCAAATCCAGTTTCTAGCATCAGATAATCAAATGACTTATTCGTAGGAATCCAAGTATATTCTCCCTTTCCCATTGTCTGCCATCTATGCCATTTGTTTCTAGCATCTTCTTCGTCGAATGAAGGGCAGTCGATGAAGAGTAGGCCGTTGTTATTCAAAACTTTTTTACAAACATTTAGAAATTCTACAGGATTAGAAATATGTTCTAAAGTTTGGTTACAAGCTAGTATATCAAATCTATTTGCATCATCTTTATATCGCTCAGCAAAATCTCCTTTTACTAATCGCGGTAGCATTAGCTTGTTGTCATCAGTGGTATCATGATTCTCGATCAGATCATCAAATAGTTCTATACCTTTATCGATAGATTTCTCATTAATATCGATACCATAAGCATGAAACCCTTTTTGTAGCGCTGCTTTAACTACCAATCCGATACTACATCCAACATCAAGAAATGTTAAACCACTCTGCATTCCACCAAGTTTCTTCTCCATTTCTTCATAAACAGTATCTACAAAGGGAATCGAGTAATCGTTAAAGACCTGTTCCCATCTTTCGGAATATTCTTTGTGCAATTCATCTGTTTGATCTGGATGATCTTCAGGAATTTCTCTTTGAATGAGATCCATCTCTTCTTCCCTATAATACGAATACCCAGGAATATTAAAGTAAAAACTAGTGGGCTTGCCAGAAATAATAGAATTCGGCTTAGACGTAAACTTCTCAATTGCTTTGATAACATGTTCGGCTCCTATAGCTGACATGCAAATACCTTGATTTTCATTTACACACGTAGGAACAAACGTTATAGAGTTTCCGTTTCTTAAGAAAAATGATTTGTGCTTGCAACCCAAGCACTCAAGTGAGTTATCTTGAACATAGAATACATTTTCTCTATTTGGATTAGATATATATGGCAATGCAGCACCAGCAATCAGAATCCTGGGGATATTAAGCGCACTTGCTATATGCATCGGTCCATTGTCTGTCCCAATATAAAATGCACAGTTCTGTATTAATGCAACCATATTGTCTAAACTACATTTATGGTATTTTGCATCAACGGCTGTTACGTCATATCCAGGTTCAACTACTGCATAGTTCATCTCCTTTAAATACTCAATAACTTTAGCATAACTCTCCTTTTGCCAAGTCTTTCCCATCCAACCTGATCCATCACCAACTACTACAACATACGGTTCTTTTGGAAGGTAGGCACTATAGTCATCCACCATCTTAGCAAACTGTGGAATCTTGTCTTTCCAATCATCGAATTCTACACCACAAGCTGAAGCATAAGCATCAATGAATGGAGTATCAATTCTAGATTCATATGCTAAATCTAAATCGAACTTCACTTGACAATCAGAATCTGCTAAACCATCCTGAAGCAAAGCATTTTCATCAATCTTCACTACCTCGTTGGGCTCATTTTTGAAGTATTTTACTACGTCTGGTTTTGCAGTGAAGAATGTTAGCTCTGCTTCAGGATATTTTTGTTTGAGTTTCTTTATAATTGGCTCACATAGAACGACATCACCCATTCCAATTGTTCTTTTCAAACCAATTGAGTTAACGCCTTCTGTAGTGCTTATGATGTTTCTTATATTATTATTATACTCTTCATCTAGAAAAGCATTACCCATAACAGTTGGAATTGATCTTACAACTTCAATATTTCCATCAACCAGCTTGTTCTCTTCTTTCAATTCAGCATTAGCAGGTCTTCCAATTTGCTTCTCTACACCCTCAGGTGTTTGGCTATCTTCTTGTTCACCACCAAACTTAATCCACTGTGCTATCGTTATTTCTTCAGGCATTACTCCAACTACATTATCCTCAGTCCATTTCTTTATTATTCCTGAGGGTTCGAAAAGTTTTTGCCCATCTTTCTCAACTATACAAGACTCCCAATCAACTGTTATACTTCTATGATGACACAATTCATCAACAATTATTTTCTCAAGTGGTGGCGGATTCTCGATCCTAAATCCAATAGTGTTTAAGGGATGATCTGGATTATCAACGTCCCTATATTCTATATGACTAAGTGACCATTTGCATTTCTTCTTTTGCTTGAGTTCTTTAATATGTGCTTGTATATGTCTAGGAAACCACAAGACATTAGTAACAGTCTTATAGAAAATGAATTCACCTTTTGCTTTTTTAACAACGTCATTTATATAAGACACACCTTGCTCTGATTGCTTGAAACTGATCTTCCAGTTGTTCTTATACTTTTCTTTCAACTCAGTGAAATCAAAAGAAGCACATACAATCAACTCAAAATTTTCATGTATCTGTTGTAGAATATTATTTATTGAAGCTCTAGTCTGTTCAACTTCAGTATCTTCAGCTAAAAGAATTATAGAAGCTAAAACATCATCGAATCTATTACTATTAACTTTCATATTTTTTTTATTTCCTTAATTCAATTACTTTTTCTAAAGTAGTATTGATTTTCCTTAACTCAACATCTTCGCTCCCCTCAACCACATACTTTGTAAGAAGTATGCAATTTTCATAGCCTTCCCAGTCAACTGTAAATGTGTGATCTAAAGACCCATTTTGAACACAAACTAATTCATTCAATGCATTCAGTGTATATAAAGTGTTAGTTTCTCGTTTCCTATGTAATGATATAGTATTTCTAATCACATCAGAAAAAGCAACATCCTTCTTTATGACATTGAATGTTAGAATATAATCGTTTTCTTTATCTGCATCTTTCAATAGAAAGACTTTATTATTTATCACTTCAAAATTTGCAGCTATAAGCTTTAATATTGAACTAACTTTTCTCCTATGGTTAACAAATGTTGCTAAAAGAACTGTATTTCTCATATAACTTCTCCTTTTATATTAACATTATTACTTATTAGATTATAAGCAAAAATCAATACTACTTTAAACTATTTTTGAAAATTTGGTCTTAATCCTGGGTAACCTTGATCACATTTTGCATCAACAACTCTGTTGCCCTCTATCTTTGGCACTACAGCATATTTTTCTTCTGCTCTCATTTGATTTGTTTTAGGTTTACCTTCTGCATTAAAGCTAATCCCATTTTTATCAATATTGACTAAGAAATACTCAACAGGTATTTCAACATCAGTCTTTTTCATTATATCATTAGTTGAATTTATCATTAAATCTCTAAACATAATCTCTCTAACAAACGGGGCCACAGCAGAGAAATCTTTATCTAATCCTTTGTTTTTAGAATACAATTTCTTAAGAGCTCTATCTATCTTAGCTTTAGTTTTCTTTGCTTGCTCCTCATCAAACATTTTATCAACTAGTGATTGCGCTTCATCTAAACTCCCCATGTTGTCTACACCCTCTATAGCACTTACTTTCTTTCTCATACTAGGTGACATTTCACTTTGATCTACATTTGATAGTTTTGATGCGTATAACTGTAGTGCATCATTAAATTGAGTTCTCAATTCTTTGTTGTCTTTATATCTCTCTTCAAGTAATTCCATATAAGCTTTAGCAGAACTAGCTGCACCCTCACTTGAGCCTGGATATTTTGACTTTATTGAAATTGCATGTAACTTCATAGCATCCTTATCAACTCTTAACAAATCAGCAAGTTGAAAATTTCCAGTTTTTGGGACATATATCTCTTCACCTCTTGCTAGCATCTCCATAGTTGATCCGATCTCTCCCCAGTCTGCTAAGAAACTAGCAGCTTCTTCCGGGGCGACTTCGCTAGCAGATTCATACGCATCGACAAAAGCAGCCGGCATAACTCTCCTTAATTGCTTCATTTTGTCTTCTGGACTCATTTTAGATCTTGTCACTTTTGCAATTGCATTTGTATAATTTTTCATATATTTCTTTGTTACATCTTCTCCACTATCATTGACTTTTTCAGCTGCTGAAGTTACATACTCGTCAATTGCATTTATGAACGTCTCTGGTCTATCTCTATCAAGTTTACCATCAAACAATTCAATGTCTTTGACTTTGTCAACAGTTGAACCACTTAACCTTGCCAAATATTCCATAGTAGCAGGAGGTAACACATCTGATGCTTTAGAGGTGTCCATGTTTCCTAATAAGTTTTGCGGCTTAAATGATATGCTCTTGTATCCAATATCAGAAGTTACTCCCCCTTTTGTTTTGAAGTTCGGTTTGAAATTGGGTATTTTCTCTTTAAGCGTTTCTATGTTATCTAACACTGTGTTCTTAAATTCAACTGGCGACATACCCGGCACTTCATCAACTTTGAATGCTCCTGATTTAGACAGATTATCAGCACTCGTATATAGTCTACCTGAAACTGGAGTTGCTGATATCACTAATGAATTAGCTGCCTTAAGGTCTTCCTTTGAAAACTCTACATCAGCACCACTACCCAATAATGCTAATTTCACCATTGCTTTCTTTTGTGGACTAACAAGTTTGCTATTTGCCATAGATGTAAGTCTAGACAATTGTTCATCATTGAATGTAGTCTGGGTTTCCTCGGGTTTTTCTTCACTTGCTCCACCACCTTCAGCAGGCTTCTTACTTTGTACATCATTTTGTGAAGCAGTACCCCAGCCCTGTTTTGTGCCATATCCTTTTGTCACTAAATGCAAGTCATTACTCTTGTCAACAAAATAGAATCTTTCAGTTCCTGCTTTTGTTTCAGGGCCTTTCAAGAGTTTGTCTTGCTTTTTTGTCTTCTTGGCAACAGCTTTCGTTTTTGCTTCTTGCAACATAAACAGAGCAGAGCCTTCTAAAATAGCTAGTGCAGCAAACTCACCACTCTTATTTATGAAACAACCATTCCCAACATACTTTAGTTTTCCTTCCATAGCTTTCTTGTAAGCAAAGCTATTTTTACTTATGTTTAAAGCTATCTCTTCAACTTTCAGTTTTCTCAATTTCTTTCTCCGAGTCATTAGTTTCATCTACAGTTTCTGTTATTCTATCCCAAATTTGTTCTACAACATCTTCTGAAAAACCGAAAGTTTTTAGTTTATCTAAATCTTCTTTTACAAATTCTCCATCTTTGATTACGCTATCAATAACATAATCAACAACTTCACTATCAGATAGTTCTACATTTTCAATAAATTGCTTATCATTCAAAACTGACTTATTCTCATCATCATCTTTCTTACCCTGTAATACTAAATTCAACTCATCAACAATATTTCTTATCAATCTTATTTGATTGCTCTTGTTGCTAACAACCCAATCATCATATTCGTCTTTATCACCACTAAATGTAACTAAGTCACCAACCTTCAAATAAACTCTTCCATCTGAAGTAGTACGAATTTTGTTTTGAACATGGCTCTTAAGCAAATTGACAGTTTTCTTAAACAACTTGTCGTTGTGTATAAAGTTTCTTCTCATGTCAATAGCAGAATTATTGATGACCCAAGAGTAGATGTTCTGTATCTTTCTCAATATATTCAATGTTGAATATGCAACCTCTTTTGCATTCTTCGGTTCAAATTTCTCTTCCTCTTCATCTGTGTATTGCTTTATATAATCTCTAAAATCATCTACTGTCTTCTCTTTGTTTATTGCAAAGTTAGTATCCTCCATGTTTAAACTCCTTTAAATTTTTTCCTATTTCAACTGCACAATCAAAGTTCACATCTACATCATTCAAATAATTTTTTCTCATTGCTTCAATTGCTATGTTTTTCACAATATCAACTTCACCTGGAGCAACATCAATAATTATTTCATCATAGACAGTTGCTACAACAGCTGATTTTGTTTTTACAATTAAGCCATTCATCATGTCACATACAGTATATAAGCATTGCACTGTAGATAAATTCTGAAACATGTTGTTCACTGATTTGTTTCTAGCTTCTTCTTGTGTTTTGTATTTAATCACCTTACCTTTTTTAGTATCGCATTTCAACTCTCTAACACATTCACTTCTGAAATCTTCAACTTCATTTCCTATCTTATACCACTTCTTTAGCAAATCAATAACACCACTATCATATTGTTCTGATCCATACATCCACTTTATTATTGTGTTTTTTACGTAGTTTCTATTTTTATTAGTTGCTATTGAATTGTCTATTAAAGTGTATATATCAGAGTCTATACATTTTATTCCAAAATAAGAGAATAACACTTTCAATTCAAAGCAGTTCCAGTCAAACTTGAGGAAACAACCATCATTATATCTTGGAACTATCGCATCTCCATATTCACTCTTCTGGAAATTATGGAATCTAGAAGACAGTCTTCCTGTACTAGTATGATCAAAATCATAATTTATAAATGCTTTGTATTTTTTGTAGTCAATATCAATGAATTTGTTTTCAATTTTCTCTGAATAGGTGTCAAACAAGTTTGTTAACTTGAAGCCTGTTTGTTCTATTATTGCGTAGTAAAAAGAAGCAATATGAAGCAAATTGAAATATTCGTTATTGACTGAAGGTAAAAATGAACTTAGTTTTTCTATTGTTTGTAATTCAGTTGCTACTAGCAGGCGTAGTCTTTGTTTTCCTAGCACCTGATGTGGAAAGAAAAAACAGTCAGAATAGATTTTTCTATAATCTGATTCTATGTTTTGTACTTTTTCTAGATTTGCATAGTTTACTACGCCTTCATCATATATTTCGATATACCTATTGAATAGATTGTATAGATATAGTCTTATATCGTGGAGTTTATACGTAGCAGTATATGCAAGTCCCTTGCTTACTTCATTGTTAAACAATACCTTGAAAAAATATTTCAGGTCATTAACATAGATCTTTATTTTCTTGCTTTCTATGATTGAAAATAAAGTTTCAAAGAAGTATTTAGTATTTAGAATCTTTATTAGATAAGTAGTATTATCAAATAAGATTCCAAAGCATATTATTCTTTCTAGCTTATTATCTGATTTGATAGAAACAAAAGCAGTATTAGTGCTAGATGATTGTAGTTCTGTTAAAACGTCATATTCGTTTACATCTTTTATAATGTCCAATTTTAAAAACCCTTTTGTTTTGTTTATAAGCTTATTGATAACGATCTCTATATAGTAATATATTCTAACCGATCTTTAAACTATCATGTACTGCCATTGATGGAATCGTTGCTAGATAATTCAACATAATCTCAGTCGCTGATAACGGTCTGTTGAAAACTCTAGTCAATCCAACAACTCCAGTCAGGCTTGAAGTAGATAAGCTTAATTCTCTACCAATCACTAGCCTTGTGTCTGAATTCACCACTGGTAAGGCTCGCATGTTTGCACTAAAGGAGGCACTGTTTCCATTTACATAAACCCATGACCCTGAATTGCTAGCAGTAGTATTGTGACACACACTTGCTATATGGTACCATCTTCCTACTTCTAGATTAGCAGCTGTAACTGAGCTAGCTCCGATAGTAAGTTCGAGGACACCACCATTTTCTTTTAGAGTCATTACTTCTGTAGCACTCGATCCAATTGTAAATATATTTGTATTTCCTGTGTTAGATAGTTTAACATGCATCATTACAGATAACCCATCAGCTGTATTAGCATTGAAGTGATGGCTGCTTAAACTTTCTATCCAGCTTTCTCCATTTAGTCTGAATCCACCTTCTACAGGTCCATAAGTCCAGCCTGTTATTGTGGCACTAGTTCCATCACCAGATGATGTGCCTTTAACATCTGCTGAAATAGAATTATTTGAACGATCTTCAACTCCTGTCAATTGTGATCCGAGTTCTTCTCTATTGTAGGTGTATAACAATACTTGGCTTTTTCCAGTAACACCATTGGGTGGAGTGGCTTCAGGTCCTGGTCTCATTCCTGTTCCGATGAAGTTCAAACTCTCACTCATCTTAGTTAGGGCGGTGATAGTCATATCACCGAAGAATACTTCACTGTCTTTTATGATGACGTCAAGTCTATCACCATCAGTCATTGCTGTGCTTATTATATATTGATTTTGAGTTGCTGTACTTGAATTATCATCTGCTGTTACTGATAGTGGATATATTGGATTTGATCCAGTAGCAGAAACCAAGCCGGCTGTTGAACCATAGAACAACGATAACTGTCCAGAGACTGCTTCTGTTGTTGTGCTTCTAGTTCTCACTAAAGCTAGAAAGTTATTACCAGTCAATGACTCATTGTTACTTAAAACAAACAGTGGTTGCTCATTGAAATAGCCAGTGTTTCCAGCAAATCTTAATTTATTTTCTACTATAAAGTTTGTGCTTTCCATTACGCATCCCAATCTATTCGTATGTCAATATCCCAATCTGTAAGAATACTATCTAACTCTTTTGCTGATTTCATAATTGTTTTTATTGTGCTTTGTTTAATTCTTTTCCTATCAGATTGTATTCCACCTGATATGCGCTTCATATTTGGATTGACGAACACACTAAATGTAGCCCATCCTACATAATTCATAATATTACGAGCTGTATCTTGATTCATATAACCATCATCTGCTTCTTCATCACCATCTTCATAAAATTGGTCTTTCGATTTGATGTATTTTATAAGATTAGTTTTTTCTCTATCATTCATTTTCTTTACTATTTGCTGAGCATAAGTTTCAATAATCTCCATATGTGGTTGCATTTCATAAAACATATCGTCTACTTTCCCACTTGGTGTTATTACAAAATGAAGTTCGGCATCTCGTTTTTTGTTTGCATATGGAAGAATCTTATCAACAAAATTCTTTTCAATTGCTTCAATTAGTTTCATTCTCTCTCTCAATCTAAAACAGGCCAAAATAATTGTCCGGACTTTCTTATTCTACTATGTGCTATGAATGCAGAAGGATAATCACCTTCAATGACTTGTAAGCCATCTATATGAAATAGAGCACCTGCGCCACCACCTGCATCAAGCTGTATGATTTCAACTCTACCTGTTGCTGTTCCGGTAAGTGTGTTTCTTACTATAATAGGTTTCCAATTAGTTGTATCAGTCATGCCTGTTACAGTAGCAGTGCTATCACCTAAGATGAAATTAAATCTAGCTGATGTAGATCCTGAAACAGACCTATATCTAAGACTCATTGTGTAAGTGTTATTGTTGAATAGCAATGCTGAATTCGATATGTCTTGGTATGCACCTTGTCCATTTGAAGCTGTGTTAATCTTAACTCCCGATGATCCATAGAAAATATTATTGTTATCAGCTGCAATTACAACCCCAACTCCAGATGCTGTCCATGCATCAAAGGATTCATCAATTAAGTTTTCTGAACCATTTTCTAAAAGAAGAGTGTTATCAGTAGGATCAATAGCAATCAATGCTCCGTGATCTAGACTCCCACCTTCCAAGCTTCTCAAATCACCTGAAGCAGATATACCATCAATGATTGTTAGTTCTGATGAAACATTATCTGATCCAGTAAATCCCGATGGAGTTCCAGTGACACCATTTGTGCTACTATCTAATATTGATCCTGCAATTGCAGAGAACAACTGCACAGCTGATACTGATTCAAATCTCCACCAAGCAGCAAGTGTATCAGCAGTTGGTTGAAAGTCATTTAATGGAGGGTTGAGATCTTCTGGAGAGCTTCCTATTCCTGAAACTGCTCCAATTTGTCCGATAGAAGAAGCCGAGCCAGTTGCAATCCACATCCTCATCTCATCAAGTCTTCCACCAAAGTTTATTCCTCTTTCTCCAAGTGGACTTCCTGTTACAACTTCTGTTAAAGTACTTGAACTATCTAGAACTCGATCAATGAATATTCTCATAGTTTGTGAACCTGAAGCGAAATCACAATATATATGATGCCAAGCAGTTGTAGTTATTTGAGTGCTTGATGTCAAAACATATTCTGCTACTTGATCATGAGACATTCTAAATTCTATGTACTCATTCCCACCTGTTAAAATTGTACTTACAATATAGTCACCATCATACCCTGATGTATTTGCACTAATATCTCTAGCTATAACCATGTCAAAGAACGTTGCTCTTGCAACACCAGTTGCTGTATCGTGTTTTATCCATGCATCTATTGCAACATTTGTAGCTGATGCGCCTGAAACACCAATAGAACCCACATCAATATAGTTTGTAAATGTTATTGAGTCGTCTATACCATCAAATGGTATAGATTGATACGACAATGGTCCTGGAGTATCAGAAGTTAGATCAATCGTTTCTGGATCTTCTATAGTTCTATTGAATAGAGTTTGATGAAAGCCTGTACTTGAGCTCTCTATAAACTTAAAAGCCATATTGTTTTTCCTAGACTTATTATAATGTATTAAGAAATTTCTTGCTTGTTAGTTTAGTATTTTTCATGCCAAATTCAGTATATACAATCTTTATGTCACGATTTTGTATTACATTTTTTAAAGACTTAACAGCACTACTTGTTATAGCTTTTGGATCATATTCAATAGAAGCTTCATATCCAAAATCATCTTTATATCTTGCAATTGTCATTCTCACCCAACCTCTTTTATCTATAACTTCATTCCAAGCTCTTCGCAGGGAAGCTGTACTTTCAGGATCTTTATTTCCAAAAAAACTTTTTTCAAGAAACTTATGTAACACTTCATCATGATCTAAAGATGAAGGTACAGTTATTAATTTCCCTTTGTCATTTATCCAATATTTCTTATATGATTCTTTTAGTACATCTCTAAGCTTCATTAGATATCTCACAAATCTATTTGTAAACGTATTGTCATTGGTAAGTCTGTACTCTTCTTCAAAGGTTTAGACAATTTTGCAATTGCTAACAACTCATTACTATCATTATATAATCCAACGCTTGTTACATGTGGTTGCCAATTTATCCCACTTGAAACTAAGACCGGACTATATTCTGATGCACAAGTAGATGATGTCAAAGGACCAGTTGTATATGAATAATTCAAAGTTGTAAGGTTCAGACTAGATGGATTCAAAGAGAAGTTCAATTCATCTGGCTTACATTTACAAAAGACACTTAGCTCAGTATGCTCTACAACAGCTTGATATCTAATTGAAGTTACTGATTGTACTATACTGGTCAATGAAGATGAAGTTGAAGTGACAACTGCCATACCGAGATCTTCCATAAATGCTCCAACTGTTATGTTTCCTCCACCTTTTCTCTTAAACTCTCCAGACCCAGAATCATAATAGTCATCTGCATGAGCACCTGTTACAGTAGCTGTAAATGAGCCCCGTTTTATCTTACAATCAAAGTATCTCTTCTTAAGTGTAAAGATTCCAATGTCACCAGTTAGAGCTGTAAAGGTATTTTCTAGCTTAAAATTGTATAGCATTTGTCTAGTTGAATTGTAGTATGCAGAATTCGTACCAGTTATGCTAGCTGTAGTGCTGAAAACAGTGTTATACATTGTATCTGCAGTTGTAAATGTCTTCAGTTTTGATGACTCAAAATTTGAATACACTACATCCCTGTTCTCTATTTCTACATAAGCACTCTGTATATCTCTATTTACTTTTACTGGTAGCTCTGGTGTAGTTATCATGTTAGAAATCCATCTTAGTTTGTACAATAAGCTCTCTTGTTTCATCTTTCCTAACTGGTACTGAGAGTTTTGAAACAGCTAATAGATCACCTTCGTTATTATATAGTCCAACTGTGGTTATATACCCTGCAGGATCATCTAACATATGATCACCTGTTTCTGGATTAACACCAGTTGGGTTTTCAGTGTAGTTGAATTCATTGCCTCCTGCATGGGCATTAAGCATAAGTCTTCCTCTGTTATCAACTGAATTGAAAACACACCTTTCAATGTTAAGAGCTGAATTGTTTATTGCTGTTACTGAAAATCCAAAATCACCAGTCGTACCCGATGATGGCCATAGGAAATTGAGCTTAGCATTAGCATCATCTGAATCTAAAACTATAACTCCTAGCTCATAATATACAATACCAACTCTATGTTGTGATCCGTCAAAAGATCTTCTTACTATTCTGCCTTGACTGTATTCATTGTTAATAACTTTGTTTTCTGGTATATCTATATACTGAAATGTTCTTGTGACACTAGAAATTGAACTATCAGTTTCTGCACTCTCTGCTGTTATAGCAATGTCTTTTATGTCATATAGGTTTATACTTCCTCTACCGACAATTTCTCCAGTATTTGAGAATGTCGATCCATCATCAGCAGTTAGTGTATTTAATTCATTAAAGTTCCACCAAGCAACTAGATTAGCAGAAATATTTTCACCTGCAGTTAGTGATGCATCTCTAAAGTTGTTGAAACTTATTCCCGCTGTACTACTTTCTGTAACTTTCTGCGAATGACTATCTTTAACTCCAGTTGTTCCATCATCAAATCTAACATTCCACATCCTTACATGTTCTATTTGACCATCATAACCACCTTGTAGTTTATCATCACCGGAAGCAGCTAGCCCATCTGGTTTATCACCAACTGTGTCATTAAGTGCTCTATTGAAATTAGAAACTCCAATGTATAGATTATTTCCTGCTGCTGTAGCACCATCCTCTGGATCGTTATGAGTAATTGGACTTCTTCTTATTGGAAACCTTTGCTCAAACATGTTTGATTGTACAGTAGGCCCTCCAGCAGAATCAGCTCCACCAAGTCTAGGATCTGTTTCTTCTCTATTCAAAAGTTTAAATCCATCTATGTAACCGAAAACTGCACCAGCACCTGATTCCACAGTTGTTGAGCCGTCTATCCCTTCTGTTCCCCAAGTAGTAACTATGTGGTGAAATTTACCATCGAACAAATTTACTCCAACATCACCTGGCACAAATAAACCAGAAGCTTGAACATCATTCTGTGCAAATGATTCAGTAAATTCTCCGTTAGCTGATACAGATCTTATATACAACCTAAATGCATTTTGTGCATTATTCGAGCTCTTTGTTAATTCTAATTTTATGAATGCATCTTGAGTTTCTCTTGTAGAACCAGCCCAGGCAGAAGATGCTAGTCTTTTCCATAATACAACAGAGTTAGGATCATAAGGCCTTATGATTGCTTCTATAGTCAAAGCTGTAGTGCATGTATCAATACTACCACTTGCTCCCGAAGTCAAAGAGCCCCAAGGTGAACCAAAGAACGAATTTTCAGACATACCAATTTTACCACCATATGGATTCTTCAAATCTAGTGCAGTTGTTAAACCTGTAGAAGCTCCAGTAGCAATTCCAGTTGATGAAGTATTAGAAAGATTCATTTCAATTCTAACTGAGTTCTGATCAATTGTAGAATTAAACATATCTCTTCTAATTGTTATAACACGAACAACAGAAATATCAGCTGCAGTACTAGCACTTCTTAAACTAGTAACACCGCCTGTAAATCCTAGATCATTTCTATATAGATAGCCTTGAGTATAATTGAATAGAGCTTGGTGCCCTGCTAATGAAGCGCTATTTGATGAGCTCTTGTAGTACATGTCGGGATTTGACAAAAATATACCAGCACTTCTTTCAGCTGTAGTAGAAGATCCAGGCACAGTTGTTTTGTCAAATAAAAACTGATATTTCAACTCTCTTGTTTTAGTCAAACCAAAAGAAGATGGAGTTGAAACATCAAATAATTTGATCTTGCCTAATGATCTAATACCAGTAAAGAAATGTATATTGGTAGCTGATGGACTAGCTGTTGATACACTTATAGTGCGTTTATCTGGAAACTGTATAGGTACTATTTCTATTTCATCAAATGCTTTGAACATTTATCTTCCTTTTCTACTAAAGAAGCTTCTTATTCTGCCTTTTTTCTTTGTTTTGTTGTTCTCAACTTTAGCAATGTTAGTGGGGTCTACTGGTGCTGGAATCCCATTGTTGTCAATTTTAATAATTGTCTTTGATGGAAATTCTTTACTCGGTTTGCTACCTGAGTCTATTATTCTAACAATTTTCTAAAGACCAGCTTTTCGCACTCCAATAGCTTTCATTGCAATTCTATTGATGTGAATTAAATCACCTACACTTAATTTTCCAAATTTCTTAGTTTTGATTTTAGAATGTACACGTTCTTCTAGTACTTGCTGGAGTTTCAATTTATCACTTGTAGGGTCAATACTGTAATTGGACTGAGAAAATTTTCTCTTTAGTAAAATCTTTTTCAACAGGAGGAGATACTTTAGAAATAGCTAGCAAGTCACCATCATCACTATAAAGTCCTACAGATGTTATATATGTTCTTGGATTGGCTGTTAATGAGCTAGTTATTGTTCCCAAAGTAGAATTAGAAATGCCTGTTGGGTTATTAGTGTAATTGAATTCTTTGTTGAATGCTCTACAGAAGAAATTTGTTCTCTTTAGTATACTCATTGATTTCCAAGATAGTTGTGTGCATACAACATATCCAGCAGAAGCAGCTCCAAAAGTCATACCTGAAGCAGATGTGATTAAGAAATGAGGCCAACCTGTTCCACCGTGGAATACAAGCATTCCAGACTCATAAAATACAGTTCCAACAACGTTAGAAGTATTTCCTTGAGATACTAACGAACCCTTTCTTCCAACACTACCTGTGATTGTAGTTTCAGGTTGATCAATGTATGTGTTGTTCGCTGTTGTTCCGAAAGCAAAAATAGCAGTAACAGTACCTGAGACAACATTGTCATCCATAGTAGTTCTTCCTATGGTGATAGCTCTAAGTAAACTAGTGAATGAAGTGTTGTCATTTGCAATAGGTATATTTGTACCAGCTGTAGAAGAGAAATAGTAATTAGCTATATGTCTGAATGCACTGCTAAGTGGAATAGTAGTGGCAGTCCCTTGAGCATTATTTAGATACCCTGTACTGGTAGATTCAGCAACAAATGAGTTGATGTTTTTATTTTGTGCAGCTGTCAAAGATGTAATTTCATAAGTTGTTTTAGTCTCAACATCTTCTTGAGCAATATCACGATCTTGGTCAAAGTTTACTAAACTCATTTACTATCTCCTTATGTTCCTGAAGCTGACACTGTCAATTCAACAGTATTGCGAGCTCCAGTATTTATGCCAGTAACATCAATGTAAACTAAGCCAGATTTCGAACCAGCATTAACACCTGTCAATATTCGGAATGTGCCAATATTGTTCTCAGGGGTTGCTCTACTATCAGTAAGAACTGCTATATCAGTGTCTCTAGAAACAGCTCCCCAACCCTGTGATTCTTCACCGTTTTCAGTTTCTACAGTAAAAGAAAATGTGTCACTAAAATTAACAGTTGCTTTAGTTGGCTTTAGCGATAATGTTGCAACTTTCAATGATCCCTTTGGCAAAGTAATCAATCTATATAATTGTGCAACAGATTCATTAGATACTGGTTCTAGTACCGGTAGATTTGTTATGTCAGCATCTGGATTAGAAGCAGAGGAATCGTATAGCTGATAGTTTATTTCATCATCACCAAAAGCATATCTAGTTACTTTGAAACTTCCATCATTCCTTGCTAACAGCTCTCTTCCTTTTCTAGTAAGCACTGCATCTATCACAGCAGTTGAGGAATCCAAAAACGCCATAATATGTTCTCCTATTTCTTTTCAGTATTATCTACTATTGTAGTTTTGGTTTTGCTTTTGTTTGTATCTACTATTTTTACCTGTTTCTTATCTTCTTCTATATAAATATTTTCTTTCTTAGGTTTTGCTTTACTCTTTTTCTCTATAAAGACGATACAATAGCCATTCGGACTCTCTTCATTGTCTGAAGTCTTTATAATCTCAGTAGAGTATTTCTTTGAAATTTTTGTAATAAGACTCTTAACTTTCATAGTCTCTGAATCTTCACATAATGCATCATGAAACATAACTATACAAACATTTGGCAAAGAGGGCTCTATAGTTCTCCAAAGGTCATGTACTTCTTCATGACATCCATCAATGTATACGAAATCAGACTCTTTAACAATCTTCTTAGCTCGCTCCTTAAGTTCTTTATAGTAATCGAAGTTCTCTAGCAACACATTATTGATCTTGTTAGTTTCTAACACCCTTCCTATATTTCCACTTTCAGCATTCTCAAAATCAAGAGAAAAGAATGTTGTTTCTTCATCAAAGTTTTCAAGTGCTTTGCAAATATAAGCAGTTGAGAGACCTGTATATCTACCTATCTCTAATACTGTCGTAGGCTTAAATTTCATTATGCTATCAAAGAGAATATGTGCTTCTTCATCAGTTATATTTTTCCCATTTCTAAATTCTATTGCAGGGTATTTCATGATTCCTCCTATTAGCTTTGTATTGTTGTTCCACCTTGCCCACCAAACTCGTTGTAAAGTTCATCTCTATTCCCTATAGCAAGTCTGACAACTTGTGAGGCGTTACTGAATAAGTTTGTTACTACAAAGTCTACAACACCAATTTCACCTGAAAGAGTATTCGGATCACTTGTTGCAGACTTCACCAATTCAGAGAGTTGTAGTTTGATTTGTATGTCATCTTCATCTAATTTCGAAGTGAATAAATTATCTTTCCCACTAATAACTCTACCCTTACCGTTGTCAATATCTCCCACTTCAGCTACAAAATAGTTTGTTCCATCTGAAGAACTAGGGAATTCAAACTTTATTGCAGGTTGATCAGTCTTAAATGACTTGCCTGCTCTGAGCATTTTTACAGTTCCATCGATATAACCGTTAGTGGCTGACGATGAAGCAGTAGGTGATATAAGTCTTCTTGACAACGTTATACTTACTTCAGTTGCTGAAGGTGTTGAGGGCAATATTTTTACAGGAATAAATCTTCCAACTCTTGTTGCTGAGAATCTTGGAACATTTATTGAGTCATTATCTTTATTTGAAAGAGGCACAATTGCTTGAGAGGTTATAGTATCTTTGATAAATTCTTGCACACCATTGTTGTATTTGTAACCCTCAAAGGATGCTGTTGTTGTTCCTGAAGCAGCTGTTGAGTCGAATTCTAAGTAGTGAGTATTTATTTTAGCTGAAACAGCCTGTTGTTCAACTAAGTCATATTCCTTTCTTCTTATTTTTGGCCTCTCTAATATGTGTGGTTCAACAAGTAAACCTTTAGATAGTATATTAGATTTCGCTGGAATAAACTGCTCCATGAATTCGAATATGCCACCAAGGACATCGTTAAAGTTGTCCATTGCATCTACAAATGTATTGATCTCAGCAATGTCTTTGCCGTTATATCTAGTAGTAACATCTTGAAGAGTGTTTTGTAGACTTCCGGAATAACTATCTTCATATAGCGCTTCCGGATCACCTAACATATGTTTGATATTGACATCTTGTATGCAGTTTCTTATATCTCTATTAACAGCATTTATTGGAGTGAGATGTATTGATATGTCACCTGGATCATCTAGGAATTTCTCATCATCAGTAGACTGTCTTACTTTATCATTGTCTATAAACAATGCAGAAGGATACCAATGACTAAATTTCTGTTGATTTGTAAATACTTTGTATCTCTTTGTAGATTGGTTTTCAAAGTTGATAGGGTTAGCAGTATTTCCAGCAGTAGTAGAATCAATTATGTAGTTATATCCACCTGTAAGAATAATGTCTTCTTTAAGTTTCCAATGTGCTGATAGACTTCCATAACCAGCTCCATTAGAAGCTGTTGAGTTTATAAACGATATTGATTCAAAATTTCTTACATGTTCTTTCAAATCCTCTTCTTCAAGAGGCACTGTCCAAGATCTTACTTCGTGAATGTAACCATTGAATGAGCCAGATCCTGGGAAGTAAGCTCCAAAAGAAGCAGATCCACCCGATGAATCGAAATTAACGGCTTGGACACCTGTTGTCACTGCAGAGGCTAGCATGACAATGTCATCACCACCAGAACCAGAACCAGATAGTCCCATTGTCCAGATCTTCAAGTTGTCACCAGTTCTAGATGCTATGACGTGGATGAAGTTGTCTTTCTTCTGGATGAATGAAGATATTGATGATTGCACTGTACTAGCTGTTGTTCCGGCTTCTACTTCAAAATGTGCTTGACCTGATGCATCTAACTTGATTTGATATAGAGGATGTTGTAATAGAATATGTTCTGTAGCAGATGTTACAGAAACTCTTATTTCTATTGTAAAGTCTCTTGATCCATCAAAGTCTAATGCTGACACACTTCCTGTAGGCATTTGAACATACACATCACCAGTAGAGAATAATGTAGGGACATCAACTTCTTCTGGAACTTTTATCCTTCTATCTCGCTCAAGGATAGTATACTCATCAACTTTTAAGAAGTTGTGATCAACACCGTACATCCTTCCGATAGCCTCTAAGCACTCTCTCGTCCCTTTGTTCTTAAGTATATAAGCAAGGTTGTTTACAATTCTGTTCCAAATGCTATAAGCTATATCTTGTGTTGTAACAGCAGTTGAAGACTGCATTAGAAATGATGACAGTGCAGCATTTACAGCTGATTGGTATAGGTTTATTCCGAAGTGGTTTGCCAGAACAGGAAGGAACTTGTTTGGTGTTCTATCATGATCTTCATAGCTTGTATGCTTCAAATAAGACATCTGATCAACAAACGATTTTATTTCATCCAAACTATCTGCAAATGCTTGTAATGTTTTTTCAAGAAGATAGTTTTCATCGTTATAGAACAATACTTCTGGTAACATGTTTCTAAACTTTGGTGTCCTTGTTACATAACTCTCTGCAGTCCCCGCCCAAGCATAATGATCGTTTGCAGAGCCAGCACTATGTGGTACAATTTCGTAGTTTTGCTCTTCAAAGTTATGAGCTGAAGCTGAAATAGAATTTACAGTTGCTGTTTGCGAACCAGTTATAGTATTGCTTTGATCTCTTATGATGTATGTTAAATTAACAGTTTCACCTAATTGGTTTGTTGATGAAGCTGTTATAGAACTAGTTAGACTTAATTGATCTAGTAACCACAAATCAAATCCTGAAGATTCTTTTTTCCATTGGTCAACTTTGTATACGTTTTCTGCACATAACGAAGAGACATCTCCACCTGACAATCCAATTGGATATATGTTCTCAATTCTACTTAATGAATTTCTGAACTTTCTTATTGCGTCAGCAAAGAATACGTGATTAGACCATCTACCATAATCTACTGCTGGAACAACTCTTGCTTGGCTTCCTGTTAATGCCAAGTCAGCATAGTTAGATGAAGTCGATCCTATTCCTGATAGTGACTCAATCAGCGAATTAAATGTATATCCTACTTCTGGCATATATTCTCTCTAACGTCTGTTATCTTACCTGCTGATGGATTGTCGCCTAAATCTATAGCAACATATCTATTACCCTTCTTCATAACGTTTCCGCCATGTAAATCCCATCCTTGTATACCGATCTTCTTTATATGCAATGCAGCTTTCATCAAGTCGTCATATAGTTTCAATGCATCTTTGCTCATGTTCTGTTTTATTGTTGCTCTTGTTTTAACTAAGTTTTCTTTTGAATTTGTGCCATTTATGTAGCTTGTAAGTTCAAGATGCATATCACTTCTTTTCTTATTTGTACCCATGTTGAAATTCTGCTCAATTATCTCATCTGTTTTCTCACCATCAATTTTCTTCAATTTGTCTATTTCAATGAAGTAAACACCTTTGATAGATTTATAGCGCCAGGCTTTGTGCACCTTGACAATATAAGGGCTTGGGTTGTCTCTAACTAAAGACATTGCTTTTGCTTCTTCTTTGTCTGTAGTAATTTTGAGAACTCTACTAGCATTTCCTTTAATTTCAAAGACACTACCGAAAAACCCTTTGCCTAGTTTCTTCCCTAATACATAACCGTCATTTTCTAGTTTAGATAAAGCTTTTTGAGTAGCTCTACTCATTATATAATCTCAAAGTTTTTCTTCTGATCTCTCAAATATATAGTTTCACCACGTATATTGAGTTTAATCACTGGATAGTATTTGAATCCTGTATATAGATTTGTTGTATCGATAACAAAGAAGTTCCCGTTTTTATCGTATGACAAATTCTCAGCAGGTATTTCAACTTCATCCGTATTAGCTTCTCTTATTTCAAAAGTTGCATCAGTGCAAGTAAATGTGTTTGTTGCTGTAGTTGCAGCTGTCATTGGTACCCAAGTGATAGAATCATCTTTTATGTTTACAAATATTCTAGTTTTAGAGTTTTCTTCATATTCGTTCTTTAGATTTCTAAGAACTATCTTATAAGATGATGTTTGAAATTCATCAAATCCAGAACTAGCATTAGTTGTTGTAAAATCAAATGTATAGTTTGCTGTAGGAGAAGCAGAAACAAACCAGTTGTCCTTGAATGCTGTATACGTATTAGCGGTTAGAGCCAAGGTGCCAATGTTACATTTGTATATCCCTTTAGAATGTCTAGCAGCTGTTAGATTCGTTGTAATAGAAGTACCACTGTCAGCTGTACCCGATCCTTGTGTAGATGATGTTAAGCCACTTAACGTAATATTACCAGGAAAATCACTTGTTGAGTTTAAATCCTGGAGCTGGCCATTTATAATATTATAGAACCACAACAAACCTGTGCTGTTAAATGCTATAGAACTTCTATCATCTTTAATTGAGTTGTCCCATTCTAATGCAATGTATGGTCTCTTTCTAGTATTTGTTGTTCTACCGTAGAACTTCTTGTAGTACAAACTGTTTGCTGATGTTGAGCCAGTCTTTATCTCTTCTGTATCTGTCATTTTGAGAATGACACCAAAGTTACCAGTATTACCGGCGTACCATTCGTTGAATAGATTTGTTATGTTTACCTTAAGGTCTTCTTCACCGTGATCAAATGATTGAGTTGCAGAGTTAGCATCAACTTCAAATGTTCCACCTGTTGTTGTCCAAGCATTAGTTGAATCAGCTGATACAGCATTTGCATAGCCTGTTTCTGTTAAATCGTCTAAGTCTAACCCATTTCCTTCAGTCCATTCTTGTGTTAATGGATGGACATTTACGCTGAAAGAGGTAGCTTGCTCATCACCGTGTTTGCAATTATACACATATAGATACGTTGTTACAGTAGAATCAGTTGCAGGATCAGGGAGATTTCCTGCACTTATGTCACCTGTAATAGCCGAAAGATTGAACTTCATTAGAATCCTTGAAAACTGCTTACGTTCTTTAGCAGTATCGAATAGATTCTCTAATTGCAATATTGGTGCTAAGCCCACGTTTGATGTCAGACTTCTTTCGAATATACTTGTATCTTGACTTCCGAATGCTCGTTTCTGACTCATCTATTTTCTCACTAGTTCAAATTCACCAGTTGGTTGTTTTGTTGCATAATATCCCATTTTGTTAGCAAACTTGTCAATTAATCTTCTATACAATTTATTTCTACTTTTTTCTTTAGCTGTGAAATATAATCTCTCTGGCTCGATTTCTTTCAAAAATTCTGTCACTACAGCAATAACTGTAGCGAATACTCTGAACTCGTCGCCTGTATTTAATACTCCTTCTGGTTCATCATATCCGCTTACATTTCCGAAAGATAACATCCAAGCTTCATCATCAGCACTATAAAACAAAACTATATGATATTGCTCTCCCACATCAGTTTTGAATAGAATCCCCCATTCACGTTTTGACTTCTTATGAAATTTCCATTTATATGGTTTGTTTAATACTTCATTCAATAACATCTATTTTCTCACTAGTATATAATCACCGTATTTTGACCTTTTTGCTTTATATCCAAGCTTGCTGCCAATAACTTTCACAAATTTGTTATACAACTTGATTCTGCTATTTTCTTTAGCAGTAAACTCAAGTCTTTTTGGTTTATGTATCTTTATAAAGTTTTTTATGATATCAATAACAGTTGCAAACACTTTAAATTCATCACCTTCACCTGATACTTCTTCATCACTATCAATTGCGAAAGCTATGCTCCATTCTCCTGGATGTTCTTGTTTGAAATCAATGTATCCTTCTTTTCCATCAACATCAAACATAGCATCCCAAAAGTCTTTTCTTTTTTCATGCCATTTCCAGGGAAGTGGTTTGTCGAATAATTCTTGAAGTTTCATTAGATATCTCTATTCATAGCTCTTTATTTCATCAACAGCTAGCTCCAACATCTTCGCTGCTTTCTTTACAAGAATCTGTGTTGACATCTGTTGCATAGATCTTTCATTCTTAACCATCATACGTAACTGAGTGATCATTGAATCAATTTTCTTAGATGACGTTTCTAATTTAGCTTCTGATAGTTTCATTATATCGCTCTCCCAACTATGTCGAAGTTTAGATATTTTATTTCCCAAACACAATCCTCTGGGAGATATATAATTTTGTTTCTAGTATTTGATTCTACATTAAACTCTACATTTGAATAAGTTCTACCGTCAACTGTGTTCCTGATATTTGTTATATTGAATGAGGATACTGCTTTGATTTTGTCAACACTCTGTAACTTACTTTCAATATCAGATAGAACTATTATGTCACCAAAGTTAGAGTTCTGGCTATCAAGTTCTCTCTTCAAAATATAGAATGCTTCAAGCAATGCTTCATTAGCATTACTATTAGGCTCTGGCACTATAGAGAAATCAACTTTTAAGTTTACAATCTTTCCATCAGTTAGTTTTATAGAATCAGAAAACGATTTGAATCTACTTAGATATGTTTCAATGTTATTTTTGAGTACTGCTTGAGGGGCTGTAACGTATCCATCTGAATCCTTTGCAGCAAGAAAGATCTCAACTCCCAATTTGTTTGATGGATCTTTTCTAGCATAAGTTCTATATACTGTCCCAAATTTAGATGGCATACTCATTGTTATGATCTGATAATCTTGTAATGTAACAGCTCTATTTTGTGCTCCAAAGAAAGCAAGTGCATTCTCACTCATCTCTTCATTGGTTTCTCTTTCATGACCACCTGTTGCTTGTTTTTCATTTGAAGTTGACAAATTAACTCTGATCGTTTCTGTTTCAGAAGGATATAGAGTTTCAAAATTCGGTGTTTTAAATGTCATACTTCTTTCTCTAATTTCAGTAAGCAAATTAGAACCAACATTAGTAGTTATTCCTCCTCCATATCTATATGTCACATCAAGAGAAACGTCTGCAGGAGCAATGCCCAAAGTTTTAGTATCCAAGAACGTTGCTGAATTTATAGTTGTAGGAGAGAAACTAGATGCTGAACCTCTTAACGTAGGAGGCAATACAAAGTCTTCTGGGTTTGGTACCACTTCAGAGTCTTCTAGTGTTAACTTACCAGAGCCAAATCTAATTGAAGTTAGATCACCCGGTTCTCTTTCAACAACAAATCTTCTAGGAACTCTCTTCATCTTCATTACATAAGGAACTGTTGCTGAGGATGATGTGTTATTGTTTTCACCAATGAACACTGTATCCTGTGCCAAGTACTCAGTTTCAAACCATTCATTACCATCTGAGCTAGTCAATGAAACAATCTCTGTTATATCTTGATCGGGTAATGTAATCTTTAAGTACTTAGTGGGCTGTCCAACTGTGTAATTGAATGTTCTAGTTCTACCTGCAACAGCAGAGACACTTGAAATAGAAGCTGTTGTGAATGTTCCATCAGATGTAACTGATCTATTAGCTGTGACAGAAAAATCAACATCTTCTATTATCTCAAAAGAAACACTAGAGTCTAGATTAGAAACAACTCTTGTACCCTTATTTAGTACGAAAAGTGAAGTAGCAGAACTTGCTTGCGTCATAACTGAGCTTACTGATAGATTGACAACTGCAGGAGTTACAAACTTTGGTTTCCTTCCAAGGGTTTTAGACAATCCCATTATATTTTTTCTTTCAACAGCTCTATTGATAAACGTTTCATTTGCTTGTCTATCAATATAGAACGACATTAAATCTCCAACATAGGCAATCATTTCAAGGAGTGCCATACCACCTGAAGCTTCATTGAAGTCTTGCCATTCATCTGGGAAATTCTGTTGTAAGAAATTTATTAGATCTTGTTTTATTGAGTCAAAGTCTTTACTCAAATAATTTATGTTTCGCACTTCTTTTAAAGATGTAGTTGCCATTTACTCTCTCTATCCAATAGTAAATTGTACAGAATCTGTAGCAGATTCAGCATTTTTAAGTTTGTATTCCATCCTAACTCTCACCTGTGAATAGCTCAAACTAGCATCTTCATCTCTAGTTAGAACTGCTATGTCACTTAATATTACATTTGGCATCCATTTTTCTAGAGCACTTGTTATTTCATTTCTAACAATAACTTTCATTTCAGTTCTATCAATTTGTTCGAATAATATGCCATCAAATACTGGAATGTTTGTACCAAGATCTACATTAATTACTCTTTCACCTTTCATAGTAAGCAGCAACACTTTTATGTCTTCTTTGACAGCATCTAATGTAGTGTCATTTGCCATAAAGAAACCTCTATCAAATTTTCTTAGAGGAAATTTCAAGTTTATTGTTTTAGCCATTAGAATTTCTCAATTAATGTATTGATGATTGCTAAGGTGATCATTTATAGTTTCACGTAGTTTATTGATATCTTGTGCTATAGTTTCAATATTACCAGCAGCATTCCTTGCATTAAGAATACTCATGTCATCTATGATTGTCTTTGTTTCTGGTATATCTACAACAACATCAAAACTTACTGCTTCTTCCCCTAACTTAATACTTACTTTCTGAACACTTTTGAAAGCAGGGACTGTTTGTTGTGTTGTTGAAATTGCAATTACATCACCAGCTACATTAACTAACTGAGCAAGTTTTATGCTCATTGTATCTAGCCATTCATTTAGCTTATCACCGAGAACTTGTCTATCTAATGTATCAGATGAATCTGGTAAGGTTGATACGTTAGCTAACACTTCAGCTTCATTGTAGAAATAACTTCTATCTTTTGAATCACCATTGTCATTTTCAATAGTTTTTACAGAGACATCACTAAGATTTGCTTTACCTACTTGTAAATTCTTTGTCTTGGTTTTTCCGATAGTTGTTCCAGGGAGTCTTTCATATCTTGTTCTTTCTTTTATACCACTTTCTAAAACTCCCTCTTGATTGACGGGGTTAAATGAATGCCTTATGAAACTATCACTTCTACCTTGCTGAATAACATCACCAGGTCTGAATGGAATTGAAAATACAGCTGCTTTTGTTTGTGTTACTTCTTCAGCTATGTCTTCAACTCTGAAATTTAATTGATATCTATACAAGCCAGGCTGTAGAGCTCTATCTTCTCTTGCTAATACTTTATTTATGTAACTAGAATCTGTTACTCTGTTTATCCAATAAAGTTGAGAACCCCATACATCTGTCTCTCTAGTTACCCAAACTTCTTCTCCAATTTCTGGTATTGATATATTATGGAATGTAAATAGAGGTATTGCCCATTTGTTTTTGTCAGCTACAGGATTTTTGCTAGATTGATCCTCTCCAATTACTTTGACAAATAAACTTCCAGGAGGGGTTACTGGTGAAGCAGCACCTTTGTCAATAGATAGATCCACCCCTAAAACTATAGCTCTGCTCAGAATAAATATCTGATCTTTGTTAGTTTTCCATCCTTCTGCAGCTTCCATGGTCTTTTTTACAAATCGTCTGGATGGGGTGACTATATTATCTAAGCTTGGAGGCCTGTTCATTAAATATCTCTAGTTTCATAGAACTCTTTTTTTGTTGCTTGATACAACATTCGAACTTTTTGAAGAGTTCTTGTAATCTTTTTCGATTGCAGTCCAGTACCTTCTCTTATATATACATAGACCTGCTTCTTATTATAAATATTAAACATATTGTAATTTTCAAGGAGGTTGACCACAATTGAAAGAACTGATTTGTCATCTTCATTTAGATTTGTTTTATTCTCATAAGCAGATGACAGAGAATTTCTAAGAAAGTTTATGAATTCAGCGTCTTCTTCATTCTTAACATCCTTAGTATACTCATTTATACTGAGAGTTTTTATGAGGTCGACTTTCTCATCCTCATCTATTGAAACTCTCTTCTTTGCTTGATTAGATTTCTGTATGAGCCAGTTCTTAGTAACTGTTCCAAAAAACGAAAATGCTTTAGTCTCTCTTGTAACATCAAATTTGTCAATCCTTTCAAATAGATGTATCATAAGCTCATCTCTTATGTCTTCAAGAGAGCCCAATGTTGTATTAAAATTATAAGTGAAAAATATGTTTTCAATTAATTCATTAAATGCAGGTCTTATTAAAATTGTAAACAAATTGTTTCGCTCATCAATACTTTCACAATGTATATAATCCTTTACTGCTTGTTCTTCTTCAGCACCAAAGTATTTCTTTTTTTTCATTACTTACCTTTCTTATTAAAGACTAGTTATACATTGTAAATTATAATACATTATACAAACTTTTATAAACTTATTCATTCTTTTTCGTCAAATGATTTTCTAAGTACTGCTTCTAAAATTGTTGTATAAGAAGTTGGTGTTATTTGATCAGTGACTTGTGTGATATTATATATTCCATGTAACCTTTCTATAACACCTCTAACAACGACATAGTTATATGCATTTATTCCAGCTGTCCCATGTATTTGTATAGTCGTCCTTTTCAAATAATGCCCTAGCAAGTTCCAGGTCAAATCAAATTCATTACTCAATGCTCTTGCAATTCTCATATAATTTTGTGAATCTTGTTGCATCAATTTGTTTGCAATAGAAGAAGCATCGACTTTATATCCTTCTACAGTTGCACCTTCATCTCTTATTCTTCTTGCACTAGCTCCCAATCTAGTGTCTACTTTATTAATTTCTCGGATAAAATCTTCAACTGTTATGTCTTTAACACCGGCAGCTAATATTGGGGAGCTATATATTTCAAAACCTAAAGAGTCCATTTTGGAAGTAAGATCGAGATTTTCACACAATGAATCATTTGTTCCAAAATTTATCACCATTGCTTTATCAGATGTTTCTGCAAACTTGATGTTGTTTTCTATTTCAGTTTCTATATCATCAACTGTTGCACTAGCAACAAATATGTGAGTAGCTCCATCTTTAACTTTTACACCCAACTTTATTTCATTTGACAATGCATGGCTTTCTACTACTGTTCTTATGAATTCTATTATCGACATATTACTTGGGGTAAACAAACCCTCTTCACCAACTACTAGATTGTAATCTACTGGTATTTCAAACACATTAGTCAATGTTTCAGCAAACACTATATTTTGATTGTCTGTCACTGATTTATAAAACTTGTTGTATATGTTTACTATAGATGTGTTATTCGGTATATCCTCATATTTGAAATCTAAAGCTTCTGAATTTGAATTTTGATGAACAGCATATTTAACTAATTCTAATACCCAGCCTAAATAGAAATATTGTGGCTCTTCAGCAGTTTTCTGCTCAGGTACTGCTGGAGTTTTTTGCTGACCAGCTGATAAGTCATCTCTGGGATTAGCATTTCGAATAGGTTGCTCATTAGTCCATCTCATGAAAGCTTCAGAACCTTGTTCTTCTAATATCTTTTGCCCCTCTTCAAACTGGTCAATTGTTGATTCACCTAAATCACCTAAGTTTAAAGCACTATTTGCTGGTGGCGTAGGAACTGGAACAGTAGCATCTATCGTTGCTTTCTTTAAATTTGGGTTTGTTTCTAACAAACTTTTTACATTGCCTAGTGTGTCATCTAATCTTACAATAGTATTACTTCTTGTTGCTGTATCTAAGAGGAGTTTAGCCACATCTGTTTGTTTTTCGAGAATATCTTTTACTTCATAAGATATACCAGCAATTTTCAAAAATGTAAGCAATGAATTGTGTGGTGATGCCAAATTAATAGTGACAGCCACTTGCCCTATTTCATTGAAACTAAAATCAAATTTATATAATTTACATATTTCTGCTTTCCAATAACCTTTATTTTTACTTTTAAGATCTATTTTTAGCAGATTCTGATTAGTGTTTTCCAATACAGGCGGCCCAACAAAGTCCCTACCACCTGTCCAACCATATATCAAAAGAAATGGAGCATTCAAAAATATGAGAGTTGAATATTCTGGTCTTCTATTGAAAACTTCAGGATCCATAATTGTTAATTTCAACTCATATCTTACATTAAATGCTTCTTCTGTTCCTCTTGTAATATCTAATGATTCGATACCTACAACATCATTGTCTCTGCCCGATTGAATGTCCAATGTTGCAAGAGGTGTAGCAAGTGTAGTAGTTTGATCAGCTGCACCAAGTAAGTTAGAATCATCATTGACAAGATCTAAATTAATTACATTTCTAAATTTGCTAGCGTCTTCTCCCATACTGCTAGCTGTGTCACTGTCTAGTATAGATATTAGATTCACAAAAGGAGTTAACCCAGATAAATCTAAATTTGAAAGTGCGCGTTTCTCATTCCAACCTTTTATAACTTCGTTTGTTACAGCATATAGATCACTCATTCTTTGCTATCCAATTTGTTTTTTATGTAATTAGAAATACTACTAATATTTGTTGGTATTCTTAATCTAGTTCCTGGCTCTAAAAGACCACCGAATGGCAAGCTTAAATCATTGAGTAAACAAATTGCCCACCAATATCTACCATCGCCCAAATAGTCAAAAGCTATTTTATCGAGTCTATCACCATCTCTGTACTCAATTATTATATCATTATTCGGGTCTTCTATTTCACTTGCTCTTACAGTAGGAAATGTCTCAAGACGTAGCACTCCTTTTGCTTCATCTCTAACTGTTCTAAATCCATCGTATCTAGATATAGCCATATTACTCCTTAAGTTACTGTCACCAAGATTATTCGTTCCATTGTCTACACTAACACTAGTTCTTGCAGATCTTGTGTTCCCTCTACTGCTGGTACTTCATTGTTAGAATAGAAAGTTGAATATTGGTCAACTTCACTATCTGATACTGGAACAGCACTACCTATTTGTCTGACATAAGAATCTTCATTGCTTTCTTTATTCCTGTTAGTCTGTATCAACCCACCGCCCATTCCTTTTGCCAAGCCCCAATAGAAGTTCATATCTCTATCTGGCATATCAGGATGAATAATTTGGTAGCTCAAAGATACTTGACAACTTACAGGCATTTTTAAGCTTTCAGTTATTTCCCATTTTCCACCAGCTCCTGAGTGGTCCCAGTTCAAACTAAGATTTCTTATATACCCTGGAACTCTTTGGAGCATGTCACCAATTGTCAATCTCACTAATGGACCAGCCCCAAGTCTATTTACTGCTTGACCGTATGCTTCATATTGACCATATGTTTGTTGTGCTAACCAATTGACCCTTTCATAAACATTTTGAAGTTGTCTTATTGAATCAGCAAATATTACAAACTGTATATCTAATACTCTATCTGTTTCTGTGTATGTGTAAACCTTTTCAGTTCTACCAAAGAACGATTTACCAGTCCAGTTTGGTGCATATGATTCTTGTATCTGGTTAAGCGTAGCTTGTAAGAAACATGTTTGTTTCTTATAACCTCCTGTTGATGTTTTACGATTATCAGTCTCAAACAAGAATGGAAAATATTGTTGATTTCCTGCACCTATTACACCAGCAACATCTTGCAATGCATCTGTTTGTTGGACAGCTGGGCTAGCTTTAGGGCTGCCAGCACTAATATTTTGTGTAAATCCTCTATCAATTCCATGAATTAATTTCCTATCATCTGCATAAGAAAACACCTTATCTAATGTGCCTTCTTCGCCGGGTGATGAACCTTCTTGTACTCCCCTCAAAGGCACACCCGACATCATTCCCTCTGGATAATCTACAGTAACCCTTCTATTGTTTGTATATAATTGATCAAATACGGGTCTTCCGTCTGCTTTTGGATGTGTAGGAGGTAGTAATAAGTTATCAATGTCTTGTAATACATCAGAAGGGGTAAGACGAGTAACTAAACCTGTGTCATCAGCTTTACGTTCGTCATAAGGTTGTTCAACAGTCGATGTAAATTCTGAAGAATTAGAATTTGAAGCAACTGCTGTTGTTGGCGTAGGTGCCATTAATGAACTTAACGAAAGAATTCTACTTACTGGAGATGGATTATCTTCATCGCTTTTAATATATGGATTATTTCCCGAATATTCATTTTCATTGTTGGGCACATAATTTTTGCCTACATGTTTCAATTTGCTTTCTTCACCAGCAATATATGGTGCATTTTCCGTATATACATTCTCATTAGTAGATTCAAACACTTCATTTATATCTGTTAAATTACTTTCATCACCTTTAACAACATATGGAACGTCATCTGTATAGTCATTTTTATTAGTAGACAAATGTTCTTTGCCTAAATCTTTCAATCTACTTTCTTCATCTGCAACATATGGAACGTCATCTGTATAGTCGTTTTTATTAGTAGTTTCAAATTCTTCATTCAAATCTGTTATGTCGCTTCTCTTCCCTTTGTATTGATCAGCTCCTGTATATTTGTTTGTATTAGTGGGTACATAATTTTCATCTATATCTGTTATGTCACTCCTCTTCCCTTTGTATTGATCAGCTCCTGTATATTTGTTTTCATTAGCATGTACAAATTCTTCATTTATATCTGTTATATCACTTCTTATCCCTTTGTATTGATCACTAATGCTATATCTATTTATTTTTATTGCTACTGTAAGAGCCCCTTGTCTAGAATCACTTGCGTCAACTAAACTAGGTTCTGTTGCAGTATTATACATATCATCACTTGTATACCTTCTCAACATCATAGTGAGCAATAAATTTTTGAGTGGTATATTACCACTTAAAGCTCTTATATTCGATAGAACAAAAGAGCTTATGTTTGATGAAGGGATAGTTGGTTTTGTAGCTGGAGTCAAGCGCCATTGAACTAGTTCTGGAGCCAATTGTTTATCTTTTCCAATAATTGCCCCTTTTGTTTTTAAGATCTCCTGAAGTTCTTTGTTACCACTTTCTGCACTATAAGGTTCTCTTTTACTGTAGTCTGTTGTATCATCTCTTACAATTTTAGCTTTAGCTCGATTGAGTGTATCAAATCCCTTGCTGTCTCCTGTGCTGTAAGAATCTCTTTTACTGTAGTCGTCTGTGCCATCTCTTACAATTTTACCAGTTCCAGTACCGAGTGCACCTTTAAGTGCTTCACTTCTTTCTTCACTTCTTTTTATTGTAAATAAGTCACCATGAAGAGCTTTTGAATATTGTTGAGCCCATGCAACATAAGCATCATAACCTTTTTCTCTAAATATTCTCTGTCCCTCTGTAAGTACTTGCTGTTCTGTTATTACTGGTGGTGGTGCAGTAGTTCCATGGTCTCTTTGTATTTCATAATTCACTGACAATCTTCTGATTTGACTATCCCAAATTGTGGGTTGTATAGAAGGGTTAACCTTCATTGTCCCTGCTTTTATTCTTTTATCAAGTTCTTGTGCAAATTCAGAATATGCTGGAAACCCTCCTGATCGGAAACGTGCTATAGCTTCAGCTTCCACTTCAGCAGCAGACACCTGAGTTCTTTCAAAAAATGGAACTTCCCCTCCTTCAGCATTAACCCTTTCGTTATTTCTATTTATTTCAGCTTCACTAACGTTTGCTCCAGTATTAACTCTTATCGGATCAGTAGATGACGTGCCTCCTGTGGTTACTACAACTCCTCCCACTTCTACAGTTGGGGTTGGAGGAGGAGGCTTTGGTTTTGGTTTATATGTTCTAATATATTCATCTGGATCAGCAAGGTATTTATTTAGCTCACCTACATCTTGAAATACATTAGCATTATAAAGTTGTAATGCTGCACTTTTAAACCCTACTGAAAGTGTTGTAAGTGAATCTTGAAATTGCTGAGCCAATCCTAATGGTGTTGCAGGCTCGACTATGGCAACTTCTTTATTAGCATCAGCTATTTTTTTTGCCCAAGCTGAATATGCACTAAAACCACCTTCATCAAATACTTTTTTCCCTTCTGCTAGCAGTTGCTCTCTAGTTTTAGGGGGCTGAGGCTTAGATTTGTTTCTTCTAGACCAGTCTATTACCCATTTAGTGTAGCCTGAGGGTCCTTCACTATTTATTATATTCATTGCAGCTATAGCATCTGATTCACTTATTCCAGGAAGTTTTACCTTTATTTCTTCTAATGTATACTGTTTGAATTTTTTTCGTTTCTCTCTTTCTGCTTTTTGACGAGCTTGAAGATCTGATTTAGCTTTTTCTTTTTCTGCTTTTTCTGCATTAAATTTTATTCTTTTTTCTGCTTTGATAGTATCTGTTGCTAATATATCAGATGGCACAGTAATAGCTTTGAACTCTACTTCTGTTATCTTCTTCTGACGTTTAAGCTGCATCAATGTATTTAATGATACTCTTCTTCCGTCATAATAATATGTAGGCATTTATTCTCTCTATAATTTTTCTAGGTCTTTTTTATAAATTACTGTTGCGCCATTTCAAAGAAGTTCTCAGATACTACTGCTGAAACTCTTCTTCCATCCATTACAATTGGCCTATTTGCCAATGCTTGTATATCTTTTCTTAAACCATTTATTGCACCAAGTAAATCATTACTTCCACCTCCACCAAGAGGTACAACTGCTTCTGGTCCTGATTCTCCTACAACAGCAAGTGTAGGTCTACTGACAATTCCACCAGCAGCCATAGCTGGAACACCCCATATCTGCGCAGAACGTTGTAATGCCCAATCTTTCCAGTTGGCTGTTCTTGCCATTTGCTTTTCTTCTTTTTCTTCACCGCCTTTAACATTATACTTTGAGAATCCATCTTTAGACCCGGGAACATATCCTCCAGCAAATCCTAAAGATTGATTAATTCTTTTAATTTCTTTTTTCTTTACTTTATCTCTTAATTTATATCTATTTGCAAATAGATGTGCTAGTAATGCTGGGTGCCAAGATGTTTCTATTGTAGCTTTCTTTCCTAGTCCAAACATACTACCAACAGCACCGGCAGCTCCTTTTATACCACCTATAGCTGTTCCTACTGTTGTACCATATATTCCTTTTCCTATGCTTTTAATTCCTCCTTTTATATCCCCACTGAATAACTTTTTGACCCCACTTCCCATATCTTTCACACCGCCAGTGAATGCTTTAATAGAACCTCCTATAGAACCACTTACAATACTAAATGCCTTATCAGTCACGCCTAATCCCATTAAATCACCAAGCATAGCCACTTGCCCAATACCTGGAATGCCGTATATAGCTTTTGCAGCTATACCTTTAGCTAACCCTACAGCAGCGCCTTTATAGTCACCTTGCATTATACTGCTCAATGCACCAACTCCCATCATAACACCGCCCATTCCTCCTGGTATTTTTATTTTTCCAGCCAATTTGCTAAGACCAGGTATTTTGATTTTCCCTAATCTTTCTCCTATTCCTCCAAAAGTCCCACCTTTTTTGAAAGCTCCAGTAAAAACTTTCCCAACATTTTTAGCTTTTGTACCAACAGCTTTAAACCCTGCTTTTGCTGAACCAAATGCTTTCCTTGCGCCACCAAATACGCCACTTGATTCAGTTTGACCTAGACCACCCATCCCAGAGCTATACGCCTCATTCAGCGGAGATGAAGCACTTGGCTTGAACCCAGAACCAAACCCAGATGAGCCAGAACCAAACCCAGATGAGCCAGAACCAAGCCCATATGAGCCAGAACCAAGCCCAGATGAGCCAGAACCAAACCCAGATGACCCAAAACCAAACCCAGATGATGTTGCAGCTGTTGCATTAAAAGCAGGTTTTGTTAAGGCAGAGGCGTTGAACCCAGAACCAAACCCAGATGACCCAGAACCAAACAACCCAGATGACCCAGAACCAAACCCAACTGAGCCGGGCTTTGACATCCACCCTTGGCCGAAGGCAGGGGCGTTGAAGCCACCAGGGGGGCCGAAGCCAGTGCCGCTGAGGGCACCGTCGCCACCGTAGAGGGCACCGCCATCGTAGAGGGAGAATTTGCCACCTGAGCCAGCACCTGCATTGAGACTTGGCTTGAACCCAAGTTCCGTAGCTCGATTAAGAGTCATCGTAGGAGCGGCATCCCTCCTGAATATTCCACTCTTCATAAATTGATTCAATGAATTCCTACCAGCTACAACATTTGCTGCTGCACCTGCAACATTACCACTT